>Ga0351917_1014_pt1 | contig 83634 bp, 84 predicted proteins | sample TotcelHT113001N4_FD_206834 | JGI IMG/M metagenome (GOLD analysis project Ga0351917, IMG submission 206834) | Enriched cells from coal bed in the Powder River Basin, Montana, United States - Total cells T11 rep1 HSBNCT.T11.300.1.N4 ...
CCTGACGATACTCTTATTGCTGCTGTGGTTCGCGGCAATGATGTCTTCGTGCCATACGGAGATACAATTATCAATCAGGGAGATAAGATCATCTTCTTTGCCCTGCCTCATGCTATCCGAGATATCGAGAATAGGCTTTCCTAAGAGGTCATAAGTCCATGAAGCTGGCAAACATCATTTACGTTATTTCCAGGCTCTGGATGATTATCGCGATATTTTTCATTGTTCCTCTGGCCTTCTCCTTATTTTACGACGATGGCATGTATCTCCATTTCATTATTACCTCACTGGGAATAATCATACTGAGCTGCATTCTATTGCCCTTTGGCACTAAGACTGTTGAACTAACGATTAGGGAAGGGTTCATCCTTGTAAACCTTTGCTGGATAAGCCTTGCTTTATTTGGCGGTGTACCTTTTCTCACGTCCGGTCATGTGTCAAACATGACCGATGCATTTTTTGAAACCATGTCAGGGTTCAGTACTACAGGCGCCACGATACTGCGGGATATTGAAGTTCTTCCTAAAAGCCTTTTGCTTTGGAGGAATATGACCCAATGGCTTGGTGGCATGGGGGTTATAGCCCTCGCGGTAGCAATCTTTCCCTTTACCGGTATGGGTGGTGCCCATCTTTTTAAAGCGGAGGTGCCGGGTCCCACAAAGGATAAGATTTCATCCCGTATCAGCGATACGGCAAAGCTCCTTTGGGGCGTCTATCTTATTTTTACGGTGATCCAAACCGGCATGCTCATGTTGGTTAACCTTAGCTTATTTGATGCCTTGTGCATCACTTTCGGTACACTGGCTACAGGAGGTTTTGTCCCATTAAACGCAAGCATTGCCCATTTTCCTTCTCCATGGGTTCACTATATCATTATTCTTTTCATGATTCTGGCAGGTATAAATTTCAATCTCCACTACTGGGCTCTTAGGGGACATCCTGTCCATTACTTCAGGAACCCTGAGCTACGTTTTTTCTTATTCGTCATAGCTGGTTCGACAATCCTGATAGTCGCAATTAGAATTTTCACGGGGATAAAACTAACTGAGGAGACAATACGGGATGCGCTTTTCCATACAGTTTCCCTGGTTACCACGACAGGTTTTGTGACAAAGGATTACGAACTCTGGCCTGCTGCAACGCAAATCATTTTATTTATACTCATGTTTATTGGCGGATGCGCAAGTTCCACCGGCGGCGCTATTAAAAATGTACGAATACTTGTGCTGTTGAAGTATATCGGAGTGGAAGTGAAGAAACTTTTTTACCCCCATGGTGTCTTTCCCGTGAAGATGCAGGGTAAGCCGGTTGCCGACAATCTGGTGTCAAATATCGTTGCGTTTGTTGCGCTTTATATGCTCTTCTTTGTTTTTGGAACCATTGCCATGGCGTGTGTCGGTCTTGATATTATAAGTGCAGCCGGGTCAGTGGCGGCTACCCTCGGAAACGTTGGGCCGGGACTTGGCTCAGTGGGGCCAATGAGAAACTTTGCAGATGTTCACCCTCTGGGCAAATGGATACTTTCCTTTATGATGCTTGCCGGCAGGCTTGAGATCTACACCGTGTTCGTGCTGCTCACGAGAAGATTTTGGAAATAGGGAGAATACGTGAAGCAAAAGGATTATTACAAGATACTTGGTGTTGAGAAGGCAGCCGATTCAAAACAGATCAAGGAGGCTTACCGGAAGCTTGCCTTCGAATTTCATCCGGACAGGAACAAAGGAGATTTGGGCGCTGTTGAAAAGATGAAAGAACTAAATGAAGCGTATGCCGTTCTCTCTGATCCGGAAAAAAGAAGGCGGTATGACAGTATGAATCAACAATACGGTTATGATGGTTATGACCATTTCAGGCAGGACTACTCTGACCAGGACATCTTCCGGGGTTCCGATATTAACCAGATATTTGAAGAAATGACACGGCAATTCGGATTCAGAAACTTCAACGATCTCTTCCGGGAATTCTACGGACCCGGATACCAGACCTTTGAGTTCAGGCGGCCGGGCGTCTTCGGGAGAGGCTTTATCTTTACTGGTTCTCCTTTCGGAAAACACAGCGACCAGGGTATATCTTCCTCCCCCAGGACCGGTATTCTTGCAGGGTTATTGGGTAGGCTCGCAGGGTACCTCGTAAAAAAGGCACTCAAGGGTTGGGACGCTGGCCAGGCCACAGATCGCTATGATGTAATAAATCTCAGCCGGGAGGATGCAAAGCGTGGAGGTAAAGTTTCCTACGTTGACCGGACAACTTCGCGACAGCTCATAGTTACAGTTCCTGCCGGAGTGAGGGAAGGGCAGACGATCCGGTTAAAAGGGGCTGCAGGCGTAAATAGAGACGGAGCAAACGCCGGCGATCTTTATCTCAAGGTCCAGTTCGGTAAAGGTCTGCTACAGACAGCGAAAGAGCTTTACAACAAGTTTTTATCAAGGTGAAATCTTTCTTCACTTTCACGGCTATTGCAGCATTTCTATGCCTGGTTTTCGCGGGATGCTGGGTGATTACAACCCCATATAAGATTGTGAAGGGAACGGTGAAAGGCACCTATTATATAGTGAGGGGGGCCTACGAGATCACTGCCGGTACAACAAAGGTTGTGTATCACATCGGGAAATTCACGTACAAGGTGGTGAAAGCACCAATAGAATGGGCCTTTGTGAACGAGGATATTGAAACCATAGATGGGTTGCCACCCAAGGAAGCAATAAAACAGGGACGTGTTAAAAATTCACCATATACGGTAAAGGGAAAAACCTACTACCCTATGAGCCTTGAAAAAGCCAGGACATATGAAGAAACTGGAGTTGCCTCATGGTATGGCTATGAGACGCTCAGAACAAAGGGAGGTCGGATGACAGCGAATGGTGAAGTTTTTGACCCCAAACAATTGACGGCTGCCCACAAGTATCTTCCTCTTCCGACCCATGTCAAGGTTACAAACCTGGAGAATACTAAATGGGTCATCGTACGGGTCAACGACAGGGGGCCTTTCCCTAGCGACTTTAATCCTTCATCAGTCGAAAGAATTATCGATGTGAGTGAGGGCGCTGCAAAAAGACTGGGTTTTCACAAGAAAGGTGTGGCGAAGGTGAAGGTAGAAGCAATTGAATTGAAAAAGGAAGACTGAATTCGTCCGTCGCCCCAGTCATACATAAGCGGGACGATCGTCTCTCGTCCCTCAGTTCCAACTGTAGAGAATTTCCTTCTCGCTCGTTGTGCTTGCTAAATAGACTAAACTTTCTTTTTTTACAGTGGCTCCAGGATACGGTCGAGTACTGTTCTGGATGCTACCAATGGATCAATAAAGATGCTTTCCATGTCATTTTCGAGATCCCTCTTATTAGAAAGAAAGGTAATTCTGTCCTGCATCCTGTCCCTGAGGAACTTGAGATAGCCAGGGTGTTTTGTAGGAGGGCTATACTTTTTTTCATAATTTAGGCCGAAGATCTCGTTTCCGTTTTTGGGAATCTGCAATCCATTGAAGGCTTTCCATTCGCGCCACTCTATTTTTCCTCTCACAAGCTCCGTAACGATGGCAAGGGAAATTGTTTTTGGGATGTCGGTAAGATGGCCGGGCATACCCACGGCATGGGTATTCATTACATAACAATCGCAGCCTGATTTGAAGAGTTTTAGGAATTGGCGACAGTCTTCAACAAGGGGATGAACCCTGAAAGGATTTGCAAAGGGTTCAATGACAAGCCTGTCGAGCTCTTTCGGGTCAACATTCTCTACACCCTTTGCACGCATGGTGCTCAGGGAAGCCCCCATGGCCACAGCCATTGCAGAACGGGTTATCTTGCAGATTGGAGGAAGACTTGTGTCTTTCTGAAGCCATATTACCGTTGAAGGTTTCTCGCAAAAGTGTGCATGATTGAACATATCCCGCGATTTCAGGCATCGTCCGTTATCATTTCTAATGTCTGTGCCCACGAGTCTCTGTGAACCATCAGCTACTCGTGTGACCGCCATGTTCTGCGCTGAATAAAAATACTGTACCATGGGGTCGCCAAACTCAAGCGCATCAGTTTTATCAAAAAGAGAAGGTTCCAGGACTATACTGAGATTGTTGTCGAGATCAATGAGAAAGGCATCATCGTGGATGACCGTTACTTTCTCCTCTGGTTTAAGGGTGCCTTCGTGATCGTGGCTATTGGTGATGGATGATTTCCCCGAGCCGGAAAGTCCGAAAACTGCCACCGGTGGTTTGTCGCCGATTTTTTTTATCCCACCGTGACAGGCTACCATATTGTGCCTCACGCCAACGGTCCAGGCTATCGTCAACGTTCCTTTCTTCCGCTCACCAAAGTACCTGAGGCCGAGGATTGCTATGCAGTTCTGTTCTTCGTCGATAATGACAAGGCCATCTTTGAATTCACTGCTTGACCAGTCAGGGTCTGCCAACACAAGAATATCCGGTTCATTCAGCGCTCTTGATTCCTGATAGAGATTCGACCATGGAGGCATAAAAGGAATGAAGTTGATGCCCCAGTCAAGCATGTTTTTTGCATCTGTTGCAGGGCTCAGGAGGTGAGCCTTAACCATAAAATCAGGATGTAAACCAATCATACCTTCAAGCCACAATCCTGGCCGCTTGTTCAATTGATAGGTAGCCTCAGCCAGCATGCTCTGGTATTTATCCTTTTCTGGCTTTGAAAAATTCCTCACGAGCCTTCTTGCCCGTGCAGTCCGACCGAAAATTCCTCCATCATTCGAGACAAGCACTTTTGCGTCCCGTGGAAGACCGAATTGCTCCGGTTTATACATGGGTTCAGACGTTATCACTACCTCCGGTTGTTTTTTTGCCAAGTTATAGAGCTCAGCCATCGAAGTTTTTTTTACAGAGCTTGCAAAAAAGGCACTTTCTATGATTGCCCTCCATGGAGATTTTGGTATACCTTGGATTGATGCCATGATAACCTCCTGATTTATTGTAATTGAACGTTTGTATAACCTTTTGTTCTTGAGAAAGAACTAATGATACTTTATTTGATCACGGCAGGGATTGAATACCGTACCTTCCGTTAAACACAAAAAAGTTCGCATATAAGGTATCGGAAAACCATAGGTTTGTCAACTTGTATTGTTGTTTAGGTTGACACCAATACCTTGATCATGAACATATACGCAGTAGTACCACTCATGATGCTTAACAGGGCATTACTTTTCCACAGGTGCACAATGATTACCACTGCTATTGCTCCAAATTCGAATAAACCGTAGGGCGCAGAAGTCCACCGTACATCCTTCAGACAATAGAGAACCAGTAAGAGCATTATGAGTGGTGGAATGTTACGCTCCAGGTAGTTCAGCACCCCGGATGGGTGTTTTTTCCGAAAGAACAGGAAAGGCAAAATACGGGTAAGGAGAATGATGATAGCCATAAGAAAAATGGAAACGAGTAAGTTTGTATGGGACATCTATTCTTTTTTCCTGAGCAAGAGAAGCATGATTGTGCCTGACAGGATGGATACAAGCAGCACATACTGAGAAGCCACAAAAACAAGGCACACTATCCCAACAATCGCTCCAATGATAAAAGGTCTCAGAGACTGTATTTTCCTGTATTGCTCTATGGCAAGAACCACAAAGAGCGCAGTGAGAGCGAACTCCATTCCCTTGAGGTCTGTTTTCAACGTTTTGCCGAGTAAGGCGCCTATGAGTGTCCCGGTAACCCAATACGAGTGGTTGAGGAGGGAAATAAAGAAGTAGGAACGGGTTTTCGACTGTTGTGATGGTTCATCCATGGCGGTGAGCAGCGCATACGTTTCATCGGTTAACGCAAAGATCAGGTATGGTTTCACAGAGGAAATACCGGAAAACTTCCTGATCAGGGACAGGCCGAAAAAAGAATGCCTGAGATTCAGGAGCAGGGTTGTCACTGCGATTTCAATCAATGCGGCATGGTTTATAAACAAGCCGATTGCAAGAAATTGGGTTGCCCCTGAGTATATGACGACACTCATCAAAACAGCGTACAGCCAGAAGTAACCTGCTTGCGCCAACAGGAACCCGAAGGCAATTCCTAAGGGGATATACCCGAACATGACAGGGATAGTTTTCTGGAAGGCCGCCTTTAAGATAGGTAAGGAATCTGAAGCCTTATCGCCTGGCTCTTTCATCCGGGTTTCATAAAGCAGTAAGAATCACCGGATATGTCTGGTTTTGTCCTTAACGTTTTTCCTTGGCATAGCTGTCGGACTGGCCCCGGGTTTGCCCAATAATACCAGCGCTACAGGGGTTTTTTCGTCGCTGATCTCCAGTATGCTCCTAACGGTTTTTTTATCAAACAGCGTGAACCAGAGCGTGCCTAAACCAAAAGAGTGGGCTGCCAGATGTATGTTCTGAATAGCTGCTGCACATGCAGCCTGGTACCCTATCGTCCCTTCTTCCATGAACATATCGACACCTGTCTTTTTCGGATCTCCAACAACTGCAATAACGACAGGAGCCTGTTTCAGGAAATCTACCTGGTAAGAATCCAGCCACTTCCAACCGCTTTTTTCAAGGGCCCACTTCCGGCACCTGTCTGCTTCAGCGAAGATCTTTTCTTTTACATCTGTAGAGGTGATAACAACAAACTCCCATGGTTGTGTGTTAAGCGGAGATGGCGCCCATGTTCCCGCTTCGAGTATTGCTTCAATCACCGTGTCGTCGATGGCCTGTGGCAGATAATTTCTGCAGCTTCTCCTGTCCTTAATCGCTTCAAACAATTCCATACTCCCCCCTTGCGTTAGTTTTGTAAATTAGCTGCTTCCGATGTTACCAACAAGATTTTCGTTTGTCAATTCAATAATAATCCGGGGTATGGCAGGGTTGTAATGCGTGCATATCAGACTTATATTTATATCATGACACGAGATGAAAAAAATTTAGTGACAGCTCATGTGGATAAGGTTTTTCACGGTCAGACTATACGTCAGGATCTTCCTGTATGTGAATGCGGCAAGTACTATGATGAGAAAGAAATTATTGAAGCACCGGCGGTATTCTTCAGAGACATAAATGTTTTTGGCAAAACCTTTACTCTCATTGAGCCATTGTGCCCTGTCTGTAAACAAAGGATCCAGGCGAGCTTTAGCATACTTAACTAATTTAAGATAATTTACAGATATAATTTACGGTAATACTTGTTTCTATGGAATTTGAGTTTCCTTGACAAAAGTAGATTTCATTACTATTAAGAAATCATAAGGGAAAGAAGTGCGGTACGAAGATCTTTGCACTAACAAATTTAATCCATAAAGGAGGCGCCATGAAAACTTATGTGAAATGGTCAATTGCAGTTGTGCTAATTGTGATTGTGCTTCTACCGTTTTCCGCTCAAGCTCAGACCGCGGGTGCTCCACCTGGACTGGCTCAGGGTGCTTTTGTAAATATCCCGAACTATTTTGTTATGAAGGCTGGCATATACGCCCCCCAGGAAAAATGGGATGTATTGGACGCAGGGGTTTTTGAATACAGCCTGGACACCGGGTTTAACGGCGAATTAGCTTTTGGACATTATCTCAACAGAAACTGGGCATTAGAGTTTGGCATCGGATATTTTCAAACATCCGGGGATGATACTGCATTTGGGGTGAAGAGCAAATCTAGTATTGATGTTATGCCATTAACCGTGGCAATTAAAGGTATCATACCTGTTGACAAATTTGAAATCTATGGTATAGGTGGAATAGGTGCCTATTTTGTATGGGCAGATGAAAAGCTGAACGGCATCAGTTTTAGCGATGAAGATATTTTGTTCGGAGGTTTTCTTGGGGCAGGAATAAACTATAATATGACACCCGCTGCTTTATTGGGGCTTGAAGGAAAGTACCTCTGGACCGATAAAACTGATTTGAGTGACTCCGGGTGGAGACAGAAACATAAACTTGACGGTTGGATTGTAACAGTTAACGTAGGATTTAGGTTTTAGTCATTATCAGGATGACAGAAAGCATCCACACTTCCTGGGCTGGTAACTAACCATTTGGTTTTATGGTAGGGTAGGTAAGCTAAATATAGGGAAAACTTGTCTGTATGTGTGGCAGCTTTCCCTTTTTTGATATTGAGGTGATGGTTATGTGTTTTTTTACAGTAACTGAAAGTGTAGCTGTTTTTTTTCTACGTCTGCTAAGATGATCCTTACCTTTACCTTATCGCCCACACGGTAGATTTTCCGTGTTCTGCGACCCACAAAGCGGAATCTCTCTTCCTCAAAATGGTAATAGTCATCATAGAGGGTGTTGATCAGAACAAGCCCTTCAACAAAGACATCGAGAAGCTCAATAAAAAAGCCAAAGGATGTGATGTGTGAGATTATGCCATCGTATTCCTTTCCAATTCTGTCTCTCATAAAAAGGATCCGTATCCGGTCTTCAATCTCCCTCTCTGTTTCCATGGCAAGTCTTTCCCTGTCGGAAAGATAGTTGGCCATCGCTTCAAGTTCTTTCTCGCCAAACCTTTTGCCTCCATCCGATAAAAGGCCTTTCAAGGCCCTGTGACAAACAAGGTCGGGGTATCGTCTGATAGGGGATGTGAAGTGTAAATAACAGTGTGACGCCAGGCCAAAATGACCCTTGTTCTGGTATGAATACCGTGCCTGCTTCATGGATCGCAGGAGTACCCTGTTTACAAGAAACTCATAGTTTGTTCCTTCCACGTTCCTCAAGACTGTTTGAAGGCTTTTTATGTTCTTGTTGTCCCGTTTGTATCCAATTGATAGCGCTTGAAGGAGTCTCTCAAAATCTTTAAGCTTTTCGGTGTCTGGAGGCTCATGTATCCTGTACATGGCATTGGCCTTGTTTTCCGTTAAAAAATTTGCTACAGCTTCGTTTGTTGCAATCATGAATTCCTCTATAATCCGGTGGGAAAAGAGACGTTCAGCCCGCAGGATATTGTGAATACCACCTTCAATGTCAAGGATTACATCAGACTCCGGAAGATCAAAATCAAGGCTGCCGCGCCTTTCACGCTTTGCACTCAGAAGAGCAGCAAGCTCTCCCATGCATTCCAGCGCAGGAAGGATGCTTTGAACCTCTTTCCTTATCGCGAGGTCTTTCCTGATAAGGGCGTCTTCCACCTCGTTGTAGGTAAGCCGTAGAAAACTCCTGATGATGGATTTATGAAATGAACTGCCGGTGAGGTCGCCGTTTGTGTTAAATACGAGTTTTACTGTCATGGCGAGCCTGTCTTCGTTCGGGTTTAGACTGCAGATGCCGTTCGAGAGTATTGTAGGCAACATGGGAATTACAGCGCCCGGGAAGTAAACGCTCGTACCCCTCTCGTATGCCTCCCTGTCTAGGCCGGTCCCCGGTAAGACATAATGGGATACATCGGCAATTGAGACAAAAAGCGTGAATCCCCGTTCAGTTTTTTCGATACAGACTGCATCGTCAAAATCTTTTGCAAACTCACCATCGATTGTGACATGGATTGTTTCGCGGAGGTCCAGTCTGTCCGTGAGGTCCATTGATGTGTCAAGGGCTTGAGCCTCGTTCTCCGTTCTTTTCTTGAAACGGAAGGGCAGGGCGCTCTTGTACTGGACAAACTGGATGATTGACCGGACATCGGTGAGGCCCTTAAATACCTTTAGGACTGTACATGAAGGATCAATGCCTCCTTCGGGGAATCTTGTTATCCGGGCTGCCACAAGGTCATTGTCGTTGAGGCCGGAAGATTTTGCCGTCCTGACGACAACAAAATGGTGGGGAATCCGTTCGTCTTCGGGTACGATGTACGTTCCATTCCTGTCACGCCGCACAAATCCAACGATGTTTTTAATTTTTCTCTGGGTAATCTTGATAATGGTTCCTTCTTTTCTGCCCCTGAAGGTATGTTCGACCCGGGCGATCACTTTGTCGCCGTGAAAGGCATTTTTGATAAACCTTGCAGGAACGAATATATCCTTTGTGTCCACATTGTCGGGGACCACAAAGCCATTTCCGCTTCTGGTGCACCAGAGGGTTCCCGTTACAAGGTTCATTTCCTGGGGCAGGCCATATCTCTTATTTTTTAGCTCAAGGATGGATCCTTCCCCCACGAGCAACTTTAGGATCTGCTTGAGTACTTTGCCTTGTTTTTTGTGGAGAGAAAGGATGGCAACCAGCTCGCTCTGTGCGATAGGTTTTTTCTCTTGTTTGAAAACCCTGAGAACTCTGTCTTTGGTGAGTTCCTGTTGATGTGTCTTTTTTCTCATAGCTATACTACATCATACCACATCTCTCATTCACGTTCCGCACTAGTTTCTTCAGTTTCTCTAGTTATCAAACCAAATAGACCAAACAAACCTCATAAACAGTTTTCAGCTATTTCCGCGTTTCGAGTTCCGCTTTGCTTTTGAAACATCGGTCCTGTCCTGTTAAGGGATCTCGAAAAGCGATGGATCTCGCCAATAGCTGAAGAGGTAAAGAAAAGTCATCTTCCTTACAGTGCTGTACCTCGGGATAGAACTTGTCATTGATTATAGGGATTCCCAGAGCTGCACAATGCACCCGCAACTGGTGTTGTCTTCCTGTCACAGGGATCAACCGGTAAAGGGTTATGGCGCCCATGTTTTCCACCACGTCAATTGAGGTCTCGGAATTTGGTATGCCCTCAACTTCTTTCATACGAAAGAAGGGCTCTCCCTTTACCAGACAACTGCGACGGGTTAAGGGGAAATGGTTACCTGGAAGGGTCGGCGCTAACGCTTTATAGACCTTTCTCACCTCATGCTTGGTAAAGAGCGACGCATAGTTACTCCGGGTTTTGGGATTATGAGAAAACATCACGACCCCGGCAGTTTCCCTGTCGATACGATGGAGCGGCACAAGGTTGTCGAGCTTGAGCCGTTTTTTCAATCGCACAAGGAGGGTTTCACGAAGAAATCGGCCGGAGGGTATAACAGGCAAAAAATGGGGCTTATCCGCCACAAGGATATGGTCATCCTGATAAAGAATACCTTCCTCAAAAGGAATTGGGGTTTCATGTTTCAGCGCACGGTAGTAAAAAATTAAAGTTCCTTTCCGACAGGGGCTCTCTGCCCCCAGGGGAATTCCATGCTCATCTACTACCTCTCTCTTTCTCATTCGCGATATCCAGGCTGCAGATTTTATCTTGGGAAATCGCTCTTCCAGATACTCCAGGATGTTTTTCCATGGACCAGCAGGAATCCGCACGCGGCTCGGACCAATACCATCAATGGTTGGAAGTGGACGCATAATGGAGGAGGTTTTCTGACCCATCTTTATGAGAAGTTCGTGGAAAGGAAGTGAGTATCTTCCGTTTCCTGAAAGATGTTGACCTTTGGGGAAGTTATTACGGAAAAAACAACGAATAGAATCCTTCCGCCGAGCTCGCTCTTGCTTAAGGATATCCATTGAGATAATGTAAAATTCTCGTCGTCGAGAATCTTGTCTTGGGGTATCTTGCTGGAAAGAAGGGCAACAATTTCTTTTGGATCCCTTCCTCTTAGGTAATGATCCTTTGGCGGAGTCACGAGTACAAGATTGCAAATGTGTGCTGCTATCTCGGACATTTCCTGATAGTACCGGGTGCTCCTATTACCGGGCGAAGAGAGAGTTCCTGCGATGTAATCAAATCCTTCTTTTTCTTTGATCTTCTTGATCAGCTCAATTTCAAAACGAAAGCTGGCAGGATTTTTCGAATTGCACAGGACAACATGCTCACCTTGAAAGGAGATTCTATGGAATGTTCCCAGATTGTCACGGGGATTTGTGCCGAATTCTCTCAGTGTCTTTTTTACCAGCGCATTGTCAATGGGAATACGTTTCCTCATACTTTCCACCGCGGCAAGTACGGCCATAACATTGGCTACATTAAATCCTCGTTCCCCATTCAGTGTTATAGGTATTTCTCTTATATCGATGATAGGTTCCTCTATGGCTCCGATTTTTTTCCAGATATGGTTCCCGTTCAGGTAGAATGCATTGTCAAATTCTTTATAATCTTCGGCCAGGGTGAAATAGATGGGCTCAGCTTTGCTTTTTGGCGCCATCCCTTTGACGAGAGAATCATCTGCATTCAGGATGACTGCACCGTCTTTTTTCGTTGCTCTCGGAACCGCAGATTTCAACTCAGCCATCTGTTCCATTGTATGGATTCCCTCGTATCCAAGGTGATCCTCGTACACATTGGTTACAATTCCTACCTCACATTTTCTGAAACCGAGCCCCCATCGCGCAAGGCCACCCCTGGCAACTTCAATTACCAGGAGATTTACGTTGGGGCATCGGGCAGCTCTCCAGGCCCCGAGGCCCGAGGCATCGTCGGTTTTGGAGACGAATTCCTCATTATGGGTAACACCATAGGTGGTGCAGGCCCCCACGTTGTATCCAGCGTTCCTGTTGATCCGTGTCAGGAGGCGAGCAATGGTTGATTTCCCATTTGTTCCCGTGATGGCAATAATCGGAACACCCAGTTGTGCAAGACGAGGTTGAACGATCATCTTCATGGCCAGTTTAAGGGCAAATTTCCGTAATCGTGGAGTCTTTTGGAACATTCTAAGACAGCTCATAATATTTGACCTCAATGAACCAAAATCTTCTTATTCCTTTGTTCGGCGTTCCATTTCATATTCCAATCTAACGTCCATAACTTTGTTCATTGTCGGACAGAACCGTTTTATAATAATACTGTTTTCTTCTCTGAGTTTCTGCCTTGCATAATCATCATCGAGGCTATCATAAAGGTCCTTTACCGGGTATACAGTGAGCAATCTCCTGGCACCTAATACGCTTTTCAGTGTTGAAAAGCCCACCTTTGCGGTTGTCAATCCAGGCCCGCTGTCATCAAGATAGAGGTGGAGCATAATCGAATACCCGGACAACTGCTCTTTGATCATGTCTGAAGCCGACGGATATACGCTGAAATTGCCAAGACAGTAGCAGGCAAGCATGCCTGGCTTCCATTCACATCGTTGCACAACATGGGCATGATTTGCAACGATGCAATCCGCCCCCTGGGTTTGAAAAAAATCCATTATATATTTGCTGAAGGCGCCAGGCTCCAAATTAAACTGTCCCCCCATATGAGGACAGACTATCACATAATCAGCCATTTCCCGCGCCCGATTGATCTCGTTCCCCATATCTTCGCGGAGTTTACCAGAGAAGTCATTGATACCGCCATTATCGACAACAATCCTTCTCCCCCCCCTTCCCACAATACCATTGATAAAAACACGCATCTCGAGAGGAACCCTTGCTTTAGCCCACTCGTAAAATCGTCTGGCCATCCCCTTGGGGGGTGACTGGACATGGTGCTGATACTGAATCAGCTTTACGGCAGGACGACCATCGGAACTCAATCCGCATTGTATTGCCGGTTTATTCGTCGAAGAGGTCGCGGAAATGAAAGCGATTTTCTTACCAAGGAGTTCTTTGATAAACGGCTTGTCGAAGTCCTCTCCCGGCAAATATGTCCCTGTTCGCTCCATGCCCGCGGCATCCAACAGAGACAGAGTTCGGTACAGGCCCTCGCTTCCCCTGTCAAGGCAATGATTGTTGGCACAGGTCACCATATCAATTCCTGAACCCGCAAGCGCGTCAATAAAGCTGTCAGGAGAATTATAGCTGTACAGATCATTGGTATACCGGTTCTTTTTCCCGGCACATACTGTCTCAAGGTTTCCCACAACATAGTCAGAGGCTGCAAAAATATCCTTCATATTCTGGAAAACAGGCGTGAAATCAAAGCTGCCATTTTTCTTCTTTGAAGCCTTCAAAAGCCACCTTTGACAAAGTATATCGCCAACAAAGCTGATTTTGATCATTGTCTGCTTTCCGTTCTATCAGGCGGTTGTGGAGCACCCATTAGCCGATACCTTCATATCGCTGTGATGACCCATCACATTAAAATTGTGTCTTCCAAACCACAATCTGGCAAAATGTCAGAGATGGTCAACCCTCTTATAGTTCCTTTACCTTGTTTTTTATAGCGTTGTATAACGGTTTTATTGCATACATTTTTGCCGACATTGGGATCTTTATATCTCGCTCAATAAGACATTGATATACTTCACCAAAAAATCTGTGATGTTTCCATATCTCGCTAATCAACCTGAAAAACATATGTCCAAAATACTCATTTCTGTTTTGATGAAAATAGTCGATATCAAACACTGTACCATAACGATCTAATTTCCCCAGCGCATAGAGGCCAAGTATAGTTCTTCTACACTTATCGCACGTGTTGCAATTATAAAGATGAAACCAACAAACATTGAGATATTTGTATGTAACAGCGAAGTCAGAGATATATGCGGTTTTCTCTAACCTGGTTACTTCCGAACCGGAAGAATAAAATGTAGTGTTTTCGTTTGAGACACATTGAACACTTAACAAGTCAAAACGAGATATGTCATCAATTGAAAAACCAAATTTTGAGAAAGAATCAGCAGATGACCAATAGTATTTTCCAAATAGTTTCTGCAACGCAAGCACTGTTCCAAAATATCGAAACGTAAATGTAGCAAGGAGTTGAAAATTATTGTAGAATGTATCAAAATTAGTATCTACTGCCACCAGCTTTAGGCCTAATTCTTCAACGGCAGGTCGTATATACTCAATCCGTGCATTGGAAAAACCCCTGCTGCTGTCTTCACGTTTTTGCCAAACAGGACTATTCATAATATTAAAATACGCTAAATGTGTTAACCTGAAACCGTTCATCTCAATATTCAGATGCTTTAGAACTGTATAGAAAGAATCAACACCGCAGGAAAGAGCCGTTCCCACTCCATTTTTTGATTCTAAAACCCTACCATCGCTTTTTGCATCAATATCAATGGAATGAAATTCGGTGATATTGGCACTCAAAGAGGGGAGCAATATGGTCTTAAGTTGGTATAAGAGTCTTTCGGAGACGTATCCTTCAGCATGTATATTCAAGTTTTCTATCATCGCAAAAGGAAGGAACGCCACTAAAAAACTATCAATTTTCTCTGTACATAAGCATTCCTCATATTCGCTTTCCACTTCAAACCATAATGTTCTGCTCCGGTCTCCCCAGGCGATATCAGAGCATAGCCTGCTTTTATTGCCTATTCTTTTGATGTATGGTTGTCTAATTTCAAGCACGTTCATTTTCAAAAAGTTTATCACATCGACTGTCTAATGAATTAATTTGTGGAACGGATGAGCCGTGAAAAACAGAGAGTTCGGCAAGGGTCTCCTGGTTAAGGCAGGTCAGCCGGGCAAGCTTGGGTAGACCGGGAACAAGATGATATTTGATGCTCAAACTCATAGAGGTATCTTTTATGTTTATATAATATACCCAAAATGGTTCTCCGTATATAGCCTATATCAGGTTCTTTGTAATCTCATTGACGTAACATGCTCATCGGTGGTGAAATAGAAGCCTGTTTTTTCAGCTTGTACGCCTTTCAGCTTTCCAACCAAAAAAGCTTGCAGGTGAACCGGCTGACAAGTTGACAAGCTTTTTTTACACGGATGCGCGCAGATATCACGCAGATAGCCGCAGATAAATGATTTGCATAGTGCTGAGTTGGCATACCTCTGTAACCATTATTAAGCGCCGACAAATAGAGGGATGAGAATATAGCTCACACCCGCTTCGCTAGAGCACCCAGAGAGCGCAGAGATGGTTTATTTCCTTCCAGCCGGATTTCTGAGGTTGATGAAATCAGTCGGGATTGTATGCCATACATTGAAAGCATTCTCTTTCAGGCCACATCTTTTAACTTCTCACTGCTCACTTTTTACTTCTTTTCCCGCCTATCCCACTTGTCTCGCTTACACGCGTCCACGCGTTTACGTACTCCCGTTTCGCGATTCGCGATATTCTCTTCCCTCTCCCCGGAGGCATTTAGGCCGGTTCTGCCAACATATGCAATGGTATTGCCGGGCTTGATGAAATCCCCAACCTCAACGTACAGGATGCTGTTATGTGCATAATATATCAGCGCATGAGACGCGTTGGATCGTATATATCCAAATATATTTTCCCCCTCTGAGCATACTGGATTGATTCCAGTCTTTTCCCACGGCAAAAACAACGCCACCGGTGATTGACAGTACTCTCACGGGCTTTTTGGTTCTATCATCTATGTTCTTTTGTTTTTTTTGTCGTGAATGAAAATGTCCTGCGACGGATGCCCTCTGTGCCTGTTGCCATCAAAATAATCATAGCCACGTTTTTGATATCCATTACCATTGACGCCGTCAATTGCTTTATAACCGTATCCCTTTAGCGGGAAGACCCAGTCCCTGGCTCTATAGTCTTGTCCACTTGTTGAGGCATAGCATTCGTTTCTGATTTGATCTATTAGCGCTCTTAGCTGGTCTTTCTCTTGAGTTTTTGTGATTTTGCCGTCTCGAATGTTTGCGTTTAATTCGTTAAATTCCTTGCATGACTCAACCATCCTGGCACTCGCAGTCTGTGCTTTAGCATGGAGAGAAAACGCAAGTAACAAAAATACGGGAAACGCTGCTGTCATCCATGTATGAATTTTGTTGTCAGAAATATTCACGAATCTCACTTTATCTTTTGTGAACATCCTTAACATTGGGTGAATGTGGTTTAGAGAAAGTATATCGTATTTTAAGTTTTTGTTCAGCTGTTTCCCGTTGTTCCTTTCTGTACCTATCTGTTTATGTATCCTCAGAGCCTCCGAGGTGAGAAGAAAAAATTGCGGGCCAGGGTTTGAAATATAAAACAAATCTTTTTCTTACCAGAGTGCCGCTGCTACCGGAACCTTTGAACGATCATCAAGCTTGATTGCATTCTTATTGCAGGCTGAGCGGCAAACACCACACCCGTAACACCATCGTTTGTCTATAACCGCCTTCTTGTCTGACGCACTGTAGTTGATCGCGCCGAACTGACAGACGCGCATACATTGCCGGCAACCGGAACACTCTTCGGCATCTACCTCGGCTACGTACTCACCCCGGAACATGACAGGAACACCCTCTGTTACAGTCGAACGCATGGCCAAGCAATCTGCACGATCACAATTACAGATCCCTCCGATAAACGGCGAATGGAAGGTCCAAACCGTATGGCACAGACCCTCTTTTTCGTGTTCGTGAAAGGCAGAGACAGCTTCTTCCTTTGTAAGTGCTTCAAGACCCTTTGTATCAGGCCCGGAGTAGAAACTCTTATCAACGCCACGAAGAATCTCAGCCAAGGTACCTCCATCGGGCGCCAGGCTGATCCCGTAACAATAACGATTTTCTTTGCCCAGGATGCTATGGCGACAGATACAATCCATCCGGGCGATGGAATTCAGAAAGCCGAAGATCTCCTCGACTTCCTCGATAGGCACTACTTGTCCAAAATGCTTTTTTTTCATCTTTCTGGTGATCAAGCGACTCACTACTGACCTTATGAAACTAGGAGCTTTTGCGAGGCGATCAAAGCTTTGAGCCGTCGTTGCCAACTCTTCAGGATGTGAAATGAAATTTTCAATGAACTTCCGCCTGCGAACATCGCTCAGCAAGTCGTCGGAGTAGTTCTTGGCCTGTAAGTACCACTTCTTCCCTTCGCCATGTTGATGACAGAACTCACACATTTTCTGACCTCCTGTAAATGTCTACAGGGCAATTCTGGAGTTGCCCTCATAATATTCGTTACTGACTGTTGAAGATTTTCATAGAAAGTCTCTCTTAAAGGAATAATACACTACGTGAGTTTTGCTGCAAAATCAAGAAAGCCCGCGGAGGAAAATGAAATGTTAGCTGGTCAAATAATTAACTTCCTTTTACTATTATAGCTTCAATTTCTCATTAGTCAAGGAACTATACAAATCAAACATATGTGCGACCGGAGAAATTGCGTGAAGGTATTTACTGCGAAGTAAAATTACATGCGAAGGTGGGAAAGAAGGGCAGGGCCAGAAACTGAGCCCTGCCCTAAGACTAGTTATATAGTTTGGCATGTAATCTTCTACGTTCTGTCTCCCCATTCAGGCCTTCCTTGGGGCCGAGAATGTCTTGGCTGTTGAACCCGAGGCCTAACACATCCATTAAAATAAAAATACCTTATTCGATGTAACGACCCATAACGTTTTCATATTGACAATTGTCTTATATATTATACAATCTGTGGGAAGAGCTGAATTGTAAAAAGCCTGGCTTACTCTGAGAAGGGTATAGAAATGGGTGGGTTTCCTCAGAGACAACTGATCTGCTGATGGTTAGTCATCGGTAAGCTCGGGTCGTTTTGATCTACCTGAAAAGGAGGCACCATGAAAACACCGCTCAGTATTTTGGTCATCGTTGTTTTCTTTTTTGTAACTTCATCAACACTTCATTGCTCAGCGGATTTACTTGGCGACAGCATGAAAAAGGGTTTGCCCAAACTGCCTGGTTCCGGTAGCCAGACCACAGGCCAACCAACAAGCGCAGGCCTCGATGACAGCACTATTGCTTCCGGCCTGAAGGATGCCCTCTCTGTTGGGACCAAGAATGCCGTCAGTGTCGTTTCTAAGGCCAACGGCTACTTCGGGAATAAGGCCATCAAGATCCTTCTGCCTGATAGCATTCAGAAGACAGCAGATTTAGCCCGAAAGGTGGGTGCCCAGAAACAGGTGGACGAGTTCATTCTGAGGATGAACCGTGCCGCGGAGAAAGCTGCCCCGAAAGCGGTCGATTATTTTGCCGATGCCATCAAACAGATGAGCATCGAAGATGCACGCAAAATCCTGTCAGGCAGCAATACATCCGCAACCCAATATTTCAAATCGAAGACTTCTTCGAAACTCTACGATGAGTTCAAGCCAAGCGTCTCCGGGAGCATGAATCAAGTCGGGGTAACCCGTTCCTATAACGCCATGATGGGCAAGGTCCCGTCTATTCCTTTTGGAAAGCAGGAATCGGTTGATCTCGACCACTATGTGACCACGAAGGCCCTGGACGGTCTTTTTTACATGGTGGGGCAGGAGGAGCAGAAGATCAGGACAAACCCAGCGGCACGGACAACGGACCTTTTGAAAAAGGTGTTCAGCAAATAGCCCTGGTTAGTCATTTGCCGCGAATACTGAACGGGTAGGGCTGAAGAGTTACTTTTCGTGGTTCCGGTGAGTGCTGTCATATTCATCGCAGGCCTTATTGACGTCACGGATAAGGGTGTAAAGATTGATTAGCATAACAAAGTCTTGTTGGGCTTCCCATTCGTCTATTATTTCAGGGTTCTCCGGGGGACGCCAGTCCCGAAGGCTGCCTATAGTATCCATATCTCTTTTGATGGAGAGCACTGGCTGATGACCTCGTACAACACTAACGGCAGCCCATAAATCCAATGGGGGGGCATGTGCCGAGTCACTTTCGGAAAGGAATCCCTCAAGGGATAGTTTTTCTCGAATGCCTTCAATATACCTGGCAGATTTCATGCTGCTGAGCCCGTGATCGACTATATCTCCAAATAATCTGATCAGATAAATGTCACCACGTGTGAACCAGGGTAGCCTGCCGTGTCCATTGCGTTTTGCAGAAGGTTTAATGAATCCCCTGGCAAGCCAATAGGATAGTCGTCCCCTTTTAATACCAAGGATTCTTGAAATGTCAGCTAAAGCGTAAAGTTCTATGGGCATTTCAGAGGAAGTATAGACATAAACAATCAGTTTCTTCAATACCAGAGAAGACAGGAGCTGAGATGACGGGGGTGTTCCTGAAATATTGAAATCTTGCCCCTCTTGCCCGCCGTGCGAGCTAGATGACCTATCATTGTTTCACCCCTATTTTTCTTTTCTCTCCCTTCTACCATCTTCCATCGGTCTTTACGTTGGAGCTTGCGTGCCAGAATTAATTTGACATTAATTGGACATAATATCATAATTCAAAAAGGTATTGAAAAGGGACAAGACGAGAAAGATGCATAGCATAACGTTGTGCGAAAAGACATACGCAGATATAAAAGAGGCGAGAAGAACGAAGACAGGATTTTATTTACTGATTGCAGGAATTCTTTCATTCATTTTAGCCTGCGGACCAGTCACTCCCTTCGATTTTTACAATGAGAATCTTTTTTGTGGCAAGGAACTTATGAAGCGGGGGGAGTTCGAAGAAGCACGAGCCTATTTTGTGAAAGCATCTGAATTACAACGACTTCCTGAACCCCTGTCTATGCAGCCATAGCAAGCTATAAAATAAATGACATGAAATGGGCAGATTACTATATAAGAGAGGCAGATAGATATGACTTCAAGGGGCTCACCGAGTTGCGTATTGATGGTTACAAAGCACTCATCTTTATCAAGGAAGACAATATGAGCGAAAGCTGCAGAGCACTCCAAGAATACACAGAATTCTATAGTCATCTAAAGCCTCTGATGAACATTTGGGAGGTCGGTCGAGGCTATGGTAAAAAAACGACATATTGATATTGCTGGATTGGAAATATTGATAGACGAACTAATTGACAGATATGAAGATGAGATCGAACAGTATCGGAAAACGGAACAGAGCCTTATGGCGCTGGCTCCTAAAACTGATGTGGCCTGCAATTAGACTATTCTAGACCTATTTGGCCTGTCATTCGAAACTCCGAAGAGGAGCGTAGTATGGCGGAGAGGCAGGGATTTGAACCCTGGGTCCCGTTTATCACGGGACACTCGCTTAGCAGGCGAGCACCTTCGGCCTACTCGGTCACCTCTCCATGGCACAAGTATACTGATTCAAACCGGAAAAATCAATTTAAACTGTAGTGCCTGATTTCTCACCGTACGAGGAAGGTGACGGAATCGAGGACACGACCTTCCTCATCAGTGATGGCGAGTTCGTGGATGCCCCGCTTTGGCATCCACAGGTAGACGGATTCATTGGCCCCGATTTTCTCCTTATTCAATGTCCATTCGAAATGTTGTGATTGTGGCTCAAATCTGAAGGGAACACGTTGAAGCCCATCCGGTATCTCGGGGTCAATTGCGATCAGCGTCTCCTGGGTGGGGTAGGTGATGCGTGGTTTTGCATGAACCGTGTTGAGCGCAACCATAGTAACAGGCTCTGTGCCTTCGATAAACCATTCTTCCCGCTGTGGTTCGATGTAATTCTGAAAGCTTAACTGAGCCGATAGAATTCCCTCAGGGGCTTTGAGTGGCCTGGAGGGCTTCCCGCGGTGGAGATAGTTCATGATCCCCAGCCACACTGGGGCGGCGCCTGCAATACCTGTAACATTTCTCATAGGTTCTCCTGAGAAATTGCCCACCCAGACGCCAACGGTGTATGTATCAGAATATCCGACACACCAGTTGTCGCGCATGTCTTTGCTTGTTCCGGTTTTGACGGCTGTCCAAAAACGCGTGGAGAGAGGGTTTTCAAGACCGAAGGTGGTACTCCGTGCCTGTCTGTCGGAGAGAATGTGAGAGACAAGAAAGGCGGCTTTTTTATCAAGAACATTTTTTGCCAGGCCCGTGTTTTTTTCGAAAGTGAGCCTCATGTCGCCAAATCTGCCATCGTTGGCGAGTGTTCGATAGGCATTAACCAGTTCGTAAAGGGTTATGTCTGCTGAGCCAAGGGCTAAAGAGTATCCGTAGAATTCCGGTTCCCGGAAAATGCTCGTAAAGCCAAGTTCCTGTAAACGCTCAACGAAGGCTCCAACTCCAACGAGGGCAAGGGCTCTTACGGCAGGAATGTTCATTGACGAGGAAAGGGCTGTCCGTGTGCTTACAGGCCCCCTGAACATAGCATCGTAGTTCCGTGGTACGTAAAGGCCTGTGGGGGTCATGATCTGAAGCGGTGAGTCATCAAGGATGGAAGCAGCTGTCAGGAGTTTTTTCTCAAAAGCCAGTTCGTAGAGAAAAGGCTTAAGGGTAGAACCGGCCTGCCGGTATGCAGTGATGCCGTCTACATAAAGAGTTGCCGGTGATGTGCCGCTGTTGCCGACGTATGCAATAATATCTCCGGTTTTGTTTTCCACTACCATGGCTGCTCCATCAAAGACGTTTTGTTTTTTGAGAAGGTTTACGGACTCAGCTAATGTGGCGTAAACATATTTCTGGAGATTGCCGTCAAGGGTGCAACGGACTTCTTTTTTTTCGTTTGTCAGGAGCATGCGTGCTACGTGGGGCGCTATGGAGATCTCACGTCGTATCTGGTATGGTCGGGTAAGCGACCTGTATGCCACATCGCGGATATCCTCACATGAAACAGGTGAACCAATATGGCATGCCCGGTTGACAACTCCTTCCACTGATGCGTTGGGGGAGGTTATAAGAGACGCGAGAAGACATGACTCAGCTTCTGTCAGGCCGCTTGGCTCTTTGTCGAAGAGTCCTCGCGAGGCAGCGCAAACTCCCGCCAGCTCACCACGAAAAGAGATAAGATTCATGTATGCTTCGAGAATCTGTTTTTTTGTCCATTGCTTTTCAAGGGACATGGCAGCTTTCATTTGTTTCCATTTCTGAACAAGACCTCTTTTGCTTCCAATACGCGGCTTGAGGTTCCTGTCAAAGATAGAAACGAGCTGCATCGTGATCGTGCTGGCGCCCCTTGTGCGCTTATGACTGAGCTTCTCATATGTTGCCGCCACAAGGGCAAGCCAGTCTATGCCTCTGTGGTCGTAAAATCTTCTGTCCTCCACGCGCAGGGTTGCCTGTACCATGGCAGGAGATATGTCGCTCAGCCGAATCCACTCGAGCTTTCTTCCACGGGCATTTACCCGCAGGCTGTGAATCAATTCATTATAGCGGTCGAGTAACATAGCATCTGATGCCGCGTATTGTTGTTTTATTTCGTCGAATGTGGCGTACCGCTTGCTTGCGGCACTTCCATGGAGGCTGATGAGTCCCCATACCAGAGCCGGGGCCATGAAAAGAACGAGGATCGCCAGGGCAATCCCCATCCTACAGATCAACGGCATTCTTTGCTTCCCGATGTCACGGGAGAACCACAATTTTGGCATTGGGAAGCTCTCCAAGCATCTCAGGAGAATAGAGTGCCTCTACCCGTGTCTGGGGGAGGCTGAATGTGCCTTCATTATTAAGCCTTATAGTATATTCAACGGTGAACTTCCCTTTCGCAACATACTGAAAATATGCCCTCATGGCCTCGAAAGAGCGCTCGCGGAAAACCTCCCGCACCCATCCTTTTTCAGTTTCTTTTCCTGTCAATATGGTTGAATCCCTGCCAAGACCGCCTCCCAGGATAGTTGCACCTGCAGGGATGGGATCGTTCACCACTACCAAGGTCATATCGCTCTGGGAATCTACTTCCAGGTTCACGCGGGCCACATCGCCCCTTGTCCATTTACCGGAGGTTTTCTGTTCCACGGGGGTGATGGTTTTTTTGATCTTAAAACCTGTTGAAAGCGGTTCTTTCTGGGGGATTGCCGCGAGGCTTTGGATGGTGGCCCATGGTTTTCCGCTTCCCTGGTGTATGATAATAAGCTCTTCTTTCTTCTGAGGCCAGGTGAAGAATGACTCATCGCCGGTTGGAGTCTTGATCCAGTCTGTTTTGGCTGTTTTTTCTGCGAGCGTTAATTGAGTGACGCCCCCTACTGGAACGGATTCAAATTTCTTCGAGAATTTTTCCATGGCAAGGACCCCCCAGGCATTGGCCACAGTCGTGTTCCATCGTCCTTTCCTGAGCCGGCCCACAACACCGCGGGCGACCCTCGGACTGTCTTCATTCCAGTTGTCAAGCTGCATGGTGGTGAGCAGCGTCTTTATCGCATTAGTGTCAGGTGAAACCATTAGCCACCAACAGTAGTCGGATCGCTCTGTTGATATATTCATAACCGTACTGTGGAAGTTCAGCCGTGAGCGGAGTATAGACTGAGCATTTTTCAGTTTTCCTGCTTTATCAGGGATACCGTTAACCCGGGCAAGGACGTTGATCCAGTCAAGGACCGCGGAGGTGGGCCAGAGATTAGGTTCGATGGCCACGGAATCAAGAAGGTTTGCCTTTGCCTCATTGTACCGTGAGAGCGCTTCCACGGCTGCCAGCTTTCGCATGGATAGATCAGCAGTAGGGAGGTTCGACCACCGGACGACACGTCCTTCCACGAAGCCTTTGAGGCCTGCCGTCATCTTGTCTCTGAGTGCCTTGGGTATCTGGTATTCTGCTTCATGAGAAATGGAGAGAACGTAAGAGGTTAGGGTATCACTCCCGGAGATGAAACGCACCGGGAAATACTTTACAAGACCATCCCCGTCAAGATACGAAGGGAGTTCGTTCATGAGACCATCCCACATTGCCTGGTCACGCAGGGCGATTGCCTTGGACACCTTTTGCTCGAAACATATATACGGATAGTTTTTCATATACTCAATGACACCGCCTAATCCTTCAGAGATTTTCGGCTTAACCATTACCTTGACGCCACCCTTTGAAGGAATTGCATCAGATGGACGTTGGACGATGACATTGTATGGTTCTTTAATCTGGGTCAATGTTGCCTGATACGTCCTGACAGGTACTACCGGTGTGACCTTCTGGGTGATTTTCACGGTATCGGAAATATTTTCTGTTTTTTCTGTTACTTTTGCCTCGTAAAAAAGCTTCTCTCCACCTGCAGGCGCTGTTACGTCCCAGCCTATCTCCTGGGATTGTCCTGCCGGTATCTGCAAGCGTATTGGCTTGAGGTCCCTTTTTTCTTTTTTGTCTGATACTGTGAGTAATGCTTCGATATCCATGACACGATCCGAGGTATTGCGTACTGTAAAACCTGCAGTGAAGCGGTCATTTTCCCGTATTATTGGTGGGATGCCATGAATGACTATCAAATCCTGCATTGTGCTGACCGTGGCGTGACCTGATCCGAACAGTGATGCGCCTCCTGTTGCAATAGCCATGATCCGGAACGACGTTAGCGAGTCATTAAGTGGAATTTTTACTGTTGCTTCACCGTTTTCGTTGAGGGGAACAGTCGCTTTCCACAGCAGGAGAGTGTCAAAGAGCTCCCGTGTAGTCTGTTTTCCGCCGCCGCCTCCATGGGGGAAAGCCTTGCGGCCAAAGTGACGTTTTCCCACCACCATCATCTGGGCTGTGGAGGTGTTGACCTCATATGGCCTCTTCGCCATCATTGCCTCAAGTAGTTTCCAGCTCTGGTTGTCCTTGAGCTCAAGAAGACCTTCATCCACGGCAGCGATTGTTACCTCGCTCCCCTTTGACGGGGCCTTACCGAAGGCGTTTGTGACCTTGATTTTTGCATCCACATTCTGTCTGACCCTGTAGATTTTCTTGTCAATGGTTATGTTGACTTTCAGCTCGTGTTTTTGCCAGCCTACGCGAAGCTCGCTTATGCCCATCTTGTATGCGGGCTTTCCCGGGTCAAATGTGGCTGTGGGCTTTGTATCGGCGACCCTGCCTCTTACGATAAAAGCCGACAAAAAGATGTTAGGTGCATAAGAGTCTTTTATGGGAATCTCTATTACTGGATTTTTACGGTCTACCTTTTGTATATACGTGTCAATTATGCCTTCGCGCTCAACCGTTATAAGGGCCGTGGCTTCTTTGAAAGGCATTCTCAGTTGAAAACGGGCTTTATCCCCTGGTTCGTATTGCTTTTTCTCTGGAATGAGGTCGAACCGATCATCATCACCGGCCTCGAACCATCTGTCTTCCTTGCCATAAATCGACGTTTCCAGGTAAGCGGCAGCAATGTTTTCTGAACCGTCGAGGATTTCCGCCTGGAGAATGATTTCTCCTTCCACAGGGGGTTTTCCCTCGCAAAAGAGGATTCCTTGTTTATCTGTCTTTCCCTGACAATGGAGCCCTGCCTCACGGATTTCCGTTGTGCTTTCGAAGGAGTAGAATCCACCGGCCACACGGCGTCGGTGAGAATAAATGTTCTTTTTTAAAATAGTGACCTTCGCCTCTGCGCTGGTTACAGGCTTGCCCTTGAGGTCAAGGGCAATGATTTTATATGTGAGGGGATCTTCAACTCTTCCTGCCTTGTCGATGGAAATCCCTGCGTGAATCTTCGCGGGGAAAAGGCCGATACGGGACGAGACAGTCTGTGTTTCGCCGTTGGGATCCCTGAATTCCAGCTCAGCAAAGATATCACGCGGTGTGTCAATATCGGGAAGGCCGGATATCCTGGCTTTTGCAGATCCGGTGTTATCAAGAGTCAGGTCAAGTGTTTTTAGCTTCACCTCTTGATCGTGTCCACGCCTGCCCCTACTTGTGGAGACAGGTGAATCTTCTTCAAGATTACCGTCCTCTTCTTCGTGCAAAGGCTTGGCTATGTGTTTTCTGGCAAAGCCGTTGGAAAAGGTGTATTCTTTGTAGTCTTCGTAAATCACTGATTTGGGACGCACCTCTGACCTGAGTTTTACCGGCGCCAACGATGCACCACCACCCGAGAGATAGGTGAGCGAAACATCAACGTCAACCTCTTTCGCCCTTATTACTTCCTCTTTCGGTCCTTTTACAGAGGCACGCATAAGGGGTATTCGAAATTCCTCTACCTGGAAAGAGCCTGTAGCCCATCCCGTCCTTCGGTGCTGACGTGTTTCTCCTTTCTTAGGCATAAAGACCCGGTAGGTGCCCAGTTTTGCGTTCTGTGGAATTTTCCATATTGTTTCTGCTGTGACCCTTGTGGACCACTCTATGGGGAACGAATATTCCTGGTCAGTTCCGGTGTGCTGGATTGTGATATGGTCAGGAAGTTCTTTTGCCGAAGGGAAGGCGAAACCTTTCATCATATCTTTTTTCCGGACAATATGCTTCATGCTCACCGTCTCGCCTGCGCGGAAAAGCTGTCGGTCGAATACCGTGTGTGCTATGATGTTCCCAGTGTCATCGGAACTGTAGCGCGCAGGCAGATTAAACCTCCATGGGTCTATCCCTCCGGTCCAACTTGAATGGGTAAAGGTCAGATCATTCTCTTTCCGAGCAAATACAAAAAGGCCTGAGCCAGTTCCACTGAGAAGCGAAGAATGTTCAAAATTTTGCCATTCATCAGATTCATCTTTCTTCCCAAGCGGACATTTTGAGATTTTTTCTTTTGTGGGCAGGACATTATTGATTTTTGAAATACCCTCGTTATCTGTTTTTCCTTGCCAGATGACCTTTCCGGAGCAATCCCTGAGTGTCACTTCAGCGTTGTTTACCGGTTGAGCTGTATCGAGGGATGTTACCCAGACGATGGATGATTCTCTGCCCCATTTGAAGTGGGCAGCCATGTTTGTTACCAGCGCGGATGTTGGAACGTACATGAGATCTGGCTTTCCGAGAAGCCGCTTCCCGAGAAGCTTACTCTCAAGCTCAACAACGTAAAAGCCTGTATCTTTGAGAGGGATACCGATTACTTCGAGTTCTTTTGAAGGCCCGGGCCTGGGTATGGTGAATCCGGCTCCCAGTCCTGTGCCCTTGAGGACAGATTCCCTCCTGTCTGTGAAACGTAGGCGTTTCACCCATTCGATAATGGCCTCTTCACTGTCTGTGCCAAGCCGTTTTATCTTTCCCTTAACCTCCTGAAAAAGGTTTGGAGACTTTTCCTTGTCGGAGCCGGCGTGTTGTTGTTTTTCTTTGTCTGGGGTTTGGGGAGAAATAGCCCACGCTTTAATTGTCTCCTCAATGTTACGCACCGTTACGGGCAGGATTGCTTCATGTGTCTGTTCAATAATGCCGAAATGTCCCGAAAACTTTGCGAGAGAAGGATAGTTGTGGGTTTTAACTGTAAGTGGAAACTTGTTCTCGTTGACAAGCCTTCTTCCCGCCTCATCCTTCAATCCCTTCGGAATGGTGATTGTAAAGGAGGATTTCTCCGGAAATGGGCCTTCAAATGATACTCGTTGAACAGTGGCTTCAAAATGATCTTCTTTTTGAGGCTTCCACTGCTGTCCTTTTTCGTTCTTAAGGCCAATTTCCCTGGCCAGGTTCCACGAAACAGGAGCGGTAAAGTCGAGGTTCATCCGGGAAAGAGGCATGCACTGCGCCTTCGGATCTTCCCTTAAGCACCGGAAGGTTGCTGAAAAAGGTGATTGTGTTTTAAAGGGCAATTTTTGATCTTTGGTGGTGGCAATGCCGCTTTTAGATTTGACGCCCTTGCCCCAAATAATATCGACGCGTGATTCTGGAGGAAATTGACGCATGCAATCAAACACGATGATGGGTCTCTTATCCTTGTCCTGATGAATGGCTTTCAGAAGATTAGTTTTTTCTTCACCTGTTATAATCCGTATTCCAACACGTTCCTTGATCCCTTCAATGGAACAGTAAACGCTTTTTGAAAGCGACGCCTCATCAGGATCACCGTCGAGAGTGAAGACAAAACGTTGCTGCTCATCGATGTTTTCGTCGCCTTCGTACGGTTGTGTCATGATGACAGCGGGTCCGCCCGTATTGAAACGAAAGACTGCCTTCCCGATCATACTCTTTCCTGAAAACGTTTTGATGCCGCGTTTTATCGTGAACGTGCAGGACACACCGGAAGGGAGGTCCTTATCGAAGTCATAGAACCAATTCTTCCCGTCCATCCAGCGGCCGCTCCCCTTTTCGGAGCACTCTATTGTAAAGGGATCTGACAGGCGGGGATCTCCGAAGGCAACCATTTGATCGGAGAAACGAGCCTTTACCTGTCGTACCTTCTTTGAAGTGCCTTGAGGAGAGAAAAACTCAACAGTTGCTGCTTCAGTAAAAATCGGAAACGAAATGACAAAACATAATGCCAAATACAAAGGCCAGGGAAACAACCTTTTAAACATTTTCCACCCCCGAGCGTTATACACCGAACTTCGTTTCTTTACGTGTTTGTATATTCTACCGAAACTAACGGTGCAGTCAATGAATTTCAGGAGAGAATTGATCTATTACATTAGTAGGATTTGTATGATATAAAAAATGGTGCAACATCAGACTGACATTATAAGAAGATTCCGATGACTGTCAACTCAAAACTCAAAGTGGGAAACTCAAAACTGAATTTACTCCGTTTTCGTCATCAATTGATGAAAGCAATAAGGGACTATTTCTCTGGCAGTGGCTATCTGGAGGTTGAAACCCCTAATTTGATGAAGACCGCTGCTCCCGACCACAATATTGAGCCTCTCAAAGTCTATGTTGATGGCAAGGGGCCATTTTTTCTTCATACCTCACCAGAAATGGGGATGAAGAAACTGTTGCAGAATGGCCACAAGCGAATATTTCAAATCTGCAAAGCATACCGGGTTGAAGAGAGCAATGAGGTCCACAACACAGAATTCACCATGCTTGAGTGGTACAGGGAAGGAACATATCTTGATGCCATGGAAGAGGTTGAGGAGCTCATAACCTTCGTTGTCGATCGACTTTTTACAGATGACAAGAACCGTTTCGCAAAACCCTGGAGAGTATATGAACTGTCAGATCTCTTCGTCAGAATGACCGGGATAAACCCTTTTGAGCTTACAAGGGAAGGGCTGTGTTCAGCCATGCAGTCAGATGGTTTTCTCGGCATCGATGAGAAGGATACGTGGAATGATCTTTTTTTCAAACTCTTCATCCAGGAGGTTGGGCCAAAAATATCCCAAGAAGCTCCATATTTTATAAAGGACTGGCCTCTCTCGGTATCGACGATGGCGAAAAAAAAGGATGCGAACAGGGTAGAGCGGTTTGAGCTTTACATAAATGGCTTGGAGATTGCGAACGGCTATACTGAACTCCTGGATGTAGCAGAGCAACGACAACGGCTTGAACGGGACAACGACGAGAGAGGTGCGTCCGGCAAACATACCTTTTCAGTCGACGAGGAATTTTTACAGGCCTTAGGCCGTCTCCATGGCCCTTATGCCGGTGTTTCTGTCGGGGTGGATCGCCTCCTAATGGCCCTCCTGGGCAAACAACACATTGAAGATGTACTGATCAATAGGGTAATTCCTTAAACCATGAGGGACGACGGACGACCGCTACGCTAGGACGATGGAAGCTGGACTGCTTTTATCGCTTTGCTGTTAAAACTTTTCACTTCTGACTTTTCACTGCTTGTATCGCGCTATCAGTTCCCGGATTTTCGGCATGGCTTGTTTCGCAGCCCGTATCCCTTCGTCCATAAGAAGTTTCTTCTGGGTGAAGTCAAACATGCCAACACCCTTTGTATTCGGCTCGATCACTACATCAGCATACCTGAGCTTCGATTTACTGGCTTCATGCATCATGATGCCTGCTGACTGGCCAACAATGTCAATCAGCGAGGCTATATCAGCCTCCTTGATGTCCTTGCTTATATTCACAGCGATCACGATGTCTGCGCCCTTATTTTTTGCCACATCACAGGCAATGTTATTTGTAACGCCACCATCCACGAGCATCCTGTTATCAAAGGTGACAGGAACGAAAATGCCTGGTATTGATGATGAGGCACGAACCGCTTTCGCAATAGAGCCTCTTTCAAGGACAATGGTCTCACCGGTGTTAAGGTCTGTGGCGATTGGATAGAAGGGTATCTTTGAATCCTCAATCTTTTTATTTTTTACGGCTTGTTCGACAAAGCTTTCAAGCCTTACACCCTGCACAGGGCCAAACTTTGAATGGACGAGAGAGGGATCAAGCACGTCGTTGCGTTCAATCTTGAAGGCTGTCCACTCAAGCTGGAAGCTGTCAGGATTGGACGCGTAAATACCGCCGATGAGACTGCCCACACTCGTACCGACTATCATATGGATCGGTATCTTTTCCTGTTCCAGGACACGGATGACCCCTACATGAGCAAAGCCCTTTGCAGAGCCGCCTCCAAGGACGAGGGCAATCTTCGGATCGCCCTTCCTGGTAACTTTAGACACAGTAGGCACAGTCTGGCAGGAAAGAAAGAGAAAGGCAGCAACAATCGCCAGGGCAAAGAACTTTTTAATAAACGGCTCTTTCGCCAACATAGGGGTTGTAAACCTTCTCTCTTCCAATGGTGCTTTTCGGCGTATCGCCATAGTTGTGGCCTGGAGCAACGATCGTATCATCAGGTAGAACGAAAAGCTTGTCCCGTATGGATGCAACAAGCTGCTGTAATGATCCTCCGCCAAGATCAGTTCTTCCCACTCCACCGACAAACAGGGTATCACCGGTAAACACCATTCCCTTACTATACAGGCATATGCTCCCCGGTGAATGTCCGGGGGTATTGAGCACCTTCAATGAGGTCTTTCCGATGGTAATGAGGTCGCCTTCCCTTACCATAATATCCGCGGGCGGAGATGGTTCGGCATGGAACATCTGCATCATCTGGGGAGACTGTTGAACGAGAGAGCCCGACTCCTTCTCATGGATGATAATCTCTGCATCTGTAAGTTCTTTCATTCGCCTGTTGCCCATTATGTGATCTATATGAGAATGGGTATTGACGATGTATTTTATGGTGTAACCCCTGCTTTCTGCTTCTTTGAAAATCCTGTCTTCCTCTGCTGCAGGATCAATGACAAGCGCTTCATTGGTTACCTTACATGCAACGATATACGCGAAAACGGCAAAACCACCAACCTGAATTTGTTTTACGAACATAATTTCCTCCTGCCTTAAATGTAATACTTTTTAGTGCCCTTTTTCAATTTATTTGGTAAACTGTTTCATGTAAATCAAGCCCTGGCCAAGGTTTGAGAAAAAATTGATTAGGCCAAGGGGAGGTTGAATGAAGCCTGTTTTTATTGAAGCCCGTGATCTGCCTGACGCATGGTTTCAGTGCATCTACCGGATATTCGAGAACGAAGGCATTCACGAGTATGTGATTGACAGAGGTTCTTTTGAAGGCAACAAGCGCCGGGAATTTGACTTGGCGATGGTGCATATAAAATACCCCGGAACTGAGCCGCTTATTCCCGACATCCCCGCAGAACTTGGGATTCCTGCTCCAACAAGTATGGAGTATGTGGAGGAATATCTGCAATACCTGATGACGGATAAAAAGGCAGAGAATGAGATCTATACCTATGGCGAGAGACTCACAAATCCGAAAGTATGCATAGATGGACAGGAATGTTGTTTTGGCATCAACCCTGTTCAAGAGGTCATCGAGATTTACAAGAAGCAAAAATTTGGCACAAACCAGGCAATCATGGAGATCGGGATGCCCTCGGACATTACCCTCGAAGACCCGCCGTGTTTACGGCTTATTGACACGCGCCTCATGGACAACAAACTGCACTTTGTCCTCTATTTCCGGAGCTGGGACCTCTGGGCTGGGTTCCCGTCCAACCTTGCAGCGATTCAACTTCTCAAGGAGTATATGTGCCAGGAGATAGGCTGTGAAGACGGAACAATTACAGCAGTAAGCAAAGGCCTGCACCTTTACGAATACACCTTCGCCCTAGCCTTGAAACGTCTTCGACGTGAATAATTTTCTCTCTTGATCGTTCTGTGTTTTGGTTTTACTTTGAGCTTACAGCTCTATGAGCTGAAACCTTTATTAATCAGTGGTCATCCTCTTGAGCAATCTTATTGTATTTTTCTTTGATAAGTTCCTGTAAGGCGTTGATGTCTGTATCATCCGTAATTGTTCTGGTTTCGAAGGTATTTTCTTGCGCGTCGAATATGTTGAAATAAAGTGAATCTTTGCCTGTAGGTATCATTTCCAGAAAAGCCTGTCGATGGTACAAGAGGCAGATTCCATAATACTTGGATTGAATGAAAGCATCCTTGCAGTGATAGGCAGCGAAACTGATAAGATCATTTACTATTTCTCTGAATTTTGGTGTCGGGATGTTGTCAAGATGTTTGCTTACTGAAGGGCTCTTCAGAAGTTCGCTCACGTGTTTGGTAAAGTTGTCTATGGGGACAATCAGCGTTTTTAATGTAAGTTTTTTAAGATCATACGAGTAATCAATAATTTCAGGATAAGTGTACGACTCTTTGTCCCATAGAGTTTCAAAGATTGCTCCTGCTGTATCCCAGGAAAGCTCTTTTTCCGAGTCAATAAAAAGATTCTTCCTCAAGACCTTGTCATAGAAATTTTCAATACCCAACCGTTCCATGCGGCTATCTACATAGATACTCCAAATCTGGTTGTACCTTTCACGAACCTTCGGCTCCTGCTCCTCATCTGGCGATATACGGGGTTTGTATTCAAAGACAGGATTGAGAACATCAACTATGTAAAGGAAAAGACGATAAATACGACCATATAAATAGGTTGGGTCGTCCCAAATAAATGCCTTGACATCAAGGTGGTCTTTTTTCCATTTGATGTGTGCTTTTTCACTCCACGGCGAATTTCCTTTTTCGATGACAACGCTTCGGATCAGAGGCGCAATGCCCAGGGTTGTGATGATCTCCTCGACGATTGCCTTTTTTTCCTCCACCTAGAATTCGCCTTCAAGGCCATAAAGATCAAGAAGAAGTGTTTTTGCCTTCATGGATATGGAATCTTTCTTGGTTGAAAAGGGGGTTATCTCAAGGACCTCAGTCAAAAACTTACGTGCCTTTTCAGCATCGCCCTTTTTCGCATACAAATAGCCTACATTATATGTTGTTACTTCCCTGATGGAGTTATATTTTGGCATCAGCTGTCCCATCCGTTTCAGCTTAATGTAAATTTCCTCTTTTTCGCCCTGGGGTGTGGCAGGGTCATTCACAACTTTTTCGTAATGCCCCTGGAAGAACTTCACGGTGAATAAAACGTCTTTTGAATACTCATAGACGTTTACAAGGATTTTCAGAGGTCCGTCTACTTCTCCTTTTCTCATCATTTCGTCAGCCCCCTTGAGGACTGCATTAATGTTAGAGTCATTGATTGCGGAACCTTTGGTGGGGGCGCTGGGTGCCGCGCTTTTACTCGGCACCTGAGCAGGCTTCCTGGGTTGTTTTTCTGGGGCAGCCCAGAGGGCAGGGCTCCAGAGAATAATGGTAAATAGAAAAATAAATGCAATGACGGAAACAGCTCCTTTTCTTATAGCAAAAAGACTTTTCGTTCGATCTGCGATATTTTGCATGGTATGTCCTGATTCTCCTTTCACGATTTCCTTATTCGTTTCTCCGATATGAGTTTATCTTGAAAATGCCGGCAGGTGAAGACACGTATCACGTAGGCCCCTGGAATCCTCATTCCCTGAACTATTAAGGTTGTAGACAAAATAATGGCGGTGCAGGGAGTTGAACCCCGGACACTGCGGATATGAGCCGCATGCTCTAACCGTCTGAGCTACACCGCCGATGTGTTTTGATATAAGATATAATGCCTCGATTGTCAATAGGAAATTGCCCTGAAGGCTATGCATGCAGTTAAGGTTAGTCTGTTTATTGTTTATCTAAAAAGGGCGATTATGGTATAAATGGAATAGAATTTAAATGGAGGAAATATGAAAGTTCTGGTAACCGGAGGATGTGGTTTTATTGCTTCCCACGTTGTTGACGCTTATATCAGTGAAGGGTATGAGGTCGTCATAGTAGACAACCTTTCGACAGGCAAGATAAAGAATAAAAATAAGAAGGCAAAATTATACAAAGTAGACATCTGTGATAAAGAAGTGGGAAAGGTGTTTGCGGCAGAAAGGCCTGGTATCGTCAATCACCATGCTGCGCAGATTTCAGTACCCTTCTCAGTTCAGGAACCGCTCTTTGATGCTGAGATCAATATCAAGGGGACCTTGAGGCTTTTAGAATTTTCTAAGGATCATGGCGTAAAGAAATTCATCTTTTCCTCAACGGGTGGGGCAATCTATGGAGAGGCGACAAAGGTGCCTACTGAAGAGGAATACCCACCAGTACCGGCATCTCCCTATGCCATTTCTAAGTTCTCAAGTGAGCGTTACATTCAATACTATCAAGGGCAGTTTGGTTTGAACTATACAATCTTGCGCTATAGTAATGTTTTTGGTCCAAGACAGATTCCCCATGGTGAAGCTGGTGTGGTAGCAATATTTACGGAGAAACTCCTTGCGGGACAGCACCCAACTCTGAATCATTTTCCTGAGGAGAAAAAGGGGATGATCAGGGACTACTGTTACGTTAAAGACGTGGCACGGGCCAGCATGCTTGCAAGCAAGAGCAAAAAGATTGGTATCTTTAACATCGGCACCGGAAAAGGTACCCATACCCTTGATCTCTATACAGAGACCATCAGGGCATTGCGGAGTAAAGGAAAGGTAATTCCCCGTAAGTTTGATAAACCAAAACGAGATATAGCAAGACCTGGTGATATCAGAGTGAGCACCCTGAACTCCTCAAGGGCTAAAAGGGAGTTAAAATGGGAGGCTAAGTACGATCTCCAGAAGGGCCTGCTTGAAACTGTAGATTGGTATATTAGCTCGTGAGACTCGCTAATGGGAGACGATAAATGAAGGTTAAGATACTCGGAACAGGGACCTGCGTGCCATCATTACAGAGGTTGTCATCTTCTTACCTGGTAATGACCAAACAATCGAACATCCTTGTTGATGTGGGGCCCTCTGTTGTAAGAAGACTCCTTGAATATGGTTACATTACGAGGGACATTGATGTGGTGATACTTACCCATTTCCATGTAGATCACACTGCCGATCTTTCAACTTTTCTTTTTGTATCAAATTATGATGTTGTACCGAGGACGAAGGAACTATTCGTTGTGGGAGGTAAGGGGCTACACGATTTTTACAAGAGTCTCCTCGCTGTCTACCCATGGCTCTTGCCAAAAACTTATGAGATTTCTCTCCATGAAATGCCGGAAGGGATACTAAGAAAAAATGGACTGACAATAACAACTGCGCCGATGGAGCATAATAATGAAAGCATCGGCGCCAGAATAGAGGAGGATAAAAGCCTTGTTTTCTCTGGCGATACCGACTATACGGAGAGCCTTGTTGAGCTTGCAAAAGAAACAAATCTACTCGTTGCGGAATGCTCATTTCCTGAGAAAAAGGTAAATGGTCACCTCAATCTTGCCATGTTGCAAAAGGTTGTTGATCAGGCTAAGCCTATGAGGGTAATCCTTTCCCATTTGTACCCGGAATGGGGTAACTTTAAGGGTATACTCCACTCACCGTTTCTTTTAGGAGAAGATGGAATGGAGATAGAGGTCTAGCAATATCAGGTAGAGAGCATAGAACCTGAGGCATAGCGAAAAAATCTATCTGAAATATATAGTAGTGATTATGCACTTCTTTTTGTGAGGATGAAGAGCCCTTTTTTTGCTTCTACTGCATATTTTTTAGACTTTTGAAGATCTGATAAGAGGGCTTCCCCGTCTTCATCGACGAGCACGACGAATTTTCCATCCTGCTTCAGGAAAGCCATGCCTTTCTTGATAAATGCCTTGGTTGCCTCTGCCACCGGAATTTCATCCTCCCAGCTGTAATTCAGGGCAGGTTGCACAAAGATAAAATCATAGGCATTACTCAGAAGAATTGGAAACTCAAGCTCCATGTGGAAGAAACCATTCCGCACAGCTAAATGCTGGAATTCCGTGAACCATCCCTTTTGTCTGAAGATGGCCCATGTTGACTCATCTGCTTCAAGGCTATAGAGCAAATCCTCAACCTTTTTGACATCAATATCTCGTGTAAAAAACGTTGCCGTGGTAGCATCCATAACATCTCTGATTCGGGATGTATAAACTTTTAGTTTGACCTCAATTTCTTCCCGTATTTTTACATCTTCTTTGATTTTTTTAGAGAGAGAAAAGTAGAGACGGTACATTTCCCTGAATTCATCAAGCACTTCTTTCGGGTTTCGTCCAAAAAGAGATCCCTGTTTTGTTGTGTCAAATATATTTCCTATGTTTTTCAACGTTATGCCGATGAGGGGATTTCCCGGTTTATAGTGATGTGCCGGTGATCCGTAGCGACGATTGAGCATATTCTGAAGGGCATCGTAACATATGTGCGATCTTTCAATACCATAGAGGTTACGATCAAGGATATATTTCTTGAGGGACTTTTCATCCTCCCATTCTGATATAAAGCTGTTTTTTTCAGTGTAAGGGAGAACAAATGAGAGATATGCGAGGCCTTCCAGCAGTTGCATGGTGACATTCCCAAAACCAGGAGTCATATCGAGTATGCGAAGAGATAAAAGATCCTCTTTCGTATAATGTTTTTTTTGGTTGACGATGATATCCTCAATGTCAAAACCTGCCTTGGCATGGCTGTCAGCAAACAAATAGGAACAGATATCGCTTCTATCATATTCATTCAGGACGCCAGTTTTTTGATAGGTGTTATTTTCAACCTTAATATCGTAATTTTTCATGTATGCTTCGGTGGTTGGCAACATGTCGTCAGGGAAAAGCTCTCGATATACCTCTCGTATCCTTGGATAGATATCAAGGCGTTTTTTAGATGAGCTTATCATCTTTCGGGTTGCTCTCTTTTTGTCTTTCAGATGTTTTATGAGGGTTTCCCGTTCATGTTCCAAAATTTTTGGCAGAGTATTCTTCAACCCAAGGAGAGAAAATGTATTGAAGAAGAGGCGGGCAGATTTTTCTTCTCCAGAGAGCAGGGATACCTCGAGATCAATTTCAATCAGTTTCTGTTCAAAGGCGACAGGCCTTTTTATGAGAATCCAGTAACGACCATTCGTAAGAATCCCCCATGGGGTATGTGATTTTTTTAAAAGGTACATTATCTGGTACAGGGGTATCCTGTTTTCAAATTCAAGAAAAAAACCGCTGATACCCTCGTGGAGATTCCTCCCATACCTTTTGAGGACAAGTATACTGAGAACGTTGTCATAATACTCCTTTGTACCCCATAATTTGGAACTTCTCACTCTGTCGTCTTCCGAAGGAAAAAGGGCTACGTCGGGATCTTTAACATGATTCTCGAAAAATTTTGGCTTGGATTCATAGGTAAACCCCAGCATTTTAAGCATGGGTTTCACAAGATGAATCTCTGTGTGAATTTCACTCGCAAATTTTTTAATGTCCTGAAACTTACTTAATAATGCAGTAAGGGAAGGGTAAATATCACTTTCAATGGACATCGAGGTGAGCGTTTCAATACCTGAAGGTGTAAAGAGGGTATTCTGCAGAACCAAAGGTTGCATAGTCGTAGAATGATAATCGATGTGGGAGATTTAGTCAAGGACAGGAATGTCTTTTTCTTCCTTGTCTATTCCCAACTTTTGGGTACGTTCGATCTCTCGTAATTTTATCTTAATGATGACGATGAGACCGATAATGCCTGCCCAGAAGATAATTAGATTTTGATACACTATAAACCTATCATATGGTACTGCGGGAAAAACATCTATCTTGTCCTGCTGCGCAAACAGATCTGCGGCGCTGATGAACATTCCTATAAGAGCCGTTAACATTGTTTTCATTGAATCTCCTAACTAATAAACCCTATTACGGTCATAATCACGAAATAGAGAAAATAGATAACGCCAATCCATGTAAAGAGCGTGCTTTTCTCCCCACGCTGTGATTTTCTGTCAAAGAATGGGATAAGGAAGAAAAATAAAATACCTGCTGTGATGAGAAGAATTGCAATCGTTTCACCATTCATACCGAGAATTTCACCCGGGAAGAGTTTCAGCGTCTGAAAAAGGAAAAGAAAGTACCACTCTGGCTTTATATTCTCAGGGGCCGGAGCAAGAGGATCAGCCTTTTTCCCGATCTCAGGAGGCACCAGTGTTGCGAGCGTAACCACAATCCCAAGAACGACAAGCCAGATAATAAGATCTTTATACAGCAGATTGGGAAAGAAAGGGGTCTCCTTACATTCTTCTTTTTTAACAGATAAGGGCACGCTCATGCCGTGGTATTGAACAAGCAGAATATGAAATCCAATGAGTATGATTGTTATAAGTGGTAGAACAGAAACGTGAAAGGCATAGAAACGGGTCAGTGTATCACCGGTTACATCAATACCTCCCCGCAGGAAAGCTTTAATGAATTCTCCAACAACTGGGAGATTGCCTGCCCCGCCTGTAGCTACCCGGACAGCAGCAAAGGCCCTCTCATCCCAGAGGAGAAGATAGCCGCTGAGTCCGAAAAAAATGGAAATTCCCAAAAGAATGAATCCGGAGAACCAGAGAAACTCCCTTGGTTTTCGATACGCCTTGAGAAGCAAGCAGCTCCAGACATGAATAAAGAGGACAACAATGGCAATCTGGGCGCCCCAATGATGGAGGGAGCGGAAAAACCACCCCATATTCAGCTTGGTAACGATCTCGATGATGCTCTTATGGGCATGCTCGAAATACGGGATATAGTAGAAAGAGAGAGCCATGCCTGTAATGAACTGAATGATAAAGAGAAAAAGGGTGATGCCGCCAGTCAAATACCATATTTCGTATTTGTGGATAGGGACAAGTTTTTGCTTCGCAAGATCCCGGATTTCATCGAAGTTGTATCTCTCTAAAAACCAGCTCTTAAGCCTTGGGCAGTTCAACCTTTATCCCCTTTTTTGCAACAATAAGCTTATCACCCTCAACGGTTACATCGAAGAATTCGAGTGGTTTTGGCGGAGGTCCTTCAATGTTCTTTCCCTTCTCATCAAACCACCCTTTGTGACAAGCACAGTAAAACTTTTTATCCTGCGGTATGTAAGTAATGTTACATTCCATGTGGGTGCACACACCCTTGAGCGCAGTTGTATTTCCATTTGAATGCTTGAAAAAGAGTCCAAGTTTTCCACCCCATGCAAAGGGTTTCACCGAGTTAGCGGGAATATTGAGAAAATCATCAGGTTTTAGTATGACAAAATCCGGTTCCTTACCGAGGGTGGGGAAGGCGAATTTAAGAAGGCCATAAAGGCTTCCTCCCATGAAGGCCAACAGCCAGCCCCCAAAAAGGGTATTGAGAAAAGTTCGTCGTGTGACAAGCGAAAAATTGATCTTCATTTCCTGCCCTTTCCGAAGAGCTTATTTTTCACCAATTGTTTTCTCAAACCTACGATGGAATCGGTGGGTCGCACGTCCTTGGGGCATGCATCGATGCAGCGAAGGATTGTGTCGCAGCCCCACACACCCTTGTCGTTGTTTACGTTTTCTAAAAAATCATCCGGTCGCTCGTCCCTTGAGTCAAGCATAAAGCGTTCAAGCTTGGCAAGGGCGGCCGGCCCAACATAATCAGGATCCCGTGCCAGCACAGGACATGCACCGTAACAGCTTGCACACAGGATGCAATTCACATACTGGTCAATCCGTTTTCTCTCTTCCTCGCTTTGTTGGATCTCCTTTTCGGGGTCTGGACTTTTTCTGATAAGGTAGGGTTTTACCTTTTCGTACATATTCCAGAAGGGAGTCAGGTCAACGAAGAGGTCTTTGATAATCTCAAAATTCGGCAGGGGTTCCAGGATAATTGTGTTGGACCCGAAGGCAGCTACTTGGGTCCTGCAGGCAAGATCTATCTTGCCGTTAATGACCATGGCACAGGAACCGCACACAGCTGATCTGCAGGAAGACCGAAAGGATAATGTCCCGTCTATTTCGTCCCTGATGCGCAAAAGCACCATGAGGATTGTCAGGCCAGAAATGACCTTTATGCGGTATGATTCGAAATGTGGCTCAATTTCAGGCTCTTGTACGTCATATCGAAGTATCTTGAACGTGTACGTATTCTCGACTATCAATACTTCCTCTCCATGGGCTGAAAGTTTGTTATTACAACTTGTTTTGAGGAAATAACCGGTTTACCGTCTATGTCTATCCGTGCAATCGTATGCTTCAACCAGTTAGCATCATTCCTGGTATTAAAATCCCTTCTGAAGTGGGCGCCCCTACTCTCTTCTCTGAGGGAGGCGCCAAGAGCAATGGTGTGAGCCACTTCAAGCATATATTCGAGTTCGATAGCGTTGAGAAGCTCGTGGTTCATGTGTATTTTTGGTGATGAAACATGAACGTTTTTATATCGTTCCTTGACCGCGACGATATCCTGCACTGCCTGTTCAAGTTCTTCCTTAATCCTGAAAATGCCGACATTAGAACTCATAATTTTGCTAAGGTCGGAAAGAATCGTATAAGGTTTCTCCGTTCCTTCATGGATCAACTTGTGTATCTTTTTCTCCATCTCGACTTTTTTACTCAGAAGAAGCTTTTCATTTAATGTCACATGACTGTTCTGGAGGTAGGCATCGATGGCAAAGGATGCGAGTTTTCCAAAAACAATAGTGTCGAGGAGAGAGTTGCCGCCAAGTCTGTTTGCGCCATGAACACTCACACAGGCGCATTCTCCGGCTGCATAGAAGCCTTTTATGTCTGTCTCACATTTCTCATTGGTGTCGATTCCCCCCATGGAGTAATGCTGACACGGCATGATGGGGATCGGTTCAAGGATGGGGTCGATCCCAATAAAATCAATACAGATGTTTCGAATACCGGGCAGTTTCTCCAATATTTTCTGTGCGCCCAGGTGTCTCAAATCAAGGTTAATGTATTTGCCAAGGGGGTGTTCAAGTCCCCTCCCTTCGTTGATCTCTGTCTGGATGCACCGGGATACAATATCCCTCGGGGCAAGCTCCATGGCGTTTGGAACATATCGTTGCATGAATCTCTCGCCATCTTTATTCGTCAGGTATCCGCCTTCACCTCTGCATGCTTCGGTCATGAGGATGTTAGTGCCGATGAGGGCAGTAGGATGGAACTGGACAAATTCCATATCCTTTATGGGGGTGCCAGCCTTATAGGCAATACCTATCCCACTTCCCGTATTTATAAGCGCATTGGTTGAATAGAAGTAAACCCTGCCATATCCACCCGTTGCGAAGAGGGTAGCTTTTGCCCGGATCGGGATAATCTCTCCGCTTTTTAAATCAAAGGCAATAACTCCGTGGCAACTTCCTTCATCAGTAACGAGTGCGACAACAAACCACTCTGGATAAAACTTTACTCCTTTGGCAGTAGCACGTTCGTTCAATGTATTCAGCAATACGTGACCTGTCAGGTCCGCAGAATAGCATGTTCTTGGATATCCTGCCCCCCCGAAAGGTCTTTGAGCTATGGAGCCGTCAGGGAACCTGCTGAAAGGACATCCCCAGTGCTCCATCTCATAGACGATCTTTATGGCCTCCTGACACATGATTTCTACAGCGTTCTGGTCAGCAAGATAGTCGCTGCCTTTTGTTGTATCAAAGGCATGTTTTTCCCAGGTGTCGTCCTTGCCCTTTGGATTATTGGCAAGGGCTGCGTTAATGCCACCCTGCGCTGCAATGGAATGGGAACGGATAGGATAGACTTTTGAAAGGAGTCCTACATCATATTTATCGCAAAGACCAACTGCTGCCCGGAGGCCGGCAAGACCCCCACCCACAATGAGGACATCGTGATAGAGCATAGTTATGACATAACAAAGTATAGGTAAATTAATATTACGGAAATAATTGAGGCGACTGTATTTGACAACCAAAACAGTCTTTTTTCATTGCGATAGCCAAAATCCATGACAATGGTGCGAAGCCCATAAATGCTGTGAAAGGTAAAAAGGATGAGTATCATTACATCGAGAACGGGCTGCCTGTGAAGGCTTAGCGCCCAGTCAGGTTTTTTATCTTTTGTAAAAAGAAAGTAGCTTGTAAGAATCTTGATACCGAAAAGAATTATTAAGGAGACACCGCTGATTCTGTGAAAGAGCCAGATAAACATGTCAGTTCATACATATCAAATTGGAACTTTTATTGTCAAGAAGTATTTTAGCAATTTAAATAATTTTACCCATGGTTTCGCGAAATGACAGGACATTTTTCTTGACAAAGAATAAGTCATACGATAATACATCAAAAACCTTTTACAAAAGCTGCTATAATAGTAATTTATTAATGAAAGCTGAAGGCGTACAATGCTCAAAAGGTTAAAAAAAATATTATGTGCTCTTTTTGCTTTTACCTTTGTATTGAGCTTTATTCCCCAGGGTGGTGTTCTTGCACAGAGTCAGCAGGTCGATGATATGGAGAGACAATGCAAGGCTACAAAAGAAGGAACTGAGACAGACCGGTTGACAAAAAAGATGTGCAGAGAATATTTTGATGAGATTAGCATAGCAGGAGCTTCCGGCGCATCTGCCGGGGCAGCTGCTTCATCCGGAATGGGGGCTGGGACAACAGTGGCAATTATTATCGGTATTGCTGCTGTCGGTGCAGCAGTAGCAGCAATAGCAGATGGCGGTGGTGGTGGGAGTTCTTCGGCGGTTTCTCATCATTAATCGAATATCGCAAAAGGCTTGAGAGGTTTCACAACCTTCCGTTAAATCAATGAGTAAATATTTTATTTCAATTTGTTTTTTTGTTTTTATACTTGTATTTTTTAATTATTCCTTAAGTATAGCTGTTACCAATAAGGAACAGGATAGTATCCTTACCTCTGCAGAGTCGCTTTTCAAAATGATGAAAGAAAGGAATTACACAAGAATTTGGTTTTTTCTTTCCCATACATCGAGAAATGCCATCATAGACGATACGTTCAAGAATATGATGCACTATGCGAAGGAAAAAGGGAAGGGAATGGCATATTCTAAGGAGCAGATAAAAAATAATTTCAAGACGGGCGGCACCATAGCACAAGCATATTGGAATAGTTATCTTGACGCCTTTAACCCAGATATGGTGCTTGAACAAAGCAGATGGGAAATGGGAAAGGTAGGTAAGGACAGAGCACAGATAAATATCATATACAAAAAGGCCGAAAGACCTGCTGTTATTCAAATGTTCAAAGAGGAGGGTAACTGGAGGGTTGGGTTAGCCGAAACGTTCAAATCTGCAAAACGTTAGGAAACAAGAGCGTAACAAATAAAGAAAGAAGGGAAGGCACACCATGAGTGACTATGATGACCGGCCGGATTGGCGGGAATTAGACAGGCGAAGGGATAAAAGTAAGCTCTATGGAAGAATAGAAGAAAAAGGTCAAAAGAAAGAAAGGCCGAAAGACCGCTACCAGGCGGGGAGGGTGAAAGAAGCCCTTGATAGACTTTTTATGGGCAAAAAAGGGACAATAGAGCATGAAAAGCTTTATAACAAGATTCACAGCACCTATGGATCAAACAGGTTTGTTTCCACTGTGAGGAAGTATATAGAGGAATATGGATTGCCGGACGACATATCTGCTCTTCTTCTTATCCTTGATACAAAGGAACAGGATATTGTTTGCAGCGGCATAGAAAAGCTTAAGGAATTGTACCCCAATCTTACGAGCCGACAGCAGGAAGATGCCAGGAGAAAACTCTCCATCCTTGCCATGACCGATAAATCGAGAGAGGTCAGAAATGTGGCAGGGGAAGCGTTGGAAGAAGTGAAAGAAACAGCGGGAAAGGTAACATGAAACTCGAATCGCGAATCGCGAAACGATAATCAGAAACTCGCATATGCGTGGAACAGGGAAGGGTGGGAAAGGAAGTAAGAAGTGAAAAGTTACAAGTTAGAAGCAAAGGCGAAAAAAAGCTTAAAAAGACACTACTTTTCCCACTCGTAGAATTCAGTTTGTTTTGCTTCTAACTCTCTTCGGGCTGTCATCTTTGTTACTTCCATAACTATGACTCTCGTTTCCATGAGGGATTTCCGTGCTATCTCACGTTTTGGTTTTCCGTAATAGGGAAGGAATTTATTGTTTAACAAATCCTGAAGTTCGTGTTCATCCTCAACGTACTGTGCATTCCCGTGGGCTATGACGCTCTCCCATTTCCCATGACAGTTATTGCTGCTTTTAAAATCTTCCTGGGTCCCATAGTATTTCATGATGGTATATACAACAGATGGGTTTCTTTGTATGAAATCAATCTTTTTTCCGGCGACAGCACAGTGAAAGTAAAATTTTCCGTCTTTATAGGCGTGATTAATCGGAACTGCATAGGGTTCGTTTTCATGGCAGAAAGACAACACGCCATGGTACGTCCCTTGAATGATCCTTTCACACTCTTCATTATTTGTTTCGTTAGGTTTGATTTTATATGTCATACCAATTCGCCTTCATTCATATAACTATGCCTTCGCCCGGGTACCCGCTTGCGGGTGCTATTTTTGAATCCAAATTGGTATCATTCTTATCACCCATTAGCTTTCATCTGAGGTAATTTCAATTGCGCCTTTCATTGGTTTTTGGCCCGTCTAACTTCTCACTTCTCACTTTTCACTGCATTTAAACTATTAACGTATTCGATCCATCCGGTATGATATAGCAGAGCTTTCTCTTCCCATCGTTCACAGAATCAATGGCTTCCTGGATTGTTTTGTGTGGTGTTAAACCCATTTTAACAGTCTGTTCGTCTGACAGATCTGAGACCAGTACTATGTTGCACCGAGCGGCCTTGCACCGTGTCGCATAGGCAGTCTGGGCATAGACCTTATCGCTTGCCCTCACGTATGGCTCCATCTCGGCGATGGTTGGATACTCAAACCATCTTAAGAAATCCTGATTACCAAGTCCGTCCTCGCATTTTCCACTGACAATTACAACACCGTTGTCTTTTACTGCACCCATAGCATGTTCGATTGCCTTATGAGATTGGATGAAGTTGATGTCCTTTGGAAAACCGCCGGAACTGACAATAGCAACATCGGCCCTTTCGTCAATACCCACTGAAAAGTGATTCCTGTACCAGGAACATCCAGCCAGGTGAGTTTTTTTGATGTCTCCTGCAAAGATGTTAAGAAAATTCTTTTTGTCGTCTACTACAGTGTTGATCAGATAAAGGGGAGTCTTAATGAGGCGCACCGCCTCCATGATCTCCTCGTGCATGGGGTTGCCCTCAAGTATTCCTGATTTTGCGAGATCGTGCTTACCGAACCTGTCTTCGCGAAACACTTTCTTGTGAATTCCGAGGATTGTTTCGTACCCTGCAATGCCCGGAAAGATCGATTTGCGTCCACCTCCATAGCCTGCAAGGTAATGAAAATTTATGGAACCTGTTATTATCGCTGCATCCACATTGACAAGGGACTTGTTTACTTTGATTTCCAGGCCTGCCGATGTCTGGCCAAGCGAGGTGAGAACATTGTTGTCAAAACAATCATGATCGAAGCACTGAACTCTATTGTAAACACCTTTGGAAACAATACCCTTCATTTCCTCAACGTTTTGTTTTCTGTGATTTCCAAGGGCGAAGATAATTTTAGTGTTCATTCCCTGGAGGTATTCATCGAACAGGATTGGGAGAATTCGTTCCATGCCGGCATATCTCGTTACGTCAGGAACAACGACGAGCAGGTTCTTAAACTTTATTACCCACTCTTCGAAAGAACTGTGTCCGATGGAGTTTTTGAGCGCCTGGGCTAGAGCCGCTTTCAAGGAAACCGGTTCAGGCTCGCCATGCTTGAGCACCTTCGCTTGCCAGTTTTGCGGTATATCAAAGTTAACGGTTCCTCTCCCATATTTCAATGTATAGGTTGCCATAATGCCAAGCCCTTTATAATTTATTATTTCTTTATACTATAAAAAACCTCAACGCCTCCGAAGATTGCAAGGTCACCAAGCTCTTCCTCGATGCGCATGAGCTGGTTGTACTTTGCAATCCTTTCGCTTCGCGAGGCTGATCCTGTCTTTATCTGTCCGACGTTTGTAGCTACTGCAAGATCAGCGATGAAGGTGTCTTCTGTTTCGCCTGAACGGTGGGAGATTACACATGTGTATCCGGCCCGTTTTGCAATTTCAATGGTGGTGAGTGTCTCAATTACCGTACCAATCTGATTGAGCTTGATAAGAATTGAGTTTGCAACCCCTTGTTTTAAGCCATCCCTGAAAATATTGGGATTTGTCACAAATATATCGTCGCCAACAATCTGGATTCTTGAAGAGCATTTGTCTGTAAATTTTTTCCAGCCCTTCCAATCGTTCTGGGCAAAACCGTCTTCTATTGAGATGATAGGATAATCGTTAATGATTTTGTCGTAAAAGTCTACCAGTTTATCACTTGTCCAGGTGTTTCCGTCGATCTTATACTTACCGCCTTTGTGATACAATTCGCTTGCTGCAACATCAAGGGCCAGGAGAATATCTTCACCCGGCTTGAAGCCGGCTTTTTCAATGGCTTTTATAAGTGTATCAAGTGCCTCTTTTGTGTTCTTGATCTGTGGCGCAAAACCACCCTCATCACCGACACCGGTGGCATGACCTTTATCCTCGAGTACACCTTTCAGTGTATGAAAAACTTCGACTCCCATCCTGACGGATTCCTTGAAACAATCAGCGCCTACGGGAACGATCATGAATTCCTGACAATCGAGTGAGTTTTGGGCGTGTGCACCGCCGTTGATAACATTCATCATAGGAACAGGGAGTTCCCTGGCACGTATGCCGCCTATATATTGGTAGAGGGGCAGGCCGACGAAGTCTGCTGCTGCTCGTGCCACTGCCATTGAGACGCCGAGAATTGCATTGGCGCCAAGGATGTTTTTATTCTCCGTGCTATCCAATTCGATCATTAGGTTATCGATATATGCTTGCTCCAGTGCATCGAGACCCTCCAGCTTTGGAGCTATGGTCTCGTTCACATTCTCAACAGCCTTTAAAACGCCTTTACCTTTGTATCTTTTTTTGTCTCCATCTCTCAGTTCAAGAGCTTCTCTCTCACCAGTTGATGCTCCTGAGGGCACGATTGCCCTACCCATTGAGCCGCTCTCAAGAATTACCTCAACTTCAACTGTTGGATTTCCCCTACTGTCAAGTACTTCCCTTGCAAAGACGTCGTATATGGATGACATAAAAACCTCCTTTTGAAATTCAGTTTTTCTAAGTGTTGAGTTGAAAGACAAATGTCTTTACTCTCTAACTACTCGTCTCAATGTATTTGTTTTTGAGAATACCATAGGAGGATGAAAAGCTTCAAATGATTTATTCGAGGAAACGTGGTGAAACCTTCTGATGATCTTTACTGATTTTCAACATTAACCTTAAAAGTACGGACAGTTTATGCGCAACAATTAAGTCCTTTGAAAGGTCAATAGGAAAGGGCCAGGGAAGTTCGATGAAGAAAAGGGTTCAAGGGACTCCTTGAACCCTTAATGTTCAATTTTTATGTATAACCGCCCGCAATGTAATTGCTCAGTTGTTCGATAAGTTTTTCCTGTTCGTCAATCTTTGCGCGAACAAGGTCACCGATGGAGATAAGGCCAACGAACTTATCAGCTTCAAAGACAGGGAGATGCCGTATACGTTTGGCCGTGATCAGCACCATACAGTCATCAGTCGAGGTCTCTGGCTTAACGCGGAACATTTTTTCAGCAGGTGTCATGATTTCTTCTACCTTGGTGCTTTTGGAGGCCTTGCCCAATAGTATGATCTTTCGAGCGTAATCCCTTTCTGTGATAATCCCGACAACCTTTCCTTTGCTATTCATTACCATAAGGGCGCCTACCTGCTTATCGGCCATGATTTTCAACGCCTCAAAGACTGACGCCTTATCACGTACAGACCAAATCTGTTTTTGTTTCTTCTTTTTCAATAGGTCTCTTGTGTATAGCATCTTATCTACCTCCTTTGATTTATACCAACTCGCCTTCATTCATATAACTATGTTGCCTTCGTCCGGGTACCCGCTTGCGGGTGTCCCTCGACGTACTAATATGTACGCCTCCGTCGCATCCTCCTTGTCGCCTCGTTCTATTTGTGAATCCAAATTGGTATTATAATAATCCTGCCATTTTTAGATAATTCGTTACAAAATATATGGCCATGAAATTAAAAAGTAAATAGAAATTAAACTTTTTTGCGCGGGTATCGACCATTTATTCCGTTACGTTCAAAGTTTTGCACTATGGGTACAAACAAAATATTCATTAAAGTTTATAAAAAAGAGTACCCGAAATGAAAGGTACTCTTTTTTATAAAATCACGTTGTTCAATATATCTCTGCTTATATAGAGGTTAAATGCCCAATAATAGTTTTATTGAAATGAGCATTTTATTATCATTATATGTGCATACTGATGTTTCAATCACTCTTCTTCCCTGACATAACAGTGAAGGCACCTCTTTGCCTCTTCAACGGCCGCTTTCAGCGAATATCCAAGGACAACCTCCTTAAAATTCCTGTAACGTTCAGTAAGGGGAAGCTCTGGCATTTCTGCTTTGCCCCGCTCCTTCTGGTAATCCTCTTCGTTGTAAGAAACTCTCATCGTGACGAGTTCATCGCGAGACGATGAGAAGAATTCTCCGTCTCCTCCGAGATATCTATCAATTGCCTTGGCAGATTCTTTTCCATCGGCGATAGCCTGAACAACCGATGCTGGACCACGAACGTTATCTCCGGCAGCAAAGATTCCTGCCTTAGTAGTTGCGAGGGAGTTTTTTTCAACTTCTATGGCGCCGTTCTTGTTTACGTTGATTCCATCTCCATTCAGGAATGAGGTATCCGGAACCTGTCCAATGGCAGCTATAACCGTTTCTACATCAAGCACGAATTCTGATCCTTCAATGGGTGAAGGCTTGCGCCTGCCACCTGAATCGAACTCACCAAGGGACATGCGGAGGCACTCAATCTTAACAGCTTTGCCCTTTGACTCGATAATCCTTTTTGGCGCTACAAGGGTGTGAATCTTAACCCCTTCATGTTCAGCTGCTTCTATTTCCTCACTATAGGCCGGCATGTCTTCTTTTTCTCTCCGGTAGAGGAGATAGACCTCTTTAGCGCCGATTCTCAGAGCAGAGCGAGCTGCATCGATAGCTACATTTCCACCTCCGATCACTGCTACGTTGCCTTCTACTTTTACAGCATTTCCGAGATTAAGGTTTCTGAGAAATGTTGCCCCATCAAGGACGCCATTTACCTCTTCTCCGGGAATGCCGAGTTTTTGTCCTTTGTGTGCCCCTGTAGCAAGAAGAATAGAGGCATAACCGCTTGAAGATAGATCTTTCAACGAGAAATCCTTTCCAAGGGCTTTATTGTACTGTATCTCTGCGCCAAGATTGGTAATGGCTTTAATTTCATAGTCAAGGATTTCCCTGGGAAGTCTATAGTCAGGAATACCCACGGCCAACATGCCCCCTGCAACAGGAAGGGCTTCAAAGATTGTTACCTTGTAACCTTTGCATGATAGGTAATAAGCAGCTGTTAAGCCAGCAGGACCACCACCAATGATAGCGATTTTTTCATTCTTTGGTGGAGCAACTGTTGGTTTATATGGCTCGTAAGAATTCATGTCATAATCAGCAGCAAATCGTTTGAGGGAGCAAATAGCTACAGGTTCATCTATCTGGTTTCTTCTGCACTTGCTCTCGCAAGGGTGAATACAAACCCGGCCGCATACAGCAGGGAAAGGATTGTCTTCCTTAATAACGGCAATGGCCTCTTTTAGTTTTCCTTCACTGATAAGCGTTACATACCCCCAGGCATTCTGATCAGTAGGGCAGGCATTTTGACAAGGAGCGTCAAAGAGGGCGCTACATACGCCTGCACGACAATATTTATCTTTTATGTGTTCTTCATATTCGTGTTTAAAAAAGCGCAAAGTTGATAGAACAGGATTGGGAGCTGTCTGGCCAAGACCACAGAGGGCGGCCTGCTTGATATTTGTTGAAAGCTCAACGAGTTTATCGATATCCTCTTCAGTCCCCTTGCCCTGGGTAATCCGGGTCAGAATCTGGAGCATCCTTTTCGTGCCAATACGGCATGGCGGGCATTTACCGCATGATTCGTCCTGGGTAAAATCGAGAAAGAACCGTGCAAAGTCCACCATACAGGTGTCTTCATCTGCCACGATCAAACCGCCAGATCCGACAATAGCCCCAAGCTTAATTACTGATTCATAGTCAATGGGCGTATTAAGATGTTGTACAGGAATACAACCGCCGGAAGGACCTCCCATCTGGGCAGCTTTGTATTTTTTTCCACCCTTGATTCCACCGCCGATGTTATAGACAAGGTCGCCGAGTTTCGTGCCCATGGGGACTTCCACTAATCCGGTATTATTGACTGCACCGGCGAGGGCAAAAACTTTTGTTCCACGGCTGCTTTCAGTGCCGAAGCTGGCATACCAGCCAGAACCTTTCATGATGATAGCCGGGATGTTCGCATAGGTCTCAACATTGTTGAGAAGGGTTGGCACATCAAAGAGTCCCTTGACCGCAGGATAGGGCGGTCTTGGCCTTGGCTCCCCTCGTTTTCCCTCGATAGAGATCATGAGGGCTGTTTCTTCACCACACACGAAAGCACCTGCACCAATCCTTATATCAAGGTCAAAATCGAATCCTGTCTCAAAAATGTCTTTTCCAAGAAATTTGTACTCTCTTGCCTGACCAATTGCCCAGGTTAATCGTTCTATGGCGAGAGGATATTCGGCCCTCACGTAAACATATCCTTGCTTGGCCCCAATTGCATACGCTGCAATGGCCATGGCCTCGATGACGCTATGAGGATCACCTTCAAGGACGCTCCTGTCCATAAAAGCCCCGGGGTCTCCTTCGTCGGCGTTACAAACCACGTACTTAATATCACTCTCAGAGGCTTTGGTAAACTTCCACTTCATGCCAGTTGGGAAGCCTCCGCCTCCCCTTCCTCTGAGTCCGGACTTCACGATTTCTTCTACCACCTCATCACGGGTCATGGATGTGAGCGCTTTGCCAAGCGCCATATAACCATCACGGGCAATATATTCTTCGATATTTAAGGGATTAATGGCGCCACAGTTCCTTAGTACTATCTTTTCCTGATATTTGAAGAAGTCAATGCTTTTGAGAGAAGGGATGCTTTTTGCCGTAAGTGGTTCTTTATAGAGTAGGCGTTCAACCATTCTTCCTTTGAGTAAATGTTCCGTAACAATTTCTTCAGCATCTTCGGGTTTTAACTTTTGATAAAAAACACCTTCCGGATAGATAAGCGCCAAAGGCCCAAGGTCGCAGGAACCGACACATCCTGTCTCAATAACTTTTACCTCATCCTGTAACCCTTGTTCCCTAATTTTTATAACAAAAGCATCCCGTATTTCACGACAGCCTGACGAAACACACGCAGCACCAGAGCACACTAAGAGATGTGCACGATATAACTCCGTAGCCATACTTCCTCCTTATTCGTATTTCTCAAGAATATCCATCAATTTGGTGGATTTTACCCGCCCATACACGTCTTCGTCCACGAGCATGGCAGGTGCAAGGCCACACGCTCCAATACAGCGCACTATGTCAAGGGAATACCTTCTGTCATCGGTAGTACCACCCGTCTTAGTGCTAAGTTGTTTTTCTAATTTCTGCAGTGTTTGTTGACCACCACGGACATAACATGCTGTACCGAGGCAAACCTTCACAACGTGTCTTCCCTTCGGGACAGTTGAGAAAAAACTGTAGAAGGTTACCACGCCGGATACAACGCTTATAGGTACGTTAAGCCTTTCAGACACAAGTTGTTGCACCTTTTTGGGAAGGTAGCCGAAAAGGTTCTGAGCTTTGTGAAGCGCCATGATGAGTTCAGATGGTTTTCCCTTGTGCTGGGCAATCAACTCCTCAAACTTGGGATAAAGCTTCTCCTCGCTAACTTGGCCACAATTGCATTTATTTTCAGCAGACATCTTTCCTCCTTACATTCCTTGCAGTATTCGTGATAGCCTGTTACTCAATCTAAAGCTTTTTAATCAAAACACTATCTGAATAAATACTAATAACTAAATGTATCGTGCATGCTTGAATCGTTATTAATATTTCTTATATCACCTCAGTAAGTTGTTCTTCTATGCTTTTACCCTGGCAGTCATCTCGTCCTTGAAATACTTTATGGAACTGGATACAGGGAGATTGACTGACTGACCCAGAGGGCAGAAAGAGGAGTCTTTCATAGCCTTCGTGATTTCGAGAAGTTGATTGATGTCCTCCATTGTTCCCTGAGAGGCGGCAATGAGGTCAATAATTTCAACCAGTCGGGCCGTGCCAAGCCTGCATGGAGCGCAATGTCCACACGATTCGTGTTTAAAGAAGTGTAGCACGCTTTTCAACATATCCACCATGTCGGTGTCTTCGTCCATGACGAGGATTGCTCCAGAGCCAAGGGCAGCGGCATATTCCCTGAGGTTGACGAAATCCATTTGCACATCGAGCATGTCAGGACCAAGAAAAGCGCCTGCAGCCCCTCCCACAAGGGCGCCCTTGAACTTTTTGCCGCCCTTGATGCCTCCACCGTACTCGAAAATAATGTCTTTCAGCGTTGTTCCCATTTCCGTTTCAACGAGGCCAGGTGTGACCACGTGTCCAAGGATGGTATATACCTTGGTTCCGGTACATCTATCTGTACCATAACCTCTGTACCATGTTGCACCATTTCTGATGATATCTGGGATATTAGAAAGGGTTTCAACGTTATTCACCAATGTTGGTTTACGCCATAATCCCGCATTAATAGGGAAGGGTGGTTTAATACGTGGATGGCCTCTCTTGCCTTCCAGAGATTCTATAAGGGCCGTTTCTTCTCCGCACACGTAAGCGCCGGCACCCTTCATTACAACAATATCGAAGTTGAAATTACTTTCAAGGATGTTGTTGCCGAGAAGGCCATACTTCCTCGCATCTGCAATGGCTTTTTCAATCCTTTCAATGGAGAGGGCATACTCTCCCCTGATATACACAAAACCTCTTGTTCCACGGATTGCGTAACCGGCAAGAAGCATTCCCTCAATGAGCTTGTGGGGGTCTCCTTCAAGGATAAGCCTGTCTTTAAAGGTTCCTGGTTCGCCCTCATCTGCATTACAGATAACAAACTTTTCATCTCCTGGGGTCTTGATGGCAAACTCCCATTTCAACCCTGTTGGAAAACCAGCGCCCCCTCGTCCTAAAAGGTTTGACGCCTTCACCTCGTTTACCACGTCTTCCGGCTTCATGGTCTGGAGGGCCTTTGCAATTGCTTCATAACCGTTGGCAGCTATGTATTCTTCAATGTTTTCGGGATTAATGAAACCACAGTTTCTGAGCACAATACGGGGTTGCTCTTTGAGAAGACCTGTCTTCTCTTTGGAAATGATAACACGTTTTGGCGCTTCAGTGAGAATCAGTCTCTTGACTGGCCGTCCTTTCAGTAAATGTTCCTTTACGATTTCCGGAACATCCCCTGGGGTTACACCAGCGTAATAGATGCCTTCAGGATAGACGACCAATACAACGCCCTTTCCGGTTATGCCTATACTACCGGTTTCGAGGACAGACACCTCGCTGTCGAGACCCTGTCTTACAATCTCCGCGACAAGGGCACCTTCAACCGCTCGTGCGCCTGACATGAGGGTGCCGGCGTCAATACTTATCAAAATATGGTTTCTCATTACATTCATAGTCTCTGTCTCCTCTCTTCCAGGATGGCATCAAGTCGCTCCGGTGTAAGGTTGCCAACCATCTCCTCATTTACCATAAGAGCTGGTGCTACGCCACATATACCAAGACAACTGGTGAGTTCAAGGGTGAAAGCACCGTCTGATGTTGTCTCGCCTATATCAACTTTGAGCTTCTTCTTGAGGTATTCTAGAAGAGATTCAGAGCCCATTAAGTGGCATGGAGGTGACTCACAAAGCCTTATAATGTAACGTCCACGGGGTTTTAAACTGAACATGGAATAAAACGTGACCACTCCATGGACATAACTGGAGGCGATATTGAGATACGTTGCACACTTTTCAATGTCTTCCCTTGCCAGGTAACGTTGTGGGTTGTTATCTTGAAGGTCGTGAAGAATAAACAGAATATTGTCTAATCGAGGTTCGAACTTTTTCAGAATCTGTTCTCTATACAAAATATATCACCCCCCTTACTTTACCTCTATCACGAATTCTGTAACAGGCTTACCATTAACGATGTGATTAGCAACTATTTTTCTTGCTTTATCGCTATCCAGGTTGCCATATATTACTAAGGACTTACCCTCTTCATGCACTTCAACCATTGGCTCGTGAGATGCAAGGCCTTTTTCACCAGTCTGGGTAATCATGACGTCGGTTAGGTTCCGAGTGGCAATCTCGTCAAGAAAGGCTTTCAGGACCTCTCTGGCCCCAGCAGCAATTCCGCTGGTCCCCATTCCAACTACTACCTTGATACGTGCCTGTTTCTGTCGTAATTCCACATCTTTCTGGGCACTTTCCCGTATTTTTTTCAGTTCTTCTAGGTTCATTCTTTCCCCTCCTTTCGGCTGTACCGTTAATGTACAAAAATTCACATGTTTTCGTCAAGATATTTACTTAAGAAAGTCAGGACTTCTGGATGGTTGATAGGAACACCGTCGAGAAGAGCCCTGATTTCCGTTGTATCCAGAATGAATTCCTTTCCATCATTGTTAAGTTGGAATTGAAAATCTATTTCGGGATTTCCGGCAACAATGACGAATATAGTATCTTTAAGACGTCCCATAGGTGGTAAGTCGGGATGATTTACGTTAAAAGAGGCAAATATTTCAGTGCCTTCACCAGGCTTAGATGTGAGACGAAAAGAACCTTCCGTAGTCTCTGCAGTACCTTTCAAGAGAGGAATACCCAGGCCCACTTTCTTACCAATCTTGGTTGAAAAGAAAGGATCTTGTACCTTCACGGCCATATCCTCATCCATCCCGATACCATCATCCCTGATGCGCAATGTTAGGAGAGACTTCTTTGTATCCTTTGTGATTACAACAATAATGTTCTTTGCTTTTGCTGAAACAGAGTTTGCCACAATGTCCATTATGTGAGATGAGATTTCATCCATCATAGCAGCATACCATTATAACAGAGTTTTCAAAGCTCTTGAAATTTCGAAGCAATTTGGTTCCTCGAGTTGCAGGGTAATCCTTCGTTTTCCAATATCCTCTAAATAATGTGCATCAGAGAAACTGACAAAAGGCGTGTTTTTTTTCATAATAAGGGGCAATAATTCAATTGCTTTGTCTTTATTTCTCACTTCGAGTGCATCAAAAGGCAAATCATCAGGTATATAACCAAGTTGGCTGATAATACTGAAGGTGGGGCTGTCAATATGAGAGGGGATTGCAATTCCTCCATGGTTTTTGATCCATGAAGTGGCATCGGTAACAGAAATTTGTGATGAATTCAAAAGTAGCCTGTTCTCGAATCGAATAATTTCGTTCTCTTCGTTAACAACAACCTGGTCTCCGAAATATTCAGCATCATTTTGTATGTCAGGAAGGAGGTCATAAACTTTGTTTTGAAAAGCAAGGGCAAGTTCATACGTATCAAAGAATGCCAAAAGGTGAATTTCCTCTATTGTCTGTAATTCCATACCAAACAGTACGGTAATATCAAACTTTTTTCCTATCTCATTGGCATATAAACAGTTTTCCACCATATTATGATCAGTAATAGAGATGATATGAAGGCCAACCTGCTTTGCCTTTGCTATAATATTGTTGGGGGACATTTCGAGGCTTCCGCAGGGGGATAAAGTTGAATGAATATGAAGATCACACGAGAAGATTGACACTCACTTCAGCCTCTCTGCAAAAGATTGTATATTAAACCGGAAAGTTCGAAGGCAGAGCGGGAATCCCTCAGGATAGCAACCCCTTCTTCCCTGGCCTTTTCGATAATGTTATCTTCAACCTGGAGGTTGCGGGGTATAAGAATAGCTGTAACCTCTTTCAGTTTTGCTACGCCAAGAATGTTGATATGCCTCTGAATAGTTATCCAGATGGAATTTTCTTTGATATTACCAATAACATCTGACAGAAGGTCTGAGACATAGCCATCATTGATATCCTTGTCGAGATTGACATCACCGGTCATTATTTCGCACCCTATTTTTTTTACGAGTTCAGTAAGTGTCATCATTCCTCCTGATTTATATTTGCTCACATTTCTTTGACTGTTGCATTCCCATCATAAACGCTGATCTCACCAAAAGGTGTTGCTCCAAAAAGTTCTGGAAACGAATGAATTTTAAAGCATCACGTCTCCATGGATGGACATAGTGCATCATATATTTGAGCCTCAATGATCTTCTGCATGATCTTTTTTATTCATAAGCACCTTAGCCTGCAGCGTTGTACCAACCCCAACCTTTGATTGAATATGGAGCTCATCAGAGCACTGTTTTATATTGAAAAGTCCCATGCCTGCGCCAAAACCCATTTCCCTTACTTCCCTGGAAGCAGTAGAATAACCTTCCTGCATGGCCAGTTCGATATCAGGAATACCCACGCCCTCGTCTTCTGTTTCAACAGTGATCGATTCTGGGTCGATGTATACCCTGAGCATGCCGTGATTTCCATGGATAGAAACATTCATGGCTGCTTCATAGATAATTATGGCAATTTTCTTTATGATTTCCTGCTGCAAACCCGTTTGTTGCAATGTTTTTTTAACACGGGAAGCAGCTTCGCCAGCCATAAAATAATCCCCTTCCTTTATTTTGAACTCAAGCTTAATCTGTGGGACTATAAGCATGCTGTCGACCATGATATCACCCGGTATGAATCATATTGATATTTGTCAGGGACGTTATAAGAAGATCGGTATTTATAGAGAGAGTCATTCCACATAGACCATTTAAAGTAAAGCAAGTTTTGACTTTTGAATCATGGAAATGATCCATTGAAAGGACTTCTGAATTGAGTAAGGCTTGTACTTCCTTGACCGCCATTACTGCCTCTTTACTGCAGCTCCAGATTAGGTAAATGATTATTAGTAAACTTTCTAATATACCTAAGAAAGTTATACATGCGCAAGGATATTTTTTTGTGACAGGGTTTAAGAAAAAAAATGTTTATGCATTTTTTGACGTTGACTTTTGGATTGAAAATATACTATATGACATTACATATAACTATTTTTGTGAAAAAGCACACAAGGAGCATATATGAATGAAATTACGTTGACAATTGATGGACGGTCGGTAAAAGGAACAAAAGGACAGACAATCCTTGAAGTCGCACTCTGGAATGGCATAGATATTCCGTATCTTTGTTACCATCCCAGGATTAGTAAGACAGGCGCCTGTCGTGTTTGTCTTGTGAGGATAAACGGAACTATGCTCAAGGCTTCCTGTGTTGAACCCATAACAGAGGGCATGAACGTTGTCACCGAAGATGAAGATATTATTAACATTAGAAAGTTTGTTTTAGAACTGCTTCTCTCCGATGGCGACCATAACTGTCTGTACTGCGATGCCAACGGGGACTGTGAATTTCAGAAACTTGTGCAACGATATAATATCCCGGAAGCAAAACCAGACCGCCAGCGAACGATCAAGGAAGTAGACTATGTTTCCAGCAATGCATTAAAGAGAAATGAAAACAGATGCATTCTGTGCGGACGGTGCGTCAAAGCCTGCAAGGAAATCCAGGTGTCAAATATATGGAGTTTTGCAGAGCGCGGCAGTTACACCCATCTCGTGGCAGATGATGGCAAGCAGATCGGGGATTCAAACTGTCTGAAATGCGGTCAGTGTGCACAGATGTGCCCCACAGGTGCTCTCACATTTCAGCCAGTATACGGCAAGGGGCCCAATTGGGAGCTTACAAAAGAGTCGAGCATCTGCATTTACTGCGGTGTGGGATGCAAGATCGACTTCTACACAAATAAACAGGGCCAGCTCGTCAAGGCCATGGGTAATGTGGATGGTCCTAACAAAGACCACCTCTGCGTCAAGGGCAGGTTTGGTTTTGACTTTGTACAGAGTCCCAAGCGACTCACCAAGCCACTCATTAAAAAAGATGGTGAGTTCGTGGAGGCAAGCTGGGATGAAGCCCTTGATCTAGTAGCAAAGAAATTAAGCGCCATAAAAACAGAGCACGGACCAGACGCTATTGGCACCCTGTGCTCCGCCAAATGTACCAACGAAGAGAACTATCTCCTTCAAAAGTTCACCAGGGGAGTGATTGGTACAAACAATACAGATCACTGCGCCCGTCTCTGACACAGCTCAACCGTCGCCGGTCTGGCGGCAGTGTTTGGCTCAGGAGCAATGACAAACTCGATCAGGGAGGTACCGGACTCTGAAGGGTATCTTATCATTGGTTCCAACACCACAGAGAACCACCCGGTAATCGGATCAATGATAAAGAACCAGGTTATGAATCACGGAAAGAAAATGGTTGTTGTTGATCCGAGGAACATTGATCTCGCAAAATATGCGGACTATTATTTTCCCATCAACCCAGGCACCAATATCGCAATCCTCAATGGATTCATGCATGTGATCGTCAAGGAAGGTCTGTACAACAAGGAATACGTTGAGACACGGTGTGAAGGATTTGCAGATCTTGCGAAGACTCTTGAGAAATATACTCCGGAATATACGGCAAAGATATGTGGACTGGATAATCCGGAAGACATCGTGGCTGCTGCCCGTCTCATGGCAGGACTCAAACCAATGGCTCTTTACTATTCCATGGGCATTACCCAGTTTGTGTCAGGGGTAAACGGTGTAAAATCTACGGCAAACCTTCAGATGCTTTTAGGAAACCTGGGTGTTGCCGGTGGCGGTGTGAACCCATTACGGGGGCAGAACAACGTCCAGGGTGCATGTGACATGGGCGGTCTTCCCAATGTTTACCCTGCATACCAGCCGGTTACAACTGAGGAAAACAAGGCAAAATTTGAAAAGGCCTGGGGTGTTTCAAATCTCTCGACAAAACCTGGCCTTACCCTTATGGAAATGTTTAATCACGCACTTGCCGGAGACCTCAAGGCCCTGTGGATCATGGGAGAAAACCCGGTTATCTCTGACCCGAACCAGCACCACGTTATCGAGGCACTCAAAGCTCTTGAGTTCTTTGTTGTCCAGGACATATTCCTCACCGAAACTGCACAGCTCGCCCACGTGGTTCTCCCTGCATGCGCTTTTCTGGAAAAGAGCGGAACCGTTTCCAATACTGAGAGAAGGGTTCAGCTCATGAATAAAGTAGTTTCGTCTCCCGGTAAGGCAAAGGATGACTGGTGGATCATCATGGAAGTGGCAAAGAGAATGGGCGCTGACTGGAATTACAGGAAACCAAAAGATATATTTGCTGAAATACGGAAGCTAACTCCTTCCTACGCGGGTATAACGTACGACAGGATAAAAAAAGAGTTGCTTCAGTGGCCATGTCCTACCGAGGACCACCCAGGAACCCAATTCCTGCACAGAGACAAATTTTCCAGGGGTCTTGGCCTTTTGACTCCCATTGAGTATACACCACCGGCAGAAGAGACAGATACCGATTACCCCCTGATCTTGACAACCGGCAGATTGCTCGATCATTTCCATACAGGCACCATGTCCCGTAATTCAAAGGTGCTCAATGAGAACGTACCGGAGGGCTTCATTGAACTGAATCCCAATGATGCACAGAACTACAACATACAGGATGGGGAAGTTGTGTCAGTATCTTCTCGCCGTGGAAGCATTCGGGTGAAGACAAAGGTTACAGAGAAGACAAAACCAAATGTTGTCTTCTTCCCGTGGCACTTCTTTGAGGCTGCTGCGAACGTGCTTACCATTGACGCCCTTGACCCTGTGTGCAAGATACCTGAATACAAGGTCTGTTCGTGTAAGATCGAAAAGGTCTACCCGTAGCAGTACTAATTTATTTCTTAAATAAGGAGGGTGTATGGCAAACAAACCAGTTGAAATCGTTCAACTCGCAGGGGACGCAGGAAAGTACAAGGCAAGTTTGACGCCAGGTAACTGGCTTGTGAGAGCTTTTATGGCGGGACTCTTTATCGCGGTTGGAGGAGCTCTTGCTACTGTCTGTTCCACAGGAACAACCGTTCCTGGAATCAAATCGCTTATTTCGGGTTCAGTTTTCCCGGTAGGCCTTATTGCAATTGTCCTCACTGGCATGTCGCTCTTTACCGGTGACACAATGCTTATCCCTATGGCAGTGTTTCAAAAGAAAAGCACATGGAGTAAGGTTTTTAACGCATGGTTCTGGGTCTACATCGGAAACTTCGTTGGTTCTCTCTTCTGGGCCTATCTGATGTCAGTAGGACCTTTCAGCAAGGGTGGAGGGCCAGAAGTCACCGTTTTCGGTCAAAATGCAATCGGTATTGCCGAGGCAAAGGTACTGCCCTACATCGCAGCAGGTGGCATGGGCCTGTGGTCGGCCTTCATGAAGGGTATTGCATGTAACCTGTTGGTGAACGTGGCTATCCTTCTTGCAATTTCATCAAAAGACATGGTTGGCAAGTTCTTCGGAATCTGGTTTCCTATTATGGCTTTCGTTGCTTCAGGCTTTGAGCACAGCGTAGCCAACATGTATTTTATTCCAGCCGGTATTTTTGTGGGTGCGAATGTGACATGGGGTCAGTTCATATACTGGAACCTTATCCCTGTTACCATAGGCAACATTGTGGGCGGCTTCATTTTTATTGGTGCAGCATACTACTGGTCCTTTAAGAAGGAGCTTTCTTCGATGTCACCTACATGACATGATTCAGTGATGAAAGATAGAAACCCGGTTCCTTTAGGAGCCGGGTTTTTTATTGGTTATTAGATTTAATAAGATTTTTAATACTTTGGTATGATCGTTGGTTACAGCATGCGTTGTTTATGGTTAACCACCTGCTGTCTGAGTAAAGGCCGTATTGGAATAGAGGTATTCCACTTTTTCTTTATGTTTCATTTCTTCATTCGCCATTTTCAAGAACATTTCTCGAACTTTTCCTTTAGGGTGCATCCCTGCAAGTTCTTTATAGAAGTTGTAAGAGTTTAGCTCCCGATGAGATGCGATCAGGTATACATCTTTACTATCCATCTTTCCTGATATATCAGGTTTTTCGAGGTGCTCTGCTATTTTGTAATCAACCACTTGGCTCTGTTTCAGTGTTTCAGTACCTATTCCGCTTGTTTTATACTTGACGAGAAATTCCTCATGCTTCTTTTCTTCTCCCGCCATAAATTTTAGAGTCTGTTTTGCTTCAGTATCTGCTACACGTCCATGAAGATCCATATAAAAACCCTGTGCCTCGATCTCTTTGCTGATAGCCATATCCAGAACTGCAGATAGATCTTTTGATGACATAACAAAACCTCCTTTTATTAATTTATGTAATATACGACAAATCAGAGAAATTTACAATGAAATGGGACAGTGCAATACCTGTTTGTAAAGGGATATAATAATCAGGCTATATATGAAATAAAGCACCGTTGATCGAAAATATGGAAGCTAACGTTTCTTTGAATTAAGAGCGCCAATCCCCGTAACAATAAAAACATAGAGAGTAACGGGCCATATGGGATGAATGATTTTGTGCAGACCAAAAAGAAAAGAGCACAGAACAATAAGGAATGTTCCTACAAGCGCTGCAAAGGCGAATTTACTGCCAATACCCTTCCCAAACCACCCAATGAACACAATGTAGACAATAGCGCTCAGGAAAACAGCTATCCATGTCACTTCCCTGAGTATTTCCTTAACAAAAAAACCGAGCAGCAAAGAGATTGCCCCTATTATAAGAGTCGTTAACCTCGATACGAAGAGAAGTCGTCTGTCATTCTCTATCTTGAGAAGGGGGGCAATGTACCCTTTGACCGCAAGGGTCGTTGCGCCCATAAGAAAAGGAGAACCTGAACTCATGAGGGGGGCCCACATGCTGATAAGGAAGAAGACTGCTATATAGGACGGAACGATGTTAAGGAGGGCCGGTAGGGCTGAAATGGATGGAATATCGGGGAATACATATTTTGCTACGATTCCGCACAGGGCTGCCATTATAACAACGGGGATCGCGATTACATTTCCGATGAGAATGCCTTTCTTTCCTTCCTTCAATGTCCGCGCTGAAGATGCGATGTTGATAATAGGCTGAGCGAGCACTCCGAGGGTAAAGTTTATAAACGCCCAGCTTATGGCCTGAAAAAATCCAAGATCACCGAAAGGGGTAAAGTAGTATGTATGATTCACCATGGGCTGAATCGCCCCTGTATTGAAAACTACATAGAGACCGCCAAGGAATATGCCGAGCACGATTGCTCCAATATGGATGAGGTTTGTATATGCTGTTGCAACAAAACCACCCATTACATTGTATAAGGTGAATACTATGGCTGTGAGGAGCATGCCGACCTGAAAAGAAAGTTGTCCCTTTAGAATTACAGCAAGGATTGCTCCACCTCCCACAATCTGCATGGTAACAACCCATATGGAAAAGATAAGCTGTAAAATTCCTGCCAGTTTTGCAGTCTTTGTATCGTAAAGACCTCCTACCACATCAAGTATGGAGTAAGTCTTTTTTCCTTCCATGACTTTATTGAGCAAAAGTGCAGTAACACACATGGCAATCCAGATGCCTGCCTGAAACCAGAGGGCGCTAATGCCATGAATATACGCACCCTGGGCCATACCGACTATCGATACTCCTCCAATCCAGGTACCGGCTATAAGAACAGAGATAAAGGGTACAGAAAGTTCCCGGGATGCCACAAGATATGCTTCTGATGATTTAGATTTTCTGGTGACAAAAGCGCCTGTCGACCATAGCAGGGCTATATAACCAAAAATAGTAAAAAGATAAACACTTGTCATTTATTCATGGGGCTCACGTCGCCCCCTCCACGAACCAAGTCCGTGGAGCCTCCCCCTCTCGCCCAAGAATGGGCTGGCTAATCCTTACCCCTTAATCCTGCCTTACTGTTCATGGGGCTCACGTCGCCCCCTCCACGAACCAAGTCCGTGGAGCCTCCCCCTGTCGCCCAAGAATGGGCTGGCTAATCCTTACCCCTTAATCCTGCCTTACTGTTCATGGGGCTCACGTCGCCCCCTCCGCCAGCAAAGCTGTCAGAGCCTCCCCCTCTCGCCCAAGAATGGGTTGGTTAATCCTTACCCATGGTTTTTCCGCTAGACCTAACCGCATTACATTTCGCGATTCATGTTTCGAATTCCGTGTTTCTTTTCCCGCTCGTCTCGCCTTTCTCGCATTCACACATCTGAACGTTTACTTTCCTTTAAAGAATGCTGTTATTCGTTCCTTAAAAAGCGGGTGTGCGGCGAGTTCTTTTACATATTGACGCTCCATATTGAGATGATCATTAAGCCCTGAAAACATGGAATTATTGACAAGGTCTTTGAATCGCTTGTTTGTCTCCATAGGGAGAGTGAGCAAGTTTTTTACGATTTCAGCCAGTTTGATGTCTATCTCGTTTTCATCACAGACAAAGTTCACAAGGCCCAACGCCAACGCTTCAGTCATATTTACATTTGCAGAGAAAAGATAAAGTTCATTGAACCTCTTGGCGCCGATAAGCCTCGGTAAGGATATACTGCCACCTCCATCAGGAGTGAGACCTATGCGTCGATACCCAAGATTCATGATAGTGTTTTTTGCAGCGAGGGTCAGATCGCATGCGAGCGAAAGACCAAGGCCTGCACCCACTGCAACACCTTCCACGACTGCGATTACAATTGCCCCGGTATTTCTGATGAGCATGATCGATTGATGAAGACACTCGGCCATTTCATCAATACTACTGCCAGGGTCAGGGCTTTGATTGAACTCCACAAGATCTCCTCCTGCACAAAAAGCTTTGCCAGAGCCCCTGATGACAATAATCTGCGGTGATTGCTCATTGGCTCTTTTCATTGCAGCATTTAATCCGAGAAGTAATGCTGAATCCATTGCGTTTTTCTTATCAGGCCTGTTCAGTGTGATCGTGTAAATCCCGGCGTCAAAAGATTCCATTACGACATTCATAAGTCCTCCATTGAATTAAGTTTTAATATCATCATAATAGAACTCATAGTTAAGGTAATGCTTTATAAAGATAACTTTCTAAAAACAAATAAAAGCTTAGAAAACAGCTATACAGAACACTGCATTTCTATGAGTAAAATATCTGGGTAAAATTTGCAAGATAATTATTAAGGGTATATGTGACATGGCGATAAAGGATGCATGATGTCTGTCACGGACGCCTCATTATTAAATGCTATAATTTTCATCGAATAGGATGGAATATGTTCCAGAAATTAAGCAAACAAAACACTTCATCCTCTCCCGTTAGTATAGAAGGGTTTTCCGAGAGAGAGACCGTTGCACTTTTTCAGGCTGGCAAAATACGAATGGTGGACTACGGCGAGTGCCTTGTCAAGAAGGGGGAAACAAGTAACACGTTGATCCTTGTTTTGGATGGGTCTTGCAGGATTCTGTTCGGGATGGACACTGAAGATTATCTTGCTGTGAATGGGAAAAAGGGAGGCTTGTTTGGAGACCCCGATCTTACAAAAAACATAAACAATAGTTACTCAGTAATTTCTTGCGGACCTTCGAAGATTTTGGAGATTGACCGATTCGCCTTCAATTTACTCTCCCCTGATATCCAAACCTCGGTTTACCGAAAAATGTTGGATACATCAATACGCTTGAATGATGAACTTATATCCCAATCAAAGACGTTATCAAGAAAAGTCAACTCCCTTATGTCCTATGCAAAGATTTTTTATAATGACAATAGTGACCGGTATGTGCAATCAGTTATGATTCAAGACATGATTAAAAATTTTCCACGTCTGCCAATCCAGATCAACAAGCTTACCTCAATGCTCCTTGATGAAGGAGCTTCCTCTTCAGAAATCGTTGGTTTTGCAAAAATGGACCCTTCTATTGTTAGCATAGTTTTAAAAACTGTTAATTCCGGATATTATAGCTTTCAAAGAAAGATATCCGACTTTCACCATGCTTTTGTTCTTCTTGGATTTAACCAGGTTTATCAGATACTGATGGAAAATTTCCTTCAAGGTATAATACCAAAACATTTCAACCTCAAAGAATTAAACCTTCATAGCGCTGTCATCTCACAAATAGCCTTTGATATCGCTCAATTATCGAAGCAGAGCAAACCAGTAATGATGAGCACTCTTGGCATTTTGCATGATTTGGGAAAATGCGTGATCCTTGTTTCAAAAGCAAAGAGACCAGAGCTGGATATCGTAATGACGAGGTTGAATGATTGTAAAGTTGGTTCTCTCCTTCTTGATACGTGGAATACCCCTGCCATTATCTGCCAAAGCGTCGAATATCAATTATATCCATACTTCTGTTCACCAAAAGATATTCCGGAGGACTGCCTTGAAAGTGTGGCTATCCTCTATATTGCTCATCTTTGTTTTGACTATCTAAGCGGCAAAAAAAAGGAAGAATTTGCAGATGCCTTCTTAGATGAATATATGAATGCTATCCATTTGCAAAACTATTCCATCGAGGCCCTTGTTAGCCAGCACATCTTACCATCCTTGAGCAGGAAGATTGATGTTTTTCCTGATTATGTGAGAGATTTTATAAAGAATCAGCCATCCTCAAGTTCACATCCTTCGCCAGCTAAATAAGGCCCAATATTTAAATTCGTTGTGTTTGAATTAAATTTATGTTACCTGAACAAGCAAAAATGCTGTCAATTGGTAAATTATCATTTTCTATCCCCTGTATACTTGCTCCCATTTCCGGGGTGAGCGACCTGCCTTTTCGTATGATTAACAGATCTTTTGGTGCTCCATTAGCTTTTACAGAGATGATCGATGCAAAGGCCCTAAGCATTCTGGACAAAAGAACAAGACATATGCTTTCTTCGAATGCAGGAGACCGGCCGCTTGGGGTGCAACTTCTTGCAAGCGATAGTAAGGATGTTGCTGGGGCGCTAAAAGCCCTTGAAAGCATTGAATACGACATCCTTGACTTCAATGCTGCATGCCCAACTCCCAAGGTTGTTCGAAAAGGGAAGGGCGCTTCACTCCTTAGAGAACCACGCAAGCTCAAAGAGATTCTCGAAGTGCTTGTTCATCATGCAAAGACTCCGGTAACAGTCAAGATCAGGTCAGGATGGGATATTGATTCAGTAAATGCACGGGAAATAGCGCGTTATTCTGAGGATGCAGGAATCAGCGCCCTTTTTATTCATGGCAGGACAAAGATGCAAGCATATAGTGGAACTGTAGATTATGATACTATTAAAGAGGTTAAAGATGCTCTGGCAATCCCGGTCATTGCAAGCGGAGATAACTTGGATGTACCCCGAATCAAGAAGATGTTCGACAATACCGGTTGTGATGGTGTTACCATTGCCCGTGGTTCCTTTGGGAATCCATGGATATTCAATGATTTGATACAATTTTTTAAAGATGGTTCCATAGACAGTGCACCCTGTGTGAGTGTCCGTGTTGATGTAATGAAAAACCATCTGAATCTTCTTGTGCATCATTACGGTGGACAAAGGGGTTTGAGCATTTTTCATAAATTCTTTATCTGGTATACAAAAGGGATCAGAAAAACAAGGGTCCTTCGGGACAAGGCTTTCCGCACAGAAAGGATGGAGGACATAATGACCTTGATTGACGAGTTCCATAAACTCGATGACAACAAAATACCTCAATCTTGAATTGCGGGGAAATGATAAGCAATATATCTGGCAGGGAAAATATGGTAGTAGATTCCCGCGGGCCGTAAGGCCGACTCTATGTGTGTATGATTTAATTATGAGTCAACTGGTATGAGAAAAGGAAAGGAAGTGCGAAAGTTTGCTGTTAATCTTCTAAACGTTTTCTAAACAAAGCCTTTACAATGCGCTTCCGGTCCATAGTTACTACGCAAGTATCAGTGCCCGGGCACAAACGAGCCGGACTCCAGCCAAGAAAGGTGGAGCCTGAAGATGGATATGCTGACAAAGAAACGTCTCTGTTATAGCGGTACGTTGCTTCGCATGTGCCTGCGTTATCGGCCCTGCAGTCGAGTGACCACGGTGAACTTGTGACTCTTCCTTTCCCGCCATCTTTGCTTACGTTGACTAAATTAAGCTCGTAGTCTCCTACAAAGCGCGCCTGAACACTTTTTGCCTTATCAATCGACACCTTGCAAGGTCCAGTACCTTCGCAGCCAAGAGAAGCAGGAGCCCACCCGGTAAATGTTGATCCCTGATCGGGAGTGGCAAGGAAGGTGACAATTGAACCTTGTTTATAGCTGGAGGAGCAGACTTCTCCGCAGTCGATCTTTCTATCATAGCTCTTCACTGCTCCGGCACCTTTGTTTGCTTGCTTTTTGATTACTTTGACCATGTAAGCTTTGGTGCTGCTGGTGCTGCTATTATCACTAATATCACTACTACCGGCCTGATTGACCGTAAAAACGCTGCGTGCGATGGTGAAGGCTGCTGTTCTTAATTTATTCCCGGAATTGTTTGTCGCCGAATATGATACCTTGCCAATGCCACTCCCCTTGCTTCCTTCAATAATTGTCACCCATGATGCGCTGCTGCTTGCAGTCCAGGCGCAACCTTTCTGAGTGGAAACTTGCACTGTTCCCGTACCTCCCTGTTGAGCAAGCTGGGCAGTGGTGGGAGAAATTGTGTACGTGCAACTGTTATAGCTGATTTCACTGGAATGTTTACTTTCATTTCTTGATTTGTCATACGCTGTTGCCGCAAAGTAGTATGTTGAGCCATCAGCAAGACCGATTATGGTATATGTTGTAGCATTGCCGACATCGACAAACCAGTTATATGACCTGGAGCCGGTACCATAATAGATTCTGTAACCGGCGATATTAGATTCTGAGTTTTTGTCCCATGAAAGAGTAACCTGTGCGCACCTTCCTTCTGTCGCCAAAAGTATTGACATGACACACAAAAAAATAAAGATGAATAAAGGTATGATTTTTTGAACCTTGAACTGTTTCAATACGCTATTTTTATATATCAACCCTGATTGCATATCAACATCTATTTCCTTGAATGATCGATATTTTTTATTACGGCAAACGCAATTCAAAAGGCAAGATGAATGCCAAACAACGAATTAAAGCTAATGCCACGAAATGATGATAGATTATTGATTCAGGTGATTTATAAACTCTATGTTATGAAGGATTTTCCATACAGTTGGGAAAATACTATGTAGGTTCTACCCTCCGCTTATCCTTTTTTTTGAAATCATCAGGGTTAAGTTCGTGTTTCTTAAGAAGAAGATAGAAATCAGCCCGATATTTTCCCGCCATCTTTGCTGCTTCGCTTACCTTTCCCTTACACGTCTCAAGGAGATAGATAAGATACCCTCTTTCAAAAATGTCCTTTGCCTCTTTGAGGGGCTTGATGTAAGTAACTGCAGGTATTACTTTTGTCTGAAAGATAAGATCTTCGTTAATAAGTTCGGTGTCGGTCATGGCAGCAGCATACTCAATGATGTTTTCCAACTCACGAACATTTCCGGGCCAATCATGAAGCATCAGTTTCTGCATGGCTTGGGGTGAAAACCCTTTGATTTCCTTTTTAACTTTCTCTCGAAACTTGTTCAGAAAATGATCGACAAGAAGTGGGATGTCTTCTTTTCTATCTCTCAAGGGCGGTAAATGGATCGGGATTACATGGACCCTGTAATAGAGGTCTTCGCGAAAAAGCCCTTGTTTGACCTGTTCCTCGAGGTTTTTGTTCGTTGCCACAATAATTCTGACATCTGCCCCCACAAGTTTTTCGCTACCCACAGGATAGAATTTTTTGTCCTGGAGTACCCTTAAGACCTTTGCCTGGATAGACAAAGGCATATCGCCAATTTCATCCAGGAAAATCGTCCCTTCATTTGCCTGTAAAAACAATCCTCTTGCGGTGCGGACTGCACCGCTAAAAGCACCTTTTTCATGGCCAAAAAGATTACTTTCCAGCAAAGCCTCGGGAAGAGCTGCGCAGTTAATGGCAACAAAAGGTTTATCTTTTCGTTCGCTTGCGAGATGTATCACTTTTGCGATTAAGTCTTTTCCGGTACCGCTCTCACCCAGTAATAAAACCGTGGACTCAGTTGGAGCAATTCGAGAGATTTTCTCTAATACCTTTTGCATCCGTTCGCTTCTTGTCACAACACTTGCAAAGCTGAATCGTTCTCCCAAGAGACCTTTAAGCCTTTCAATCTCAGAGGTAAGCCTCCTATTTTCAATGGCTTTTTGGATCTGAAGAAGAAGATCCTGATGCTCAAAAGGTTTTGTCAGGTAGCTGTAGGCTCCACGTTTTATGGCGTCAACTGCACTTTCAATACTTCCGTATGCCGTGAGTATGATGACAGGCATTTCGGGAATGATACGATGGAGGTCTTCCATAAGGGAAATACCATCAGTGTTCACAAGTTGTAGATCCACAATTGCTAAATCGAAAAGCTGTCCTTTGGCTTTCTCAATTGCCTCTTCTTCGTGTATGGAGGTTACAACATCATAACCAGCCTTCTCTAACCTCATCTGTATTAATTCAATAAGGTTTCTATCGTCATCAACAACGAGAATCTTTCCTAAAGCCAAAATATTTACCTCGCTCTTTCTCTTTTCTTCTCTTCTATCTCAATATCAACCTTCTTTGATTGTTCTATCATGTTTTTCAATTTTTCATTTTCATGGGTTGCTTCTGCAGAAATTCGTCTCAATTTGTCATTCTCCTGGATTATATCTAAGAGAATTTTCGCATGCCCCGACCAGTTACTGTGAGGGTACTCTTTGATGATTTTCGTCAGAGACGATACTGCCTTCCCATGATCTTTCTTCTGATATTTTGAATAAGCATAGATCAGGCCGATAGTAAAGCTGGCTTCATCACCAGGCGGTGCATGGGGGGCTATAGAAAGAACTTGATAGTTTTCTTTAATGGATGCATCATACTGGCCCATAGCAAGCAACTGCTGTCCTTTCAGGAGGCGTTCCTTTGATTCGTCCCGAACCTGTTCTTTTTTTGTCGGCTTCTGCGCGACTGAAGCCTGAATTGGTTCGATATTTACCTGCATTTTTTCAGGCTCTTGTTGCTTCTCTTCCATTGAAACACAACTTATACATGCAAAAGAAATCAGGACGGCAACAGCACAAAGAAAGTACTTCCTTGTCCCAACTCGCTTTCTGCCCATACTTCACCTCCATGAGCGACTACGATATTTTTGACTATGGCCAAGCCCAATCCGGTGCCTTTTGTCCATTCTGAGGTCTTCACAGGGGGCTGATGAAATTTCTCAAAAATTGCGTGAAGATTTTCCTTGGGAATCCCTGGCCCGGTATCTTGAACTGAAAATAGAATACCTCTGTTTTCATGATAGGCTGAAATGATTATCTGCCCATGTTCAGGGGTAAATTTCACTGCATTACTGATCAAATTTCTCAACACCTGAAGCATACGTTCCTTATCAATCTTCTCATGCGGCAATTCTTCGCTGGTGTCTAACCAGATTTTTATCCTCTTTACTTCCATTAAGGGTGATATTTCTTGTATTGCTCGCTGGATAAGGGGAGCAAGGTTTTCATGACTAAAATGATACGTCATCATTCCCGCTTCCATCTTGGCAATGTCCAACAGGGAATTCACCAGGCCGATCAAGCGGTTTGATTCTTCAGTAAGAATTGTAAGAAGTCTCTGCTGTTTGTCAGTGATGGTCCCGCCAACACCTTCCTGGAGTAATCCAATACCCTCTTTTATGGAAGCGAGAGGGGTTCGTAATTCATGAGACATGGTTGAAAAGAAGTCAGACTTCATTTTGTCAACCTTATTCAGCTTGTCACACATTACGTTAAATGCAGACGTTACCTCTGCCATTTCAGGGGGTGATCCAATCTTGAGATCACTTTTAAAGATCCCTTTTGAGATCTCTTTTGTTTTTTCCATTAACGATGTTAACGGCTTCGTAATGCTCCTGGTAGTGAAAAAAGAAGTAAACAAGACCAAGACAAGAGCGGTTATCCACATAATGAGTGTAAGCGCTCTGGACGAACTGCCTGCCTCACTCAGCGTATTCATCCGGAGGTGCACATCTTTCATTGTTGTATATTCCAAGGTCTTCAGATCTTCCAGGATATTGTCGATGAGTTTTTCTTTTTCCAGTTCATTCTTGTCTTTCAAAAAGGGTTTTTTGTCCTTGATGCGCCGTGCCTCATCCATAACAAGGGAATAATACAGGTTGTAATTGTTCTTTATCTGGTTCAAGCATGTTGTCTTGTCATGCGTGTCAGCAATATAAAGGGCATTTTTCAAATGTTCGCTGAAATCCCTTTCAGATGACAGGAACTGTTCATGAAAGATGGAATCCTTTGTTATAACAAATTTCTTTTCATACCCCATTTGGGACAGTATGGTATCTGAAAGCTTCTTTTTGAGTTCAAGGACACGTTCATCGACATTTATGATCTGTTTCGTTCCCATGCTTATCAGATGCAATTGCCAAAGGGTATAACCATTGACGATACCCATGATCACAAATATTATAAAATATCCTAACGTCAGCCGTGAAAAGATGGATAATTTCATGTAGTCAACTCAATTATAGCACTATGAGTAGGAAAATTGAAATGAGCGAGCATGCCAGTGCTTTTAACGAGCCATAAAAACTTGAAAACAAAAGTCCTTATGGCTTCACATGCTCCCTTTCACCTTATGCAGTTACGAAACGATAGAATGAGAAAACGTCGGTAGATAGTTGGTGAATTAGTCTTACTCAGTAAGTTAAATTATCATAAGGGCTTGCAGATGTCAATATTCGGCCGGAAGGTAACGTTGACGATTATGTCCTCCATGGAGGAGCGAAGACCGGGCCGGAAAACTCAAGGAGAAACGGCTCATCCCATCGTACACTATCATGGAGAATGGTCCTGAGTTGCCGTAAAGTTTTTGCGCGTTTGCCTTTTATCCCAAAGGCCGATGCAACTCGAACAAAATCAGGATTCTCCAGGCTCATTTTTCCTTCTAATGAATAGGTTGCCCTCATGTAATCTTCAAGGATACCAAAGCTGTTATTGTTAAATACAAGGATGACAACCGGTATGTTATGCTTCCGGATTGTGGACAGTTCAGCTACTGTGGGAAGCATGCCCCCATCACCGCAGATCGCAAGGCATGGTTTCTCAGGCTCCGCAATCTTTGCGCCTATGGAGGCAGGTAAGGCGTAGAAGATAGGGGAGATTCCTCGTGGCATTATAAACGCATGTTGGTGACGGACAGGATAGTAATACTCAGCCCAGTAAGCCATGAGGTTGAGGTCCCAAACAGTGGTTGTATTGTCAGGGATTGAATCCTTTACAAGGCTCATGAGCTGAAATCCGAGGGATATATCCTGTAATTTCTGTCTTTCTTGACGCTGAGTTTCCTTCAGTTCATTCAGCGGCCAGTCAAAGGCTTTACCTTGGACAGCTTTTTTAAGATCGTGAAGAAAGGGGAGGATTTCTCCCGAGACCTTATATGAGGCCGGATAATTCTTGTCGAACCAGGTGTTGTCAATGTCAATATGGACCAGGTCGCGTAATTTCACGCCCCGCCTTCTGGCATCTACATCCCGGAGCCTCGTCCCGATAGCGATAGTAATGTCCGCAGATGAGACAATCTCTTTTGCAACCCCTTTTTGCATGATATTCCCGAAACACCATGGATTTTCTTCATCGAGGATACCCTTGCCCGATGTTGTGGTGAGGAAAGGTATGGAAGAGTTCATACATATCTCGTCTAAGAGGGGACGCGCTTGTTCAAACATGAGCGACTTGCCCCCAATGATGATAGGTTTCTTTTTCTGGGCCAGAACTTTTTCAAAGCCGGAAAGGTCATTGCGCTGCTCGGCTGGGATGGAGCCAAGCTCACGAGGGCCTTGGGAGGAAACCTCTTTTTCGAGAAGGGTATAGGGTATGGAGATAAGCACCGGTCCTCTTCTTCCCGTAAGGGCCACGTTGTATGCTATATCAAGTTTAGCGACCAGGTCTTCCCTGCCATGAACTGAAAATGTCTTCTTGGTTACATATCGGAACATGTTCTCGGGTTCGACCAGCTCATGAAGAATGCCTTTTCCAATTTCTTTCCTACCGGTATCTATGTGAAGAACGAGAAGGGGTATATCGTCTCCATATGCCTCCATGCACCCCGTGACAACATTCCCCAATCCAGGGCCGGGTGTTACGATAAGAACCCCAATTTTTCCCGAAACCCTTGCAAAACCATCAGCCATAAAGGCCATGTTTGCCTCATGCCGGGGCACAAAAACATTAATATTTTTAGCGGATAGGCCTTCATTCAGAGAAAGTGTATGAATTCCGGGTAGATAAAATATATCGCGGATAGTATGTCTTACTAAAAAATCAATTATAGCTTGTTTTCCAAGCACTTAGCGCCTGCCAACGCTAGTTTAGCATAGTAAGCCTAAAAGTTAAATAAAAATTACTTGACATAAATTTAATTTTATTTGTTTAATAATGTAAACTTTATGTGAGCTTTTATTGTTATGAAAAAAGAAGAAGCAAGTATAGGGGAACGGATCAAAATGCTGCGTCAGGCAAAGTCTCTTACACAGGAGGAACTTGCCACAAGGGCAGGGCTTACCAAGGGGTTTATATCCCAGGTTGAGCGTAACCTTACCTCCCTTTCTGTTGAGAGCCTGATCGGCATTCTCGACGCCCTTGATGAGAAGCCGTCACGATTTTTCGACGGCGCCTTTGATGAGAAGATCGTATTCAAACTGAAGGACAGGGTAGAGATGGAGATTGAGGAGGTCAACAAGTTCCAGATACTTATTCCTGCTGCGCAGAACAGGCTCATGGACCCTGCCTTGATGGAGCTCGATGTCGGCGAGAAGACGCCTGTGGAAGAGCCCCATGAGGGCGAAGAGTTTGGCCTCGTGATTGGAGGCAGTATCGATCTGGTCCTTGGAGGAAAGACGTTTAGGCTGAAGAAGGGTGAATGTTTCTACTTTCAAGCAACAAAAAGGCATCACATAGAAAACAGGAGAAAGAACAAGGCGCTTGTTCTGTGGGTATCTTCGCCCCCTAATTTCTAGTTTTTATAGGGTAAAAATAGATTAAGCTCCATAAATTTAAGCAATTACGTGAGGAGGGTGGAAAGATGACGCCCAAGAAAATATTTTTTACCAAAGGTGTTGGCGTTCACAAAGATAAGCTGTCATCTTTTGAGGTTGCGTTAAGAAGCGCAGGGATTGAAAAGTGTAATCTTGTCTATGTATCAAGCATATTCCCGCCAAAGTGTAAAATTATTTCAAGGGCTGCCGGTCTGAAACTTCTTAAGCCTGGCGGCATCACATATTGCGTAATGGCCAGAAATGAGACCAATGAACCAAACCGCCTGGTTTCAGCGGCTATCGGCCTTGCCGTACCTCAGAATTACGACAACTATGGGTATCTCTCCGAGCACCATGCCTTTGGTGAAAAGGCTGCTGTATCAGGAGACTATGCAGAAGATCTTGCAGCTACAATGCTTGCAACCACCCTTGATATCCCTTTTGACCCGAATCAGGCTTGGGATGAGCGAAAGCAATTCTACAGAGCAAGCGGTCATATATTTACAACGAGGCATTTTTGCCAGTCGGCAGAAGGGAATAAAGATGGTCTCTGGACTTCAGTAATAGCTTCAGCAGTATTTATCATGGAGTAAAATGCCTAAAAATATAGTTGGCTTCTGTGGGCTGTCCGGCAAGCCTGCCGATTATGGTGCAGCCTCAATCGTAGTTCAGCCAATCCCCTTCGATAAAACAAGCACATGGCAGAAGGGCGCCGACAAAGGCCCTGCAGCATTAATCGAGGCATCCCAATATCTCGAATTCAACGATATTGAAACCGATAGCGAGGTGCTGAACAAAGGTATTTTCACTGCGCTACCGATCCGTGCAGCTACCTCAGATGCCTTAATCAAGAAGACTGATTCGACGGTTTCCCATTACCTTGAAGACAATAAGTTTGTGATTGCCCTGGGGGGAGAGCACTCGGTTTCTGTAGGCGTTATCAAGGCCTGTGCAAGGCACTATGAAAACCTCAGCATTTTGCATCTTGATGCCCATGCTGACTCCCGTGATTCGTATGAGGGCTCCCGCTACAACCATGCCTGCGTGATTGCCCGTGCACGGGAATACACTGAGAACATTGTTTCTGTGGGGATACGAAGCATGGATATGTCGGAGCGGGCCGGCATGGACAGAAAGAGGATATTTTTCGCCCATGAGATTTATGATTCGGATACATGGATACCGAAGGCAGTTCGATTGCTGAGCAACAACGTCTATGTAACCATAGATGTTGATGTTTTCGATCCGGGCATTATGCCATCGACAGGGACGCCTGAGCCCGGCGGCTTAGGGTGGTATCAGGTGCTGAAACTTCTTCGGGCGGTGTCGAAGGCGAAACGGATTGTGGGGTTTGATGTGGTGGAGCTGTGTCCGTCAAGCAACAAGGCCCCAGATTTTCTCGCCGCAAAACTGGCATATACATTTCTCAGCTATATATTTTCAGATCGTGCAGTCCGAAAACCAAAAGACAAATAGGCATTACACTGTTTCTGTAATGGTCGTCTTTTGTTGGTAGATTCGTTCCTATAAATAGTTTTGAATTTTTTTAGGATGAGTATGATGTCGGGCTTTCCCCGCAAACACGCATGTTCGCTCCAGCGGCGACCTTCGCTCGCGTTCAGCATCAGAACTTTTGCGTTCGCAAAAGACCAAGCTTCCTCGCTTCTCGACGGTTTGCTCACGAAAACCCGACACCATTCTCCAATGATTTGCTACGAATAATAATAAACGCCAGGAGGCTTTAAACGAGGATAGCGGGGTCAGGGATAGCGGGGTCAGCCCTTGACATGTGAATTATCAATTGCTATGCTTGTTTGATGAAGAGTTGCAGAACAAGAAAAAAGGTGATCCCATATGGCCCGTCCTTTGCGCATCCAGTATGAACACGCCTTCTATCACATTACCGGCAGGGGGAACGAACGAAAGAAGATCTTCCTCAGCAATAGGGATTATGACCGGTTCAAGGAGTACCTGACGCAGGCCCAGGAACGGTACGGTTTTATCCTCCATGCCTATGTCCTTATGGAAAATCATTATCATCTGCTGGGGGAGACGCCCCACGCAAACTTAAGTGCCATCATGCATTTCATCGGCAGTTCCTATACCACCTACTTCAATAAGAAGAGAAACAGGAGCGGTCACCTTTTCCAGGGACGGTATAAAAGCATTCTCATCGATCGCGACAGCTATCTTCTCGAGCTATCCCGATACATCCACCTCAATCCCGTAAATGCCCAGATGGTTGAGAAGCCTGAAGACTATCCATATAGCAGTTATGGCGCCTACATATCTCCCCGGAAAGAAGACATTGTAACCCGGGACCTCATCTGGAGCATGATCTCCCGGGACAGGAACAAGGCTCACACGCTTTATCAGGCTTTTGTGGAAGAAGGCGTATCGGAGGAACAGAAAGATCCCTTTCAAGACGTCTATGCCGGCATGATCCTGGGGAAGAAATCCTTTATCAAAGAGGCGCTCTCCCTCCTTGACCCGGACAATTTCCAAAGAAAGGATACATCCGCCCGGCGCTCCCTGAAGACGCCTGTTTCCATGGAAGAGATTGCAGACACAATCAGCCGAGTCCTCAACGCACCCAGAGAACAGATCACGGACAAGAAAGGAATGTACCGTAATCTTGCCCTTTATTTCATGCGACGGTCAACGGGATTCACCAACAGAGAAATAGGTCAATTTTTTGGAAATAGGACATACTCTGCGGTAACCAAAGCGTGCCAGCGATTCGAAAAGAACCTCAAGTCGGATAAGAGCCTTCGAGATAAGATAGAGAAGATTGAACGGATAATGTCACAATTCAAGGGCTGACCCCTTGCTTCTACACGTCCGCCGCGCAGGTGACCAGCATGTTATGCCACCAAAAATAGTTGACAAAAAAAGGATAAACAACATGATTTACAGAACAGAACAGAACAGCTTATGGCTTACAATTCTTTTGTGGCTCATCTGTATAGGAGTTTTCTTTCCTTATCCTGCAACTGCGTCAGATGATATTGAGAAATCTGGTGATGTTATTCAGGTGTTAATACCAGCGATAGCATACGGAACAACATTTTACTTGGATGACACAGAAGGCCGTACCCAATTTTATAAGTCGTTCTTTACTAACCTAGGCGTGACATACGGTTTGAAATATACAATTAACAAGAAACGCCCTTACGGTGGAAGCAAGTCATTTCCGTCTGGTCATACTTCAGCAGCATTTCAAGGGGCAGCCTTTATTCACAGAAGATATGGTTGGGAGTACGGCGTGCCTGCGTACATAGGAGCATCTTTTGTCGGTTATAGTAGGGTTGAGTCAGATAATCACGATATTGAAGATGTTCTTGCAGGAGCAATGATAGGTGTGGTTAGTAGTTTCTTCTTCACCAAACCCTATAAAGGAATTACAGTAACCCCGGTTGCCACTAAAGGTTATTACGGTTTAGGTATGAGTGCTAATTGGTAAAAATGCATAACAACCGCATAAACCCGGGGGGACGGAGGGGACGTTCTTGAAATGTTGAAATGTGGGACTCAGGGGACGGGGATCATGCTGCTTAATTCTAGGATTAGAAATCACCGAGAATCAAAAAAACTGTAAAAGGAGGGAATATGGTATCAGAAAAGCGGTGGATCGGGATCATGGTGGCAATGTTTTCGTTATGCTTATTCGTGATGAATGGATGTAGCGAAAAGAGCACCCAGGAAAAGATGACTGAGAAAGCTCTCAAGCATGCCACCGGCAAGGACGTGGATGTGAAAATGCAGGGGGGCAAAATTCAAATTGAAGAGAAGGGTTCCAAGACGGAGATAGCGGAGACGACAACCTGGCCCCCAGAGTTGACCAATGATGTACCGAAATTCACCGCAGGCAAAATCAAGCACGTGGTCAAAACTCACGAGGATGGGGGCATATGGACATTTAATGTACACTTGACTGATATTACTGGTGATGACATTAAGAACTATGCCGGCGCCATGAAGGAAAAAGGCTGGAAAACAGACATCATACAAATGGGTGACAAGGGTGGTTCACTGAACGGGCAGAAGGGAACTATGGGCATTAGCTTTATGTACAGTTTGGAAAGGAAAGACGGCATGCTGGCGGTGTTTAACAGGCCATAAGGGAATAGTCGTGGTACTCTGCGTGGCTTGCATCTTTCAGTGGGAATCCATCAGTGCTCTGACGATTGGCTATGGACTGAAAGTATCCCTGATCAATCCTTTCTGTCTGGTTGCAACAATTATAACTTACAATCAGACGATTGAGGGTCAGGAACCGAATATTGACTGGGAAATGAAACTGGAACAAGTTTCTGACAAATTTCGACAACTGAAAGCAAAAGCCGTCGAAGCGGTCTCGTGACTTTTCGATTTGTCGATTGTGACAATGAGGACAGAAGATATTCATTTTTCTTGAAAAATAGTCTGAAGAAAGGTAGAGATGGTAATGATGGACGTCGAGCAAGGAATTTGCCCGGTCATCCAGGCTCATATGGGTCTTCGCGCTAGCTGCGCATGGTCGAAATGAGATAATTGCAAAGGAGATTTTTTAATGTACCTGAAGGGGACACAAACGGAAAAAAACTTGCTGCTCGCTTACCACGGGGAGTCTAACAACAGGAACCTGTATGACTTTTTTGCTGACAAGGCAAAAGAGGAGGGTTATGAGCAAATCGCTGCAATCTTCGCTGAGACAGCCAATCATGAGCATGAACATGCCAGACAAATATTGAACTTTATTCAGACAAGTGACATTGAGCTTCCTGCCGTAGTCTATCCGGTGAAAGGTGTGAGTGACACAATCTCCAATCTTGAGACTGCCGTCTCAGGTGAACATTATGAAAAGAGCATCATGTATCCTGATTTTGCAAAGACTGCCGATGGAGAAGGCTTTTCCGAGATCGCCCAAATGCTTCGACTTATTGCCACGGTGGAAGCACAACATGAAAAACGATACCGCGCCCTTTTGAAGAACATGAAAGAAGGAAAGGTTTTTCGAAAGGATAGGGCAGTAAAGTGGAAGTGCCGTGTGTGCGGATATGTGAAAAAGGGCAAGGAGGCTCCGCTGAGCTGTCCCATATGTGGGTATGGCCGTGTTTCCTTCGAAGTATTCGCAGAAAATTACTAAGGCCCATCGGAAACGGTGAGGAATGGAACGATGTGAATGGGCCAACAAGACGGAATTGGAGCAGCTTTACCATGATAATGAATGGGGCGTGCCGGTTCACGACGACAGAACTCTTTTCGAGTTTCTGATTCTGGAAGGCGCTCAGGCAGGGCTCAGTTGGTCCACCATCCTCCGAAAACGAGAAGGTTACCGAAATGCCTTCCACAAATTTGATGCCCTGAGCATTTCCCGATACTCCGATGCTGACATTTCGCGGCTACTGGCTAATCCTGAAATCGTACGAAACAGGCTGAAAATTAACGCGACCATCACGAATGCCCGGGCCTTTCTCCGAATACAGCACGAATTCGGAAGCTTCGACCGGTACATCTGGCAGTACGTTCATGGAAGACCCATCCAGAATGCCTGGAAAAGGCTTATGGATATTCCCTCAAGTTCCCCTGAGTCATCCACCATGAGTAAAGACTTGCAGAAAAGGGGATTCAAGTTTGTGGGAACGACTATCTGCTATGCCTTCATGCAAGCCGTAGGCATTGTAAACGATCATAGAGTAGGGTGCTTCAGATATAAGCAGGTCAAAGGCTTAGCCACGCATTGGAGGTAGTGCTCTTGGTATGCTGACAGCTTACGAAGCTAACGGTCAAACCTGGCTCTCAATAAAGGTACAAAGGGAATATATGTTGCGACCTGGGTAGAAAATTCATTGTACAAAATTACTCTTCGACAGTGATCTATATGACGATTACCCTTTTGACGATTATTATTGTATAAAAGAGAATTGTTAAATAAACCAGCATAGAAGAAAAACTGACAATGGACGCCTTTGATGTCAATTTATTGAGTCAGGTGAAAGCCTTAAACCAAAAAATGTCCATTTCCCAGGAGCGACTGCACTTGAAACGAAAGGCCATCAACAGAGACAAAGGAAAAGGAAATAACCCTGGAAGAAAGACTGCTCCAAATGCCGGGCATTATTTTATGAGGGCGAACATGAAAAGTCACCAGCCGGGGAAGGCGATGAAAGCACAATAGATATAACTATATGAAATATTTGCCTATGTGGGAAAACTTTTCCTATGTGGCAGGGAAACATCCACAGCACAAATGCAGAGCATCCCTCAAAATATAATTAAATAACCCTCCAAATCTCTTAATTATTCATTTGAATCGTCACCCGAAATAGAAAAAGCTGACTTGTGTTGTCCAAGGGCATGCCTGTATTGCACTGGCATAAGGTTTGCATACTCTCAATGTATGAGGTTCGTATGTTAAACGGTATATTCAGCAACTTCTCCGGCAAATTTGTAAACAGCCGGCGTATGAAGGAAGGTATACATGAACAAAACTTTACGGGTTTTGATTGTTGAAGGCTCAGAAGCAGATGCAACCTTATTACTAAACACCCTGAGCCGTGGAGGCTACGAGGTCATCCACGCGATAGTGGATACTCCGACCGCCATGCGTGCTGCATTGGAAAGTCAGGATTGGGATATAATCATGTTTGAGCACCCCATGCCACAATTCAGCGCCCCGGTAGCCCTGGCACTGGCTAAGGAATTACGCCCCAACGTGCCATTCATCATTGTCTCCGGAGAAATTGATTTCAACCTAGTCGTTTCAATGATGCAAGGGGGAGCGCGGGATTACATCCAGAAGGGGAGTTGACGCGTCTGGTACCAACGATTGAACGTGAATTGCGCGAGGCTGAGGTGCGCTGTAAGAACGAACGGATAAAAAATATGCCGGACATTTCAGAAACTCCTTACCGGCGGCTCTTCGAAACAGCCCAGGACGGGATCTTGATCCTTAATGCAGAAACGGGACAAATAGATGACGTGAACCCATTTCTAATCGATTTGCTGGGCTATAACAAGGATATTTACTTGGGAAGGAAGCTGTGGGAGATAGGCGCTTTCAAAGACAAGGAGTTATCCAAGGCTGCTTTCACAGAGTTACAGAGCAAAGGCTATGTCCGCTATGAAGACCTGCCGCTTGAAACAAGCGCTGGAAAACTTATTGATGTAGAGTTTGTCAGTAATGTTTACCCTGTCAACCGCACCACAGTGGCCCAATGCAACATCCGTAATATTACCGAGCGCAAAGAACGCGAAAAAGAAATTCTCAGACTCAATGGTGATCTGGAGAAACGCGTGCGGGAGCGCACCGCACAGCTCGAATTGCTCAACAAAGAACTGGAAACCTTCAACTATGCAGTTTCCCATGATTTGCATGCGCCTCTGAGACATATCATGGGGTTCATCGATATTTTGTGTGATAACGATGCCGACGCACAGGGCGCCAAAGGCTTGAAGATTCTCCAGGACATCCGTGCTTCTGCGGACCGCATGAATACTCTCATTCATGCTCTCCTGAAATTATCTAGCTTCTCGTGGAAAGATCTCAAACGGCAATCAGTAAATCTGAGTGACATTGTTCATTCTATCGCTGCCGAATTACAACAAAACGATGCCGCTCGTTCGGTTGAGTTTATCATTGCTGAGGGCATCATTGCTCAGGGCGATGACAAACTATTGCATATCGTGCTTCAGAACTTGCTAGACAATGCATGGAAATTCACAGACCGGCGAGCCTCTGGGCGTATTGAATTCGGCGCCACACTGCAAGCTGATGGGGGTGAGGCCTATTTTGTGCGGGATAATGGTGCCGGCTACAATATGGCGTTTGCAGATCGGCTGTTTGGCCCTTTCCAACGTTTACACAGCGAGGAAGAATTCCCTGGCATCGGCATCGGCCTTGCCACCGTACAACGCATCATATATCGCCATGGTGGTCGTGTGTGGGCGGAGGGTGAGGTGGACAAAGGCGCCACGTTCTATTTCACAACTGATAAAGCAGAGACTGACCCTATGGTTTTCAAAACCCTTGTTGCCGGCGATCAGCGAGGGGCAAAACGTTAAAGGAATGAGGACATGGGAATCCCGCTTCGGGCACTTATCGTTGAAGACTCGGAAAATGATACACTGCTGGTGGTACATGTGCTTCAAAAAAACGGTTTTGACCCTGTATATGAACGGGTGGAAACCGCTGATGCCATGAAGGAGGCACTTGAAAGAGAGGCCTGGGACATTATCATATGCGATTACAGACTGCCCCATTTCAGTGGTCCTGCAGCCCTTGCATTGTTCAAGGAAAAAGAGTTGGACATCCCCTTTATCATCGTTTCAGGCACAATCGGTGAAGAAACTGCAGCAGATATAATGATCTCCGGTGCTCAGGACTGTGTGATGAAGGATAATCTGCCTCGGCTTGTCCCTTCTGTCCGGAGGGAACTCAAAGAGGCAACGTCAAGAAGAGAGCGCAGGCTGGCAGAGGACGCTCTTGAGACCCAGCATAAATTAATTTTAACACTGCTGGATAGCATACCCAGTCCAATATTTTACAAAGATTACTCAGGGGTATACCGGGGGTGTAACCTTGCCTGGGCGCAATTCATGGGCATACCCAAAGAGAATATCATGGGCAAGACTGTCTATGATATAGCACCTTTTGAACTAGCCACCATGTATGACAAAACTGACCGGGAACTCTTTGACCACCCTGGTGTGCAAACATATGAATTGAAGGTAAAAACCGCTGACGGAGCTGTGAAAGAGGTAATTTTCCATAAAGCCACCTTCAATGATGCTTATGGAGCTGTTGCCGGACTGGTTGGAGTGATGATAGACATCACCGAGCGCAAACGTTCCGAAGAGGCCCTGAAGGAAAGCGAAGCCAGATACCGTTCCATCTTTGAAAATGCGGTAGAGGGCATCTTCGTTTCCACCCCGGAAGGAAGATTCCTTTCCGTAAATCCTGCAGCGGCACATCTTCTCGGATATGCCTCCCCTGAGGAATTCATGGAGAAGGTCATCGATATCGGCAGACAACATTATGCGAATCCAAAAGACCGTGAAACATACAAAACCACCCTTGAGAGAGAAGGGCTAATTAAGGGGTTTGAAGTACCGCTTATTAATAAAGACGAAAACCCCATATGGGCATCCATAAACGCCCGTGCAAATAGAAGCAATGAAGGAGCGATTATTAGCTACGAAGGCACCATAGAAGATATCACCCCCCGCAAACAGGCCGAGGAAAATCTCAAAGAGACCACGGAGAAGCTGAGAAAGACCTTAATAGGCGTTATCCAGGCCATGTCGCGGACGGTTGAGGTGAGA
>Ga0351917_1016_pt2 | contig 80308 bp, 72 predicted proteins | sample TotcelHT113001N4_FD_206834 | JGI IMG/M metagenome (GOLD analysis project Ga0351917, IMG submission 206834) | Enriched cells from coal bed in the Powder River Basin, Montana, United States - Total cells T11 rep1 HSBNCT.T11.300.1.N4 ...
GCTCTGTAATGATAATAATAACCCAGATGGGCTCGACAAGACAACGTATGAGAAATTCCAGTTCGATATCAAGCCGCAGCATACACTTAAACGATACTCAAAAAGCGCTGGGATCTCGCGTGGATCGCCACGCTCGCATAGCAACTGGCACTATTGGGCTCGCAGAATTTAAACTACTCATGCACGATACGCGCTTTGCCGATGTACCCAAGATTCTCGAAACCCCATACGAAACACTCGCTGACCACAAGGAAGAAATCCAGCTTTTACAAAGCATTTAAACACAAAAACGAGTCCCAGAGGGGCCCTTTATCAACAAAACAATAGCCATAACCCAGCACAATAGTGTCAATTAGGCACTAAGTAGGCTGGTGGTGGATAAGTGGTGGATAAGTGGTGGATAAGTGGTGGAAAGTTGGTGGATAAAAAACTTATTTTCACTTCCAGGAGGCCATTCCCAGACCAGCTACTTTCGATTCGCTCTATCCAGAGGGGCTTAAGAATGCTATTGACTTTTTGTTATCCACACTTTATCCACCAGCTTTCCACCACTTATCCACATAAGGACGATAGGTAGATAGCGCGTCCAGAAGGGGTGTTTTGGCTAGTATTAAAAAAGTTATCCACCGAAAAACGCTCCACCTACTACTATATATATAAATATATTTATATTATCTTTGGTAGTAGTATCAAACAAAAAAGGTGGACATCTCTGCGTGTCCCCGGTAAAGACATTGTGTTGTTTTGTGGTATTCTAAAAATTAGAAGGCAGCGCACCTGCCATAACTTGCTTACCAAACTCTATTTTTGGGCGTGCACACCGAGAGGAAAAAACAGTGAATCTTTCTCAAGTTATCGAAGAGCTCGTCGAAGAAAAAGATATCGACCGTGCTCTATTAAGCGCAATTGTATGCGAAGGCATGCTTGCTGCCTACAAGAAAAAATATCCGCACCTGAATCTATCGGCTGTGCATAACAAACAGACCGACCAGATTGATGTATTAATCGAAAAGAGAGTAGCGGCCTCTGTTGAGGACGACGAACTGGAAGTAAGCGCCCGCAAGGCGCGCATAGTCAATCCTCGCGCACAAGTCGACGATATGGTCTTGATGCCTTTTGATGGGACGATTGGGCGTATTGAAATTCTTCGTGCGAAGCAGGTTATTTCGCAGCGTATTCGCGCTGTTGAGTCGTCGCAAATCTACAACGAATACAAGCCAAAGGAAGGAACATTGGTGTATGGGGTTGTGCACAAATGCGATCCAAGTGGCGTTGTGGTTAAAATTCAGGACGTGTTTGCTTTTCTGCCAAAGTCGCTTCTCATTCCTGGCGATCGCTGCGTTGTAGGATACCCTGTGCGCGCTCTTTTGAAAGAAGTTCTTCCAGAGCCGCGCAACGAGAATCAGTTGATTTTAGATCGAACGTCGATCGATTTTCTGCGGCAGCTGTTTGAGATTGAAATTCCGGAGATTTTCGAGCGCATTGTCGAGATTAGAAAAATTGTTCGCGTTCCTGGGTACAAGTCGAAAGTTGTTGTTGTTTCAACAGACAAAAATATCGATCCAGTAGGCACCTGTGTTGGTGTTGGGGGTGCGCGTATTAAGCCGATTTTGCGCGAGCTTGGGGCTGAGAAGATCGATATTATTGCAGATACGCCAAATCAAGAAAATTTTGTGCGCGAATCATTGAAGCCGGCGGCAATTAATCGCGTGGAGATTGACGGTGAAACGGCGCGTATTTGGTTGGATGAGGATCAGCGATCTGTCGCTATTGGTAAGTTGGGAAAAAATATTTTACTTGCTTCGCAGCTGACTGGGCTACAGATTGAGTTGGTCAAAAGCGGCGAGCGATCCGGTGGGTCTCCCGATGATGTTTTTATTGATACGCTGGACGATACTCGTGATGAACAGGGAGAATAAACTATGGAATTAGATAATCACGTAGATGCGCTAGTACTCGCGCCCATGACGGTGGTGCAGTTAGCGGAGCGGTTGAATAAGCCTCTTAATGCAGTGATTCTTTTGCTTTTAAAGCAAGGTATTGTTGCGCCGAGAAACCACGTTTTGCCACCAGAAATTGTAGAAAAGGTGGCGCGGCTTTATGGGGTCGAGGTAATTGTAGAAAAGAAAGATTTATTATCTGAGCATCCGCAGCAAGCTGTTGGAGAGATTGTCGAGGGAAAGATTCGTGCTGAACGGCTTCCGGTTGTGGTTGTTGTTGGACATGTTGACCATGGAAAAACAACGCTCTTAGATTTTATACGCAAAACACGTGTGGCTGCTAAAGAAAAAGGTGGCATTACGCAGCATCTGGGGGCATATAAAGCCCATACAGAGCGCGGCGATGTAATCTTTCTGGACACGCCCGGGCACGAAGCGTTTTCCATTGTGCGAGCACGCGGCGTTAAGACGGCTGACGTAGCAATTTTGGTTGTTGCAGCCGATAGTGGCGTGCAGCCGCAGACCCTTGAGGCGGTCGAGTTGCTTAAGCAGGCTGAAGTTCCTGTTGTTGTGGCAGTCAATAAAATTGATCGCGCCACCCCAAAGCAGATTGAACAAGTGAAGGTTGATTTGTCGAAGCATGGGCTTATTCCGGATGATTGGGGAGGGCAGACTGTCTATGTGCAAATTTCTGCGCTTAATGGTACCGGTGTAGATGAGTTGCTTGGCATGGTACTTTTGCAAGCTCAGGAGGGAGGCCTTTCGACGTATCTTGATGTGCCGGTATTTGGATATGTTATCGAATCGCGCTTTGAGAAGGGCCGGGGCCCTGTAGCGATCGTGATTTGTCGTCAAGGGGTGTTGCGGGTTGGCGATTGCTTTACGTGTGGTGGGCTTCGCGGGCGCGTAAGTTCTCTCAAAGAGACATCTGGCAAAATTGTGAAATCGGTAAATCCGTCAAATCCGGTGATTGTTGCGGGATTTACTGAAATGCCGCACACCGGAGATGTCTTGAGTGTTTGTGCTAAAGACAAACACAAGGCTTCTGATGGAGTGCTGGCGCACCGTAAAGCCGTTGATACAACCGCTTTTATTGCCCAAGAGGATGCTGTCAGGCTTATTGTTAAGGCTGATTCTGCGTTATCCCGTGAGGTATTGATTGGTGCGTTACAGAAGATTTCTCAAAAATCGTATGCCGGCTTTCAGATTGTGAATACAGGCATTGGGTCAATTACTGAGGGAGACGTTAGTCTCGCAGCGGACACTCGGGCAATGGTTGTTGGTTTGCATGTGAAAATTGAACCAAAGGCGGTCTATTTGTCGCAAAAATCCCAAGTTCAAATCAAAGTTTTTGATATTATTTACCATCTGCTTGAATACCTGAAAGATCTTGGGGAAAAAGGGCGTCCGGTTAAAAAAGTGACCAAGAAGATTGGCGAGGCGATAGTCTTAAAGATTTTCGAAATCAAGAAGCTTGGCATAGTTGCGGGTGCACGCATGACCGATGGGCACTGCTTGCGCACTTCCACAGTGAAGGTGTATCGCGCAGAACGCTTGGTTGGTTCAGGTACTATTTCGAGCTTGCAACGCGACCGTAGCGCGGTCAAAGAGGTCAAAAAAGGATTTGAATGCGCTTTCATGGTTAATGGATTTGAGGCATGGGAAGTTGACGATCGTGTTGAGTGCTTTGAAGAAGTAGTAGCAGAATAAACGGCATGGCTGGGTTGCTTTTTCTATCTCGTAGTGCATGTTTTAATCTAATTTGATGGGGGCGCTTAGCCGCTTTGAATTCTGTTGCAAAGTTTCTATTTTTTAGAAAAAGCAACAGAAAGCTTTCTTGGCGAGTGGCGCGCTCACCGTTTTCTTGTTGCTTCTTTTTATTTTGCTTCCCTGTGCAACGGCGCATTTGTCGTGGACTTTTTTTCTCTCATAATTATGTAAGAATGTTTTGGTCTCAACTACGCAGAAGTGTCTGGTACCCCCTATCTGGCAGGATGTGTTGGTTGGAGGACACTGCTTTGGGTATCCGCTCGGAGTTTGCTCCAGCGGGTCCTTTTTTTGTAGAAAATGGTTTTTTATGTGCGCGAAAACCAGGAATCACCGGGCAATCACGTCAAACCCGAAAATTAATACTAAGCCCGAAGATTAACACCCCCCGCTCATCCTGACCAAGAGAAAGGATGCCCTGCGCCGTTCGTCCCGAACATCGTTGAGGGATGGACGAGCACGAGGTATACGAGCGGGCAAGTGTGCGACGAAGGGCAAACTTCAAAACCAGTCGCATAATCCCTAGTTTTTCTTGTATGCCTGTAGGTAAGCTGAGGGCAAGGTGCTGGCAATCGGGCCTAGAGTTTTGTGGGCGATTTTTTGTGGGGGAGATGTACATGCGCGCGTGTCTATTTTTAGTACTTGTAGGGCTGTTTGGTGCCGCTGGAGCTGCGGGCCCAACGTTGATTAAAGACAAAGACCCGGTTCCGGATTTTACCGGCGTGAAGTTAGTTTTTTGTGCGGTGGCAAGTTATAACCCCGCAGGAGACGGTCAGAACAAGGGTTATTTACAGTCGTTTCCCTGGTACGTAGAAAAATTAATTCGGGATAATCAAGCACTTTTACCACAGATGCGCATTTTGCTGATTGATCCATGTTGGCATCCAACGAAGGGTTGTGGCGACCTTGCTGGTGTTGGGGGATATGGCAATTCTGATCTTAAGAGATATTTAACACTTCCCAATGGTCTGGGGAAGAAAAATCTTGGAGAAAAAAGTCTTGGGGAAAAAATCGAAGACCAAATCTATTTGGTTGGACGAGAATTTAGTCAATCCGATCTTCTACCAGGACAGCTTGAGTTACAGCTTGCCGGAGTTTTGCAGGGTGGTGGAATTGTCTTTTTGATTACGTACGCAAGACGATACACGGATGGTTTATTTCCTCCAATGTATAACAAGCTATGGAATATTGCTCCGATGAAAGAAAATATTCAGTATCTTGAGGACTATGAAATGCCCCCTATGAATGACTGTGCGCAAGCTATTTGGCCTGGAGTCCATCAGGACAACTGCACTCTTTTTGCTATTTTTCACAAAAGGCTTGATTTTTTCACTGAGCAAGTGGGAAATCTACAGCCTGGTGATTTAAAGCAAGCTTTTCTGAAGAGCCTAGAAACAGATCTTTCCGGGCCCGTTGCTTCCTTGGCAAACAAGGGTAGTGTGCCTGGCAATGAGTGCAAGTATAAAGTTTTGCTTGATTTGCTTGACGGGAAAACTGTCCTAGATATTAGCGGAAACCAGGTTTTACTCACCAGAGAGTTTTTTGCCACTGCACCGCTACCATACATGCTTGTATCAAACGATCCTAATCAAAAGCAGTTTCCTCTGCTTGAATATGACCTTGACGTGACGACTCCAAACAAATGGAAGCTCGTTCACAAGTTCAGCTGGAAAACGAATCAGCTGAAGCACCTGGGTGTGCCTGGAGACCCATTGGGTGATGCGCTCAAAAAGTTTTCAGCATCGCTTGGTGCATTGGAGACAAAGCTTAAGGGCGTGTGAAATTACTCTTTTGGTGCAAAGACTCCAATAAACTCTGTTGCAATTTCTCTTAATTGGCCGATGGTATCAGAGTCCATCTGTGCCGTTTTTTCGATGCGTTCAAATACCACGGGATAGACTGATTTTACATAGCTGACAAATTGAAGTGCACAGGAGCTGGCGTGTTTTGCGGGGATTGTGTCCAGGAAATTTTCACGCAAGAGATACAGCTGTAACGCTTGTTCAACAAATCCATAGGTAACCAGCTGTGGCTGTTTGAGCAATTCCATGACGACCGCGCCTCGCGCCAAACGGTTTTGTGAAACAGCATCGAGCTCAGTTCCAAACTGGGAAAAGCCCAGAAGCTCGTTATATTGGGCAAGCTCTAAGCGCAGAGATCGCGTCATGGTTTTTATTGCAGGAGTTTGGGCGGCTCCACCAACACGGGAAACCGAAAGTTCAATATTTACTGCCGGACGAATACCTGCGTTAAAAAGCTTGGTGTCTAGAAAAATTTGGCCGTCAGTAATTGAAATCAGGTTTGTTGGAATATATGCCGTTATGTCGTCGCCCTGAATTTGTACGATTGGCAAAACCGTCATAGACCCGCCCTTTGCAAGTTTTCCTGCTCGCTCTAAGAGCCGTGAGTGTAGGTAAAAAACATCGCCGGGATAGGCCTCTCGGCCTGGCGGTCGTCGCATCAGGAGTGAAATCTCTCGGTATGCAATTGCATGATTACTTAAATCGTCATAAACAACCAAGACATCATGTCCCTGGTCGCGATAATATTCGCCAATCGTCGTTGCGACATACGGCGCCAAATAACGGTTAAGCGCCGAAGTCCCGGCGTCAGCGCTTACGAGCGTCGTATATTCTAATGCACCCTGTTCTTCTAAAAGTCTTACGATACGCGCCAAGTTTGCTTGTCGTTGCCCGATCGAAACGTAAATACAAAAGACACCCTTGCCTTTCTGGTGTACGATCGTGTCGAGCGCAATAGCTGTTTTGCCTGTGCTGCGATTTCCTATAATCAACTCTCGTTGCCCGCGGCCAATTGGTACCAGTGCATCGATTGCCATAATTCCCGTCTCAAGCGGCTGATTAATAGGCGTGCGATCGATAATGCCGGGTATATCAACCTCAATGGGCCAATGGTCGGCCGCAACTATATCGCCCAATGCATCAAGGGGTGTGCCAACGGCGTTAATAACCCGTCCCAACAAATTTTTCCCTACCGGTGTCTTAAAGACCCCGCCAGTGCGTTTGACAATTTCGCGTTCAGCAACAGGAATGTGACCATAGAGTAAAAAGGCCACGACGTGGTCTTCTTTTAGGTCGAATACAATTCCCTGGTTGCCCCCCTCAAATTGTACCAGCTCTCCGTAGACCGCGTTGGTGAGTCCATATACTTTGCAACTAGCATCGCCAACTTTAATCACATAGCCGGTCTGCTCAAGCGGCTGTTGGTCTTTTCCAAGGTCAAGCGCACGAAGAGATTTTTCGAGCAACGAAACAAGATCAGTACTTTGAATTTCCATAACACACCACTACTGTAATTGCGCAATTGCCCTTAATTGGCGCGCGATTGATTGTTCCCATAAAAATATTTCAGAGTCAATACGAACTCCCGCAATAAGTCCTTTGTTAGTTGCGCAGGTATAGATAATTTTCTTTTCTGTGGCGCGATGTAAAAAGTTATAAAAGACTGTTTTTTGCGTGTGCGATAATATATGAGAGCTTCTGATTGAACAGGTTGCTACGCCATGATGAGTCTTATAGAGCTCATAAAAGCAGGAGACGCAGTCGGGAAAAAGCTTTAATAAGCCCATATTGTCAAGTAAATTAATTAACAGGTCCAAGCGGCAGTCACCAAGTTCTAGTGTTGCCAAGAGGTTTCGATAGGTCTTTGCAGGAGTACTGGCGAGGCGATTCTTGTATGTGTGAAGAGTATAAGTGATGACGTCAAGCGCAATAACTGTTGCTGGGTTGTATGCGCAGGCACTATAATTGAGCAGTGCGCGTGCGCAATTCCGGGAAAAGGTATCACGAGATCCGTTCATGGGCGTTTTTCCACCAATGTCACCAGTTCATTAATATATTCGGCCCCATGATTTTCTAATTGGTAGTAGGTGTACAATTCAAGCTGTGCTTCGGCAAGGGCATGTGGTAGGATTCGTGCGCTGAGTTTATGAGCATCAAATATTGCGCATTGTCGTTGGCGGCGATCATGAACAGAGACGTTTAGAGCGCAATAGTCTTGGTGTTGTTGTAAGTGATGTTTTTCAAGATTTTGGTGCCAGAGTGCCACCTTTTGTTCTAATGTTTGATAAGTCCGTTCTTGCGAGCCCCCCAGTTTCGTCAATTCTTGCAGCTTCGCATTGAGCTGCTCGCTATCCCGGCGCCACGAAAACCGCTGTCGCAAAATATCGGCCAACTCTTTTGCAAAACCCGGTAGGACGCTTCGCATAAACACATACCCAAGAACGGCCACCAGTATCGCGAAGTTTATAAGAGCAAAAAAGATTTCCATGCCCATAACGTACTACCCCACTAGTCTTGCCGCAAATGTGATACAATTTTATCTTTTGTTGCCTGGATCAGAGAGAGTTCTTCTTGAGGTGTTGCTGTGGTGTGGGCGCCACATGGAAGAGGGGAATGGCGGCTTACAGGGCCTGTAAGTTCGGGCTTCTTGTCGCATAGTTTTTGACAATAATGAGCCCACTGCTCAGTATTATATGCTGCTCGTCGCTCGACCTCTTCGTGAAGAACGTTGAAATTACGCTCAAGTTTGTGGTCGTGCTCGTCTTCTCGGCGCATTCGTATCCATCCCGGTTTGAGCAAAATATGCTTGAGCAGCAAATATGCAATATAAAAATGGGCAATTTGCACCAGTATGAGCGCATTGACATTAAAGGTCATAGCATTGATCCGGTTGGCTATTACAATCTAAATACCAAGAGCACTGCAATGACCAGCGCGAAAATCGATGCCGTTTCAATCATACCTAACGCAATGATCAAAATCCCACGGACGTTTGCCGTATTTTCAGGATACTTACCAATAGCTTCGCATGCACGCGAGGCGACCATGCCCTGTGAAAGTGCAGGCCCAACGGTTCCCCAACTCACCGCCAATGCCGCAGCGATATACGAAGCAGCTTTTGCGAAATATACGTAGTCTTCCATTTTAACTCCTTACAACCATGCGTCAGTAGCTTTTGCTTGCAATGCAGAAAGACCGCTATGGGCTTCCACAAAGCGAATAATTTGCTCTGCGTGTTGTTTTTGTAGGGGAACATTTGATTCAAAACTTTCATTACAATCAAGAACAAGCACCGGCTTGTTTTGCATGAAGTCGTCAAGCTCTTTTTTATGAATGAGCCACGCTTCATGTTTTTCGTGCAAAAGCGTTAGATATTCGAGCGTAACTCCCACTTCTTCCGAGCGGCAGCGCTTAACTAATCGCTGGTGACAGACTTGTGGATCAGTTCTCAGGTAGATAAATCCTGCAGGCACTTCTATTTTTCCTTGAATAAACCAGGCAAACCACGATTGGTACATATTCCATTCAAGCTTTGTCATAAGTCCAAGTTCATAGGCATTTTTTGCAAAGCAACAGCGATCAGCGAAAATAGAGCGCTCAATCATCTGAAATGGTTTTGTGCTGTTTCGTGCGTGCTCCTCTTGCGCCATCATGCGGGTTATAAAAGCATAGGTCTGAAATGAATATGCCCAGCGCTGGCCATTGCTGTAGAATGCATCAAGTAGATTTTCCCCACCGATATTCTGCCATTCCTGTACGGGCTCGGCCACCATTTGTGCGTCCAAATAGCGCCCAACCTGCCGCAGAAATGTTGATTTCCCGGCACCAATGTTTCCTTCGATGACAAAAAAAGCCATAAACTACCTTCCTGTGCTGTGATCAAACTCTTTGGCAAGAATTAAAAAGACTGCTAGTCTGTGATTCAGATTAGCACTTAGGATTCTAGAAGTACACTAGGTATTTTATATGAAAATGATATTGCGGCCATTGGTCAACGGTTTTTCTTTTGTTGTGCTGTTTTTCCCCTTGCTCTCGAGGGCTGATGAGCCGGCCATGCCGCAAAACGGCTCGGTATATGATGAAATAACTGAAATCGACTTCTTTGAAGCTCCTGATGCGTTTGACGAGAGCTTTAATGACCAAATGATGACGCGATCGCGCATTAAACCAGAAGAAATTATTGGGATCTTGGTTGACCAGGTACATTTGCCTGACATTTTGAAAAAAGATTTTTATTACCAGACAAATCCTATTAACGATCGGTCGCTGCTTGATTTGCCGGTATTCAATTCTTATATCGATTTAGGATGTGATAAATATCTCCAATGGGGCGCAAAGTTTTTTTATAACCAGACGCGAGAGAAATATTTTACCCAATCAAGCCCTTATATTGGTAATTATCTGGCATTTTTAGAGAACAAGTTTTGGGGCCCGGAAGTTGATTTTCTCGAGTCATTAAAAGAATACAGTAAAGATGCAGCCAAAGATTTGGGTGGAGATATAGTCGATTTGCCAACTATTCTTGAATTATTTCATAACATCAAGCTCGAAGAGCGTCGTGTTGGCTGCATGTTCAATATGCAAAACACCAGTGGTGCGCTTACGGTGACCGCTACCATTCCTCTCTATTACCTTGAGCGCAACTTCTTCCTCTCGCATGCCGAGCGCGATGCTATTGCGAAAGCACCCCTGTTTCAGGTGCTGGGTAAAAATAGTGGAGAAAGTGATAAACACAAAGTTGAAGACTTTATGAAGCAGCATCTGGTGAACGACCAATTTGGCTTGGGTGATAGCCGACTTCAGTTTATTTGGCTTGTGCGCGAGAGCAGCAAGATTTCTTGGTATTTGGGCGGCGAGTTTACGCTGCCGACCGCAATTGCCTTTAAAAATGGCCTGATTGGGGTAAAATTTCTTGAAAAACCGCCCCAGCCAGAATTTGATTTTGATGTATTTGAAGAGCTTCGTGAAGACGAGAATCAGGTGGCGCTTGATTATGCCATGATATTTGGGACTGAAGCGTTAAATCGTATAACGCGCATCACTACAAACACCCATTTGGGCGGCGAATGTTTGGGTGTTGGCGGTTTGGTTCGAGGCATCTTCCATCCAAACGAAACATTCGATTTTACACAACAGCTACGCATACATGTTTTGGCTCCTTATTATTCTGTGCGCTTTTTCAAAGAGCTTAAAAGCCCTTCAGAATTTGATCGTGATTACGGCATACGAGAGGATAAAAACGACCCTGTTTTGGCGGCCGAAGGTCTTGATTTCTTAACCCATGAGCTTATTCAAACGCTTTATCCGCAAGCGCAAGATGTGCGTGTGGATCAAAATTGTATAGTGCAATATGACGCGCTTTGTCATCTGATGTATGAAAACTTTGTGGCTGATATTGGCTATGATTTTTGGTATAAGCCATCAGAACAGCTTAGTTTAACGGGTGGTCTTGATTTACCAAAACCACTTAATATTCCTGATTCGCTCAGATGTCCAGCCCTGCAAAATAAAATATTTATTGCGCTAACCTGGAATCGCGAGCGTCCCAAATATACATGGAATTTGGGATTATTTGGTGATTTCACCTTTGCGCAGTCCGGTATTGGACGCGACTGGACAGTCGGTTTCCGCTGGAGTATAACAAGTTAAATGTTATTCTTTATGGACAGGAGCGTGTTGTGATGAAGTGTTTCGTACGTAAATCTGTTTTATGTGTGAGTTTTTTGTTCTGTTGTGTGCCGGTTAACGCCATTCCCCCCGTCGTTTTTACGTCGCCAGTTCTGAAGTTGGTCGATGCGTTTATTAATATTAAAGAGATTTTTGAGTTTGCTAAAAATATCATAGGACTCGTACATGGCGTTAAGGGGATTACACCAGCAAAGCTCTTGGCAACACAGTTTGCACTTGTTTTGCCTGAACCACTCAGTGAGCGTGCTGATGGGCTTGTTCCTCTTATTTGGTATGACGGCGCCTATTGGACGCTGAGAGAACTTGCCGAGCTCGAACGCTCCGGCAAGTTCTCTCCAACTGATATTACGCAAGCACTTGCGCATGCGTGTGGCCACTTTGAGAAGTTTTCTGCCGGATATGTCGAAGATATACAGGTTGCTAAGGCGTACATGGTTCTCTTGATCGAGCAATGGAGTGAGTTGCGAAATCGCCCTGACACGATATTGCTTAACTGGAGCCAGATGGATCACTCTGAAGTAGATTCGATTCGCCGAACGGTGACGTCCTTCCAGATTTTTGATAGTCTGTTAGGTGATCTTCTAGTCTTTCTTGCCGACCTTGTTCAAAATTGTCCTCGAGCACACAAGGCGTATCGAATGAGTCTCAAAAACAGTGGAACCGCAGCTGCATAATATTATTCTATTTTCCAGAAACGTTCTGCCTAAACGGGCCGGTGAATAACTATGGAAAGTTGTAGCGTGGGCAGCGAGATTATTTGTGGGACCGTTGACCGGTTTCTCTATTCGAATACAGCCGAGCACTATGCCGTTTTTGTGCTCGTTGGCAAGGGCTTTTCGACTGTCGTGACCGGGTACTTACCTGGCGTCCACGAGGGGCAGGAGGTAGAGCTTGAGGGGAATTGGACTTCGCATCCTAAGTTTGGTCGGCAGTTTTGTGCACAACGGTCTATTTTACGCCTGCCGACCACCATTGTTGGTCTTAAAAAATATTTAGGGTCGGGTCTTATTAAGGGTATTGGTCCCGCCTATGCCGAAAGAATCGTTGCCCGTTTCGGAATCGAAAGCCTTACGATTATTGATAAGACTCCTGAGCGCTTGAGCGAGGTTGGGGGATTGGGTGCCAAGCGCATCGAATCGATTATCGAGGCCTGGAAAGAACAAAAATCTATAGCAACGCTCATGGTTTTTTTGCAAGAAAAGGGCTTAACGCCCGCGCTTGCCGCAAAAATTTATAAGAGATATAGGGAAGAGTCTATTGCGGTCCTGCAAGAAAACCCGTATCGTCTGGCTGACGAAATCTGGGGAATTGGGTTTTCGACGGCTGATTCCATTGCCGTAAATATGGGATTTCCTGCTAATCACCCGTTACGCATTAAAGCAGGTATTATTTTTGCCCTTAACGAGTGCGCCGGGCGTGGCCACTTATACGCCGAGCTTGAGGCGCTGCGCGTTCAAACCCTTGAGTTATTAAAATTAACAGAAGATGATCGTGTGCTCTTAAAAAGCGCCCTACATGCGCTTTATGAACAGGGTAAAATTGTTCTAGTTACTCATGAGGGAGTCCATCATGTTGGGCTTGTGTCACATTATAATGCTGAGCAAGACATAGCGAAAAAAATTGCCCTTTTACGCGAATATAAGCATGCGCGAGTATTTGGGCTCGATGATCTCTATAAACTTTTACGTGCGGGTATTTCTGAACGCAATGTCGTCTTAAACGAACAGCAGCAACAAGGGGTGATGGCAGCGCTCAGCAACCCAATTACAATTATTACGGGTGGCCCCGGGACCGGGAAAACAACGTTAATTCGCAATTTGTTAGCGTTGCTGGATAAAGAAAAAGTTTCATATAAGCTTGCAGCTCCCACGGGTCGCGCGGCAAAACGCATGTCTGAGAGTACGGGGCGCTTTGCGCTTACTCTTCACCGGTTGCTGGAGTTTGATCCATCAAAAATGCGTTTTACTCGTGATGAACAAAACGCTCTTGATACAGAATTTTTGATTGTTGACGAAGCGTCCATGATAGATGTTTTTTTGGCGAATGCTGTTTTGCGCGCGTTGCCACTTAAGGCAAAATTGTTATTGGTTGGTGATCGCGACCAGTTGCCGTCAGTTGGGCCAGGGGCATTTTTACATGATCTCATGAACTGTGGGTTGGTGCCGACCATCAGGCTAACTGAAATTTTTCGTCAGGCACAAGATAGTCTGATTATCATGAATGCACATCATGTTAACAGGGGCGAATTTCCGTCGGCGCACGGCGGGCTTAATGATTTCTTTTTTATAAAAGAGACTGACCCGGCAGTGCTTTCAGACCATTTGCAACGAATCATGCATCGCGAGCTACACATAAAAAAAACTGATCCACAAGATATTCAGGTCTTGACCCCCATGAATAGGGGTATTGCCGGGACCATTAGTCTTAACCAGGTGCTCCAGGGTATTTTAAATCCCGGTGAGCGTCCGTCGATTAATCGCATGGGATCGCTCTTTAAAGAGGGCGATCGGGTTATGCAAATTCGCAATAATTACGACAAAGTGGTTTTTAATGGCGATATCGGCGTTATTGACCGGATCAATCGAGAAGACAATGCTATGCAGGTTTTGTTTGGCGATCGTATGCAGATATACGAGTCGGATGAGTTAAACGAAATTGTGCCTGCGTATGCTATTTCAATACACAAGAGCCAGGGGTCAGAATATCCCGTGGTGATAATTCCCATATTTATGCAGCATTTTATGTTGCTCCAGAGAAACTTATTGTATACGGCGATTACGCGTGCTAAAAAACGCTGTGTATTGATCGGCGATCCGCGGGCAATTGGTATGGCGGTCAAAAAAGCGACAACGGTGCAGCGAAGTACGTTTCTGCAGAAATTTTTACAGGCGCTCTTGGGGTGCCCAGATCAAGTAAGGAGAGAGTATGAATAAGTCGCTGGTTATGAGTATTGCGGCGGCCGTAGGGCTTGTTTTTCTTATTGTGTTTGCAGTGTACCAAAATTGGGGTTTTTTACGCTTTTCGCTCTTTCGCGCATCTCCGCAAACTTCTCTAGGAGTAGGATTTAGCAAGCGTCCCGTTGGGATTTATGTGCCACGAGATTATGCTCTGGTTAAAGAGACCAGAGAGTTGATCTGGCCGGAGACAGTCGCCGACAAGGCACTTGCTGTTGTGCGCGCTTGGGCAAATCTTCTTGACGATGAGGGTGTTCTTGATAAGCGCGTCAGTGTACAGAGTGCGGCAACAAGTGCCGACGATTCCCATCTGTTTATTTCATTTGATCGTCCGCCCTTTACTGAGCGTATGCCGACTATTGAAAAGTTATATGTTATTGAAAGTTTGCTTAAAACGCTGCGTGGCGAAGAACTTGGGTGCTCGTCTGTAACGTTTTTGGTGCATCATACCGTGATGCGTGATCCACACTTGGACTTTTCTCAGCCATGGCCAGTCGCAGGTTTTTTTGTCAGATCAACAGATGAGCAGCGCTCTTGTACGCCAACCTATCAGGTCGGTACGCCCGTAACGATTGTGCTTGATCCAGCTGGGGATGCCCAAAATACGGGACGTGTCATTGATGATACCTTTGAGCGTGGGCTTACGCTTGCCTGTGCTCAAGAGGTTAAGCGTGATCTCGAGAAAAACTTCCCGGGTGTTCGTATCGTTTTGTCGCGCGTTCCTGGGGAGACTATCGATCCCTTGCAGAGTGCGTCATTTGCTAATCGCTTAAAAGCTGACCTGTTTGTGTACTTGGGTTTTTACCAGGAAAAAAGAAACCCCTGTCTCTGTTCGCTCTTCTTCTTTTCCTATGATGCAACGACCGATTTTTGGCCAAAAAAGACCAGCGCCCAGGCGCTCGAGCCGTATTACCGGGCCCATCTGCCCATGATTGGCTGTAGTGCCCAATATGCACTCTTATTGCACGATGCACTTACAGCGTTGCAGACTAAGGGAAGCATTCAACTCAAGCCGGTGATTTGCTTCCCCTGCAGGCCGCTAATAGGCGTTCGCGCCCCGGTTATTGGATGCGAAATGGGCTTGAATACCAAAGATTCCTGGAAAATGTTTGTGCAGCCTTTGGTCGAAGGCATTGGTAAGATTATTTCTGTGCTACAGCAATCGGCATAAACAGTAGGGCCAGCGCAACTGAAGTGGATTGGGCTTTTGTTCGAGGTACGCCTGTAGGTCATCGGACGCAGTGTTTTGATGGCACAAAACGTATCCAAGCCATATCGCAAGACCCATGGAGGCAAGCACATAGAAGCCTAAGATGGTCTCTTGCTGCTTGATGGTCTGATTTTGTATTTCAATGCGCGTTGCCTGTTCTTTGTATTGGCAGAATAGTACGGTTTTTTGGTCTAGTGATTGAATGAGCTGTGATATAATGTCAAGATAAGCCTTTTCGCTGTCTTCTTTTTCGGGAGACGACTTATTGCTTGTTGCTGTGTGCTTTTCTTGTACTTTTGTATTGTCATTTGCAGGTACCTCTTGGCCAATTGCTGCGAGCTTTTGCAGAGTTCCCACAAGTAATAATGCTGTCACTACTAATAGTATCTTATGGTTCATTGCGAGTCTTTCTTTATAAGAGGGCTAAAATTGTGTTGATATACTTACAGGTGCTTATAGTGTGCCACTGTGTGTTTTGAAACGCGATCTTTTCGTGTTTGTTTCTGCAGTTGCTGGCTGAAAGAAATTACAAAATGGACGGGCTATTGCGACAAGGGACTCAAATACCTGGTGCTTAACTATTGATGGGTCGGTGCGTGGCAAATCAAGTTTTTTATGAAGCATATTGCTTATGTCTTGCATATTTTTATGTGTTATTTTTGCAAGGCCAATAAGCGGCCGCAGAGCCCGCGCAAATTTTTCTTGAGCCTTTTTCTCGGCTTCGGTTTTTACCCATTTATACCAAAAAAACCCAGTGGTGACCGTGGCGGCGGTCGCAACACTCCCAAAAACAGCAGCCATAATTTTGAGAGTGGTATTTTGAGCTTCTAGGGTGTTGGCGCGGGTGAAGAGTTGAGTTATTGTAGTGTTCTGAATGGTATTTTGTTGGGTAAGAGTGTCGACTTTGGAGCCTAAATTTTTGGCGAGAGAGCTTAAACCGACGTTGCTTGTGGTGAGAAGGTTGTTGTTGTGCGTTAGTACGTCTATTTGGTGTTGCATAAAGGGGTTTTTGGGGACTTCTAGGATTTGAATGGTTGGTAGGTGGATGGTGCTTTTTGGCATAGGCTTTTTGTTGACTGCAGAATCGAGAACGCGCAAGATAGTGGCCCCTTTTTCGGCCTTATCGCAAACTGTTTGGGCTACTGGTAGATAGTAATTTATGGCGCTGCGGGCCGCACTTACTACTTTGCAAGCGCCCCACCAGGTCCACGTTACGCCTACCTCTACTACTTTACATCCAAGTTTTATCATGGCTATCGCGTTTTCAGTTTCTATCGCTTCTTTGCCGACTGGAAGCCCCTTTGCAGCACTTGCTGAATGCGCACACATTGCCAATATGAGAAAATTGCTCAGTCGCATTGCTTTGTAGCCCATTTAAGCTTGCTCCTTATTGGAAGATTTTTTTGAGACCTCGAGATATTGTAGAAAAATGTATCGTATTTTACAGTAATGTAAAGAATGCGCCTAAATATTTATGAAAATATTTTTTACCAACTTGTGCATATTGAATTCCCCGCTATACTGGGGCATATTTGATAGTTGTTTGCTGGCATTTTTTAAATAGGAGCTTACTGTGGAGTTTTTATCGTTTTTAAAAGAGCACTTTAAGAGTTTGTTTGCTTGTGTATTGCTGCTGGGAATTTCCTTGAACGCTATGTCAAGTAAAGAACAGGAGGCATGCAAGGCTTTGCAGGTTATTGCGCGAGAGGCAACCAGTGAATTTGATTCGAAGCAGAGCCCAAAAAAACAGTGGGAACATTTAAAGCACATCATCGATCAAATGAATGCATGCATGAAGAGCCTTGAAATAGATACAGACGCCCTAAGTATTCCATTTCACGAAGCATATTTTGCAACGGTATTGCCCCAGTTTGGAAAAAAAATTATTGATCAAATTATTTGCTTGCACCAGGCGCTCGGCCGAAACTTTTTTAAAGATCCAGGGCAGGTGGAATTCAGCTATAATTTCGTGCCGGTTTTGATCTGTGGCGAATATGTATCTGAGCTCGAAGCTGCAAAAAAAGCAAATAATGGCGAAGCACAGGCTATTGCAGCGATGGGAAAAGCTGTGCAACGCTTTGTTGACTATGCGGTTATGTGTAGGGCGCTGGGGATTAAGGTTCGAGAACTTGTGGCTGTTGGCGATGCTTTCCGGAGCATCTTTGGTGGGGGGCAAGATTTCTGCATAGGGACTGCGAATTTTATTGCCCTAGCCTTTGCTCCCCTCGAACAAAATGGGCTTATTGGCAACGAAGAACGCGATGATATCCTGTACACGTATGCTGAAATTGATGAGATGATCGCCTTTGCGAATGATCCAAGATTGCGGCCGTATGTTGATTCGTTAACTGTTTCTGGGGCGCGTTAATTTGGCCGTGTGTCCGCACTGCTGCCTGTTTTTTGTTTTTTATATAATTGGGAGTTGATCGTGGCGTGTTCATCGCTTTTGCGCGCATGTTTAAAGAGTTTGTCTGTGTGTGTCTTGCTGCTGGGAACTTCCTTGAATGCTATGTCAAGCAAAGAACAGGAGGCCTGTAAGGCCTTGCAGGCTATTACACGAGAGGCAACCAGTGGGTTTGACTCGAAACAGAGCCCCGAAAAACAGTGGGAATATATTAGATGCACTGCAAGTCGTATGGACTCTTGCGTGAAAGCCCTTGGGCTAGATATGGATAACACAAGCAACCCATTTTGCGAAGCATATCTTGCAATAGTATTGTCCTGGTTGGGAAAAGGATTTGTTGATCGAATTATTATTTTACACCTGATGCTGGGTAAAAATTTTTTCAAAGATCCAGCGCAGGTGGAATTTAGCAAAACCCTTATGGGTGCCTTAATCGTTGGTGAAGGTATGCTTGGTATTGAAGCTGCAAAAAAAACAAACAACGCTAAAGCGCAGGCCTTTGCAGCGATGGAAAAAACCGTGCACCAGCTTGTTGACTACGCGGTTATGTGTAGGGGGTTGGGGATTAAAGTGCGAGGGTTGGTTGGTCTTGGCAACGGGTTTCGGGGGCTCTTTTGTGAAGCTCAATATGACCGCGCAGGGACTGTAAATTTTGTTTATGCGCTATTTGCTTCCCTTGAACAAAATGGGCTTATTGGCAACGAAGAACGCGATGATATCCTGTACACGTATGCTGAAATTGATGAGATGATCGCCTTTGCGAATGATCCAAGATTGCGTGCATACGTTGATTCATTGACGGCTTTTAGAGTGCGTTAATTTGGCAGTATGGGCGCATTGATACCTGTTTTTTGTTTTTCATATAATTGGGAGTTGATCATGGTTTTTTTACGATTTTTAAAAATGTGCTTTAAGAGCTTACTAGTCTGTGTTTTGCTCCTGGGTAATTCTTTGAATGCTATGTCGAGTAACGAGCAGGAAGCTTGCAGGGTACTGCAGGTTATTGTGCAGGAGACGATTAATAATTTTGATGCGAAGCAAAATCCAGAAGAACAGTGGACGTATTTTAAACAGATTGTGAACAAAATAGACGCTTGTATAAAAGATTTTGGATTAGATCCGAATAGTCCTAGTATTCCTGTTCAGCAGGTATTGTTTTCAACGGTTTTGCCGCCGTTGGGGCAAAAATTTGTTGATCATTTCCTTGGTTTGCACCAGAGGCTAGGAAAAGCATTTTTTAAAGATCCTGAGCAGGCAAAGTTTAGCCGGGAGTTTGGAATTTCTTTGATTCTTGGCGGACATGTCTTTGAGATTGAGGCTGCGGCAAAATCAAATAATGACGAAGCGCTAGTTGTTGCAGCGATGAGAAAAACAGCACTACGCCTTGTGGCCTATGCAGTTACATGCAGAAATCTTGGAATCAATGTGCGAGTACTGCACATTGCTAGTCAAGCCTTTCGACACCTATTTGGCGGCGGGCAGGATGATCGCGTTGGAACGGCAAATTTTGTTGCTCTAATATTTGCTTCTCTCGAACAAAACGGGCTTATTGGCAACGAAGAACGCGATGACATCCTGTACACGTATGCTGAAATTGATGAGATGATCGCCTTTGCGAGTGATCCAAATTTGCAGCCCTATGTTGATTCGTTGACAGTTTTTAGAAAGCATTGAATTGGATTATGCGTTTATATCTCCCTTTTTTTACTATAATTAGGAGCTGTGTATGGCCTTTAAGAGATTTTTTGCGGGCGTATTGTTTTTGGGGCTTTCTTTGCATGCGATGTCAGAAAGAGAACAAGGGGCCTTTGGGGTTATCCAGAGCATGGTCCAACGCCTAACCGATACATTTGACGCAACGCAAAGCGCTGAGAAACAGTGGGAATTTTTCAGAAATATCATTAAGTGTCTTAGTGGCCATAAGGCTGAATTGCTCGGGAAAGATCTTCTGGCGGGGGCGGCCCTTGATGAGGCTCTTGAGAGAAGAATTATTATGCCGCTTGCGCGAAAATTTATCGGTACAATCGTTCAGCTGCATAAAAAGCTGGGAAAAGAATTTTTTAAAGATCCAGAGCAGGCAGATTTTAGCTTGAGACTTACGGCGTATTGGATTTCTTTGGAATATCGACGCCAGGTGGAAGCTATGACTACGGCAAAAGACTGGATGGCTGCCAAGCAAAAAATGGTACGGTGGCTCGTGGCGTATGCGGTAGCGGCTAGGGCCGTTGGGATACGGATACGAGATATTAGGCCTATGTTTGATGCGCTTAAAACTGGCGGCCAAGGTGAAACTGAAGATATGGTACAATTTATCCATCTCATATTTGCGCCCCTTCAACAAAACAAGCTTATTGGTGACGAAGAGTGCGGTGAAATTGTGTACACGTATGCCGAACTTGATGACTTGGTAGCTTGTGCGAATGACCAAAAATTGCGTGCGTATGTTGATTCTCTAACGGCTTTTAGAGTGCGCTAATTTGAATCCCTCGACCAATCGCGCTCGTATCCTTCGACCCTTCGACAGGCTCAGGCCATGCTTCGCTCCCAGCCGTCGCAGCTATCCTTCGTCAAGCTCAGGATGAGCGGGCTATGGCGGGCACGGCAGGACGAGCGGGCAGTGGTTGGCAAGATTGTTTTCCAGGATTAGTATGGCTTGGATTTGCTCGTCATTGTTTGGCGGGTGCCTTTCTAATTAGGAGCCTGGTATGAAGCTTTCACGGTTTATATGTCTCTGTTTTAAAAGCGTATTTTTTGTAAGTTTGTTGCTGGGGGTTTCTCTTCGCGCGATGTCAGAAAAAGAGCGAGAGGTTAGTAAAGCCTTAGAAGAAATTGCGCGGGATGGAATTGAAAAATTTGACGCTACGCAGGGCGCTGAGGCCCAATGGGAATATTTCAGAGCGCTGAAGCAGCGGCTTGACGGACGTGCGAGCGAATTGATGAAAGCGGGCATTGTTGTCAGCCAAACGTTTAAGATGACTTTTAATAAAACGACGCTGGTGCCTCTGGCAAAGAAATTTGCTGAAATGTTGATTAGATTACACGGCGAGCTGGGAAGTGATTTTTTTAAAAATCGAGCACGGGTGCAGTTTAGTCGCGAATTTATTCCGGGGTTGATCTTGAGCGAATTGTCTTGTGGTATGGAGGCTGCAACTATGACTCGCGATCGGGACGGTTTTCTTTCGGTAGCGCGCAAAGCGATTCGACTCTTGGCGCTCTATGCGACCGTGTGTCGAGCTGTGGGTATAGGGGTTCGGCACCTCAAAATGGTTTTTGAATTTTTTAGAAGTCTATTGGTTTACAGGGATCGTGATCGCGAGGCAACGGCAACGTTTTTGACGCTTATCTTCCCCATACTTCAACAAAATAATCTTGTTGGGGCCCAAGAATGCGATGAGATTATTTATACCTATGCCGAGATTGATGGCTTGGTAGGTCGGGCGAATGACCCGGAGTTGCGTGCATATGTTGATTGGGTTTCGGGTAGTTAAGCGAAGTTCCCAGTTTTTTCAAAATGCGACAGGGCTTGTTTTTCATACACTAAATGGTGTATAACCATCCTGTATGAGATTTGGTTAAGTACAGGTGTGGAGTGTTTATGAATATAAATTATACTTTTTTGTTTTTTGTAGCCCTGGTTGGTGCTGGAACAGCGATGGCCAATGACCTGATTGATGCTATTGCTATTGGTGATTTTGCGCTTGCTAAAAAAGCGCTTAAAAAGAGCGGGGGGTCTAAAAGAGCGACTGAATTTGTAGATTATATCAGCACCAAGCCCGGGGTTGAGAATGTTGTCTGGAAATTAAGTAAAGTGCAGCGCGATGAGCTTTTAAAGTTTATGTTGCCACGGGTAGCAGCCGACAAGCGTGAGGTCGCCCAAAAGGCTGTTGCTGCAGAAGAAGAGCGTAAAAACGCTCTAAAGAAAAATGCAGAGCGAGTTGAAATTGAACGAGAGAAGCAAAAGGCCGAAGCAGCAATTGACGCAGAACTTGAGCCGTTAATTGAGGCTATTGGAAAAAATGATATTGAGGGGGTTAAGCAGTTGCTTGCTACTGGTATTCGCTTGAACGTTACAGGAGCGAAGTGGCCACCACCACTCTTGTGGGCGATGCATTTTGGGCGTCTTGAGATTGTAGAGCTGTTACTTGATGGCGGCGCAGATCCGAATTTTATTGGGCATGCGTCATCGATTATTGCCAATGCTGCCTGCTTGAATCGCGACCTGAGCCCTGAAATTCTTCAGCTTTTGCTTGATAAAGGCATGCGTCGCGATCTTTTTCTGGAGCCACGCGTACTTGAGTGCGCAACGCGAAACGGGCACTCAAATATTTTGAAATTTATTCGTGAGCTTGACTCTTCAGTAAGCTGACAGTTTCCCCGGATTTTGGAATACCGGAGGCTTTTGGGGAGGCTGTTTCGATTGGATCAGAGTAGAGTTTATGCACAAGTTTGTGTACGAGTTCCATTTGTTGTACAACGATGCTCAAATACTCTTTTTTGGTGATTACGTCGTCAGCAAGTTCGCCAATTTCCAGGCAGGAACAGCCAGGTTCACATAAATCCTGCTTGATGGCTGCATAGACTTTATCGGGAATCTGGTTGCCCATTGACTGGATAAAATAGCCAAAACGGCAAAATAGCGTCCAGATGAGTAAATTAAGCTCGCGCTCGGACGGAATAATGCCACATGCATGCAGTTGTTCGAGCCGGCTGGCGATTAGTTTGCACGAGTCCCAGGTCTCGAGATTTTCGCGAGGATTCCAGATTAACTTATCCAGGGCTGTTTCTAAGAAGTGTACGACTTCGTGGGAGAGGGCTTCGGCGCCCGCAAGCGATTTGTCGATCTCGCGGCCTACTTTTGCCAGAAATTCGCGAGGATTGCGCTGAAATTCTGTAAAATGGTCAGTGAATTTATCGATCAGTATGGTGGTAATACGCTCGGCTCGTGGTTGTGCACCCCCACCCTTTTTACAACGGGTTGCCAGGAGCTCTGGCAGCTGCTCTAAGAACGCGAGTAGCGCATAGGGATTTACCCAGAGACAGCATTTGAGCCGTTGGTGAAAAAGTGTAAAAATAATCGTGACATAGTCGTCCGGTTGCCTGGTTTGGATGCCATGGTTAAGAAAGTCTATCAAGTGAATAAAGCAGGCAGGCAAAATGCGTTGTGTGTAGAGAGGTGTGTTGAAATAGTTGGTGAAAAATAATTTAATACCCTCTTTTGTGCAGACGACCTGTTTGAGATATTCACGTATATTCTGTTCTGATTGTATAAGGGGGTCTGAACTCATAAACACCGTTTCTCCGGCGAGGGATAGTGGCGCTGAGAGGATAATGGCAAGTATCAGAAAACGTGCGAACAATGTGCGCGCAGGTGCCCTTACTTGGTGGTTTTGGTGATTATTGGTTAGTAAATGGTATCCTATTCTCATGGCTTCTCCAGTAGACAAATCAGGTTGTTTTTTTGTACAGTGACATGGACCATAGTGTAGCATGTCACGCAGAGATTAATTATAGCGCGGCGGTACAGCAAAGACAAACCCGGTTAACATGCGGCGAAGGATTTTTATGGCTCTCTACTTTTATCAGGCACTCTCACGCGATGGCAAAAAGGTTTCTGGAGCTCTGGATGCGACCAGTGAAAAGCAGGTTAAAGAACAGCTCTCACGGGGTGGGCTGTATGTGATTTCTGTGGTGCCCATGGCAGAGCAGCAGGCCAAGTTTTCGTTTGCCAGTCTCTTTGAGCGCACAGTCTCGGTGAAAGATAAATTGATGTTTACGCAGCAGTTTGCTGTGTTGTTAAAGGCCGGCGTGCCCCTTGTTGATGCGCTTAACCTGCTGATTGACCAGATGGGCGGCAGCTTTAAAAAAGTTATCGTGACGCTGCGCGATGGCGTGCGCGAGGGAAAATCGCTTGCTGAAATGATGGCGCAATACCCCAAAGTATTTGAGCCAATTTATGTGCAGCTTATACGGGCCGGAGAGGCAAGTGGTCGCTTAGAATTTGTTCTTGATCGACTGACTGAGTATTTAGAGCGGCGCGAAGAGTTGAATCGGCGCGTTTCTGGTGCGCTGGTTTATCCAATCGTCCAGATGGTTATGATTCTGGGTATCGGCCTTTTTCTCATGGTGGTGATCGCCCCGCAGATCCTGGCAGCGGTTGCCCAGTTAGCAGAAGGGGTTAAGGGCTTTCAGGTTCCGCTTGTTACGCGCATAGTTCAGGGATTATCTAATTTTTTGGTACACTATTATCTTTGGCTGGCTATTGGTATTTTGCTTGTCGTGGTGGCATTCTTGTATTGGCGGGCAACGGTTTCAGGGCGGCGGACGCTTGATGCGATAAAATTAAAAACTCCAAAAATAAACTATTTTGTTCGTATGAATGCAACGGTGCGCTTTTCCCGAACGCTTGGACTATTGCTCGAGTCGGGGGTGAGCTTATCAGAAGCGCTTGATATTGTTTGTGCAATCGTAGACAATAAAATTTTGGAAGACACATTGCGACAAGCGCGTGAGCAAATTATTAAACAGGGTAAGATAGCCGAATATTTAAAGAAAACAGATCTATTCCCGCCGATGGCAATTTATCTTATTAACACCGGTGAACAGAGTGGGGCGCTTGATACTATGTTGGCGACAGTTGCCAATCGCTATGAAGCTGATTTAATACAGACAACTGATAGTTTGGTATCGCTATTAAACCCCATCACCATGGTCTTTATGGGTGTCATGGTAGTGACTATTATTGCGGCCTTAATGCTGCCTATGTTTAATTTGGTTCAAATGATTCAGAGTCAGGCATAATTTTTACGATAGGTATGGTTTTTACGAAAGGATACATATGCAAAATACTTCACACTGGACGCGGCGTGCAATGCCCGGGATGTCGCTGATCGAGATTTCTCTCGTGGTAGCAATTATTGGTGTTTTTCTTTTTATGGCCGTGCGCCTAGGCACGAGTATGATGACGGGTGCGAAGGTTGATTCAACCAAAACCACTTTGCGTATTGTTAAAATGGCTATTGATAAGTATGCCATGGAGACCAATGGCGCCTATCCACAAATGCTCGAAGATTTGATTCGTAAACCCGCATCGGGCGGGGCTGCGTTGCGCTGGCAGGGCCCCTATGTGACCGATGCACAGATGTTGAAAGATGGATGGGGGCGCGATCTTGTCTATATGTCGACGGGTGATAAGAAGCAACCGTATCGGCTGTACTCCTATGGGAGAGGCGGAGAGGGCGCTCCTGAGGAAGAGTATATTGAACTGCCACAGGAGTAATTATAGCCGAGCACGTGGGTTGTCCCTGATCGAGGTCTCGCTCGTTGTTGCCGTTATGGGCATTATGATGATGTTTATACCCCGTGTCATGCGAAAAACCGATCGGCGCCCCGAGTTCATTGAACAGCTGAATGTGCTGACGCGTACAGCGTGGATTGCGGCTCTGGAGTCGGGGTTTTTGCATCGTGTTAAGTTTGACGAACTCAAGGGTAACGATCCTCGCGTTGTTGTACAACGCGCAATGCAAACGGGCGAGCGAGCAGCAATGGGTTCTTTTGAAGATGTGAGCGTTCCTGGGGTTACGCGCGTTTCGGTGCCGCCTTCTGTCCAGGTGGTCAGCTTGGCTATTAATGGGGTTGACGACGCTTCAGGTGGCGATCTTAAAAACCTTAGGTTTTTCGTAGCTCCTGATGGTACCATGCAAGATGTGCAAATTGGTTTGATTAGTACTGTGCCCGAGAGTCAGCCAATCCGACTGACTCTCGATCCTTTGATGAGGCGATTTGTGTATGTATAGGTCGTCACAGGAAGGAGTTTCGTTGGTTGAAGTTGCAATGGCTGTTCTGATACTGTCAGTTTCGGTTATGGTGCTTATATCAAACCAAGCAACCCTGGTCAATTTTGCGCAACAGGCACACGCCTCTTGGCTTTTACTGGTGGGTGGCCGTAATGCGCTGGTCAAGTTTGAAAAAGAAGAGTTTTTACGGGCTGGGCGTCCGGCTCCTCAGGCGCAGGCTGACCAGGCGAGCGGGGCCCAATATACATACAAATTAAAAGAAGTCTCTGACCAGTCAGCGTTACGTGATAACGCCAATTTAAAATTGGTCGAGCTAACTATTTCTCGGGGCAAGCGGACCGATAGTTTTGTAACCGGCTTTTGCGAGCTCCCGCCATCAAAGGCTGGGGATGACAAGCCTAAGGCTGAGCACGTTAATAATCAGTTACCAATTACCCAAGAATCAAGTACCCAACAACCAAGTACCCCGCAATCAAGCGCAGGGCAGGCTGTGATCGGGCAACTGGGTACCGGACAGGCTAAGACGAATCAACCTGTCTTGGGAGCTAAGCCATGAGGTTTGTGCCAGGTATGTCTCTGCTTGAAGTGTCCATAGGAATGGCGATTACGGCTATTATTATGCTGATGGGTTTTCGGTTTATTCAGGGAATGCTGCAGACGGGAAATGCTATTAATGGCTCAAGTACATACACCCAGACGTTTTCTCTGGCGTATGATTATCTGGAGCGCGATATTAGCGCGCTGCGGGTACCGGGACAGACCTGGGAGTCTCTGATAAAAGACCAGAAAAAAACACCAGAAGCCAGTGCGGGCGCTGCCGGGGTTGTGGGAACTCCCAAAAAAGAGAGTGCTCTGGAAAATTCTGGGGACAAAAAAATTCTTATTCCCTGCGCCAGTGGCCAGGATAGCAAAGGCAATTGGTATTGGCTCTTTGTAACCACCAATCGCCTCCCCCAATATGGGATCTATCGCCCCTATAATGGACTTGTTTGTTATCGACTCGTTCCCAGTGAAAATAATACCAAATACAAGTGCTTGGTGCGCGGCGAAACGCCAGAGCTTGATATGCCTCTCGAAAAATTTTTGGGAAAAATACGTTTTTCCGTGGTGATTGATATGATCACACAACTCAGTGTAACGTTCTTTGCGCCAAAACAAGAAGAAAAAAAAGAAAAAGCTGGAGAGAGGCAGCCTGGGCAACTGGAGCCCCCAAAGCCCCCAGAATCTACAAAACCAAAAGAGCCCAAAAAGCCTCTGGAGTTTGAACAGTACGAAGATTCTTGGGATTTTAAAAAGATGCGCGAAAAAAAAGTGTTAATCCCTGCCTACGTTGTCTTTGAAGGCGAATGGTTTGACCTGTACACGCAGCATGAGCAGCCATTTGAGTTTTGGTTTAAAATTGCGTCGTTTGATGAGCATGTGTTGGCCTGGAAAGAAAAGCGAGAGCAATCAAAGCAAGATGTAAGTAAAACGCTGCCCGCTGTGCAGGAGCAACAGATGCCAGGAGCGCCAGCGGCGCCCGGCGCCAGCCCCGCGGGGGCGACGCAGTCAGGAAGACCGAAGCTGCCCTTTGGTGGCAAGCCTCCGGTGAGGGGACTGTTGGGTGGCGCCCCAATTGCTCATCCTGTACCTATTCATCAGGCCCCTCCGCCACAGCGTCCGAAAGCCATAGTGTTGGATGTGCGCGGAGGCGTGCAGGTCCCAGCCCCCGGCATGTCAAGTAGGCCTGGAAGCCCATTCTCGTTTGGGGGAGTGCTGGGGTGATAGGGGGAAAAGCGCCTTCAGGGGAAATAGGTTCACGTGCGATCAATAGGGTTGTTTAAAGGCCGCTCGTCCTGAACCCGCTTACCCTGAGCATGGTCGAAGGGGCGAAGGATACGGGCGCGCAACTAATAACAGGGTCTTGAGCGAGGAGTAAGTCATGAATGCCGATTTTATTAGACAATTGCCAAAAGCTGAACTGCACGTCCACCTAGATGGTTCGTTGCGGTTGCAAACGCTGATTGAGCTAGCGCAGCAACAAAAAGTCGAATTGCCCTCATATACCCAAGAGGGTATGCGCGAGCTCGTATATAAGAAAGATTATAAAGACCTACAAGACTATTTACGGGGATTTACGTACGCGATACGTGTATTGCAAGATGCCGAGTCTATCGAACGCGGTGCGTATGAATTCGCGCTTGATGTTGCCGCCGACGGTGTCTGTTACGTGGAAGCTCGCTTTGCACCTCACCATCATATTAATGAGCGGTTGGGCTATGCTGATATTTTCCAGGCGGTGAATAAGGGTTTTCTTCGCGCCAAAAAAGAAATTAATATTAAGTATCCTGATCGGCCGGCATTTACGTATGGCCTTATTGCGTGCATTATGAGATTTTTTAGGCCTGAGTATGGCTCTTACTACAAGGCACTGGCAAGCGTGCTGCCAAAGACGTCTCTGGTGGGATTAGGTGTTGCCGCTGCCAATGATCTTGTGGCGGCATTGGTGGAGATTAAAAACAAGCAGGGAATTCCCATTGTTGCCGTTGATTTAGCGGGTTCCGAAGACGGCAACCCGGCGCGTCCATTTCAGGAGGTGTTTTCGCTTGCACGGCAAAATGGCATTGAATTGACGGTTCATGCGGGCGAAGCATATGGGGCAGAAAGTATTTTTGACGCCGTGATGCGCCTTAATGCTGCGCGTATTGGTCACGGGTACGAGTTGTTTAATAAAGAGATGATCTTAGACAAAGTGAGTGATAAAAAAAAGTACATAAATATTCTTGCGCAAGACATGTCCCAGCGGACCATTACGTGTGAAATGTGTTTGACGAGTAACAGTCAGACCAATCCGGCCATGCGAGACTTAAAAAATCACCCAATCATGCAATTTGTCCATGCAGGCATTCCGGTTATGTTGAACACTGATAATCGGCTGGTTAGTAACACAACCCTAACAAACGAGTATCAGATTTTTAGCGAGCTCTTTAAGCCATCAATAAGGCTTCTGCGTAGGATGATTATGACCGGATTTCATGCAAGCTTTTATCCTGGCACATCAAATGACAAGCATAAGTATGTCAAGCAGGTCGTTTATGCACTTGATGAGAAATTGGCACAGTTTGCTCCGGGAAAATAGTATTATCCCTCTTTTACCAGCGCGTTTTTTCCAGCAAAGACAATCGCCAATTCAATTACCCTGGTGATTCCACGGGCATGCAATTCGGTGGCGTATTTTCTGGCTTTGATTTGTTCGAGGGCTTCGTGGGCATACTTTTCAAATTCTTCAGGGGTATCTTTGGGTGATTTTTTGAACTCAAAAATAATTCCGTGTCAAGGCAAGGTAAAAAGTTCCTCTTTCTAGCAAAGTAAAAAGTTCCCCTTTTTAACTATTGCCTCTGCCGCCGGCGGGCGGTCTTCACCCTGCTCTCACTTCTCTTCGTTTTGCATCAAAACCCCTTTGCTCAAGCGGCAATTTAACCGTCTGCGCATATCCGCTTTCTCCAGAATAGTATGACTTTTGAGTAATGCATGTTTCTTCTGGGCTTAACTTATGCGAGCGTCCCTTCAACTCAATAAAACTGAGCGCTACGTCTCTTGCGGACAATAAAATTGCCCCATCCAGAAGCTCGCTAACCAAAACTCGATCCTTTGGCCGCACGATTATGTCTTGCGTTTGAGAGATTTGAAAAATTCTACGTTTAAATTGCACAACAAAATCATTTGCTACGACGCGAGTTGACTTGAAACATAAAATCGCATTGAGGTCGTAGCCGAGCGTTGGTCTATGGGCATCGCCACTTTGAGCTGCTGCAACAGCAAAGCGTGCATTGTGATTGTCAAGAAACTTGCTTGTCGCCAAAAATTGATTTGCGCCATCAATTGTAGAAATTCCTGCCAAGCGCAATTCCTTGACTAATCGATCTTGCAAGACCCCATTGGCACGCTCTACCCGGCCCTTTGCTTGGGGACTGTGAGCATGTTTTACTTCAATAGAAAGGGCTTCGCACCCGCGCTTCCATTCTGTTTTTTTGGTGCGATTAGAATTGTTGCGGTTAACCGAAAAAACCACCCCAAAGTCAACATAAAATGCAATTGGGCGGCCACATTTTTGTATGTAATTTTTGGTTGCGGTCATAACCGCATGTTTCGATTCGCTGTGGACAAATTCAATCCAAAGCAGCCTGCTCGTCGCGTCATCAATAAACACAAGCAAGGTGCACTGCTGGCCGCGCCCCTCCAGCCAATCATGTGGTGATCCATCCAGTTGAACGAGCATGCCAAACATCGGGCTTCGTTCTCGACGCTTGCGATGAACTACACGCGCCTTCTTCCCTTGCCATAACCCTGCGCGAATCATTGCCTGGCGCAATGTTTCTTTGCTGACCTTAATGCCATGCAACTCCTCAAGCTTTTCAGCTGCAATTGTTGGCCTAAAACCCTGCCAATTGTCGCGCAACAAGTCGAGCGCCAGTGCTTCTTGTGCGGGATCCCAGCGCCGCCTGCTTGGTTTACCCCTGCCCTTATGCACGAGCCCACTTGCGCCTTCGTTCTTGAAACGGCCAAGTTTTTTACGAATCCAGCGCGGAGTTACCTTTAGTCTATTTGCAGCTTCTAGCTGCGTTATTTGACCATTTTTCAGTTCTTCAAATACAACCAGCTGTTCCCGTTCTTTTGTACTCATGGTAAGATTTCCCATAGAAGTTCCAGGTTTTGGTTTTTTGATTTTAGACAAATCTTAATCTACCAAAACCGGAACTTTTTACTTTGCTCTATGAGAGGAACTTATCACTTTGCTGCAACACTCAAAAATAATTCCGGGCAATTGGTGATCTTTGGGAATAAGCACCACATCATAGCGCCCCGTGCCACTTTCCCTGTTGGACTTAATTTCGTGCGTTTCATGAAGGCCGATAAGCATGCCGAGCACCAGCGCATGGTAAAAGTTTTCTGGTTCATTTTTGCGAATATCAAAGGTACTGAGGCTTTTTCGGACAAAATCAGTAAAGAGTTCTTTGAATTCTTGCGTGTCGCCCGCGACTAATTTTTTGAGTATCTCAAAGTAGTTTTTTGTGTTGGCCTGTTCGTAAAACCAGTCTTGGATGCTCGAAAAATAGAGTTCGGCAATCTCGCGATTGGGGATTTTGAGTTGTGCGTATCGGCCTGCCTGTTTTGCCGTAATTGAGGAAAATGTTAAATACCCAGAAAATAAGAGCAAATTCCAGAGAGCATCTGCGTGTGTATCAACGCGCTCAAATGCAATGTTTTCATCGATTTTTTTTTCGATGGTTCCGCCACTCATAAGTATGCTTAAGTCAGCTCTTTGTTCTGTATTTCCTGGTTCGACCAACCGCCGTATAATATTCTCTTGGGCCGTTTTGGTCCAATATGCTTGCAATATTTTATATCGCGCAATATTGATAATTGACCAGGGTGTGTAGACGCAGTGCTCACCTGATTGGTAGCCGTCGTACCAGTCACGCATTTCGTCTTTCGTTTGTGGAAGATTGTAATAAGCGCGAAGTGCGGCGACTTCAGGCTCAGTAAAGCCAAATTTGTCGGCGTAAAAATTGCTCAAAAATGTTTCGATTGCCAAATTATTCAGGCCGCTAAAAATGCTTTCTTTTGCTACTCGTAAGATGCCCGTTACTACCGCAAATTCTAAAATGGTGCTGTCCTTCAGTCCGCCCCCCAAAAAAGAGCGCATGAAATCGATTGCATCAGTGTAAAAATGGCATGTTGCTGAACCTTCTTGATTGCTATTGTAGAGATGCGCGGCATGAATAACGGCGTCATATTCGTCAATGAGCACAATGGCGGGCTTTTGGTAATATTGATAGAGATATCTTAGAAGATCTGCTAGGGCATTTCGGCAAACTTCCTCAGAGGCGGTTTTTTGGAGGATTTCTTGAAAATCACGTTTCTGGTCAGGATCAAGTGCATCTGATTCAAGGACATATTTATGGCGGCGAAATTCTTCGCTGAGAATTTTTTTGATTTGCTCATAACAATTGCCCCAGGTTTTTTGATGGACATCTTTCAGCGAGATAAATATAACCGGGTATTGCCCCTGATGTGCCATGGCAGTGGGAAATGTGCTGATGGCAAGATGTTCAAATAAGTGCCGATTTTGCTGTTCTTGCTGATCTGGTGAGCGGGGATTTGCTTCAAAAAAATACCTAAGCATCGACATGTTGAGCGTCTTGCCAAACCGACGCGGGCGCGGAATCAGGTTGACTTCGGTTTTTTCCTTCAGGAGTTCTTTGATAAAGAGTGACTTGTCAACGTAATAAAAATTCCCTTCGATCAACTTTTTAAAATCACTTATGCCGTATGGCAAGGGTTTTTTTTCATCGGTCACCGCGCATCTCCCTGGAAGTAAAGGGCCCAGAATTTTTTATTGGCCTCCAGTATACCATGCCAGGGATTTTTTGATTTTCTTAAAACAAATCCCCCGGGATTTTGGGAGGGGTTGGGGTAATACCAAACCCACGATATAAATTTGTATTGGCGCGTTCGAACCCTTCGACAAGCTCAGGACGAACGGTGGGTGGGTATGTTGGGTTACTTTTCGGGTTTGGTATAAGAAAGCGCCCGGACGGGTATGAGTCGTCCGGGCGCTTTTAATTGCAAGAGGTGTCGTTTATGCACGTCCCTGCGTGAGCGCTTCGATGAAGCGGTTGCGCAGTTCTGCGTCGTCAAACCACGATGGATCAAATGGCCCAATCAGGTAGAGCCGTTTCATCGTCTCTTTGTCGATCAAAACTGAGTAGTTTACAAACCGACCACCGGTGGCTTCATGCAGCTGCGTCAGTTTTTTTGAGTGCGTTGTCATGAGTATGATGTTATTACTTTGCTCGGCAACAGACAGCAGGCCGTTAAATACCAGGTTGTCTGCTGAGCCTTCGACTGTCGAGCCCTTGAGAGGTTCGTCAATAAAGGTCAGCGAGCGCTTGTCTGGGCTTGTTGTTTGGATTGCCTGAACTATAGCCTTTAGCTTTGCTTCCTGTGCTACGAAGCTTGATTGTCCAGTGACAATGCTGCCGGTTTCATCGAGGAATATGTGGAAGAAATCAAATGGCGTTTGTTGCGAGAACGATGCGCAGTTCCAGGTCAATACCTGCGCCATCAGGGCATCAAAGAGTGCGCCTTGCGCAACAGTCGTTTTTCCACCGCCATTGTTCCCTGTAAGGCAGACGTGGCAGTCGCCTCCCAATCCGAGTGTGAGGGTATTGGTAATGGCACTTTTACCAAGCAGCATCGGGTGATAAAAATCGCGCAATACCAGTTGTGGTTCCTGTCCCGAGAGAAATTCGGTAAAGGATGCTGGCTGTGTTTTCACGCACTTTTGATAGGCGTCTGCAGCGACTACCAGTCGTTCAATAGTACCAAGCGCTTGCAATGCTTTAATAAAGGCCTCAAGGTATGCCTGATTTTCCATTAGGCGGTGCGTGTAGAGAATATTTACACCGGAGCTGGTGATTGACGAATAGGTGCCCTTAAATGTGCCACAATCAAGTTGTGAAGCAAGCGGCTGGATGGTCGCTAGGCATTGATCGATTGCTTCAACGGCCTGGTTAAGAACCGGTTGTTGCATGCTGTTTGCGCAGGACTTGATCTGTTTGAGCCCTTCGACAATTTGTGCGACCCCGTGCAGACGTGCATGAATATACTCATACAAAGTGTTTTCAAAGGCCATTCTTTTGATAGTTGAGCGCGACATATAGAGATAGAGAATATCCATGAATGCGGTTACGCCGACTATCGTGGCCGGGATCGCAAACGACCCTACTCCCGGTTCTATTTTCTGACCCGTTACTCGCGCTTGCATCTCCGCTTGCATCTGCATGCCTCGAAGCGCTTCTGCAATCCCATCGCCCATGGTTGGAATTTCTTTGTTTTTATCAAGCATATCGAGCCAGGTATTGGTCTCTGAGCTGGTTCTATGTTCCCATGGATAGTGGGCTGCGATTTGCCCGACAACAACCTGCTTAGGCAGTTTTCCAAAAGGCTTGAAAAATCCGGTTATTTTATCCTGGATTGTTGGAGCACTGTACACAGATATTGCTCCGCCGGTTAGTGCGCCAATGACAGGAATAGCGACCCATGGGCAAGCGCCATATGCGTTCATTGCTGCCTTGAGTCCATTAAAAACATAGAGCCCTGTTTTTGTGTTTTTGACAAAGCTGGGCCCACTATACAAGTTATCGATAGCCTCTTTTTCTTCTTTTGATACCGGCGCGTAATAAGAAAGCAGTTTTCCCTGCCCTTCTTTTACCAAAGCAAAAGCCTGTGCGAGCTGCTCAAGAGCGCGCCCATTGTCGACGAGTTCTTTGACCAGCGCCTGCTCTTGTTGCAGGGTTGCTATGTCGGCTTGAGGATTGGCAAAACGCTCGATCGTATTGACGAGGCCGAAGACGGAAAAATTACCTATTTTGTGTACAAAAGAATAGTCGTCATCGCGAGATATCACGTTGATTTTAACCAGCGTCGAGAGATCGATACTCGTCTGATCAAGCGACCGGTCGTCTTTGCGTGCATATTCAAGCGTGTCGAGCCAGGTCTTTATACCATCTATCAAAACAAAACCGTAAAGATTGCTCACCTCTGGGCAAGAGAAAGCCAAAATCGAGAGCACAAACTTTTTAAGGCATCTTTCCCTTTAGCTACCATCCTTTCCCAGGCCCCAAGAGCAGAATGAAGAAGATCGTCGTAATCATCGAAACATCGATTCGAAAGGTACCCGTGCTTCAGGTTTTGCCAAAAATTTTCCATAGGATTAAGTTCCGGAGAATAAGGCGGTAAACGCACATGTGTAATGTTGGAAGGCATCAACAATTTTGAGCTTCTGAGCCAGGGGGCATTGTCGCTGAGCAAGATGATGTGCCTATTGTTCCCCAGGTAGGCTGAAAGCTCTTCTACAAAAATTTGCGTTGGTCGAGTACCCACATTTGGGAGAATAAGCCCAAAAGGCTCGCCTGCCGCTGTATTAATTGCTCCTAGGATGTAGAGAGACTCGAACTCTTGTTGTTTAGGCGTCCCTGTGCGCGATCCCTTTAAGTACCATCCACGCGATGAGATAGTATGCTGCCCGACCCGTGATTCGTCGTATGCCCAAACCTCGACGGTTTCAGGGCTTATCAATGATGGTAAGGTTGCAATTGAAATGCTTTGGAATTTTTTTTAAATTCTTCCTGTGTCGCAAGGTTTGTCTTTGGATGGCGTGCTCGTCCTGTAATCCAAACAATATTGAGGCGCTCAAGCAGGTGATAAACGCCCGGAACGCTGTATGAGATAGAAAATTCTTCCGCAATTAAATTGCAAATAGACTCTGCTGTTATTCTGCCCCCAGAGCGTCTTTTGGGTAGTAATAGGACAGCCTCCTTAAGCGCAGCTTCTTGTTCCTTTGGAAACCTTTGAGGTCGTCCATGACTGTTTTCGTCTAGCCCTGCCAGCCCACTTGCTAAAAACTTCTTAAGCCACGCGCTTACGCTCTGCGGATGTACTTTCAGATGCGCTCCAACCCTTCGAAAACATTTGTATTTTTGTAGGAGCGAAAGGGCAAAAAGACGCGACCGCTTGCGTGGGTTATGTTCCGCTTTAATTTTCTGTGCAAAATCGAAGGCCAAAAAATCTTGTGAAAGCTTCACTTTGTACTTTCTCGGTTAAAAACTATGTACCGACTTCTTTGTTTTTTTATATCACAAAAACAAGCTTTTTAAAACAACGATCTGGTTCTGATAGATGGTATTAGCTGTTCGCTGGCGGTGAGAAAGCGAGGTACGAATTTCTTGTCTTGATTTGCTGCTTGTGCGTCCGTTTGCCAATTAGGCTGCGCCGCGCCATCACTCTTTGGCTCAGGCTTGACGAGAATGGTTGCAAGGCGGCTGTAAAAATGTTCGCCGTGAAGTGGGCTAGAAGCCACCCCTGCGCCGAGCGCTAGGGTACATATGCCCCACACTTTAAAGTTTTTGTGTAACACTGAAGATGTCATAAAGTCCCCCGTACTGAAAGAATAAGATATATCCCTAATCCCATGAATCACGAGCCAGAAAAGTAAAGCCCGTCTGAAAATAAACGCGCGCTTTATTTGCGCGCGCTATAATATAAAAAATAATGGCAATGGTAATGCCGGTAATGACTATAGGCCGATTCCGACTTTTGTCAAATAAATCGCACAAAACCAACACTTTTTATTTTCGGGTATAGAGCTAGTACTTTAAATGCAACTAACTGGGGGCCTCTTTTATAGGCGGGAAGTTTGATGGGGCGCAGCCCCATCTCCCCAACTTCTGTACCCGTCCTTCGGCAGGCTCAGGATGAGCGAGGGGACCGAGTTAAGCCCTGGTTGATTAGTTGTCTTTTAGGTAACAGCTCTATATTTTGCGCGCCGGTTTTTCGCCCTGGAATAATACTAAAAAAACAAAAGAGATTGGGCGATGAGTTAACTCATCGCCCAATCTCTTTTGTTTTGCTTGCAGTGGAGCTTATGCTGCTGGTATTGCTTCTGTTGTAGCTTCTTCAGCTGCTGGTGGCGTAGTAAAATTGAGACCGTAGTACTCAACAATATCTGGCCTGTTGCTGTTTTTCATGATGCTCATGAATACTGCTGCGATAAGCTCGCGCTTTTCGCTGTCCGTGCGCTCTTTGCTGTCGATTTGGCGGAGAATATCAAGGACACCTTTGAGGTAGGTTTGCCATGCTTCTGGGGTCATACCTTCGCCTTGTCCGAAGAGGAAGCGCATTTCAAAGCCATTGGCTTGTTTGAGAATTTGCTCTTCGTACTGGCTGACTTGCTCAGCAATTGAGAGTTCTGGTGCTGCTGCTTGTTCGGTAGGTGCTGTCGCTTGATCTGGCGTTGGCATTGGTTCAACGGCTTGTGTGGCCTGATCAGGCTTTGTTGTTGCCTCTGGTGCAATAGTGTCCTCTGCTAAGCAGACGGCTGACATTCCACACAAAACGCCCACTAAAAGATAGATACGCATGGTAACGACTCCTTTGTTTAAAAACATATAACCTCAGTTAATTCCGCACTAGTCTAGACAGAACTGCAATAAGTTGCAATACCCTTTTGTTGCAAAAGCCTTGACCTCGGCGAGTTGTTAAGCGAGAAGTCTTGTTGTACCCTGATTGCGTCAAGAGTATTTTGATATGAAGATTGAGTGGGGTATGAAGAAAAAGATATATATTGCTAACTGGAAGCTCTTCCTCTCTGGCCTTCAGACACGCTTATGGTGCGCGCGTCACGCCGATGGATTGCGCGATTTGTCGGCGCAGGCAAAAATTATTGTTTGCCCTGAGTCTGTGTTTATCGAGAGTACTCGACAGTTGCTGGATGCGGCGATTGGTGTCGGTGCACAATACTGCTCTACGTATAGCGCTGGGGCTCATACCGGAGAAACTTCACCGGTGTCGTTGCGTGCTGTTGGGGCAACCCACTGCATTGTTGGGCACAGTGAAGCTCGGGCTAATGGCTGCGAGTCGAGCGAGGATGTCGCAGACAAAGTTTCTGTTTTGCTTGAGCAGGGAATTGATCCCATCGTGTGCATAGGCGAAAAAATAAACGAACAACTTGCGCCGGTTATGGCACGCTTGGTGAATCTGTCGGCATCATCCCGAGAGCTTATGGTTGCATATGAGCCAGAATGGGCTATCGGTGGGGATGATATTCCCTCGCGAGAGCATCTTGTGGCGGCATGTGTGGCGATTCGCGAGCTTGTGAGGGCCGCTATGCCTGCCCTTGAAGTTGTGCTTCTGTATGGTGGCAGTGTAAATGAAATAACGGCGCAAAAACTGGCGGAGAGTGATGAATTTGATGGATATTTGATTGGACGCGCAAGTGCGGATTTTCAAACATTTAAAAACATTGTATCCTCATCCTACAAGTAGCCATGCAAGTAGCTATGATATTATCCTGTTTTCTTAAAGGTTTTTAAGGAGTCGCAATGTTATATGGTTTTCTCGTAACGCTGTTCGTGATTCTCTGCTTCCTGCTTATGGCAATCATTTTGATTCAAAAAAGTAAGGGAAGTTTGGGCATTGGAAATTCCGGCGGCGGTATGCAAATGTTGTTCGGTGGATCCGGCGGGCAAAACTTGTTCCAAAAAATAACCTGGTTTATGGGAGCGCTTTTTATGCTTTCGTCGCTCTTGCTTGCCCTGTATAAGTCGCAGCAATTTCAGACGGGCTTTTTGGACCGTTTAGCTAGCAGTACGGCTCAAAGTGTACCTGCTCAGGAGAGCCCAGCACCAGCCCAAGCGCCGCAACAACAATGATTGTCCGAGTACTTGATTCTGCCGGACGTACAGCATTAAATATGTGTAATGGTGTCGGCGATTTTGTGCTTTTTTTTGTTCGAGCAGTTTCAGTGTTGCTGACAACGCGCCTGAAAGTGCGGCAAGTGCTTTACCAGATGGAAAGTATTGGGGTTGGATCTTCCCTGATTGTCTTTTTGACCGGTTCGTTTACCGGTCTTGCTTTTGCGCTACAGAGTTATATTGGCTTTAGCCGCGTGGGCACAGAAGAGTTTATTGGTCTTGTTGTTACGCTTGGAATGACCCGTGAATTGGGCCCGGTGTTGACCGGTCTGATGGTGACTGGCCGGTGTGGTTCTGCTATGGCCGCTGAGATTGGATCGATGCGCATTACCGAACAGGTTGATGCACTATCAACTCTTTGTATTGATCCGTACCAGTATTTGATCGTGCCCCGAATTGTTGCAAGTACCTTGATTATGCCCTTTTTGACCGTACTTTCGATGCTCTGTGGTATTGTTGGTGGTTATTTGCTTTGCGTGTATGTGTTGTTCCTAAATCCCGAACAGTATATTGATATTATTCGGGAGCGTGTCGAACTTTCGGACATTACCGGGGGTTTAATAAAGGCCGCCTTTTTCGGGCTATTTCTTGCATGGGTGGGAACGTATGAAGGTTTTACCACAACGGGCGGGGCCCAGGGCTTAGGGCGCTCAACAACGCGCAGTGTCGTTATCGGTTCAATTATTATTCTGATTTCAAACTATTTTCTGACATCCTGGCTCTTTCAGACGGGGGTTGCGGCGTGATAAAACTTATTGACGTGCGCAAGCGTTTTGCTGACGATCAGCGTTGGGTGCTTGATGGCGTAGATCTTGATATTCCACCGGGTGAAATGACCTGTATTATTGGGCAGTCCGGCGAGGGTAAATCGATCTTGCTTAAGCAGATTATTGGCCTTATTAAGCCAACGTCGGGGACGATTATTATCGATGAACAGACGGTCACGACCATGACCGAACGGGAATTGCGCGGGCTGTTTCGTAAGTGTGGTTATGTGTTCCAGTTTGCTGCGCTGCTTGACTCGCTAACGGTTTTTGAAAATATTGGGTTAAGTTTATTGGAGGGTGGTGTGTCACCAGCAAAGGTGCTGCCCATTGTAAAAGAAAAAATGGCGCTCGTGAATTTAAAGGCCGATATTTTGGATAAATATCCTTCTGAGCTTTCAGGTGGCATGAAAAAGCGCGTTGGTCTTGCTCGAACGCTGGTCAGTAATCCGTCGATTATTTTGTATGATGAGCCGACGACAGGATTGGATCCTATTACGGCGCGAGTGGTCCATGAATTGATGTATGATATGCAGAAACGGTTGAGTATTACATCGGTGATTATTTCTCACGATGTCGAAATTTTTAAATATGTTGATAATATTGCACTGCTCCATCGCGGCAAGATTCGTTTTTTTGGCCCAGCAAAAACTATTTGGGAGTCGACTAATCCGTACATTTACCAATTTATTCGCGGGCTTGCTGAGGGACCTATTCAGACGGAAATTACCAATAAATAGGCCGGGGACTTCTTTCATGTGCTCGAATATGCAATCGAAACGACTTGACAAATATGCTCCGAGAGGCAAGTATTTTAGAAAATCATCTTGCCAATCGATCTAGGGGAGTGTTCATGAAGAGTCCGCTGTGGGTTCTTAACGGTGTATTAGTTATACTCATACTGGTCACCGCTCTCCTTATGTTTATTTTGAGAACGGGGGCCCCTCAAATTGTTTCTATTGTGCCGCGGGAGCGAGTTGCGGTTCAAGAGAGCGATACGTCAAAGATTGATCTCAAGCGAATTGTTGAGGGAGATCTTTTTAGTACCTCTATTAAAAAGATAGAGCCAAAAACTGAGCTTGAAGAACAGAAAATAACGGTCCCGGAACCGCCTAAGCCCCGTGTGGTGCCTGAAGATACCCGTGAGTTAATCGAAATGCTGCCGCCATTACAAGTAAAGTTGAAGGGTGTTATTTCGGACTCAAATCCGCTGTATCGGCGCGCAATTATTGTGCACGCGAGTGACAAAAAAGAAAAATTATACAAGATTGGCGATCAAGTTGAAGATGCCCGACTTATCCACTTAAGTAAAAATAAAGCAATCTTTATTAGGTCTAATGGGCAGCAGGAGGTGTTGTTTATAACTGAAGATGATGCTGCTAAGGATAAAATTTATCGACGTGCGCGTGCGCTGGGGGCGATTATTAAGAAAATTGATAGCGTTACCTACGAAATAGACCAGAAGGGCTTTGTGTCGCAAGTACAGAGCATTGCACAAATTTTGGATGCACTGGATATAACGGCAGTATTTGATCGGGGCAAGAGTACTGGATGCCGTATTGGCAAAATGGCTGCCCAGTCGTTAGGTGAATTACTTGGATTCCAGGCAGGTGACATTGTGGTGACTGTTAACGATATTCCAACAACGGCCATTAGGGATCGGGTGAAGATCTACAAACAGATTACGGGAGTTGATGCGGGCCAAAGAATACGGGTTGCACTCCTGCGTGGTGGCGAGCCTATAACGATTACTTATGTGGTTAAGCGCGAAAAAACAGGCGATGATGGCTCTGGTAAGCGTACTCAGCCGCCGGCAGGTACGGTGGTAGCTCGCGTGATCAAACCGAAGAGGCCAGAGAAAACAGGCTCGACAGCCAGTCCACAGGAAAGCGCGGCGCAAAAAACGTTAGAGGTTGCAGAGTACAACCTTGCGCAAGCATCTCAGAGTGATGCTCTGGCACAAACGATGCAAAAAAAAGACGCAAAAAACATGGTTGACTTTGGTGGTCGCAATGCCCTATTACAACGTTGAGAACTATGAATACAAAGAAAAAAAACAGGTATAGGTGGTTGGTTTGGAGTGTGTTGGGTACGGCACTGTTGTATGGCCAAGAGGCCGGAAAACAGGCGACGCCTGGCGCTGAGATTACCACTGGCAAAATCACCTTGGTGCCACTTGAAGAGTCTGATCCTTATAGGCCGCAACCGCATGATCCGGTGTTACATAAGCTTGAAAAGCAGTTAGGGATGTCATATCTCGATTCTTTTGTAAAGCCATGGGAGCGCGGCAATCCGAACGAGTTGATTGAGTTTGATTTTGAAGATACGGACTTGATAACCCTGATTCACTATATCGAAGACCGGTTCGGAATCCTGTTTATTTTGGATGATATTTTAAGCCCGGTGCCCCAGGGTGGTAAGAGTGTTGTCGGGGTAAAGCTTTCGTTTAGAACCAATGAACCCCTCCACAAAAAAGATGCTTGGGCCCTTTTTACCACATTTTTGGATATGGCCGGCTTTGCCGCCGTTCCGGGACCTGCTGACAATGTGTATCGTATTAGTACGATCGACCCAAAAGCGCCGCGCAATGCGTCGACTGAGCCCTTGCCGACGTTTATAGGGGTAAATCCACGCTTCTTGCCTGATAACGACACGCGTATTAGATATATTTATTTTGTGCGTAACGCTGCGCTCGATACCATAAAAAATATTGTTGACCAGCTTAGAAGTCCCTCATCGCCTCAACTGATACCGGTGCCTGAGGTTCGGGGGATTATTATGACGGATAAGTCGTACAATATAAAGTCTATTTTGGAGATCGTTGAAGAGCTTGACCGGGCAACGATGCCTGAGTCCATGACTATCGTCAAATTACAGAATGCTGATGCTACGAGAGTGGCACTCTTTTACCAGGAATTAACGAAGGGCACTGGCGCGGGAACCGAGCAACAAAACCTAAACGAACGACTTATGGGTGTGCGTCGGCCACAGACGCTTAGTTATTTCCAGCCGGGGGTGCGGGTTATCGCAGAGCCACGAACCAACACGGTTATTTTGTTGGGCCCTGAGGGCGGCGTAAAAAAAGTTGAGCAGTTTATTAAGACAAATCTTGATGGCAAAGGCAGTTTGGCCTACTGTCCCGTGAATGTGTATCCACTTAAATATATCCCTGCCGATGCAGCAGCAAAACTTTTAAATGATGTAATAAAATTCAGAGAAACCACCGAAGCCGCAAAAGCGGGCGGCGTGCGCAGTGGTGATAAATATCTCAAGCCACTCCAGATTACGCCGGAAGCCGGCGGCAATCGATTAATTATTACCGGCGATTACGAAGACTATCTCTCGCTGTGCGACGTCTTAAAACAGATAGACGTTGAACAGCCACAGGTTATTCTGCGTGTGCTGGTGATGGACGTTGACCTGACAGATTTACGCAAGTTTGGTATTCAGTTGCGCAATAAAGATAACCTGTTACTGGGCCCTAATATTAACTTCCAGACTGCTACTTTGGCGCCGGTTGTCGAAAATACTGCTGCCGGGGTTACAGGAGCTAAGCGCTTGCTGGGTGACCTGGTGAAGATTGCGCTTGGAGAGAGCGTTGGCTCAACAGTGGTCACTTTGGGGGAGGACGTCTATGGATGTTTTGGTCTTTTGCGCATGCTTCAGACCTTTGCGCATGTTGATGTTATTACGGCGCCATTCTTGGTGACCAGCAACAACCAGACAGCTCAGCTGAAAGTTGGTGAAGTTCGTCGTATCATCAAGGGAAAAACTGTTGGTGTTACGACGGTGACTGACTATGAAAACAAAGAGGCTACCTTAACGATCTCGCTAACGCCACGCGTGAGTTATGAGGGGTATATCTCACTGAACGTTAGTTTTAGTGATGAAAAATTTATTTTAAACGTGGATGAAAGTCTTGGGAATAGTATTACGAAAACAGTGCAGACTAGTATGGTCATGGCAAATAATGAAGTTGCGGTGCTGGGCGGCTTGATTAAAGATACGTCTACGGAAACGGAAGATAAGCCGCCATTCTTAAGTAAAATACCGGTGTTGGGCTGGTTGTTTAAAAATAAAACAAAAGAATTTCAACAGACCTCGTTGCTGATTTTTATTACCGCTGAAGTGGTTAACCCACAAGATAATGCTGGCATAGAAGCTCTTACCGGTGAGCAACTTGAAAAGATTTCGACGGTTATGTCGACTACCAAAGAACACTATCAGAAAATCGATCCAATCCATCGATGGTTCTTTAATGATCATATTGACAAACAAGATACATTGGATGATTTTATCTGCCGCAAACAGCGCTACTTGTATGATTATCAGAAAGCAGCAAAAGAAGCTAAGCCAGGGGTGAGAGCCAGCAAAAAATTGGGTGACTTTGTATGATGAGAGAGGTTTTTTTTCCGACCACTATTCGCCAATCGTATCTGTTGCCACATACCATTGCTGCGTTTTCGATGACAGCGACCACGGTACGTGCAGTATTGGTGCGCGTTCGCTCGACCACCTATACCGTTGAGCATTATGCCGAAGAAGTGTATGCGCCAAATAATCACGAAGCATTGCTGGATGCTATTAGGGCCCTTCAGAGCAAATTACATACGTGGGATACGCTCTGCATTGCTATTCCTAGCAATCGTATCGTTTACAAAACCCTTGCTTTGCCATTTAACGATCCGGTGAAAGTCCGGCTTGTATTGCCGTTTGAGATGGAGCCAATTTTACCGTTTCCAGTAGCAGAGACAGCCGTTGATGCCGTTTCGGGCCTCTGTAGCACTGAAAATGGGCATTGTGATATTTTGGCTGCGGCTATTAAACAGGAAATGCTTGCGTCATACGTTGCGCCATTTATCGAGCTTGGTATGCAGCCGCACAAAGTTACGATTGGCGCGCTCGAGGTTGCAAGTTGTTTGCAGGAGGTAGCTGCCGCCAAGCAAGAACAGGTTATTGTACTTGATACGGACGAAGAATCACTCTTTATAAGTCTTGTGAGTTCGACTGGCATTAAAACGCCTCGCGTACTTGCTATGCCGCCAGAGTTACTTGAAAATGGTATTTTTTCAACCGAAGGGGCTATCGAAAAGCTGGCTATTAAACAGTGTTTGGCAGATATACGCTTTACTATTGGGTCTTTTGCTCAACAAGCCGGCATTGGTATTGAACAGATTACGCGTGTTTACTTAACGGGAATTTTAGCAGAAAAAACAGCGGCCGCAGCCTTTCTGACCACGCACTTGCGTGTGGCATGTGAATTAGCGGGTATTCCCGCATTGTTAAGGGTAGAGGGGCAGGAGCACGTTGATGTGCATGGTATGCCAGAGCGATTTTCTCATGCATTGGTGACGACGCTATCGCGTGGGTCTATGGTCGATTTTAATATTGGGCGTGGCTATCGTTTTGATTATGATGTTGCCCAAATCAAAAAGACCGTGCTCGTTGCAGTTACGCTTGCGAGTTTGTTGATCGTGTCAATTTTGGTGTACAGCACTGTGACTACCAGTAGCCTGTCGTCTAGTGTGCGTAGTGCACAGCGTGAGGCTATGGATACGCTGGTTACCCAGTGTAATCTTCCAATGCTCAAGAATAAGCCGCTTAAAAATGAAAATTTATTGTACGCCGAAAACGTTATAGCAAATGAAGAAAATCTCTGGTCAAAACTGTCGACGAGTCGGCGCTATGCATTTTTGTGGTACCTGCAGGAACTGAGCAGTCGTGTAGATCGCGAAAAATTGGGGCTGGTGCTCAAGCGCATGATCATAAAAACTGATGAAAAGGGCGATGATATTATCTCAATGGAGGGATCGGTGCAGGATTACGACCAGGTGCGTAATTTTGAGGCAGCACTCCGAGATTCGAAACTTTTTGTGACGGTGCCCCGCCTTCAGGAGACAAAATTCCCTATGATGAACTTGCTGGTCGATAAAAAAGTACGGGAGCGTTAAGTATGTTTGTAGCTCTTAAAAATTTTCTCGATACCACTGAGGAAAAAAAAGTCTGGCAATATCTTATTGCTATCTTGGCCGGCCTCGTTCTTGTCGTTGGTGGTCTGGTGTATTGGCACTACGCTAAAATAAGCTCTTTGCAGGCGCAGTTGGTGGTGATTGATAAGAACCGAGCGCGTGTTCGGGTGTTGCTTGAAAAGAATCGAGTAATTAAACAGAGCCGTGCAGAAATTGGTGAACGGTTGGCAAAAGACACCGATTTTAAAATCAAAGAATTTTTCTCTCGCATTGCCCAAGAAAAAGGCGCAGACAAGCAGCTATCGCGTGAACCAGAGTTTCAGTCGCACGACCTGAATAATGGGTATACAGAAATTGCTCTTGATGTCAGCCTGAGTAATACCACGCTCCAGATGGTCTGTGATCTCTTGTACGAAATTGGTAAAACTCGTCGGGTGTATACCAAAGATCTTACGATTACAAAGGCGTTAAAAAATGATACCGTTGACGTTATGATGGTTATCGCAACGTTGTACCCAAAAGTAAATTCATGATAGGGATGGAGCACTAGTATGAGAGGATCTTATTGCCTCGCCGTTCGCCTTGCAGTAGCAGTTATGATCGGCCTGTGCCTGGTGGGCACTATTGTGCCAGCCCGCGAATCAACAGGGCCAATTCAGGGGCCTGTATTGCCTGGCCTTGCACAATCGCCCGCTATTGATCTCGCCTCCCTTGAGGTACCTGAAAAGTCTCCGGCAGAATTTACAGCGCCACTTGACAGCTCTGCTGTAGAACCCGCGGATTTAGAGTCGGCTCCTCGTGAGCAATTGCAGCCACTAGAATATTTGTCCCCACAAGAAAAAATAGATAACGAAAAAACAGGTGTCGACAAAAAACGTGAGCCATATATCGAGATCAAGCAGAGCGAAAAATTGGCTGATCTGGTACACCGTATTGCCGCAAAAAAAGGTATTAATATTGTGCTGCCACACGGGGCAGAACTGATCAAAGAAACGGTCAATTTTGAGCGGCGACAGCGCATTCCGTTGGCTCGTGCCGAAGCGTATTTGTATATGCTCTTACAGATGGCAGGGTACAGTATGTATCCCAAAAATGGATTCTATGTGGTGACCAAACTGCAAGAAAATAATGAAATGCGCGAGCCGCTACCACTCTATGTCGATGTGCCGCCAGACAAATTGCCAGCTACCAACGAGCGTATTCGGGCTATTTATTATCTCTCTAATTTACGTGTACCTGACGCTGCTGCGGGCGATAACCCTATTGTCTCCATCTTGAAAGATATGTTAGGAACCGGTGGGCGCGGGTATCTCTTTGACCAGAAATCCAACGCCATGATTCTGATTGCGCCGGCGCGTAATATCGCATCGGTCATGCATATTATCCAGCGCCTTGATGAAACGGGGTCTCCGGATATTTTACAAATTATTCCGTTATTTAATGCCTCTGCGGGACTAATAGCAAAGCTGCTCAATGAACAAATTCTCTCTATGCAAACCCCGGCCTACGGGTATCGTGCACCGGTGCGCAGTTATGAGTTTTTCTATTTCACGCCAAACACCAAAGTAGTTGCTGATACGCGTACCAATTCGCTGGTAGTGATTGGGCAAGAGATGGCAGTTAATCGCATCAAAGAGTTTGTGCAGGAGTATCTTGATCAGACCCCGGGAGCGGGGCGGTCGATACTGCACGTGTATAATTTACAATATCTTGATGCGGTAGCGTTTTCCAGTGTTCTACAGAGCGTTGTTGGTACGGGTGGAGCGCAGTCAGAAAAAGAAAAATCTGGCGGCCCACAGCGTTTCTTTGATGGGGTGAAAGTCGTTGCGGAGACAAAAACTGAGATTGCGCCACCGACAGCTTCAGCGGCAGCTGCCCTGGCACCGTCAAAGGTTACTATTGGTGGCAACCGATTAATTGTTGCAGCCGACAACGACGATTGGCAGCAGGTGAAAACGTTAATTGAGCAGCTTGATAAGCCGGAGCCACAAGTTATCATTGAGGTTATGGTTGTTGATTTAACCGTGACGACGGGTAAAAAATTGGGTGCACAACAGCGCAACCCAAGCGCTATGGACTTACACCAGGGCGTCGACTACCAGAGTGCCCAATTTACACCGCCGTTGGGTGATACCAGCGATTCCACGGTAAAGACCATAGCTTCTGACCTTTTGCGTCTAGTTTCTGGCAGCTCTATGGCGTTTTCTCCGCTCACCAATGGCGTTGGAGATGCTGGTTCTATGGTTATCTCAATGACTGATCCACGGACCATTTTCTATTCAGGAGATACTGAGAAGACTGATTCTGGTATCTGGGCTGTATTACGCTTATTGGACCGCTGGACTGAACAGAAAATTCTGTCGCACCCGTTTTTGGTGGTTAAAAATAACGTGACTGGTGTAGAGCGGCGGAAAGAGACTCGGCGCGGAGAAGGCAAGCTCGTAAACCCGAACGCGGTTGCAAGTAACGTTGCATTTGAGAATTACGATGCTGATCTCGAGGTGCTCGTAACACCACGTATTATCTCGCTTGATCGCCTGAGCATGAAGGTTACGGTGACGGTGAATAACTTTACCGACCCATCGGCAGATAACTTTAACCGTATTATTCGTTCGGTCGATACCAACGCCGTCATGAACTCTGGCGATATTTTGGTTGTTGGCGGATTGACCAGAGAAATTAATACAGAGAGTGAGTCTGAGTGGCCATTTTTAGGCAAAATACCCATTCTGCAGTGGTTCTTTAAAAACCGTAGTCAGGTCAAAGAGCGCAGTAATTTAGTGGTATTTATCCACCCAACAGTTGTTGATCCAAAATTGCGCGCCGGCATGAACAGGTTTACGGGCGATAAGGTTAACCTGTCTAAGGGCGTTTTGAATGAGGCTCGCATGTTTGACTCGCTTAAAGATCCAATTACACGCTGGTTCTTCCGCGGCGATGATCAGAAGGTCGATGCGAATATTGACGAATTTTTCTGTAAGGCCTATGCAAAAACCAAGCCTGACGACGATGATCAGTTGGTGGTCACGCAGTACCACAAAGCCGCCCTGCAAAAAATGAAGGATAAGCTTAAGAAGACGAGTAATCCATTCAAGGATACGACGAAGGCTGAAAAGCCTACCAAAAAAGTTCCCGCAGCGGCTTAGTTGCCATATGCGCTTGGGATTCGAGCGCGCAAACGCAAGCTTATACCAAACCCGAAAAGTAACCCAACATACCCACCCCCCGTTCGTCCTGAGCTTGTCGAAGGGTTCGAACGCGCCAATACAAATTTATATCGTGGGTTTGGTATTATATCCTGGAATTCGTATTAATCTACTGGCTTTGCCAGATACGCTGTTCGATACGAATTTTCCCAAGCTTGCAGTAGGCTTTTGAGTGGGTAGGCGTGTGGAACGAGACTTGCGGGGCAAAATGCTGGATCATGGCACAACACCATCTGGTTTTGTTTATCCCATCCAACAATGACAATAAGGTGCCCCCCGGGGAACTCTTTAACGGCTCCCGGCAGTGTACCTCGCACACTGATCACGACTGGAAGTCCTCGCGAAAGGGATTTGTAAATATCCATAAACGAATTAAGCCGGGCAACATAAAAAAAGTATGATGGGCAATGGCAAAATGCCAGCGCAGTGTTAAAGGGCCAACTGCCATGGGCCTTGAGCCCATGATCATAGTGCGCCCGGCACGGGCGCAAACTATAGGGTGAAAGTCCCGAACACGCTTGATAGCGAGGAGTGTTAGCCAGAAGCAAGGGTGTCTGTCGCGAGGCAGAATCTGAAGGAAGCTCGAGGCAAAGTGTCGGCCTGACGAACAGAAACCGCATACGAGGCGGGTCCAGAGTGGGTGAGTCTGCTACACAAAACAAAGCCCCAAGCTATCGGAGCTTTGGACGCGTAAATGCGGCAGGTGCATGACATGAAAGTTTGCGTTCTTACCCGGGGAGGCCTGACGACAGGCGAAAGTCGGAAAAAAAAACTGACCAAGCAACCCGTACAGCAATGTACGACTGAGTCGTCAGGAGTCAGCAGAGGTCATGGTACTTTTGGGGAGACCAAAAGGAAGGACCGAACAGTAACTGCGATGAAGTTTGAATTGATTAGAAGCGCTGCGATGAAAGCAGACAACCCCGGAAAAAAAACGGGGGCTACTTGAAAGAGGCAAGCGTGTAACGCTGAGGGCTCTCAAGAGCGCCGAGCAGGCGCTACTGCATCGACCAAACGACAAAGCAAGAATCATAAGGAATGTATGCTTCTAGAAGAAATTCTAAGCCGAGAAAATATGAAAGCAGCTCTCAAGCAAGTAGAAAGCAACAAGGGCTGTGCAGGGATCGATGGGATAAAGTTCGATGAACTTCGGGCTGTCCTGCACGATTCTTGGGTATTCATCAGAGCGGAGATATTGGAAGGGAGCTACATCCCCAATCCGGTCAAGCGGGTAGAAATACCGAAACCGAATGGTGGAACGAGGAATCTCGGGATACCGACGGTGCTTGATCGGCTTATCCAGCAGGCGATAAGCCAGCAGTTGAGCAAGCGGTACGACAAAGACTTCTCTGAAAATAGCTACGGCTACAGACCAAATCGAAGCGCCAAGATGGCGGTTCTGCAAGCGCAGAAGTATCTCAACGAGGGGTACGCGTGCGCGATTGAGATTGATCTGGAGAAGTTCTTTGACACCGTGAATCATGACCATCTGATGCATGTCCTGAGCGAACGGATAGAAGATAAGCGCGTTCTTAAGCTCATCAGGGCGTACTTAAAATCTGGCGTACAGCTAGGGGACATAGTAAAACCGAATGAGCAGGGCACGCCGCAAGGCGGGCCACTAAGTCCATTGCTATCGAATATTCTGCTCGACAAACTGGACAAGGAACTCGAGAAGCGTGGCCATCGATTCGTGCGATACGCAGATGACATCTGCATATATGTGCGGAGTAGGAAGGCTGGCGAACGGGTTCTGAAAAGCGTCAGCGGGTTCCTCGCAATGAAACTGAAACTCAAGGTGCACGAGGGAAAGAGTGGAGTGCGCAAGCCCTACCAAACCAAGTTGCTGGGGTTCAGTTTCTTTGCATATAAAGGCACCTATCGGATCAGAGTGCACAAAGATAGCTACGAAAAGGTAAAACGAGAGATAAGGGCGATAACGCGCAAAAGTCGATCGATGAACCTCGAGGGGCGCATCGGGCTACTCAACTGGCAAATCGGCGGATGGGTAAGCTACTTCAAAATCGCTGAATGCAAACAAGCTATGAGCGAATTAGACTCATGGGCAAGAAGCAAGCTGCGATACTGCATCTGGAAAACGTGGAAACGGGTAAGAACGAGAATCAGAGAGCTCGTGAAGCTTGGCGCCGATAAACTAACGGCGATACGACACGGCATGACGAGACTTGGGGGTTGGCGAGTTTGCCACAGTCCAATCTTAACCACCACGCTAACCAACATGCACTTGAAGAAGTTGGGGTATCAGGGCTTTATGGCTAGGTATTTGAAATGAGGAATGGGTTACTGAACCGCCGTATACCAGACCGGTACGTACGGTGGTGTGAGAGGTCGGGAGACTTGCGTCTCCCACCTACTCGATTGAGTTGAGGGCAAAAGCATGTGGATCGAGCAGCCTTTTGAGTAAGAAACTGGTGAGCATGCACGTTGAAGTTGGCGAACACATACTCTTGTTTTCGGGGTCTTCTATTTCAAATTGTGAGTAGGCCGGTACGCCTTTCAGGCTGAGCGAAGGCAATTTTTTGTATATTTTTCGGGCTATTTCGTTCTGGAACTTGGCAAAGTCGCAAGTGCAGGCGTGCACGAAGCGTATATTTTCCAGGTGAGCTCCATCGATGGCTTCGACTTTGATGCGAAACCCATCGGCATACTGCTGGTCAACGCCATCAAGATGTACAAACTGATATTGCATCGGGTCTCCTGGCTCTTGTGTCTGGAAAGAGCGATTCTGTGTATTTCCCCACACAAACATGGGGTACCAGCGCGTGCTCCATTCTTGAGTTTTGGCAAGTCGTGGCTGCACAGAAAAAAACAGGTGCCCCTGCGGTTCAGGGAGCGCGTTCCAGGAGAAAATAAGTTGGTTGAATGGTTGAGTTTGGGCTTGTTCGAAAAGAATGGCGCTTGTTTGTGTAGCGAGTTTTTGACTTAGTTTAAAGCTTATTTTTTTAGCGTAGTGATGAGACCAGGCTTCCGGTGGATTTTCCGGTTCCCCAAAGCCCCTAGCTGTACTGGCACCCATAATTATAAGAGCTATAAGTGTGCGCGTGCATGCGCCATTTCCTTGATTTTTCATAATGCCTCCCAATTCCCCTAAATCCCCTAAGCGCCTTTGGCTCGGGGGCGATCCCCGTATGGTTCACGCCCCAGCGAGTTGATCTTCGATAGCGAGTAATCGATTGTATTTGGCTAGCCGCTCACCGCGGCAGAGTCCCCCCGTTTTGATCTGTCCGGCGCTCGTGCCAACCGCCAAGTCGGCGATAAAAGTATCGTTTGTCTCCCCTGAACGGTGCGATACAATTGGCAGAAGGCCGTTTTCTCGGCAGACCCGAATAGCCTGTAGTGTTTCTGTAACGGTCCCAATCTGGTCAGGCTTGATAATCACGGCAGTTGCAGCGCTTGTTTTTGCCCCATGGTCAATGCGCTGTGGGCTGGTGACAAAGAGATCGTCACCAACAATCTGAACGCTGTTTTTAAGTTCATGACAGAGTGTTGCCCAACCACCCCAATCGTCTTCGTCCAGGCCATCTTCGATTGAACAGAGCGGATACGCTTCGACCATTTGCTTGTAAATAGTTATTAACTCGTCTGATGAGCATGGACGCCCGCGCCAGAGATAGGTCTTGGTTGCTTTGTCATAAAAGTGTGAGGCGGCCACATCAAGGGCACAAAGTGAGTTGACGCCATAGCGCTGTTTCACGTTCACCAAGACGTTTGATAAAATATCGAGCGCTTCGTATTCGTCGGTAAAATCTGACGAATATCCGCCCTCAAGCCCAAAGGCAAGTGGCTTGCCGAGTTTTTTAAGCGTCGTGCCAAGTTCATGAAAAATCAGTGCCCCTGCTTCCATTGAGGTGCGAAAATCAGAGGCACCGGCGGGTATAACCAAAAATTCTTGGATTTGAAGTGAATTGTGCGCGTGCATACCCCCATTGATCATGTTGAATAAAGGGAAGGGTAGTGAAACGGTTTCAGCGCCGGTCATGTAGCCAATAAATTCGTATAATTCTACTTTTTCAATATAGGCGTGCGCCCTATAGATTGCCATGCTCACAGCGAGTAGGGCGTTTGCCCCCAGATGCGATTTGTCTGACGTTCCGTCAAGTTCGAGTAATTTAATATCCATGTTGATGGCATGTGGCTCTTGGAGCACAAATTCTTTGGCAATAGTGATGTTTATGTGCTCGATGGCCTTTTGTACGCCCCTGCCAAAAAGTCGATCGCCGCCGTCATACAGAAATTTTGCCTCATGCGTGCCGCGCGAGGTCCCGGTTGGTACGCACGCATGTACCACGTGTCCGTCTGTTAAACGTAGATCGCATGCAATAGTTGGCCAACCTGCGGCATTATAGATTTCTCGTGCGCGTATTTGTTCGATTCTCATGGTTTCCTCCCCCTGCTTAACTTTTCCCGTAGACATCCTATCGCAGGGAATTTTTCGCTGTATATGGTTTGCATGAAGATTCGTAAAAGCGGTGTCGACCCGAGTGTTTATCGAGCTTGCAAAAATATTTGAAGTGCAAAGTGAAGAGAAGTGGCCAAGCGCGCCCAGCCGTTTTTTGTCATCTGTTAGTAATTTGACAAATTATTATCATCAGATAATTATATATAATATATTGTTGTTTTCAACTCTAAACAGATTTCTGGAGCGCTTTATGAAATATTTCCCAACTAGTATCGCGTTAATTAGCCTAGCAAGCCTTGTTTGTGGCTGTGCTTGCCCCATGCGGCAATCCCAGGGTCCCTTTGAAAAAAATAAAGAGAGTCTTTTGAGGCATGAGGCGCCCGAAAAGTCTTTTCCGCTTCTCTGTCTGGATACGGCCGAAGAGCGCTGTGAGTTGGTCTGTGAGGGGAGTTATAAGGTCTACGACATTCAAAAAGACTCTAAAATAACTCCCATCATTGGACCTGTTTGTCCTTGTATAGCTGTTGTTTTTACTGATTGGAAAAAACTTGTGGTATTTCACAAGCATTATACGAACAGCGTTTCGAACATGCTTGAAATTATCCAGAAGAACCTTGATTGTTCATCACCAGAATTGCTATCTGGGGCTATCTATACAGTTCGAGACGATCTTGTTTGGGAGTATAAGTCTCTTGACTGGAGATTGCATGGGGGTAGAATGCCCGGTGAGGAAGTTGAGCGTATTCGGTTCGCCCTATGCAATTCTTTGCATCTTAAGCAGCCTCAAGTGAAAACATTGATATGCCTTGGGAATAAGGTACTGCCGGATTCAGATGAAAACTATTATAACGTTTTTTCTCGGTTTCAGTATTGGCGAACAAAGCGGGTGCTTAAGACAGATCTGCTCGATAGTCTCTTTTGTGCCGCAACTAGTCTTTCTGATGTGGAATGCTATAAATATCTAACCTTGAATTTTTCAGACCTTGCAATAGAAAGAAATGAAAGTAAATGTGTGATACATAAGGCGCTCAAGCTTTTCGTTGTGTGTGAAAAAATTCATAAAGAAATCATTGGTAATTTCCTGTCTAGAGAGCCTAGTTTGCTCGAAGTTTTTTACCTAAAAAACTTCAAAAAAAAACCGGGGCAATACATTGAAGATTGTGGCGAAAAATCATATGATACCCAGCCATTCTATCCATTGGATTGGACTTTTTGAGATCAATCCTTCGAAGTATCGGCGGGTGCCCTTTTTTTGTATCTGTGTGTGGCTTGCTGTTTTTAGGCTCTGGTTTTCGGTTGCCCTTCTGCAAGCTGCGCACAAAGTGCGGTGCCAGCAAGTATGATTATGGGCACGAGTATTAAGAGTATAAGTGTAGATAAAAAATAAATTATAAGTTGGGTTGTTAGGGGGTTTGGTACTGTTAGAGCGAATGGCTCTTCCGGGCTCATACGCTGATACATACATGCCGCGCTTGCATGGGCAAAGGCTATAAGCCCAGCGGCGCAGGCAATTCCCAGTACAAAAAACCAGCCAGAAAACTTCCGGGTGAGATGCCAGCTTGTTGAAAAAGAGCCAATAAAGCCGACTTTTTTGCTTGTTATCAGGAAGGGTACCAGCGCAAGCCGGCCCAAAACTATGGCGTAAATGGTAGCCAGTAGAAGTTGGTTAACAAGCCCTATGGTGTATAAAATTATATCGACGCCGCTAGGAGAGAAAAAGCCGTCCAAAAAGCGCAAGGCAAGCCCAAAGTAAAAAAAGGCTAAGGGAAGCCCAAAAAGCACCCCAAGAAAAAAAAATTGCAGTGCAGGTGCTAGGTCAGGAAAAAAGAGCCAATCAGACGGCGTGTTCTCCCATAAATCCCGGGCTATACGCAAGAGCCCCGAGCCGATCACACAAAGCAAAAGCGCTAGCCACCCCGCGAGCGCAAACATCGCCAGGTTGTTAGCGACAGGTGGTGCATGTGCACCAAAGAGATATTCTGGTCCGACCAGATAGATATTTATGGCATGAGCCCCAGTTAGAGCTGCTCCCAGCCAAAGGCTGTTAAGAAATACTCGTGGAATCGCTCGGGCCCAAAAACTGGGGAGGGTGGTGATTGACCACCAGAGACTTTTTGTGATTATCTGTACGCCTGGCATGGGTGCACTCCCCGCATAAAAAACCTGATATTCTTGGCAGTACTATACCCAATATGGTAGATAATTGGATAGAGTTTGAGATTGGTTGAGTCTGAGGTCCCTACTGAAAGGAATAAAAAATGATGCATGTGCGCTTGCTGGCGCTTGGGATTTTTGTGACGCTTTGTAGTCCCCTATTTCCAATATGGATGGAATTTGACAAAGGTGCTAAAGCGTTTGAAAAGCAGCTACTAGAGGGGGGTGTTAATAAACAAAAGGTGAGCCCAGAGCAACAACAGCTGGTCCGATACCTGTATCTACGTTTTTTAGAGATGAAAGACCTAGCGTTTAGTGGCAGTGGTTCTGGAGCGATCTATTTTGGCACAAAAGAAGCTTTTGAAGACTATAAAAAGAAGTATGGGGCGCTCCCGCCAAAACTTGCACTAGAAACGCAGCTCCTAGACGCGCTGATGAGCGATGCGATTGCGCAATGGTTTGGGAAGTTCTTTGTGACCAAGCCTGCTGAATCTCTAAGGTGTCTTGCGGGCTACTGTACCTGTGTAGCACATTATACTTTGCCGGGAGCGTATCAGTACCAGGAAGATCAACCCGCGGTGTCTAACGCGGCACCCCTCTATGATGCTTTTGGAACGCTCGGTATCGCGTTTCCCGACTCCAATCCCCCAGCGGAAAACTTTTTCGACTATTTCATTGGTGTGATTGCTCCAGGAGTTTCGACACAAAAAGATCTTGATGATTTGAGACAACATGTATTTTATGGGAAGAGTGAGGAGCAGCTTAAGACCGACCCGCGGGCGGAGTGGTTCGATAGGCGCTTGAAGGAACTTCGTCCTGCTTTATATCCGTTAGAAACGGCTCTTGAAAAGTTTTCTGGCAGCCTAACGGCCCTGAAAAAACAGCTTGGGTAGGGTTTTGAGTGATATGTGGGTATGGTTTTTTGGCAAAGCTTGACATGGCTAGAAGGGGTAAGAGATGAACAAGTGTATTGGCGCGCTGTGCGCAGCGATTTTTTTGTGGGCAGGTTCTGCTCAGTCTATTCATTTTAATCAAACGGTGGGCGCATTTGAGGGCGAGCTTGCGAAATGGAAGGGGTATTATGATAATCAGCCCCTGAGCCCCGAACAGAAACAATTACTCTGTTTTATGTACGATGCGTTTGTTAGTGATATTGAGTTTTTGATGGACACCACTAGCGATCGTACCTATCGCAAAAAGCAGTTTGCTGATTATTCTGGAGCCGGCGACTGGCTTGGTGCTAAAGATAAATTTGCATACAATTTAGAGGCTAAGGGTTTTCCTAAAAAACTTGAGCCATTCTTGAGTTATAATCGTAAGGTATCACAAGCAGCCCTGGAGGCGATGAAAAAGAAAAAAGTGGAGTATGATTTGCAGCTGCATCCTATCAGTACGGTTGCTGAGTGGCTCTGGAAAATTGTGAAAAATAAAATGGATCAAGAAGAGGTAGGGCAGGGTATTCAGAGCATAGCGTCGTATTATAGGGCTGTTGCTGACCACGTGGTGCTTAATGATTATGAAGCGCGCGGTGAGGCGGGTGATAAGCGCGAGCGTATTCCTGTTGGGGTGTTTCATATATTGTTCGGCGATGTTAAGTTTCCCGACAGCAACCCACCGGCCGGCAATCTTTTTGATGGTGTGATTAAAGACTATGTGCGTAACGTCTTTGCCCCAGACCGCAAAACAGATTCTCCAGAAGATGAGCGGGGCAGAGCCCTTTATTACGTTAGTTCCAGAGATACAAGCCCCAATACCGAGTGGTTTGATAACACGATAGAAAAGTTAAAAACAGAGCTTCTTTTGCAAAACGCGCTCGAAGCGCTTTCGGGCAGTTTGGCTGCCCTTAAAAACCAGGCGACTAAATAGTTGGAGGGGTTAGGCTTGTAAGTGGTGGCAAATCCTGCTGCTTACACGCCCCAGACAGTGATGGTTTTGTCCCCAACCAATTCTTGGCGTACAAATATCTTCTCATCCCAGGATTTTTCTGGGGTGCGATCAAAAACCACCAAATGTCCTTCGGTTGCATGGCTCGTGTCCATGTAACCCGCCGTTTGCACCAGCCCATTTGAAATGCTCTTATTGCTACGCTTAATTTTAAGCTCAATCACAATGCGCTGATTTTTCCATCCAACCAAAAGGTCGACGCGCTTTCTGCCAAGTGCATATTCGCGATGAATTGATCCGCCACCATTAATAATACGTTGCAAAAAGGCCATAAGCAGCAAGTGTGGTCCCGATTCTTTGTAGTCAAATTTTTCGAGCCAGACGGCGCTATTTTCACGGTAAAAGTGTGCAAATGCTGCTAGGAGTTTGGGCATATTCAAAGACCCATCGGGATTGACATAGGTAGCCGTTCTTTCATAGATGGTCTCTGTTGACGGAGAAGATAAAACCCTGGGAAATACCTCTTGGTAGATGGGATTAGCAATTACCAACCGCTTGTCACGGCGGGCTAAAATACCAAGATCAAGGGCGTATTGTACATCGTCAGGCGGAAATTCAATCAATTCATCGCTGCCCCAAATTAACTTGTCAAGGATCTCTCGTACACGGGGTTCTTTCAGTCGGTCTATGAGAACATCAATATGGGTGTCTTGTCGCAAAATAAGCGTTTCTTTTGCACGATCGACAACTTCCTTGGTTATAGGCAGCGTTCGATCTTTTACGTCGCGAAAGCAGGCTTGATATGCAAGTGCATTTACTAACCATGGTTGGCCCTGTGTAAGGTAAAATACATGCTCAATAGCTTCTTGAGTAAATACCTGTTCGGTGGCATCTGTGTGTTGCTTGTAGAGCGCAGCTACTTCTTCTAGAGAAAAATTATCCAACTTAAGGGACTCGGCTTTGATATTAAATGCACTGCCGCCGAGGACCATAGTACCCTGTTCAGGTGACCATATGCGATAATCGCGCACATCGCGCAAGCCCATTAAGCAAATTGATTGTGGGAATGAGCCAGGCCGTGCCACATATCCTGAGCGTAATTGCCGCAACACGGATATCAGGGTATCGCCTACCAGAGAATCTATTTCATCGACAAAAAGAATAAGGGGCGAGGGGAGTGCTTCCGATGCTTGACGCAAAAAATCTCCAAGAGCACCACCAGATGGATTTTGTAAAGCAGAAAATTCTAGCGCCAAGGGATATAAAGGGCTATGGCTTCCAAGCGTTTGCCTTATCCACCCCTTACATTCAGAAAAAATAGAACGCAGCCCTTCTGAAATATTGTTACGTGCGGCTTGTGCAGGTTCAACGTTTACGTAAAGGGCAATATATTTCCCCTCACTGTTGAGTTGCTGAACAAAATTCAAGATGGCCGTCGTCTTGCCCGTCTGGCGCGGAGCATGCAAAATAAAATATTTTTTTTCTTCAATGAGCTGCTGTAGTTCTGGAACATTCAGCCGATTGGGCAAACAGTAGTGATCGGTGGCGATTACTGGACCCGCAATACAAAATGTTTTATTCATACCTGTTCCTCCGTGCATCTAGTGAAAAATGTGACGTAAGCGCCCGATATCGTAGTTGATACAGGGTAGCATATACTGGTCAAAACACGTGGTCAAAGTTTGTCCCAATGCGTAAATGTGCTCCTAGCCAAGCTGGGTAACCAGTGATTCCCAGTCAGCTTGAGCTTGCTTAAGAGTCCCTTTGGCGGCTTCTAACTTTTGGGAACACGCATGGTGCTGTCCGGAGCCCCAAGGGAGCTGGGTGAGCTCTTCGCTGAGCGCGGCGATAGTCTTTTCGGTCCGTTCGATTTTCTCTTCCATGCGCCGGACTTTTTTGCGTTGCTCAAAGCTTGCACCAGGTTTTTCGGGCTTCGCATTCGCCTGAGTCGTATTTGTGTGGTTTGGGGAGGCTGCATGGGCCTGTGAGCCGCTTTGGCCTTGTCCGGCAAGCTTGAGCACTTGCTCTTTTTGTGCGAGACAATCCTGATAATTGCCCTTGTAAAGGGTGGCGCCTTCAGGCGTTAGATCAAGCGTCTCTGTCGCGAGTTTATTGATAAAATCATGATCGTGAGATACGAACAGGATAGTTCCGGGATATTTTTGCAAAGCTGCTAGCAATACCTCTTTGGAGGGAATATCTAAGTGGTTCGTTGGCTCGTCCAGAATCAAAAAATTACTGTTTTGAAGAAGCGTTTTGACCATACGCACGCGGTTTTTTTCGCCGCCACTCAGGACGCTAATTTTCTTATAGACGTCGTCTCCTGAGAACAAGAATGCCCCCAAGAACGCCCGTAATTGCTGTTCGTTTTTGGTTGTTGCCGTTGCCTTTGCAGCGGCAGTGTTTGCGATCTCTTCCCAGATGGTATTGTTGGGCTTGAGAACGGTGTCCTCTTGCGCAAAAAACGCCGGGGATACTTTATCGCCAAACAGTACACGGCCGGTTTCGGGCGGATATTCGCCAATAATCAATTTGAGTAACGTTGTTTTTCCCATGCCATTGGGCGCGACCAGGGCAACTTTCTGGCCACGTTCGATATGAAACGAAGTGTTTTGAAAAATAGTTTTTTCTCCAAAGTGCTTGCTCACGTGCTGGACAAGTAAAACTTCGCGCGCAGACTTTTCCATGGGTGGAAAATGAATGCTGACCCGTGTCCGGTCTTCGACGGGCGGCTTAAGCAAGACGGTTTTTTCGATGGCCTTAAACATACTCTGCGCCATGCTCGCCTTGGTTGCTGATGCACGAAACCGCTCAGCTGTGGCCCGTTTTTTTGCTAGGTCACGTTGCTGGAGTTCATAGGCTGTTTTTTGTTGGGCGTTGCGCTCTTTTTTCTGTATTTCGTATGCGTCGTAGTTACCCTTGTACATGGTGCCATTGCCATTTTCCAGCTCGAAAATATTGGTACAGAGCGTGTTGAGAAAATATTTGTCGTGACAAACGAGCAAGAACCCAAAGGGCGCGCTTTTGAGAAATTTTAAAAACCAGTCTTTGGCAAACAAATCTAAGTGGTTGGTCGGTTCGTCAAGCAAATAAAAATCAGCCTTTTGCATGAGCAGCTTGGCGAGAATAACCTTCATGCGCCACCCAACGCTCAGTTGATCAACGCCCTGTTCGCACATGGCTGCAGAAAAGCCTAGTCCCATAAGCATGCGCTTTGCCTGTGCCTGATTTCCAGCGATCTCTTCGGGTTGGACGTGAAAGGCCTCTGCTACTTCTTCAAAAGCTGGCTTGGTTGACGAGAGAACCAGTTCTTGGGGCAAATAGGCAACAGTTGTGCCGCCGCTGATTGTTACAGAGCCATAATCGGTTTGCATAAGCCCAGAAATAACCTTAAGTAGGGTTGATTTGCCGGTACCGTTGCGGCCAACAAGGCCAATTCGGGCGGTTGGCGACAGACTTCCGTTGATGTGGTCAAAGACCACTTGGTCGCCGTAATGAAGGACAAGGTCGTCTAAACGAATCATAATTCTCACTTTCTTGCTTGGGCTTTTATTTTAGACTATATGATTTTTGTGAAATAAACAATTTTAAATCATACTTGTCATGTTCTTGAAAATGCGTTAATATGATTTTGTTAATAACTGATATAAAAAGACCGATAAAGCAAGGGTCTATTTTTTAGGAGCTTTTCATGAAAACAAAAAAAATAATTTATTTTGCTTTTGCTGCCCTTTTGGCGCTGGGGCTGGTGCAGCAAGCTGCGTGTATGAAGCCTAGTAGCCCGCACAAGGACAAGAGATGCATTGAATGTGACGTATGCTTTTCGCTTCTCGTGGGAGCGACAGCGTATGATTTACAGCAAAAACTTTGTGGGAAATACGAAGGTGAGTTGACCGAACGCTGGATACAGGCGCAGCCGTGCAATGATCTTATAAAGCATAATTTGCGTGGATGGGCAGAGCTGGAAGAAGAGACCAAGAAATTTGTCTCGGGCAATGCATTTAAGGAAATTGATTATAATGACGGCGTCTCCACGCTACGAGTTTTTGACTTGCGCAAACAGCAATTTTGCCTGCTTGTGCGATCTGTTGGTATGACGGTTCCTTTTTTGGATAAGTTGTCGCAATCGCTGACTAAACAGACTTTGTTGCCCGACTTTGAAGAGGTGCCGTATACCTGTGTGGCATTGACCGATCAGAATAAAAAATCATTTGATGCGGTGTATCACCATGGCTTTTTTCCCGTTCTCTATGTCCTTGCCATTAACCCATCGGCAATTCTCGATGCATCCCCGATAGATCGACAGTTGCAGTCTGGTAGTTATGGCTCTGAATTTCGTAGCCTGGGCTTAGAGCGTATGCGAATATATTTGGACTATTCGCAAGAGCGGCGGTTTTTCGATGAAGCAAATACTACTGTCCCGTCGGATATTTTATCTAGGGAGGTTTACTGTAGAGAAAAGAGTCCGATAATTCGTCGCCATCCTGATGCCCTTTTGCAGCAAACAGGAATTTATAATAATGAAGTTGTTGTTGATGCTCAGCGGCGGGGATCGACCACGCTCGTCGCATTGGCAATCCAGAAAAAACAGTGGGAAACGGGAGTAAAGAGGTGTGAGGAATCGAAGGCGAAGGAGTTTGCCAAGCAGCTCCAGTTGTTATGCGATAAACACAAGCTTCCCTTGTTTTTACTTGATCCTCTGACCAAACAAAATGATCAGAAAAAATAGCTGTTTCATGTAAATGGAGTTTCTTATGAAAAATAAAAAAGTAGTCTATTTCGCTCTCGCTACTCTTGTGGCGCTGGGGCGGGTGCAGCAAGCCGCCTGCATGAAGTCTAGTAGCCTGCAAAAGGGCAAAAGATGCATTGAATGTGACGTATGCTTTTCGCTTCCAACGGAAACGACCGTGCAGGATTTACAGCAAAAACTTCGTGAAAAATACGAGGGCGAGCCGACTGAACGCTGGATAAAAGAGCAACCGGGCAAGTGGCTTCAGTTCACTTTGCAGGGGTGGGAAGAGCTGCGGAAGAATACGGTGCGTCGTTTTGCTGTTATGCCCAAAAAAACTGTGTCTGTGAAGTCTTTGGAGCTGTCATTTTCAGACTGGACTCAGCAAGGGGATGCGGCTTTCGTTATACGTGCCGTCAACGTAGGCAAAAAATTTACGAAAAAACTAGATACATCGTTAACGCAACACGAGTGCCCGCCGGAGTTTAATGAGAATCCCTATGCAAGCTGTTCATTGTGGGGTAAAGGGAAGGGGATTTTTTATGGTCGTTCTGGGATGGAAGCGGTGAGCATACCCCTTTTTTATGTTTTGGCGATTGATCCGCGGGCGCTTGTTATGACATCGCCAGGGGACGGAATGACATACTTTTATGGTTTCCATGGGGTTGACGCAATGAAGCGGTTTCGCGAGAAGTTAGAGCAGAAACGCAATTTTAATGAGTCTGATTTAGAAAAGGCGCTTGTGGGAAGCACTTATCAGCAAGGCTCTGACCTTTCAGAATATCTTTTAAAGTTACGCGTCAGCGAATCTGAAAAAATTTTAAATCCTAATGACCGATATATCAAAGAATTCATTTTCCCGATGATGCTTAATAGTTGTGATGTTCGCCTACATCCGAATGTCCTTGAAGATTTCACTAAAAATCAAACGTACAATGAAGTTTTATTTTCGGGTGGACTGGAACATTCAGTACAGCTTCTGGCGCTAGCAATAGTTACTGATCAGCTTAAATCTTCTTGTGTTAGTAACCCCTCTTCTGAAGAGAAGAAGGTCTGGGATGCAATTGGGCATGTGTGCGAAAAACACAAGTTGCCCCTGGTGCTTCTTAATTAAACTTTACCATTTAGTTGCCATAAAACGTTAATTGAAGGGATTCTTGTGAAAAATAAAAAAATAGTTTATCTCGTTCTCGCTACTCTTGTGGCGCTGGGGCAGGTGCGACAGGCCGTGTGTGTGAAGAATTCTCGGGGGATTGCGCCGGATGTTGTCTTTGTGTTCCCCGGCGAGGAAACGAGCCTGAAGAGCGATACAAGCCATTCCCAGGACGGGCCTTTGAGTCTGTTGCAAGAAAAAATGTGTTATCGTACGATCCGGGTTGCCCGCCCAGCAGACCTGCCAGCCATCAAGAGAATTTTTTGCGAGAACTTTGGCGAATCTTTTTATAACTTTGAGCAGCGCTTGTGGATGGTGCTGGTGGTGCGGGGAGAGGTTAAAGGTTTTGCGCAATATGATGCTCTTTGTGGTTGTAATCCCGAGTTGTACTACTTAGCAATTGCACGAGATGTTCGGAGACAGGGCCATGCCAGGCGACTCTTAGGGGAGGTTTGTAAAGATTTGCTGTGCAGGGAAGTTGAGTCTGTTTCTTTGCAAACTGATCTTGATAATGCGCCTGCCCAAAAGTTATATGAGAAGTTTGGTTTTGAGCTAGTTAAATCCTGGCCGAAAATCGTTGAATATACCTTGAAACTCAAAACCTGGGCGCAATCATGCAAAGGAAAATAGTTTTTATTGCTCTTGCCGCCGTTCTGGCGCTTGGGCAGGCATATCAAGCTGCGTGTATGCAGACGAGCCATCTACAAAAGGGCTTTGTTGAGCCGGATGTTGTTTTTTGTTTTTCAAAACCACACAATACATGCTCCATTGGGGTAAAGGGCTTTTTACAGCAAAAATTGCGTGAGGGTTATGACGATAATGTTATCAAGCTTGTTATAGCGTCTCAGCCGGGAACATTACTCAAGTACAGCCTCCGATGCTGGGAGGATCTGAGGAAACAAACTCAATGGCTTATTTCACGTATGCCCCGAAAAATAACCAAGTATGACCACTTAGGTGTTTCGTTTATTGATTTGACAGGGGAATATTATAGGGCGTTGATTCGTGTCGTTTGGGTAGGTTTGGATTTTGTTACCAAGATCGAAGGGTCTTTGGGGCAATATGGTCTTCCGCCGGAGTTTAAAGAGCATCCCTATGCGAGCTGTTCGGTGACTGATACAAACACCGGTACTTTTTGTGGTTTGCTAAGAGCGGAGAAGGGACGGTTGGTGCCACAGGTCAGGGTTATGCAGCTTATTGAAGGTGACCCTCGTGCAATATTTTTGACTGCACCAAATGACATCCTGACTCCTGCAGTTCTTGATACTGGAGGAATCGCAGGTATGCACGACTACCTTTCTAAAAAGGCTTTGGTACGATCAAAGGAAGAGAATAAGTTGGAAAAGTTGTTTTTGAAATCAGGCATGAGCGCGCCTGATTTTTTACAAAATTGCGACTTTATAAGCTCTGATGTGCGCATGCCGCCAAATATCGTTTTGCAGCGCGTTTTAACTAGCAAAGCTGTTAACAGTGAAACAGAGCGTTACAGTGAAATTGTTGTTTTGGGAGGCTCCCAATGCAAGGCAAAGCTTGTGGGTTTTGTGGCAAGTAAACAGCAACTTGAGTGGGAAGAGCGGTACCATAAATTTGCTTCGCTGTCGGCTCAAAAAGAGATTTGGCAAGCATTGAGTGTTGTTAGTAAAAAGTATAATATCTCTCTTTTTCTTGTTAAGTAAATTTTGGTTAGGTTGCGAGCTGTGCTGAAAAATTGGAATAGTTAATAGTTTTTAATTGGTTATTGAGATGGAATTTATCATGAAAGCAAAAAAAATAGTTTACTTTGCTCTAGCAGCCCTTGTGCTGTTGGTGCTGATACCCAAAACCTGGGGCATGCAGCCTAGGAGCCCAAGTAAATTTTTTCTTAGGCCCGATATTGTTTTTTGTTTTCAAGATCAATGGGATACGGGTTCGCTTTTGCCAACAAGTTCTTTGCAGCAAAAGTTATCTGAGGGATATGGCGATAATGTTATCCAATATTGGATGAGGGTGCAGCCAGAGTCGGTTCGCAAGAATTTGTTTGCGTGGTATGAGCTTGCGAAGAACACCGAAAAAACTGTTTTTAACCAGGGGAAGCTCATCCAAGTCTCCGGATTTAAACAACCTTTGCGTGACTTGACGCAAGATAAAAATTTTAAACTTCTTGTTCGTTCTGTACAAATCAATAAAAACTTTGCACATAAGTTGCGTGTGCATGTAGCTCAGTTTGGGATCCCACCTGATTTTACCGAGGGTTATTATAGGAGTTGTTCGCTTATTGATCACAAGACAGCAACCTTTGGATCTCGGTGGTTTTTATATGTTCTGGCTGTCACGCCGCCGGCGATTTTGCATGCGAGCCCGTATGATGTTTTTTCAGATCGGGATAAGGTTGTTGAGTGTCGCGAGTATATTGCTGACTGTAAAAAGCAGGGGGTCTGTTTTAGTCCTGATGAGATCTTAAAAAAGACCGCTAAGAATAATTATAATGAAATTGTTGTTCTTACTGATCCTGAGTGTCCCCGCAACGTCCACTTGGTTGCATTTGCCCTGCAGAAAACGGAGTGGGAGAATTATGACCAGTATTGGCGAAGCCAAGATGAAGATTATAACAGTGAACAATGTCAACTGATTGCTTTAATTGAATCAATAAGCAAACACAGCCATCTTCCCATTTTATTGATTGATACCTGCGATAAAGAATAGAGGCCCTGCGAGGATTGTTATGAAAAACAAAAAACCAGTGTATTTTACCCTGGCCATTCTACTGTTGTCGGGATCCCAAGCCTGGGGCATGTTAACAAACAACCATAAAAAGAGTTTTGCTCGGCCCGATATCGTTTTTTGTTTTCAAAATCCACAGGATACGGGCTCGTATTTGCCAACAAGTTATTTGCAGCAAAAACTGGCAGAAAAATACGATGGCGAGTCGACCAAACGTGTTCTGCAGAGAAACCCATTCAAGATTATTCGGGAGCATTTGCAGGCGTGGGAGGAGTTGAGGAAAAATACCGATCGGCTTATCTCGCGCACCTCGCAAAAAACGATTTTGGTGAAACCTATAGACCTGCCCTTCATTGATTGGACGAATGAACTGTACCAGTTGCTTGTACGTGCGGTTGGGATAAATTCTGGGTATGTTGAGAAAATTGGTATGTCTCTGGCGAGGTATGGCCAGTTGCCGGATTTCAAAGAGGCGTTTTACAGAAGTTGTTCCGTGATTGGGCCAGAGACAGATACTTATGATGGCTGTGATTGGAGTGGACTAGGTTCCCCAATTTTATGGGTCTTGGACGTTAAGTCTCAGGCAATTTTGACGACCGTACCCTTTTGTGCGTGTAGCGAAAGCGATACTCCAAATAAGTATCTTAAAGAAATAGCAAAAAAGCGCGAATCGGTTGAATTATGTTTTGCGAAAAATCCCTCGCTTTTTTCTCACGTAAGTATAACGCTTTGCGGGCGTAATCCGAAATTGTATGGACGCCTCAGTCCAGATACTATTTTGAGTGGGACCGGTTGTTATAACCCGCATGAGTCATTTTCTGACAAACTATACAATGAAATTGTTGTCCTGGGAGACGCTGTGTGCCCCAGAGCGGTAAAGCTTGTTGCGCTCGCAGTGCGAGAAGATTGGCTGCCTGTGACGTTAACTTTCGAGCAAAAACGTCTCTGGAAAAAGCTTTATGACGTGCTCCAGAGGTATAAAATTCCCCTCATACTTCTTAATGCCCGGCGCACAAAGAGGGTATATGAGTTCTGAGACTTTTGTGGGGTGCCGTTCCCGCTTCTCTTAGTGTCACACGCAGTATCTAACTATTTATCAAAAAATTCCCTCAAAAAACTCGTACAGACGCTCTGATTTTGCTACGGTGAGTGATGCCTATATGTCCTTTTACTCGGGAGCATCCCATGTGTAAAGTGTATTGCGTGCTTGCCTTGTGTTTCGCGATTACCAGTAGCAGTGCGATGCAAGACCAGAACCAGCCAAAAAGTGAGGATCTGTCGTTTCTTGACAAAATAGATTCGTATGAAAAAATTACCCCCACCCAGCAGACCCTTTTTACTCTAAAAGAGCCTTATTGTAAGCAAGTATCTAAAGTGTGCGTGCCGTCTAATGATACGTTAGTGAAGACTTTTCTGACTGATCATATCAAACTCGAGAGTGCCAAAAAATTGCTCATATTGGTCGTACATGGGACGGAGCTACTTGGCAAGAAAAATCCTGATTTTTATGATACGAAAAATAAAAACTTTCAGGAGCTTTTAAAATTTGCCGGTGAGTATGCGCTAAAACGCAAAAGCAGTTTTGACGTTTTAGCGTACTGTTGGAATGGCGAAAATAATAGCAAAGCTCGCATTGAGGCTGGAAAGTTGCTGGCGGTTCTTTTTGATGCGCTTGCCCAGAGGTATAAGAAAATTATTACGTTATCCCAAAGCCATGGGGCTAGCGTTACCAATATAGCGTCTAATCATCTACAAAAAATATCTATTGATACCATGGTGCATTTTGGGTCACCCGTGCGTGAACATGGCGATCTTCCTGATTATAAACCCAACAACTTTCGGCTACTGGTGAATCTGTTTTCGCTCCATGATTTGATACAGCTTTTAGGCGTTAGATTGGATACGCTGGAAGAGCAAGAAGACAGTATTAAGCTCTATAAAAAGCTGGAGCAACAGCTGATTGAATTGAGAAAGCGCGAAGCGCGCGATAAGCAGGTTTCGTTGTGCGTTAGCGACCAAGAAGGTTCACTGGTCAATGAGACACACAACACCATTTCACAACTGGGCAAGCTTAAAGGGTTGATGTTGGATGGGCGTGTGTATGATCAGCAGTTGGGTCGATCAGTGTTTAATGTCGAATTTCGGTGTGACAATATGCGTCCCGCACATGGTGAGCTGCCCTTTAAGGTAACGCCAGTTTTGAGCCTCTTGTTGGATAGCCTTGAACAGACCGTTGGTATCCTGGGTAATGGTGGAAAGACATGGCGTGATAAACCGTGGAAAAGAGAGCTGCGCGATCTCTTTGATCGTTTTCCTATTACCTACCACTGCAATAGAAACACCAAGCACGAGCGGCCGTTCCTGTTGGGGCTACCTGTTTTTCGTAATAGCGATGTGCGCAAGATCGATGCCGGGGAGCAGCCGTATGCTCAAGGGTTTGAGTATCTCGAGGATAGGCTAGTGAGCTCAAGCAGCGAGGACAAAAAGATATTTAAAAAGCTTTTTGGCAAAGATATCGAGGAGCAAGATTCGTTGGCATACACGCTCTTTTCTCTGCTTTTTAAAGCGCTCAGATAGTTTGTGGGTGGCGCTTGTACGCCGAAGAGCGTACACTAAATAATGAAAAATAATTGTTTTTTTATAGCCCCTCTCCCCTTGGTGCAGGGGGGCTTGCTAAGGGAGTCTCTCGCATGGTTTCTACAACGTCGCCCCGGGCAGAGGCCTGGTCAGGGTATGTTCCAAAATTGTTTACATTGCTTTATCGTGGCTATTCGTGGGGCACTTTTCAGTCAGACCTGCTTGCAGGCCTGACTGTTGCAACTATTGCTCTGCCGCTTGCGCTGGCACTGGCAATTGCGTCAGGTACGACTCCCGAGCGCGGGCTTTTTACGGCCATTGTGGCGGGTTTTCTAACGTCGCTTTTTGGGGGATCTCGCTTTCAGATCGGTGGCCCAACCGGCGCATTTGTGATTGTGATTTTTAATGTAATCCAGAAATTTGGCTATGAGGGCCTGGTGGTGACCACTCTGATGGCCGGGGCGATTTTGATTGTTGCTGGTATTGCGGGCTTGGGAACTATTATTCGCTATGTCCCGCACCCGGTTATTTCTGGCTTTACGGCGGGTATTGGTATCCTGATTATGGTGGGCCAGGTGAAGGATTTTTTTGGTCTAACCTGCGCCGTTCCTGCCGAATTTCTCGACAAAATGAAGGTGTATGGTGAACATATTGGGCAGGCAGTGCCCCAGGCCTGGATACTGGCATTAGGGACGCTGATCGTGACGCTTTGGATCAGGAAAAAGCGCCCGACTATGCCAGCGTTTATCATAACCATTATCGGAAGTACGGCGATAGCCGTAATTTGTAAACTTTCTGTGGAGACTATAGGTAGCCGTTTTGGTAGTATTCCGTCAGCACTTCCCTATCCATCGCTTCCATCACTTTCACTCGCAGGCATGGCTGACATGCTGCCAGCAGCGCTCACAATAGCTTTTCTGGCGGGCGTTGAATCGCTTTTATCAGCAACTATTGCCGATAGTATGACCGGCACGCGCCATCGTCCTAACTGTGAATTGATTGCCCAGGGAATCGCCAATATTGGGTCGGTAATTTTCGGTGGCATTCCGGCTACTGGTGCGCTTGCGCGTACGGCAGCCAATATTCGTTCGGGTGGTAAAACGCCGGTAGCCGGTATGTTGCATGCCGTTTTCTTATTGCTCTTTATGAAAGTTCTTGCGCCCCTTGCGGTCTGGGTGCCACTCTGTGTTTTGGCGGCAACCTTGGTGGTGGTCGCCTGGAATATGATCGAGCTTGACCATGTGATCCACGTAGCGCGTACTTCGCGGAGCGATCTGGCAGTCTTTTTGATTACGTTTCTTTTGACACTGGTGAGCGATGTGACAATAGCAGTCTCCTTTGGTGCCCTGGTCGCTGTGCTGCTATTTACCGGCCGTATGATTACGCTTGCTGAAAGCCAGTACAAGAATAAAGGGAGTTTTGAAATTGAGCAGGAGGCTGATCAAGACGATGCGTTTAATGCCCTAAAAGTTCCTAAGCGGGTACGAGTGGTGTATTTATCAGGCCCCTTCTTTTTTGGCGTTGCATCAACGGTCAATGATTTGCTTGCAAGAACTGACACGGCCCCGAAAGTTATTGTGCTGGAGCTGAGCGCAGTGCCTTTTATTGATGCAACCGGGTTTCATACGCTGACGACATTTGTTAAGTCGTCGTATCGGTCGGGGGTTCCAGTATTAGTAGCTGGTGTTACGGATAAGCGGACCACCAGGCTCTTTACCTACCTGTTTACACAGGTGCTTGAGAAACAGCCGATCGACCATTATCTTTTTGACAATCTTGACCAGGCGTTGGTGCGAGCGCAGGAGATAAGCGCGTCTTTGTAAGATTATTTACACTTTTAAGAAGGCCCTTTCGATCAATTCATAGCATTCGTGTTTTTGAAGGGTATAGTGGGATTTATCGAGGAAATCATAATAACCCATAAGTTCTGCCTCTTCTGCACATGCTTGTAGGTAGAGATTGTGGGCAAGCTCGCTGGGGCACGCAATGGGGGTGCCGGTAATTGTTCTGGTTGGCTGCAAAGCCCAGGTGCGCAGGATGGGGCCATAGGTTTGGGAAAGAAAGTATGGTAAATACGGAATCCCCTGTTTGGCGATTTCATGAAGGGGTGTGCACCCGTTACTGCCCGGCTGTTGTAGAAGCTCTCCGATAATGGGCTTTATACAATTATTAAGAGCAAAAAGTTTTTCTAGTGTGCTAATGGCGTCAATCCCTGGTTTTGCGGCGAATAGATGGTGTAAAAAGTTTTTTTTGGACGCATCGCCTTGTTTGAGTAGTGGTGCAAGCTGTGCGGGTATTTCGAGTTCAGAGAGAAGCCCCACGAGAAATATGAGTGGTAATGGATGGAGTGGCGAGCAGGTGGGCGAAAGTATGGTTAAGCTCAGGCTTTTTGAGGTAGGGTTATCACTAATATCGAGCCCAAATTTTTCCTTTAGTGCACTTCTTATTTGTGGCCAAATTAGCTCAGGATAACGTTTTACTAGCCATGCTGCTGTTTTATGCCGTTCCCCGAGAACCACTAGAGATCCGACGGTGTGTTTGTGGTAGTCTGGAGCTTCTATAAGCCTTGGGAAGAGTTTTTTAAAGGTTGTTGTTGACAGTAGCGGAGTCAGTTTTTCAAGTACGTCGACTGCCTGTGTATCAGATGGTTTTGTGCACAAAAGGTGTAACCAGGTCTGTTCGGCCTGTTCAGTTTTTCCTAATACTATGTCGTGATAGGGGGATTCTTGGAGGTCGATGGTGCATACAAGTCCCACTAAGAAGGGTATTTGGTTGTATAGTTTATTGCGCAATGCGTGGTGTAGGAGTGTTGTATTATCCGGCTCTTTAAAGTCTAATGGGGCTTCTAGCGGCGAGCGCATGCCAAGTTCCTGCTCGCATGTTTGCGCAAAGAGTTTGTTGAAGAGACTTTTATTAAGCAGGTATAGTTTGGCTGCCGTTTGGTATTTGCCGCTTGACCACATGTAGTGAAAAGGATTTCTGTTATCGGCGTCGGGTGTTTGCATGAGGGTATCAAATAAAGAAGTTTTTTCTCTTTGCAGGGCCAGATTTAATTTTTCTATAGCAATTGCAGCCTGCTGGTCTGTCATGGCGGCGATTAGATGGTGCAAGAAGGTACGTTTATCTTTGTCGGGTAGCACCAGGAGCGTGTCAGCGGTTTGCTGCAGCAGTATTTTTGGCAGGTACGATGCAAGGAAACAAATGATGGGAAATGCGCTGCGTCTGGCTGCGTAATGTAAAAGTGTTTCTTCCTGAATTGGCCATTGGAGCAGCTGTATCTGTTTTTTTTGTCCAACGGGTTTTAGGGCTTTTTCAAAGGAGTCTAGCGCTGTTGGTGAACCTGAAATAGTTTTAATCAGGGCAAGAAACCGTTTGTGCTGTTTTTTGTTTAGCTTCCCAATACCTGGGGTGCGGGAGCCGTGCACCAGTGCGCATGAAAAGACCGTGGCTGTGATTGCTATAAATAAACAGGAGCGCATACCCATAGATTAATCCTTGAGATCTTGCTGGTGCCGAAACTTATTCGTTACTGACACATGGAGTGTACTGTGTTGGATGTGCAAAAGGCAAGAGTTTGCGATAGAAAAAATGCTTGCTTTGAATGCCAGAGTGTGCGCATTATGCTCCAAAATAATCCATTATATTTCCGTAACATTCAGGTGTTTTAAATGGCGTTTTGTCGTTGGGTGAACGCTTAAGGCATGCCTGTTTAAAAAGTTCCTGCGCGTGGTCAAGGGGGCTTTGAGTTATCATGAAATTCGAGTCCGTTCCCTTTGTGTTTGCCCATTGAACGAATTGGTCGTCATAAGCATTTCGCAACACTTTGGCCGACTCTTCCATTCCGCGGTTGGCTATGATATGAAGTGGTGTTGTGCCTTTTTTTGAGCATGTCTGTAGGAGTTTTGCAAGAACGCTTGTTACATTGGGATCGATCAATAAAAGTTGATCGATCGTGTTTGCTGCTGGTCTGTCATCAAAGGTAGAAAACAGATCATGAATAAACGTGTACTGGTCTTGCCCGGTGGTGTGTGAGAGTTGTTTGGTTAGATTTTCTAAAGTGGATATTTTTGCTAAAAGTGTGATCAGGAGCTTGATTCTATTATCTTTGAGTTTGCCGACACGCTGGAGCTCGAGGGTGTGGGGGAGAGCATTTTTACCGAATGCGATTTCGTTGTCGATAGTTGCAATAGCTTCTTTTAAAAAGCAAAATGCGTGTTTTATGCTGGCCTCGAAAAGTGGGGGGCTCTTTTTTTTGAGCCAAGCGAGTGTCTGAAACTTCTTTCCCTTAATAAGTTTTGCTCCGGGGTTTTCGTTTGTTGCATCGATTATTTGCATGAGTTTTTTCCAGATTTCAAGCACGTTGTTTTTCGTTTGAATGGCAAGTACCCTCTCAAAGATTTCGGCTAGTGCGGTGTCGGGATAGTTTTCACAAAGTTCAGTCATAAACGTTTGGTGCGTATTAAACGATTTGCTCAGGATCACTACTGAGCTGAAGGCCTGATTATTTTCGGTATTGAGGAGTAAGCCGATAAAAAAGGGGAGGGATCCCAATGGGCTCTTTCTGGCGGCATAATGCAGAAGCGTTTCGTTGTTTCGGTCCCGAAATTGAAGGGGATTTTCAGTGGTGAGGTCGCAGGCAAGTTCTTTTTTACAGTAATCTTTCAGTGCAGAGTTCAGTAGTTTTTGGTCAAGGCTATATAGATAGGCTGCCGTGAGATATTTATTTTTTTGGGCAAGTTGTTCAAGAGAGGTAGGCCCATCAAGAGCAGATGCATGCAGTAATTTGCAGAACACGTCTTTTGGAGTAATTATTTGGTTTAGTTTTGTTAGCGTTGCGCTACATTCTTGGTCCGAAAGCATGACCAGCAGCGGTTGTAAAAATGTCTGTTGAGAAGAATTTTCTTTGAGTACGAGCCTGGTGAACGTTAATGGTTGTGCAGTTTTTTTTAGTGATTCGGTAAGAAAAAAAAGCACAGGAAGAGCTTGGCGCTCTGATGCATAATGCAAGAGCGTCTTTTTTTGAGAAACGGTTTGCAATAGCACTACCTGCATCTCGGTTGAAAAACTATTTAATTTTTGCTTAAATTGGCCAAGAGATTCTTGTTGCGTTGAAATGAGCGAGACCAGTTCATTAAAATTTTTCTGATATTTTTTAGTCTTTGTGTTGGATCCAAAAAGCGACAAGTTTGCAACGAGCATGCCTAACCCAAATACAAATGCCCAAGCCCGAGTATTCATAGTTTCCCCTAGTTTCACCTATGTATTAGACCTATCCTCTGAGTGCCAGCTGCAGTATACTGCTTTGCCTGTTGACAGTACAAGTGTTTTTATGTGTGCTCGTCGTGGCTTCGCGGCTCTTTTGATTGTTTTTTACGGTAAATCGCGGTAGCGTAAAGGGCGCGGTGACCGTAATTGTTTCTGGTGAACGGGTGGGGACATGAGTAAAAAAATATTTGTAAGACGACTGGTTATTTTGGCACTGGGTATGTGCTGTGTGGCTCAGTGCGCCCAGGCTTCCCAGAGCAGGCAGTGCAAGTACAAGATAATTCGAGTTGATCTTATGGCGCCCGGTCACGGCTATTCTGTTAATGCCGTTATGCAACGTATTGCATATGATCGCGATCAAAAAATGACGGATTTGACGGGGGAAAATCTGGTGCCATTTCTTGTCGGTATAGTGCGGGATTGGGCGGTTTTTGGAAAAAACGCAAAGAGTGAACACTTTGCGTTTTTAAACCTGGTCAAGTACCTTTGCGGTCAGTATAAAAAACAGATTGGCCTTGCGGTCTTGCGGGACCTTGCTTTTCGCACTGCGCCTGCTGATACCGATAAGTCCCAGTCGCATCGACGGAAATATTTAAATCAACAAAGATATGAGTTGCATGAGTGGCTTGGAAAAGAGATTTTGATACGTGAACAGCAGCTTGTCGTTCAGAAATAGGTTCCGGCTTGTCGAGAGAGTTATTTCCTGACAATTTCGTGGCTTGCTTGACAAAAATATTCTAGAATAACCCCAGTGAGAGGAAAAAGCATGGACGCGTGTTGTTACACGCGAATTTGCTTGTCTATGTTGTGAGGAGAAGCTTCTGGGAGGTTCTGTATGGGCATAAAACCGTTGAGACTGGAGTTATTGCTAGGACTATTTTTGTGCTTTGGCATGAGCTTGTCTGGTGTTGAGGGGCCAGAGCTCGGGAATTTCGCTCGTTCTTTGCGAGCCTTATTAGTCTCTTTGGTCGGAAGTCGAGAGCGCACTGATTATTTTATAGCTCTCGATGAAGGGCTTCGATTTCCCGGGGACGAAGGCGAGTCTTGTAAAGCCCGTTACCAGTTGGCGGGTCCTGTTACCGCAGATCTAGCAAAGGCCCTCGTGGCGCACAAGGTCGTTATTGCAAGTACCCCGTTGGTGAACAATCTTTTTTTAATCACGGCACAAGATCCCTTACGAGATGGGCGTGTTGAGTGGTGGCTGAGGAATGGTAACAGAAAGCCGTTTAATAGCATACAGGAAGCGCGACAAGATCTTGTGAAGAGAATACAGGAGAACGATGATTCGCAGGCCTTTTTGGAAAACCATTTGACTGATCCCATTATTTCTAACGAGGACCGAAGCCGGGCGCAGAATGCCCTAAAATCGTTAAAAAAATATATTGCACAAAACGTGTTGCCTATTTTGGAGCATGACTACGAAGTGTTTCTTGCCGAAGGTGGCAATTTTGTGGTTTTGGTTCCCACGAGTTTTAGGACCAGTAACAATGCTGCCCTGGCAGAGGCGGGACTCTTACCAGCAAAACTTACTCCGGTTGCTTTTAATGCCATGCGGCAAGTGTTTTCTCGTTATGATCATGTCGAACTCTCTGTCGATCAGTTCAAGGCACTTGTTAATCCCAATAATGCCGCGCGCAAGAACATCATACTGGGGGGGCACGGGTCCCCAAAACCTCATTTTGCAGGGTTAGAGAAGCCAGAGTACCAAAAACTGTTGCGGGTTTTTAATGCTATGGGGTGTGTATCGCTGGTGGTTCGTAGTTGTTTTACGGGCGGTGATGCCGTAGCAAAAATGCATGAGATGGGGCAAGTGGGGCAAGTGACGACCTTTGATCTCCATGACATTAACTTCCTAATGCTTATGGAGGCGACGGCGGAGACGGTGATAGGAGGGTATATGAAAGTTGCAGATTATTATGATGCGATAGATGCCTTTTGCAAGACGGGTCGGCAGGATGATCTTAAAAGAGCCGTTGCAGCCCTTCAAAGTACGTTTTCTGATGCAGCAATCCCTTCGATCTATTTTCCTACAAAGTATAAGGATTTGCCGGCACTGTTTAGGGTAGTAGAGGTTGATAAGCGGATAGTTCGATTAACTTTCGCTCGGCAAAAAAAACTGTTGCTTGAACAGAAAGTTGCTCGGGAGCCAGCCTCTGGGATTATTCTTAATACTGACAATACATTACTCTATTACCCTTCAGTGATCGAAGTTCCGGTAACCATCCATGGTGCGGCAAAACTGGTTTCTATGGCTCAGGGGAGTTTTACGCACACTTTCGATAAGATCACCGCTTCAGGGTTGACGTTTTACCAGTGTATCAGCCGAATTATTGGAACCATAAAATCATCTTCACGCGCGTATGTCATCAAAGAGCTTATTTGCAAAGATAAAACAGTTCGAGGACTTGTGGTGTTTGTTGCAAAGAACTATTTGGGGGTGTTATGGCGGCAGGGAACAGAATATTATATACTCCAGCAGGGGTATGTAATAGAGGTTGGAAATCCCTTCCCTGAGAACGGAATCGATATACATAACAAGGGGGACCTGGTTAATCAAGCGACGTATATGACGGCTCTTTTATGGATTGATCGGGCTGGGCCAACACCAGAAATCATACGGCAATCATCCGGCGGTCAAGAGACCGCTGATATGGCATTTGACGCTGCTATGCATGTAGTGTGTGAGACGGCAGGGCTTGATACCCAGAAGGTTGTCTTTTTAACACAAGCAATACAGGAGCGGCTCTTGAAAAAACAGGTGCGTAGCCCACTTGTCTTGAAAAATGGTACAATTTTACTCTGCCCTCCGCTACAGATTCAAGTGCCATTGGTTCTAGAGGGGACTGCCCGTCTGGTTCCGTTATATGCTGGTAGCGATCCCGTCTTTAGGTGCGAATTCTCAGAAATTACGGCGCAAAATCTTACACTTGACCGGTGTCTTAACAAGCTGTTTGGCTGCGTTATGCCCTACGTATGCCACTATAGTATTAGAAAGCTTATCTGTACTGACCAAAGCGCCCAGGATGTTGATATGAAAGTGTTTGATAAGAGCATCGAAGTACGCTTATCAGGGCGCTCTCTGGTACAGGGGCACCAGGTGGTGGCCGGCGGGGTTCTCCCAGACGGAATTATTAAGGAGATGCGGCGGCGTGATTTAGAAATGATGCAGCGTGCCTTACAAAAAGCCCTGTGGGATTTTTGCAGCTCACTGTATGCCCTTGCCCAGCCGGGAAAATAATGAATGTTTTGTTAGTTTTTATTCAGGAGAGAAGAAGCATGTATCGAACTAACTTTTTTGTGACGGCCTGTGTTGTATTGCTTGGTACGCCACAGTGGAGTGCGGCGAATAGGCTCCACGAGCTTATTCAGGCGGGAAAAGAGGACTTTGAAGTATTGAAAGCTGAGTTGGAGAAACCGGAAACCAAGCATCCTGAGGTTCTTAATGAACCGGATGACAAAGGGCGGACTCCATTGCATCTCGCAGCACAGTTGGGAGATGTGCTTGCTGTTAGACTTTTGATAGAACAAGGTGCAAATAAAGATGCAAAAAATAGTAAAAAAGATATAAAAAACAACTTTTCTGATGAAACGCCATTACATGTGGCAGCTTTAAATGGGCACATTGATGTTGTTAATGAATTGCTCGGGAAAGGTGCTGATAAAGAGGCTCGTGATGCCAAGCAGTGGACTCCTTTGCACAGTGCTGCCGCAAGTGGCGAATCGGAGGTTGTCAATGCTTTGCTTGCAAGCGAAGTGGCAACAAGTGTGATTGATGTTAACAATAAGACCCCCTTGCACGTAGCATCTGAGTTTTGCCATGCGAATGCTCTCGTGGCGTTACTAGAGAAGGATGCAACTATAATTAATGAACCGGATGACAAAGGACGGACTCCGTTGCATTTTGCAGCTGAAAGTGGCTGTATGGATGCTGCCGTGGCGTTGTTTGAAAAGGGCGCAGACATAGATAAGCAAGACAAGAAGGATAAGCAGCAAAAGACGCCATTACATCTTGCAGCTGCATATGCGCATACGCAAAATGATCTTGATAAGAAGCGAAGGGTAAAGAAAAAAGTGGACCATGAAGTTGTTTATAAGTATTTGCTTAGTAAGGGCGCTAAGCAGCTTGAAGACGCTGATAAACGAACACCCGAAATGATACTTAAAGGTCTTTTTGGTGCAAGAAAAACTGTTATTGAACTTTCCAAAGACCCGTTAGAGCGAGCATTGCAGGAGTTTTCAGGCTCATTGCAAGCCCTTGCCCAGCCGGGAAAGTAATGGCACTTTGGGGGCTTGCTCGCATAGGCCCCTTGGGGGTATAGGATGTGCTGGCGTTTGGCCTGGTTGCGCGCGATTTACTGTTGGGGGTTTGGGGTGAACGACAGGTGCGCCGTGAATGGGTGGTTTGCGAGTGCTGCATAGAGCAGGTGTAGTTCCTGGACTGTCGCCGTTTTGAGATAAATTCTCTGGAGGCAGGTATTACGAATCTTGTGTACTGGTGGTTGTGCTGGTCCCAAAAGTGTTGCCTGGATGCCCTGCTGACGAGCTGCTTGCCTGAGTAAGAGAGCACACGCGTTTGCATCTTTTAAAACCTGTTGTTCGTCAGGGTGACGAAGTTCGATTTCTGCAAGCCTGACATAGGGCGGGTAGCGTAATTTTTCGCGATAGGCGATTTCATAGTCATAGAATGCTCGATAGGTTCGCTCATCTAGAAACTGGTAGAGCGGGTGTTCAAGCACCGTTTGAACAATCACCGTGCTTTCAGCTGTTGCGCGCCCTGCGCGTCCTGCTACCTGAATCAGTTGTTGGAGTGTTAGCTCGGCGGCATTATATGCTGGCAGGGAGAGATTGATGTCGGCCCACACAATTCCCACCAGCGTAACGCCCGGAAAGTGATAGCCTTTGGTGATGGTTTGCGTGCCGACCAGAATGTCGATCTGGCGGGCATGCATGGCCCCAACAGTTTCGCTCCAACGTTTTTTGTTGGTGGTAACATCCAGATCAGCTCGTGCAATACGTGCCTGGGGAAATAATTTTGCTAAAACAGCTACAACCTGCTGCGTTCCCAGACCCTTTTTGAGCAATTGTGGCGATGTACAAGCGGGGCATATTTTTGGTTCTGGCGCCAGCGCATTACAGTAATGGCATCGCATAGTGCCATCTTCGTGCAGTGTGAGGCTGACGGAGCAGTTTGCACAGGTGCAGATGTGGCCGCAGGCAGCGCATTGCACGAAGAAACTAAAACCGCGCCGGTTTATAAAAATAATACTCTGCTCGCCGGCAGCAAGTTTTTTTGTAAGCGCCACTTCAAGCTCGCGGCTCAGCCACCAGTAGGGCCGCTTGTACTGGTTTTTGAGCGATACCACTTGCATCTGGGGGAAGCTGCCCGAAAAGCGCTTGGTTATTTCAAACAACTTCCAGTCTCGGTGCTGTACGTTAAATAGCGACTGTATTGACGGTGTCGCCGATCCCATAAGTATCGGTATATTGCACTGGCGCGCTCGTAAAAGTGCTGCTTCTTTGGTGTTTATTTTCGGGTGACGCTTTTCCTGATACCCGCTTTCATGTTCTTCGTCGACCACAATAAGCCCCAAATTTGCACAGGGTAAAAAGACGGGCAGATGGACGCCAAAAATTACCAGGGGCAGGCCATCAAGTAGCGCCTGCCAGAGTTTTTTTTTGTTGGGAGCGCTGGTTGCTGAATGGAACCCGAAAACTCTCAGCGAGTCGCCCCATAAGTTCTTAAACAGGTGTGTAAAACTGACGGCAAGGGTTACTTCGGGGAGTAAAAAAAACGTACTCTTTTTTTGGGCATAGGCGTCTTCGATTAATTTTTTGTACACATAGGTCTTGCCCGAGCCGGTGACGCCGTGAATCAGGATGGGTTTATAAACCGGATGTGTGATAAAGGGGCTTGTGTATTGGACGATTGCGTCCTGTTCACCGGTTAAAATAACCTGCTGAATAGTGTTTGCGCTTTCGGGGGATGGCCCGGTTACTACAGTTTCAACCTGTTCGTATTCGAGAAATGCCTGGATGCGCTTGTATAGGTGTAGGGGTGGCAGCTGATAATAGTCACTTGCTGCCTGTAAAAATGCTCGGTAATGCGTGTCGCGGGGAAAGCTTTCTCGTGCTGCCAACGGCCGAATTTTGAACGTTGCGGGCTCGGGTAGTTGTTCACAGGTGCTGGTCACAAACGCCTGCTCAAGACGCTTTTGTAGGGGGACGGTAACAATACTTCCCACGAGGTCATCTGGCGACCAATCGTCAGGCACGCGATAGGTGAGAGTCTGCTTAAATCCGTTCAGAAGTTTGACGTGTGCGTACATGGGCCTGCTGGAGTGAGGGTAAAAAGCTTATTAACTCATGTGCATGCGCCACGCTGTCTGTGCCTGTAAGGGAAATGGGATAGAATTTGTTATGGGTGTTGCGCTGCATGCAGTGTTCATATGCCCGGTCATAGTGCTCGAGCAAGATTTTTACGACCGCTTCTCGGTCATGCAGCTCAAGCGCCTTCATGACCTTTTGGGTGTCAGCCCCGCCCAATTGCTTGTGCAATTTTTCAATGCACAGCGACAGTTCTTCTGGCGAAAAATGCCCATATTCGCTCATGAGGTGCTGTATGCGGTACGCATAGGGTACTTCGATATACGCTACTGGCGCGTCTTGCATAAGCAGCCAGAGCTCTTGGGGGATACTGACCGTTCCCAGGCGACAGGCCTCATGTTCGACCCAGACAGGGTGTTCGGGGTTGAGCCGTGCAAGTTGCGTCAAGCAATTGACAATAAACTGTTCTTGTGAGGGCTGTGGGGGAAGCCCAAGTGCACCAAAGGCCGAGCCCCGATGATGTGCGATTTTTTCCAGATCAATCACCTGCTCGCCAAGCGCTGCAAGGGATTGGAGAATTTTTGTTTTTCCCGAGCCTGTTTTGCTGCCAATCAACACAATAAAATAGCCCTTTTGAGCCTGGTCGCGAATATGTTTTTTAAAGGCCTTGTACCCGCCATCGAGCAAGAAAACCGTATAGCCAAAAAATTCCAAAAGCATGGCAAAACTCCGGCTTCGCATGCCTCCCCGTGCGCAATGCACCACGACTGCTTTTCCCGTAATCGTTTTTTGTACTTCGGTGACCATCTCGTTCATGCGGGGCGAAACAAAATCAAGGCCCATTTTGACCGCTTGCTCACGTCCCTGTTGTTTGTACGTGGTGCCGACCTGCGCGCGCTCGTCATCAGAGAAGAGCGGCACGTTGCGTGCTCCGGGAATATGCGCATGGGTAAACTCCCCCGGCGAACGAACGTCAAGAAGCGGCAGGCAGGTATATTTTTGCAGGTAGTCTGCTGGTGTTATGAGCTGTGGCATACAGGTGTCTTGTGGATAAGAGTTGGCAAAAATGTGCCACCCCGCAGTGCGAACTGGCTATATGTTTTAGTATACCATAAGCCCGTTTTTGTCCCAAAATGAACAGGGCGGGAATCTAAACCCGCCCCGCGCTAAAAAGTCTTGGAATCTACTGTTTTTTGCCCTTCTTGAAGCAGTGTACGCAGTACATGCAGTTTTTTGTTCCATCTGCGTTGGTGCCGCAATCTTTGTCTGCTTTGATTGCCATGCCACAGCCCTTGCAAGCTGTCGTTGT
>Ga0351917_1017_pt1 | contig 78131 bp, 50 predicted proteins | sample TotcelHT113001N4_FD_206834 | JGI IMG/M metagenome (GOLD analysis project Ga0351917, IMG submission 206834) | Enriched cells from coal bed in the Powder River Basin, Montana, United States - Total cells T11 rep1 HSBNCT.T11.300.1.N4 ...
AATCCTGTGCGGCCAACCTCGTGGCCCGCACCGGAGCAGTGGCGAGAGAAGGACCCTCATCGTGAGCAGCATCCCAAGAGCGACTCCCGTCTCCTCGCCCAGGGTGGCAAACGACGAGCACGATTGCTGCGAGCGTCATGGACCGGTACACGCCGTTGGCCTTTATGGACGCGGAACGGGATCAACCAAGGGCATTGTAGCACAACGGCGTCGTCGCGTTCTGTTCGCGAGCCAAGCCGACTGGATCAGGTTTCGGGGGCAGTGTATTCCCACTCAGAACGAAAGTAACCCATTTAACTACAATGGCAACCCCCACTCATTCCAGAATTCTGGCTTGCATCTGGAAAACCACGGCGCGTTAGCGTATTTTAATAGTTCGTCGCTTGTCCCTGTCTGGAATCGGAAGTGGAATTCCCCGTGAACGAAGGATCTGCTCGTGGTCGCCGATCCCCATGAACCCGACGGTATGTTCCCAGAGGACAACGGGGGCGATCCGAAACCCGATGACAACCTATCGCTTCCACCTACGGAGAGTTTGGCAGCCGAACCACCCAGTCAGCCCACCAGCATCGGCCGTTATCGTGTCGAGGGCGTCATCGGCAAGGGCGGGTTCGGTCTGGTATTCTTGGCCCATGATGATCAACTGCGCCGGCGCGTGGCGATCAAGGTGCCGCATCGGGAACTGACATCCCAGCCAGCCGATGCCGAAGCCTACCTGGCCGAAGCTCGTGCTCTGGCCAGCCTGGACCACCCGCATATCGTACCGGTCTTGGATGTCGGCAGCACTCAGGAATTCCCCTGTTTCTTTGTCTCAAAACACGTCGAAGGCACGAACCTAGCCCAACATCTGAAGCAATCCAAGCTCAGCTACACCGAAGCGGCGGAATTGACGGCCACCGTGGCCGAAGCGTTGCACTACTCCCACAAGCAGGGGTTGGTGCACCGGGACATCAAGCCGGGCAACATCCTGATCGACCACAGCGGCGAACCCTACCTGGTCGATTTCGGACTGGCGTTGAAGGAAGCCGAGTTGGGCAGAGGCCCGCGTTATCCTGGAACGCCTGCCTACATGAGCCCCGAACAGGCTCGCGGTGAAGGGCACCGTGTGGACGGTCGCTCGGACATCTACAGCCTGGGAGTCGTGCTGTACCAAATGCTGACTGGACGACGCACCTTTTCAGCCGATACGAGGGACGAACTGCTGGAACTGATCGCCACACAGGAACCGAAGCCGCCGCGCCAAGTCGATGACCGGATTCCCAAGGAACTGGAGCGGATCTGTCTGAAAGCTCTTTCGCGGCGGGCGTCGGATCGGTACACGACGGCCAAGGACATGGCAGAGGATCTGCGGGCGTTCGTCGCACTCTCGAAGCCCGCCGCGGACTCCGGCATTCCCGTGTCGGAAAAAGGGAGTGCCAGCGATCATCCTTCGCCGACACCGCTTGGCGATTCCTCGACATTGGACTCTGACAGGCGCCCATTTCGGATCGTTCCCAAGGGCCTGCGCTCGTTCGACGAGCATGACGCCGAATTCTTTCTGGAGTTGTTGCCTGGCCCACGTGATCGCGAGGGGTTGCCGGACAGCATCCGTTTCTGGAAGACGCGGATCGAAGAGACCGATCCCGACAGGACGTTCTCCGTGGGAGTGATCTATGGGCCATCGGGCTGCGGGAAGACGTCGCGGATGAGAGCCGGTTTGCTACCGAGGCTGTCCCAAGATATCGTAGCCGTCTACGTCGAATGTACCGGGCAGGAAACCGGACTGCGGCTGCTGAACGCACTGAGAAGGCACTGTCCTGCTCTGCCAAGTAATTTGGCGTTGAGAGAGACGTTGGCAGCGATTCGCCGGGGGCAAGGTGTGTCCTACCGCAGGAAGGTGTTGATCGTTCTGGATCAGTTCGAGCAGTGGCTGCATGCCGATTGGGAAGCAGATAGCGGCGAATTGGTCCATGCTCTGCGACAGTGCGATGGAAGCCAAGTCCAGTGCGTGCTGATGGTCCGAGACGACTTTTGGCTTGCGGTCAGTCGGTTCATGAACGATCTGGAGGTTCCGCTGCTCGAAGGACAGAACAGCGCGCTGGTAGATCTATTCGATGTGGAACATGCATCGAAGGTTTTGGCCTCGTTTGGTTGGGCTTACGGCCGACTCCCTGACCAAGTGCGAGAAATGACTGGCGAGCAGCGGGCATTTCTCAAGCGGGCAGTCACCGGCTTGGCTCAGGAAGGCAAGGTCGTCTGCGTACGTCTAACCCTGTTCGCGCAGATGATGAAGGGCAAGCCGTGGATACTGTCTACCTTGAAGCAGATGGGGGGAATCGAGGGCATCGGTGTGACGTTCTTTGAAGAAACGTTCGCTACGACGAGCTCACCGCCAAAGCACCGTTACCACCAGAAGGCGGCCCGTGCGGTATTGAAGGCCCTGCTGCCCGAATCGGGGGTGAACATCCGTGGCCACATGCGGACGCATGCAGAGCTGCTGGAAGCGTCCGGTTATCCGCGCCGTCCCCAGGATTTCGACGAGTTATTGAACATCCTGGACAGTGAACTGCGGCTGATCACACCAACCGATCCAGAAGGTATTCAGGAAGACGAAGATTCCCAAGTTCCGGCCACTCCCAGTCAGAAGCACTACCAATTGACGCACGACTACCTAGTTCCCTCGCTCCGCGATTGGCTGACGCGCAAGCAGAAGGAAACTCGCCGAGGCCGAGCCGAACTGCGACTGGCCGAACGAGCGGCGTTGTGGAACGCGCGGCCCGAAGCCAAGCAGTTGCCGTCGTTTGGCGAGTGGCTGAGTTTATGCGCGCTGACCAAAGGGCAGGACTGGACGAAGATACAATCGCAAATGATGCGCACTGCGCGTCGGCGCCATTTTCAGCGGGCCGCGATGGTGGTCGTGGTGCTGGTCATGCTGGGCGCCACCGGCTGGCTGTTCTACCAGCGGCAGCAAGCGAGGAACCTTGTTGCCCGCTTGCTGGAAGCCGAGACTTCCGGGGTACCGGAGATTGTCGGTGAGATCGCGTCCTTGCGGCGCTGGGCCGATCCGCTGCTGGCCGCAGTTGCCAGGACCGATGACCCCAAGAAACGGTTGCACGTCAGTCTGGCTCGACTACCGCAGGACGCCGAACAGATTCCGGCGCTGCGGGACCGTTTGTTGGATGGCCGTCCTACGGAAGTGCGCGTGATCCGCGGCATGCTCCACCCATACGCCACGCGATTAACCACATACCTTTGGGGGGTACTGGACGACAGTACCGAACTGACTGGGCGCCGGTTTCGTGCGGCCAGCGCGCTGGCCGCGTTCGACGCATCCAACCCCCGCTGGCCGGAGCACGCCGAGTCACTGGCGGCTTGGTTGGTGGCTGAAAACCAGGTCATCGTTCCCGAGTGGGCCGACCTGCTCCGCCCGCTGGGGCAGCACCTGATGGAGCCTTTGAAGAGCCTGTTTGCAGCTGACCGCCCGGACTGGCGTTCCGCTGCCGCCGTCGTGCTCGTGGATTACCTGGGCGGCGACGTGGGCCAACTCGTCCAACTGAACCGACACAGCAACGACACCCAGCGGGCAATTCTCGTCGACAGCCTCCGTGGACACAGAGGCCGAGCGGTCGAACTGTTCCAGCAGGAGATATCCCGGACGACCACAGCAGACGCTACCCAACAGGAACAAGCGGTGCTGGCGCGGCAGCAAGCCTCGGCCGCCATGGCACTGATGCTGATGGGCCAGCCCGAGCCGGTTTGGCCGTTGCTGGGACAGACCGACGCCCCGCAACTGCGCACCTGCCTCATCCACTACTTCGCCCCCGCCGGCATCGAGCCCGCACTGCTGCTGGAACGTCTGCGGACGGAGCAAGGGCCCGAGCTGCGGATCGCGCTGCTGCTGAGCCTGGGGGAATACCGGAACAGTTTGCTTCTGACACGCCGCCAGCGCGACGCGCTGATTCCACAACTGCTGGCGGCTTTCCGTTCTGATCCCCACCCCGGGATTCACTCTGCAGTGGCGTGGCTCCTGCGCGAATTGGGCCAGGCCGACAAGATCAGGGAAGCAGAACAAACGCTGCAGGGAAAGGGCCCACAACCCGCCCACCACTGGTACATCACGTCCCAAGGACATACCATGGCCATGATCCGCGGTCCGGTTGCATTCATGATGGGATCGCCGGATCGCGAGGAAGGCCGCGACAAGAGCGAGCTTTTGCGCCGGGAAGAGATCCCCCGCAGCTTTGCCATTGCGACCAAGGAGGTGAACTTGGCTCAGTTCCGCCGGTTTTGGCAGGATTTCCTTATCGAGACCCAAGACGACAGCCACCCGGATCTGCCGGTTGACCGCGTTGACCTATTCGCGGCCATGGCGTACTGCAACTGGCTCTCTGAGGTGGAAGGCGTGGCGAGCGATCAGCGGTGCTACGTGGACCGGGGCGATGGCCAACTCGGCTTGGCCCCTGACGCGTTGCAGAGGACCGGATACCGCTTACCCAGCGAGAGCGAATGGGAATTCGCGTGCCGCGCGGGCACGGTCACGCCACGCCATGATGGCTTCGACGACGACTTTCTCGACTACTTCGCCTGGAATACGCGAAATACGGATCGTCTCCTACAGGCCGTAGGCTCCTTGAAGCCAAACGGTCTGGGACTGTTCGACGTTTACGGAAACGTCCGCGAATGGTGCCACCTGGAGAACACGTTTCTTGACGGGACAGCGTTCCCCGAAAGCGACGATTTTGGCCGTGTTCGCGGCGGTTCGACTTTGTCCGAAAAGCGGACCTTTCGATCCGCCTTTCAGCTAGGAGTGCTTGCCACTAGTGCGTTGCGCGGATACGGATTCCGCATCGCCAGAACGATTGTTTTTCCCTGACTTGTTTTCCCCTGACCTGACTGTATGAGGAGCATTTGGATGAAAGATCAAACAAAAACAACCCCCGATTCCTCGCTGCCTCCCTGTGGCACCTACGGCTCGAACTATGCGATCTTCCGTTGGACAGGTGGTGAATGGGTCTTAGCCCAGGACTGCTGCAGCTACCACTACAATCCGAGTGAGCCGGGCGAGCCCGGTGAGCATGTCGGGGAACTCCGGGTAACAGAATGTGGTTCGAGGCTGCAGTACTCCGAGCATGATTGACTCCCGAGATTCTCACCCGCGGCCCGTCGCTTTGTGTGCGTATCGGCAGGTCTCCGACCCGCCCTCAGATCACTCCGCCTATTGTGGGCTGCTGCAACAGCTCTCTCACGTGGCGGACTGGGAGCTTTGCCGGGTCGGTGACGACGCGTGCGAGGCGTGTTGCCGGAGCGATCCGCCGACACCGGACAAGATCAATTTGGTGGTCGCCTCGTTCTTGTTCAGCCTTGCATCGGCGGTGATCGAAGCCGATGGACTGCCGGATTGCACCGTCGAGGCAGCCTTGGAACTGAAGAGCCGGGCTTTCTCGAACCTGAAATGGTCCGCAGCCAGCAACACGGTCGGCAAGCCTCGGAGTTTGTCGGTGCCGCCGGACGCATACCTGCGCGCGGGCCGGACGTATGCCTGCGACGTCGTGCTGTGCTGTTCGGACTCGTCGCCGGAAACCGAGCGGGCGTTACGAAGCGTGTTGAACCAGAAAAGTGCGCTGACGCTGGTGCATTTGGTAGACAATGGAGGTGGCGCTGGCGGACTGATCGAACGTTATGCCCATTGCGGTACCGTTACCGTCCATCACCACCCGGTCCCCCAATCGCCACTAGCCGCCGTTCACGAGATTGTCGACCGTTTGCATTCCGAGTACATCGCGATCCAGGATCCTCGCACGATTAGCCGGCCATTCCGTATCAGCCACTCGATAGGGCTGCTCGAGGAGCATGGCGGAGACATTTTGGGGGCGAGTCTGCAAACGCCCGGTGGCGAAGTTCGTGCCGTGGCGCCGACCTCGCGATACGATCGTTATCTGCCGCCGGAAACGCTAGTCATCCGCCGCGCAACCTTTGTGGACCTGGGCGGCGTGGCCGATCAGCCGGGTGATGAAGACGCCGAGTTGGTTTACCGTGCCTACCAGGAGAGACGATCCATCCTGATGGCACCGACGGTCACTGTCGAAGCCCAGGCGTCATATCACGCGGCGCCGCTTGGTCGCCCGCCGGTCTGCGATCCGCGCCATGGGCTATTGCGGCACTGTGCCCGCGATTTCCCGATGCAACGTGTGGCCTGTGACGTGGTGCTCCCATTCTGGGGCCAGTTGGACCACGTACGGCAAGCGATGGAAAGCCTGCTGGCTCAGCAAGACGCAGACCTTGTGATCCATCTGATCGATGACGCAACACCCGAAGACACGGATGCGTTCTTGCGTCATTGGGCAGCTTATCCCCAGGTTCGCACGTACCGCAATGTACGAAATTTGAGCCAGTTCACCAGCTTCAACAACGTCGCGCCCTATTTCGAGACGGAGCTGGTTGCAGTCCAAGACGGTGACGACGTCAGCTTACCCCATCGGATCCACTTCGCCGGCAATATGCTGCGTCTGAGCGGCGCGGACATCTTTGGCAGTGCGGTCGTGATCCATCACGGATCGGAGCCGGTGGTGGAGGTGGGCTGGAACCAGTTACCGGCGGACATGTTCATTCGCCAACAGGGCGACTTGTGTATTCCGCACTGGCCGACGCCTGGCGTTTATTGGTTCCTGTTCAATCCCAGCATGGTGCTGCGGGCGGATGTGTTTCGTGTACTGGGCGGATTCGGCGACTTCGGCGGCAACGTGCGGAACCGCACCGGGCACGATATCGAATTCTGTTTGCGGGCCTATCATCGGGGAATGCGATTCGCCTTGTCTCAACAACCCACCGTGCTGTACCGCCAGCATTCGGGCCAGACGACGCGCAGTTCCATCACCGGGTTCGGCTCCGACGCCGAGGGCTGGACCAGTCAAGAAGCGCGCCGCCGTGGCGAGTTGTACCGGCGCACCCGCTTTGATCCCGTCGCTTTTGGAGCATTGCGCAAATACGCCCAGCTGACGCAAAGGTTCGTGCCGTAGCCGAGTAATCCTTGTTTGAGCCGGAACAAGGCAACACGCTGGAAACACACCGCGTCAAGGCGATTGTTATAATGCACCGGTCGCGGGCGTCATCGAGTGAGGTTGCGTGAGTTTGGTTGTGGGTTCTGAATTCTCACGAATTCAGCTGCGGGATTTTTCGCGGGGGCGGTGGATCATGTTGGAAACAGCGGTGCAGTGCGTTTTGCGCTACCACGAACAGACCAAGCACCATCTGAACCGTTACGCCCGGTCGTTGGGCTATCTGGACTGGGCCACGCAGCCCGATCCGTTCCGCCGCTTCGACGGGGCGCCGCAGATTCCGCTGGACCATCCGCCGCCGTCGCCCGAACTGCTGTACGACGCGCTGTTCACCGGGCAACCGGTCTCCACCGGTCGCCTCGACCGTCATGCGATCAGCCGTCTGTTCTACGACAGCCTGGCGATTTCCGCGTGGAAGCAGGCGCCTGGGGCGGGCCGTTGGTCGCTGCGCGTCAATCCGTCCAGCGGGGCGCTGCATCCGACCGAGGGCTATCTGTTGACGGGCACCGTCGAAGGTCTCGGTTCGCAACCGGCCGTCTACCATTACTCGCCATACGCTCACGCCTTGGAACAACGCGTTGCGTTGAGCGGCGACGAGTGGGCTTCGCTGACCGGTGGCTTGCCTGCCGGCGCGGTGCTGGTCGCGCTGACGTCGATCCATTGGCGCGAATCGTGGAAGTACGGCGAACGAGCGTTCCGCTACTGTCACCACGACGTGGGCCATGCCATCGGCTCGATCACCTTCGCTGCCGCCACGCTCGGATGCGAGGCACGGCTGGTCACGTCGATCGGTCAGGACGCTTTGGCCGCCCTGCTGGGCACCAACCGCCAGCATGGCATCGAAGCCGAGCATCCGGACTGTTTGCTGGCGGTGTTTCCTCGCGGCGACTCGTACCCCGCAAGACCGCCGGCGGTGGACGTGCCGACGACGTTGTTGGAACGTTTGGCTACCAGCGAATTCGCCGGCTCGCCGAACCGGTTGAGCGAAAGCCATCATCATTGGCCGGTGATCGACGAAGTCGCCCGCGCAACACACGTCCCGGTGGATGAAACCGCTGCGGAAGAAGGAACCGACGAGCCTCCGTCGATCGCGTTGCCCGGTGCGCCCATCAATCGGCCGTTGCCCGCTCAGCAGATCATCCGCCAGCGGCGCAGCGCGGTGGACATGGACGGCCGGACGAGCCTACCGCGCGAGACGTTCTACCGCATGATGGCGCGGGTTTCGCCGCACCGCGGATTTCCTTTTGCAGTGCTGCCGTGGCCGCCTTGCGTGGCGCTGGCGATCTTCGTGCATCGTGTGGCCGATCTGTCGCCGGGTCTCTATTTGCTGGTCCGCAGCGCGCGGCACGAACGGTTGTTGCGCGATGCGTTGAAGCCCGATTTCCTCTGGCGTCGTCCGGCGGAATGTCCGGACGATCTGCAACTGTGGTGTTTGATGGAAGCCGACTGCGGCAGCGCTGCGCGCACGATCAGTTGCCATCAATCGATCGCGTCGGAGGGTGCTTTTTCACTGGGCATGATGGCCGACTTCGAACCCTCGCTGCGGCATCGGGGCGCCTGGTTCTACCCGCGGCTGTTCTGGGAGACCGGCTTGATCGGGCAGGTGTTGTATCTCGAGGCCGAAGCGGCCGGCATGCGCGGCACCGGCATCGGCTGTTTCTTCGACGACGCGATGCACGATCTGCTAGGCATTCGCGACCGCAGTTGGCAGAGTCTGTACCACTTTACCGTCGGCGGCCCGACCGACGACCTGCGCCTGCAAACCCTGCCGCCGTACGAACATCTGCCACTCCATGACGTCCCGGCAACAGCTCCTACAACGGAGGGAATCGCCTGGCAGACTGGCTTAAACGTTGGACCGAGGGAACCATCATGATCATGATCATTTGTCGCGCCGTCGTCGCATCGGTTGTCGTCTTTGCCGCGTCGGTATCCGCCGCCGACCTGGATGCTCCGCGCACGGGATCAGCATCTGCCAACGCCGTCGCGGACCGGTCGCCGGGGGCACGGCCACTGTTGTCGCGTGCCGATCTGCCTCGGCTGAGGAAGCTCGACCGCGACGGAGTCTTTGCGGTGTTGCGATCGTTCGACGATCGCGATCTGTCCGAAGCCGAGTTCGTCGCGCAAGCCCTGGATTTGCTGGACCCGCAACGAATTGCCGGCTTGGCCGAAGCTCGGCAGAGCGGCGATACGGCTCAGCCGCTGGACACCGTGCTGCGTGCCTGCCGCGGAGACCGCGCGGCGCCCGGCAAGGTCCAACCTTCCGCCGCGACGATCGCCGCTGCCGAGGACGTGCTGGAGCATCGGTTCAGCTTCTACGGCGAGCGGCACCAGTTGCCGCCTGACATCGATTGGGATTCGAACCCAGGCACCGCGCATTGGGGACACGACCTCAACCGTTTTTCGTTTCTTCCGCCGTTGGTGGATGCCTACTTGGCGACGGGCGACGAGCGATTCAGCCGCAAGGCCGTCGAGTTGATCCTGGACTGGATTGCCAAGTCCGACGCCAGCCGGTGCTTTGTCGGTTCGCGTTACGTCTGGGGTTCGTACCTGAACAATGCGATCCACTGCCAAGCCTGGTGTGCCCAGCTTGCGACGCTGGTCGCCTGCGAGCAGGTCGTGCCCATCGAGCTGTTGCGGGTGCTCAAGTCGCTGCATGACCAACTGGCGTACCTGGAGATCGTAACCAACCAGCACTCGGGCAACTGGCCCACGATCGGGATGCAAGGCATGCTGCAGTGCCTGGGGACTTTTCCCGTCTTCCGGGACACGGACCGACTGGCGGACTACTGTGCCACTGGATTGAGCCGCCAGATCGCTCAACAAGTGCTTCCCGACGGCGTGCAGGACGAACTGACGCCTCACTATCACCGGGTGGTCGTCAACAACCTGTTGAACGCGCTCCGGTATCTGCGCGTCCTGCAGCGGGATCTGGACCCGCAGACGCTGCAGACGTTGGGCAAGATGTTGCACTACGTTCAGCAGACGACCGTCCCGGACGGCAGCAAGCAGGCAGCGTTCAACGATTCCGATCCGGGCACGCCAAGCAACTATGCGGAACGTTTGGCCGAGTTGGGGCTCTCGGAGTTCGTCACGCCGCCATCGGAGCTTGGCCCCGAGGTGTTTCCGTACGCAGGCACCGCTTTCCTCCGCCAACGGCAGGACCGAGGCGATTTGTACTTGGCCTTCGACGCCGGGCCCTATGGACGATCGCACCAGCACGAGGACAAACTCGGGTTCTGGCTGTTCGCCTACGGGCGGAACTTGTTGGTCGATCCGGGCCGCCATCTGTACGACGGGTCGCCGCGTTCCTACTACTCCTATCTGCGCAGCACGGCCGCCCATTCGACGATCCGGATCGACGGGCAGGACCAGCACAGCGCCGGGCGGCGGGACACGTGGATTGCCAAGCAGCCGTTGGAGCTGGGTTGGCGCGTCGCGGACGGCGAGGTGCGGGCCAGCGGGATCTATGATCTGGGGTACGGCCCGAACAACGCGATCGCCGTCGTCCATCGGCGGGAGATCGTCTTTGTCCAAGAACGCTGCTGGGTCGTGTTCGACCTGGTCGAAGGCGAAGGCGAGCGTCGGATCGAGTCCCGGTTTCAGTTTGCGCCGGGCGAGTTGCACGTGGACGGCGCCACGGCGCGAACCGGCTTCGATGACGCGAACCTGCTGCTGATCACCGCGCCGTCGGCAGCGTTCGCCGAGATCCGCGTCGAACAGGGACAGGAGCAGCCGCGCCGTGGCTGGTACTCGGACAGCTACAACAAGATCGAACCGGCGCCGGCCTTGTCGCTGTCGCTGCGGACCGCGCTGCCTTGGCGCGCGGCGACGTTATTGTTCCCGTACCGGGGTTCGGCGCGGCCGGCGGTGAGCTTCACGTTCGATGGCCGTCAAGCCACGATCCGTGCGGCGGAACTCGACCCCGCGACGATCATTTCGTGCGGTCTTACCACTGCAAGGCCGATACGGGAGTGATGGCCAATTCGGCGCTGTTGTTGTTCCAGACTAACCGGGCCCGCCAGCGGCCAGGTAGCCGTCGCTGCGGCCGGATTCGTCGCGACTGACCCAGAAAGCGTAAAGACGCCCGTTGGTCAGATGGAAGCGGAAGCGAACCGGCTTGCCGGCCAGCGATGCCAAGTCGTCGGCTCCGCTCCATTCGAGGCGTTACCGAGTATGGTCAGCCGAGACGGCTTTTGACCGCGTCGACGCATAGGGCTCGATCAACTTGCCATCCGCGTCGAGGATCTCGGCGCGGAGTTCGCCCTGCGGGCAATCGACGTTCACAAACAGATGCCGGCCGCTGAACGTGACAGGCCGCGTGGTGAGCGTGCCGCCGCGGGCGTCCGCGTCCAGCGAGGCGAAACCGTCGCGCCGCAGCGTGGCGATGCCGATGCTGCCGCCGTGGTACATGCCGCGAGATCCGTCCGGAGCAATGCCCGAAAAGGCGGTATACGGGAACACAAGTTGGTCGTCCAGCAGCACGAAGACGCCCGTGGTGCCGTGCAGGTAGGCGCGGTCCCAGTCGCCGTCGCGGCGCGTCCCCGCGATGAATCCGCTTCGCTCCGGACGATGCCAGTGGAACCCGTCGCGGCTGAAGCCCAGTTCCAAGTCGGTCAGCTTGGGGAAACCGCCCTTCGCACAGACCGCGTTGTTCGGACCGCGGTGGATGTAGTGCATCCCGATCAACAGGCTCTCGTAAGCCACCGCGTTCAGACTGTACAACTGCGGCGCCTCGCCCGCGCCGGGATAGCGGCCCTCGGGCTCGGGTTCGTCCAGCCGGTCGGCGTTGGTCCAGTACACCGACGGGGAGAAGTCGGTGCCCCGCATGAAATCGGCGTGTTCCGCGTAGTAGCGGCAACGGCCGCGCGGGCCGCCTTGCTTGATGCTGTACACCCAGACCCGGCGAAACGGATTGTAGAAAAACGAACAGTAGTCCTCGGCCAACCCCGTGGGCACCGCCGCGGACCACTGGCGCCCGTCCGCGGACGTCTGCAGCGAGTGGTTGAACCCCCGTGGCCGCTGGCCGCTGGCCACGTGCATCCAGCAGGTCATCTCGGCGCGGTGGAACGTGCGTTTCAAGTCCGTGCTCTCGACCAGGAAATCGTCCACCAGCAACTGCCGCCCCACGTCGATCGGGATCACCATCGGCGGGTGGTCCAAGTACGGCACGGGCATCGGTTCGACCGATTCCACCCGGAGATGCTCGGGCGGCCAGACCGCGGGCAACCGAACGCCGTTGTACAGCAATTCGCCGGTGTTCTCCGGCCAGGGTTCGGGCGCGTCGATTCCGACCCGCAGAAACTTCTTCCCGCGCAACATCTCCGGGCACTCGGCCATCGCGTAAGTGCGATCCGTGAACAGCTTGACATCCGGTTCGAACGCCGCGACGGCTTCGACGGCTTCGGTTCCGCCGCTCACCGCGATCTTCGCACCGCTGTCCGCCGAGAGCCGGCCGGCAGACAACACGCACAGCAACGCCGCGAGTTGAAGAGCCCGTCGGTTGTTCATTTCAAGCCTCCTGGTGGTTCCTCACATCATCTCGAAACGGCGGCATTGGATGAAATTCCTGCCGCTTTTCTTCGTCGGCCGCGGCTCGGGCTGAGCGTACCCATTGCAGTCGATCGCGCGGGCGTACCGTTCGTACAGGGCGAGGGGGCATTCTATTCTTTCGTCGGCATGCAGATAACCCAGAAAATTAGAATGTCCTCTTCCCTTCCTTTATGAGGCAGACGAAACAACCCTGCCCGAGTGAAAATCCAGTCCAACAGCCCGAAGATGTCGCGGTCCTGATCTGCACCCCTATTTTCGCCGGCCTTTGATTTGCTGGCCGCCGAGCTATCATGGACGAGCAGCCGTTTATGCCGCACGCGGTTGAGGATGGCACATTCCATCGTAAGTGAGGAAACAACTGCGTCCCTCGCTTTCGCTTCGGGTTACGTGTCACGGTCAACCGCGTGCGATAACGTCGGGAACCACTTCCGCACCCTGTGCAAGGAGCTTTCCATGATACGCACCCGCACACTCCTCATCACGCTGTTGCTGGCACCGTTGGTCGCCTGGCACGCCGCCGCGCAGGCCCAAGTGCCACAGAACCTCGACGAGCTGTGGGCTGACTTTCCGCAACTCGACCGCGACACGCCCTTGGAAGCCGAAACGCTCAAAGAGTGGAACGAAGGCGAGGTCGTCTGCCGCGTCGTTCGCTTTCAGGTCGGCGTCTTCAAGGGATCGTCGTCACGGGTCGCCGCGTTCTATGCGTTTCCCACGGACGGCACAAAACTCCCCTCGCTGCTCCAACTGCATGGTGGCGGCCAGTCGGCGAGCCTGGATAGCGTGGTGACCGATGCGCGGCGAGGCTACGTGGCCCTGTCGCTGAATTGGGGCGGCAACAAGCTGAATTTCGGCCGCACGACGATTGTCTACGACGGCCCGCAAACCGATTGGGGCCGACTCGATGCCACGCATCCGCCCCAGCGAAACAAAGTGAATCACTTTGCCGGACCGCTCACGCCGGACGAGTTCACCCTGGACAGCGTCGAATCGCCGCGCAACAGCAACTGGTTCCTGGTGCTGATGGCAGCGCGACGAGCGGTCACGTTTCTGGAACAGCAGCCTCAGGTCGATCCGGCACGCATCGGCGTCTACGGACACTCGATGGGCGGCAAACTCACCACCGACCTGGCCGGCATCGAGCCGCGGATCAAGGCCGCCGTGCCATCCTGCGGCGGAGGCGGCGATATTCTGGAAAGCCAGACGGACCTGCCCGGCTGCGTGAAGAAGTCACCCACCGCGCTCGAATTGGCCTGCGTCTCCGACAACGCCTATATCCCGCGCATCACATCCCCCATCCTCTGGCTCTCGCCGACGAACGACTTTCACGCCCCGATCAGCAACATGGCGTGGAATTGGCGAAATCTGCCCGACGAGCGAACCCGCTTCAGCATCGCGCCGCACCTGAATCATCGCCACACGGACCATCACCACGTCACGCAGCATCTGTGGTTCGAGCAGCACTTGAAGAACGCCTTTCTCATGCCGTGCATCCCGCAACTGACACTGGATCTCCAAGCCGGTGACGGGATCCCGGCGATCACCGTCATGCAGGACGAATCCCAGTCCGTGCAAGGCGTGGACATTCACTACTCGACCGATCCGCACGAGCTGACCCGCTTCTGGCGGACGGTGCAGGCCGTGAGCGACGGCCAAGTGTGGCGGGCGAGCTGTCCCGTGCTGAGCCTCGATCAGCCGATGTTCGCCTTTGCCAACGTGATCTACCAGTTGCCGGACCGTTACCACGACATCCCGGTGTCGGCGGGCAATCGCCCCACCGGCATGTTCGCCCTCAGCTCGCGCGTACGATCGGTCACCGCCGACGAACTGCGCCGTGCCGGGGTCAAGGCCACCGCCGTGCACGAACGGATGATCGACGACGGCAGTCACGGCTGGCGTGATTGGTATCACCTGAATTGGGACCACCCGCCACTGTGGCAGGCCGTCACGCGCAAGGTGAAAGACGCCCAATGGCGCGGCCCCGACGGCGCGCAACTCGCCTGGGAGATGAAGCCCGCTGCCGATTGTACGCTGGTGATCAAAGTGAACACCAACAGCTGGGGAGCTTTCGAACCCGGCAAGCCGGCCGTCGATCACGTCGCCGAAAAGCAACTCCGGGGCAGCCCCGACTGGCAAACGGTAACCGTCTCCCTCGCGGACTTTATACCGCCCCTGGTGAATTGGCGCACCGTCACCGAGCTGACCCTCACCCCGGCGCGAGACGCCGCCGCAGGGCGCCAGCAACGCCCTGCTGCCGGCACCCCCTGGCAAGGCCCGCGGGAGATCCGCAATCTCCGCTGGGAAGGTGGCGAGGATGCCCAGGTAAACGAAGACAGAGGGTCCGGTCTTGACTTTTAACGTTTGGCGACGAAGTCGCGGCTGTTGCCGATGGATGGGGGGGGAGCTGTTTTCCGGTAGCCGCTGGCGTCCGCAGTGACGAACGTCTGGACAAGGACAAGGCGGTCGCTGGCGGAATTCGGAGAATGACGGGCAAGCGAATTGTGGGCAAGGGAATGTACGGCACGAAAATCCTGGCCGTGACGCCGGAATCCATGCGTGTCCGTCTTGTTGGCCAGCGTCTCGTGCTTGATGCCGCGTAGCGGCTGGGTGACCGTAGCGGTGAGGTTTCAACCTACGGGCGGCAATCGTCGGCGTCCGCCCAAGTCGCGCAGTGACGGCCAGGAGACCACCAGCCTGCTGATTTCGCCCGAGGGCTGGTTGATCAACCTTGTTGAGATCGAGGACGCCGAGCAGGGACGACTCGCCGAGCCGCCGTGGTGCTTTGTCAAGACGCAGTTCGGCCCTGTCGAGGGCCACGTGGCGCTGGTCGAGTTGCTGGCCGCGCTGCAGCGGGAATTCTCTCCTATTCCAGCGTGGGCCAGGCCACTTCGCCGCGAAGCTGGGCCTCGCCCTGCTCCTTCTCGTACACGCCGTAGAACATGCTGCTGAGATCGAGCCACAGGGTCAGGCGGTGCCTGTCCTCGGCCGACAGCACAAGCCCGTGGTGGTCGCCCTGCAAATGCTGGTACAACTTCGAGGCGCGGGCGCCGAAGCGTCCCGGCGTGGTGCGGTACACGTCGCCGTAGTCGTGGAAGCCCCATTTCGGCGCCAGGCTGTTGTACGAAGCGTACCATTTCCGCTCGATCGGCTCGCGACCCAGGTTCGGGGCCTTGTCGGCGTTCTTCTGGTGGCATTCCACGCAGTTGCGGTCCAACACCGGCTGCACGAGCCGCGGATAGCTGAACGGGCGAGAGCCCTCGACGTCGGGCTCCAGCTGCGAAGGCGGCCGCAGCAGCGCCAGCGGCGTCGATACCGGGGGCAGCGGGGCCTTGTACTTTGGCTCGTGACAGCCCACGCACGCCAGGTGCTCGCCTTGATGCAGATACGTGGCCGACCGCATCGACTGGACTGCCAAACCATCCTCGTCAAGTGCCTGGAAGAAAATCGAGCGATGCGCCGGGACGGTAAAGTGGGCACTGCCGTCGGCCTCGACCGGCACCGTGCCCAACACGTGCCGCACGGGAACCACCGAGTCGCCCGCCCCGGCAATCCGGATGCCTGTCTCGTGTGGCGGGCCGCCCGAGGGAACCGTCATCGGGAATACTTGGACCACGCGCAGCGCGTGAATCCGGGTCCCCTCCGGCCAGGCCAAGTGGCTTTCATACACGTTCATCACCGAGACGGTCGCTTCGGCCGGCGGCGTTGCCTCGCCGACCGGCGGCCGGGACGCCGGATCCGTTTCCGGACCGCGCGTGGCCAGGTCGGGCATGACCGGCGGCGCGGGACGCGGGCGAAGCGGGATGGGACTCTGGCTGGAGATGTCGGGATCGCGGTAAACCAGTTCCCGGTTGCCGAACACATCGACCAGATAAATGCCATAATCACCCCGCACGTACTCGCGGCCCTGGAACCCCAGTTCCGGATGGCTCATCTCGACGTCGTACACGCACAGATAGTAGTGCTCGCTGAGCGGCCAGGGGTTGCCGTAGGCATGGCCGCCTCCCTGCGTTTCCGGGAAGCCCTCGTCCGGCGTTAGCCGCTTGAGCGGGGCCGCGCGGTCGTCGTCGGCTACCTGCGGATCGAGCAGAATCAGCGAGCCGAACGCCTGGCCGTGATGCGGTGCCGCCGTGGCGACGAACTTGGCCGAGCCCGGGATGGCGCGGACGTCGAGGATCATGTCGGGCCGCAGGTTGCGGGGCGTGTAGTTGCCGAAGACCGGCCGGGGGTCGCGGCCGTCGAGGGTGGTGATCCACGGCTTGTGCGCGGTCACCCCGTGACGATCGACATAGTCCCAGCGGGTCCAGATGATCCGCCCGTCGTTTGTCACGCTCGGATGCCATTCGTTCGTCTCGTGGAAGCTCAGGCAAGTGATGTCAGTGCCGTCGGCGGCCATGTCGTACAGCGTATAGGTCGGGCACACCCGGCCGCACCGCAGGTAGCCGCCCCGCCGCTCGCTGGTGAACGCAACCCGGCCGTTGGGCAGCCAGATCGGGTCGAAGTCGTTCCACGTGCCGTCGGTCAACCGCTCCAGCCCCGAACCGTCGACGTGTACCTTGTAAATGTGATAGCACCAGCCGGGCGACCAGTGGCCACGCGTCGGATCGACGTGGTAGTCGTGGCTGCGGTCGCCGCGGCACTCGACGTAGGCGAACAGGATGCTCTTGCCGTCGTAGGACAGGTCGGGCGACAGGAACGAACCGCCCTCGAGCCGTTCGCCCTCCAGGCGGCCGCGTTCCACCTGCGAGTTGGCGAGCACGTTGGTCACCCGAGGCTGGGGACCGAACGGGTCCTCCAGGATGAACATGCCGCTGGCTTGCGAGTTGGTCAGGGACTCCTCGTCTTGCCTCACTTGCTCGGGGGCGCGGATGTGCAGCGCGCCGCCCGGGTTGGCGTGGATTCCGTAGTATTGGTCGCACATGTGATTGAACGTCGCTCGGTGCCGCTTGATGAACAGCAAGCGGTCGAAGTTCAACAGCGGGTTGGCAAAGGCGATCCGGCGGCGCAACTGGCAGGCGCTCTCAAACAGTTCGTAGCGGGCGTCGCGATCCGCCGGGTCGATGGTCGCGCTGGCCTGCTGCAAGGCAGCAAGTTCGGCGGCCAGCGGCGCCAGGCCGGACGTGCCGGGCATGGATTCCAGATCGGCCAGCAAGGCCGCCGTTCGGCGCAGAACCACGTCAGCCGGGTCGCGGTCGGTTTCGTGGATGAGCGACTGGGGATGGTATGTCTCGGGCGCCAAGCGGGCGAAGTGCGCCGCTCGCCGCAGGTCGCGCACCAGGCCGGTGTACTCCCGCTCCCGCTCGCTCTTCGGCGTGCCGTCGGCATGATGCCATGGAGAGTTGAAGGTAGGCCGAGCGCGGAACTCGACCCCATCGACCAGCAACCGCAGGCCGGCCACCGATGCCCAACGCTGCCCCTGGACTTCGGACAGCGCCCGCAACCGCACGTGCCGCCCCGTCACCTTGGCAGGAAACGCGACCACATTCTCGCGGTCGCGATGCTCGAAGGTACCGGCAGCCACGCGCTGCCCGGCTTCCTCCGCGGTATCGCTCACGAAAAACTCGTACTCGGCAATGGTCCCATTCCCGCCGCCGGATCGCGGCAGGTAGGCAAACCCGCCGATCTCGTACCGCGCGCCCAGGTCGATGCCCAGTTCATGCGGCGGAGCCGGGTTATCGAGTTGCCAATCGGTATGCCACATGGTATTCGGATTGCCGTCCATCGCGCGGTAGCCCTCATAGCCTGACGCCTCGCTGTTGGGGCAAACGGTTACCGTGACGGTCTTCACCTCGGCGGCGTGCGCCGCAATGGCGCCGGCAGCCAACCCGGCCACTACGCCCCATACCAGTTCGACCTTCATTGCATCTCCTCCCGTGGTCTTCCTCGCCTCGTGGAACCTGCCGGATTTCCCGCGCTCCGATGGGCACCGGCACACCGTACACGCTCCATCGTGTTCGATCCGGCCCACGAGGTCAAGCCGACAGGGGCAAGCCGGCAGCACCGTTGACGTGTTCCTGTGCCTGCCTCGGATCCGCGTCGGGGTGACGGCCAGCCGGTTGCTGACCGGACCGCCGTTTGGTTTCATGGCCATCCCCGGTTATTGCGACGGCAACGGGGGCCCACCCGTCGCTCTCAACGACTCGATGTCCTGACCCACACCTGCTGCGGGGCCCGAGACCGGGTTGGCCCGCACGACGACCCGAGGCTCGAATCGCACGGCATACTCCGAGAAACGCAGGTCGGGTTCGGGATAGTCCGTACTGACCAGTTGCGCGCCGCTGGCAAACGCTTTGTCGCGGCGCGTCGGATCGTTGGCTCGCGCTTCCACGGTGCCCGCGTCGGCTCGCGTACGAACCAGGAAGCCGGCCTTGACAAGCGATTGAATCTCGTCGAACGAGCCGATTGGGTCGTTGCGTTTCATCCAGGCCGCCGCCGGATGCGTTCGCGGGACACTGACAAACAGGAGCCGCCCCGCCAATACCTCGCTCGCCTGCAGATACTCGCGGCAAATCGCTCCTTCGTTGTCCAGCAAGAACACGACTTTGCCCCGCACCGCGTCGACCGTCGGCCAGCCGCGGGCGGTCACCGCGTCGCGCAACGTCGGCCCCCCGCCTCGCACCTGGTCCGGGGTCAGGATCCGTTCGCGCGGAAAGACGGTCAGGATTTCTCGTTCCAGTTCGACGCACGCCGCAGCATCCCACCTGGGCGGCTTGGTGAGCGGCGAAAAGGATTCCGACTTCAGTTCCAACAACAGGAAGACCGGGAAATGCCTGGGGTGGTGGTCCGACCAGTCCCGGACTTCCGTCAGTGCGTCGGCCAGCGTATAGACCGTCGTGCGGAACTCGAAATCGGGACTGTGCAGGACCTTGATGCCGGGTTGCTTCAGCTTGCCCGTCGGATCGTGATCGGGGACGTCCTGCGGCTGCAGTTTGGCGGCCCGCCACGCAACCGGGTTGGCATACAGACCGCCGCGCGGATCGAGGAACAAGTCGAATTCAAGTTGCCGCACGCCGAGCTGTTGTAACTGTTCCATCAACGGCCGATGGGTGTGCGCGTTGGCATCGGCTTCGCGCGGTACGACCGCGCGCATCAGCCGATCCGCCACGGCATCCGGAGCAACGTGGTACGAATTGTGCGTACCGATCACCTGGATCTGGTCCAACCGCAGCAGTGGTTCCCTGGCGGGAAAACTCTCCCCCGAGCCCGTCTCCGGGTGGCCGTCAGACTGGCTCGCCCGATCGGGTTCCGTCGCGAAGGCGATCCCGCTGGAAGCCGAGAACAAGGCCAGAACGATCAGCGTGTTGATGGTTCGCATGGCAAAATTCACGACAAAGTTCGCTTCGCTGTCGCCGAGTCGTTGGCGAGGTTCAACGTGTGGGGGATGGCGATGGGGTTTGGCGTTACGCCCGGGAGCGGATGATGGCGGCCGCGGCGCTGCCGTCGATGTCCTCGTGCTCGCCGAACTTGACCGCCCGCTTCGTGAAGCGGCGTCCCACGACTTCGGCGGCCTCTTCGGCGTTGATTTGGTAGGCGCTCAGAAGGGTGGGCATATCGAGCGAGTGAAAGAACTCCTCGGTCCTGCCGATGGCGGCCTCGACCGTCGTCACGCCCCACACGCGCTGGCCATACTGGCGGAGCTTGGCTTCCTTCTTGGCCAGCTGGTGGGCCCACACCCCCGGTAGCACCACTGCCAGCGTCTCGGCGTGCGCCGGACCGTAGAGCGCCGTCAACTCGTGGCCGATCATGTGCGTACTCCAGTCCTGGGGAACGCCGCAACTGATCAGCGTGTTCAGCGCCAGGGTGGCACTCCACATCAAACTGGCCCGCGATTCGTAGTCGCGCGGCTGGGCCAGCGTCCGCGGCCCGACCTCGATCAGGGTCGCAAGGATCGCTTCCGCCAGCCGATCCTGCAGGGGGGCGTCGGTCGGAAAGGTCAGATACTGCTCCATCACGTGGACGAACGCGTCCACGATGCCGTTGCGGACCTGTTTTGCGGGGAGCGTATAGGTCGTCTCCGGATCAAGGACGGAGAACATCGGGAACGCACAGTCGGCATAGAAGTGCAGCTTCTCGGCGGTGGCACGGCGCGAGATCACGGAGTTGCCGTTGGATTCCGTGCCCGTGGCCGGCAACGTCAGGACGGTGCCCAACGGAATGGCTGTTTTTACGTTCTGGCCGCCGGTCCGCAGAATGTCCCACGAATCCGGCCCGTCGTACCAGGCCGCGGCGGCAATGAACTTTGCGGCGTCGATCACCGAGCCGCCGCCAACGGCCAGGAGGAATTGCACCTGGTGGCTCTTCACCAAATCGACGGCCTTCAGGCACGTTTCATACTGCGGGTTGGGCTCGATCCCAGCGAACTCCACGACCTCGCGACCGTCCAAGGCCGACCTCACCTGTTGGTAAACGCCATTCCTTTTGATCGAGCCGCCGCCGTAGGTCAGCAGGATCGGCACGTCCCGCGGAATGCGAGCATCGATCTGTGCGATGGTGCCCTTGCCGAAAATGATTTCCGTGGGGTTTTTGAAGACGAAATTCTGCATCCTACTTCTCCATGCGATTACTGCTCAAACAAATCACCGCAGAACAGACGGCGATGATCGAACGCGAGACTGGTTATGAAGGGCGTGTTGGCGTCATCCGCCAAGCTCTTCCGACAACTCAACCCGTCGCCGTTCGATGGCTTTCAAGCGAGTCTTGATCTTCCTTGGCTTCCTTGTCGAGATCGGCCAACTCCTTCTGGAGCTTCTTCTTGTGCAGATGGTCCGGCCCGCCTTTCTCCCTGACCAGGGCTTCGACTTCGTGCCGCAGCAGCCGAAACCACGGGTTGCCATGCATGCTGTTCTGCTGGAATTACAATTCTCCCGCTCGGATGGCAGCAATGATTTCCTGTTGAGTCAATCCAAACTCCAGCCGAGCCGACTTGTCGCTCAGCGTGGCACCCTCACCTGCCCATATTGAACTCATGATTCGCCTGCGATTTTCTGTTCTAGCTTGAATGGTGTCTTCTTCTGGTAACCGAAGCCTAAATCCTACCCGTGCGGGCAGCAACCCGCAACAGAGCCGACAGCTTGAATTGCCGGCAGCTTGAATGCAGCTCCGCCATACAGTCAGATGGCGGAATTGGCCAGTCGGGTAGTAACCCTCGTGGCCGCAACTTGTCACGATGATCCCGCCGATCCCCTGCTGGTAACACTGCAGGTAAAACGACTCCGGAAACATCACCGGATCCGGCACCTTGCGGATCGACGTATTGACCGCCTCGGGGCAGGCATATCTTGCCTGACCGTTCGGGCTTTCCCAAACCGAATCTGGGAACATGGGGACAGCTTGCGAGATGCATTGGCTTTATTCAACGCGACGGGACGGCGATGTCGAGACAGGATGTGATGATTTGTGGTAATGCAATGATTAGTCAAGCGATCACCGCCGGAGCCGGGCGGGGCACTGTTTGGGAATGAAACGCGCACGTGGTGTTTGGCCGATCCAGCCCCGACATTTCCCGCAAGCTCTCCCCCTTCACATAAGGCAACATCCCTATGCTGCCCCGCCGATACTCTCTCACGTGGACGCTGGCCGGGGTGCTGATATCGATTATCGCGATCGGCACCTCGAAACAGCCAACCGCCTCCGGGGTGGAATCGCGCTCGTTCGCGGACGAATCCGACGAGGGGTTCGGACCAACGCCGATCTCGGCGGCCATCGAAACGGCGTTCGCGGCCGTTTCCGCCACGAGCTGCGGCCCGCAGGACGCCTCCGGTGACTGCACCTGCGGGAACCCCAACGGTGGTACATGCGAAAAACAGAAGACGCTGAAGAAATCCGTCGCCGCCGCTTACAAGGACATGTTCTACCAAAACAACTTCAGCTACCTGCAGGATCCGTGCTATACCGATTGGCACCTGGGTGAACGTCTAAAACGCATGTCCGTCGTCGATGAGGCGGTTGTCGATGTTGGCGGCCAGTACCGTCTGCGACAGCACACCGAGCGGAATCTCCGCAACACGGCTGCGGTGCCCAACGGATTGGGTTTGACGGGCGCCGACGATGAATTCCTGCTGCACCGGACCCGGTTGTACGTCAACGCGGAACTCGGCAGTCGCGTGCGGTTCTACGGCGAAATGCTCGATGCCGTCAGCGAATTCGAGGACTACAAGCCGCGCGGGATCGAAGAAAACCGCACCGAGATGCAGAATCTGTTCCTGGATTTCGTCGTCCTCGACCCGGACACATCGAGCGGCAAACTGACGGCCCGCGTCGGCCGTCAAGAGCTGGCCTACGGTTCTCAGCGGCTGGTTTCGCCGCTGGATTGGGCCAACACCCGCCGCACGTTCGAGGGCGCGAAGATGATCTGGGAAGGCGAGAATTGGGACGTCGACGGCTTCTGGGCTCGGCCCCTGCGGCGGAACGTCAAGGAACTGGATCCGCCCGACCTGGACCGCCAACTGTACGGCGTCTTCTCGACGTACAAAGGGCTGCAGCGCGACAAGGTCGATCTGTACTGGATCGCCTACGACAACGATCTGCTGGGCTTCCGCTACGACACGCTCGCCGGCCGGTACTACGGCAGTTACGATGCCTGGCTGTACGAGTTCGAGGCCGGCGTCCAGTTCGGCCCCAACGGCGACGACTCCGATCAGTCCGCTGGATTCTTCACCCTGGGCATGGGACGCAAGTTTGAACTCGTCCGCTGGAAACCGACGTTGTGGGCTTACTATGATTGGGCTTCGGGCGACGGCACCTACGACGCCAACGGCAAAGCGGTGGGAACGGGGTTTCATCATTACGAACCGCTGGCCCACAAGTACCTGGGGTTCATGGACCTGTACGGTCGCCGCAACATCGAGACCGTGAACTTTTTGCTGACGATGAAGCCGCACGAGAGACTCACGCTGCTCGCTTGGTACTACTATTTCTGGCTGCAGACGGGCAAGGACGTGCCGTACAACGTCGACATGACGCCGTTTGCCGGCCTCTCCGGTGGCCAGGCGGGCAGCCGCGACCTGGGACACGAGATCGACTTGACCGCGACCTATGCGTTTACACCGCGGCTGAGCGCCCTGCTGGGCTACTCGCACTTTTTCTCCGGCAAGTTCTACAGCCGGTCGCCGGTTCCGTACGACGGCGATGCGAGTTTCCTCTACACGCAGGTGACGTTGGATTTCTAACCTGACGTTCCCTTTTGGATCGTGGCCCTGATTCTTGTGCAACCGCACAAAAAACAGGGCTGTTTGGTTGCTGGGAACAAAACTGGCGAGTCAATATGTTACGCTAAGTCAAGCGTTCGGCGGGATTTACGTTCAGCGCGCCCGGAGGGACTCGAACCCCCAACCCTCGGTTCCGAAGACCGATGCTCTATCCAATTGAGCTACGGGCGCTTTTTGTGGTCTTTTCCCGCGGTTTTCGCGGTTTCTTGTCACCCTGCGGAATTTCGTTTTTGCTCGGTTGACACCCGGATTGTACCTATTCACCGTCAAACCGCAGCCGAAAGTACACGCCGTAGGCCATCAACGGGTGCCTTGAACAACACGCGAACCCCTTCGCTACCGGGTGACGCGATGGGGTAAGTCTACCCGATCGCCACGCGAAAAGAAAGCGGCAAATACAACCGTATTTTGAGGCTCACCGTGTCCGGGGGCGACGTAAGTGGCGTTAGAACGCTGGCTGGCGGGAAGGAAATGTCGAACATGGATCAAACGACAGTCGAAAACTGGTGGCGTCTGTACCCGCGTCCGGCACGTGGGGGCGCCCTGTCTGCGGATACAGGGATTTTGAGAAATGTTCAGAAATGGCGCATCCGGTAGTTGACGCACTGGTTCGGGAACATTCTTCTTTTTGCGCGGGTGGTCGTGAGTCCGCGGGCGAAAAACCGAGGTTCGGCACGACCGATGCGTCGGGCCAGTGGCACGGCACGCGAAACGCGCATTGCGATCGACTTTCATAACAATAGACTGCTGGAATGGAGTCATGCACGATGGATCACGAGCCCTTGGGGTGTTTCGATCTGGAACAGACCATTCAAGCCATCGCCGCCGCGCTGCACGTCGCTCCGGCACAGGTTCGCGCGGCGGCCGAATTGCTCGAGGCTGGCAATACGATCCCGTTTATCGCCCGCTATCGCAAAGAGGCCACCCAGAACCTGGCGGAACAGTCGCTGCGTTTCATCGAAGATTCGTTGGCCAAGGCCAGGGAACTGGCTCAACGCAAAACGACGATCCTCCGCACGATCGACCAGCAAGGCCAGTTGACCGTCGCACTGCGGCGGCAGATCGAGGCGTGCCAGGACAAGCAGCTGCTGGAGGACCTGTATCTGCCGTTCAAGCCCAAGCGGCGAACGCGAGCCACGATCGCCCGCGAGCGGGGACTGGAGCCGTTGGCCGAGGTGCTCTTGCGGCAACAGCGGCTGAACCGGCCCCGCAGCGAGATCCTGCGACCTTATGTGTCCGCCGAGCGCGACGTTCCGGACGAAGCGGCCGCCTTGGCGGGCGCGAGCGATATTGTGGCCGAGCGTTGGTCGGAGGACGCGACAACGCGGAGCTGGTTGGTCAAGCAGGCAGCCGAGTTCGGCCAGGTCGTCTCTCAGGCGCGCCGCGGCAAGAACGATCCGGCCAGCAAGTTTGCCATGTATTTCGAGCATCAGGAGCCGCTCAAACGGTTGCCCTCGCATCGATTGTTGGCGATGAAGCGGGGCGAAGCGGAGGAGGTGTTGCGGGTCAGCCTGCAGCTGGATGACGCGACGATACTCCGCAAACTCAAGTCCCAATGGGTCACCAATCCGCAGTTCGAGTTCTACCAGGATCTGCTGCAGACGGCGGAAGATTGCTACCATCGCTTGTTGCAGCCGGCGACCGAATCGGCAGCCTTGCAGGCGGCGAAGGAACGGGCTGACGAGGAAGCGATTGCCGTGTTTGCCAAGAACCTGCGGGAACTGCTCCTGGCCGCTCCCGCCGGACCGCAGGTTACGATCGGCATCGACCCGGGATTTCGCACGGGGTGCAAAGTGGCGGTGGTTGACGGCACGGGCAAGTTCCTGGCCCACACCACGATCTATCCCACGCCGCCACGCAACGACGCCGCCGGCGCCGCCCAGACGTTACTGGGGCTGATCGCCAAGTTCGAGGTGGGGCTGATTGCGATCGGCAACGGCACGGCGTCGCGGGAAACGGACGCCTTTGTGACGAACACGTTGCGGACCAGCGAGCGGCAGGTCACCAAGGTGGTGGTCAGCGAATCGGGCGCGTCGATCTACTCGGCCAGCGAGGTCGCCGGCCGCGAGTATCCCGATCTGGACGTCACCGTGCGCGGGGCGATCAGCATCGCGCATCGGTTGCAGGACCCGCTGGCCGAATTGGTCAAGATCGACCCCAAGTCGATTGGCGTCGGCCAGTACCAGCACGACGTGAATCCGACGCGGCTGCGCGAGTGCTTGGATCGCGAAGTGCAGTCCTGTGTGAACTCGGTCGGCGTGGATGTGAATCTGGCCAGCGCCCCGCTGCTGTCCTACGTGGCGGGAATCGGTCCCAAGCTGGCGCAGCGGATCGTCGAATACCGCGACGCGCACGGCCGGTTCGATCGCCGCGAGCAGTTGTGCAAGGTGCCCAAGCTGGGGCAGAAGGCATTTGAACAAGCCGCCGGTTTTCTGCGGATCCGCGACGGCCAGCAGCCGTTGGACAACTCGTCCGTGCATCCGGAGAGCTACTATGTCGTCGAACGGATGGCGTCCCGGCTGCAGGTCGCGACGAAGCAATTGGTCGGCAGCGCGGCCTTGGCGGGCCAGCTCGACGCCCACGACTTTGTCGACGACCGGGTGGGGCTGCCCACCGTGCAGGACATCCTCGCCGAACTGGCCAAACCGGGGCGCGATCCGCGGAGCGAGTTCAAGATGGCCAAGTTCACCGAGGGAGTTCACGAGTTGGAGGACCTGAAAGAAGGCTTCATCCTGGAAGGCGTGGTCACAAACGTCACGCGGTTCGGCGCCTTTGTGGACATCGGCGTTCACCAGGACGGCCTGATCCACATCTCGCAGCTGGCCAACACGTTCATCCAGGACCCCAGCGACGTGGTCGCCGTCGGGGACGTAGTGCGGGTGAAGGTTTTGGAAATCGATCTCGACCGCCGCCGCATCGCGTTGTCGCGCAAACAGGTGTGACTTGGCGGAAACCACCCCAGGGCGTTGCTTGGGCTGGCGTGTTTTGTCCCTTCGGGGCGGGAAACGCCAGAATCGGCTCGCCAAATGACGCGGTACAAGCCAGGCAACGATCATCGAAAACCATGCCTGCGGCGCGCTCAAGAATCGGAGCCGGCCGGTTCACGCCGCGACGTGACGCCGCGGTTTCGCGTCCAGACTCACCAACTCTTGCCGCGGTTCAGCGCCGGGAGTTCCCGGCAGCGCATGCGAGGCCGGTCCGCCGTCGGGGCTGCGGAGGCGCAGTCGGCTGACGGGAACGCGGTCGTAGCGCCGAATCCCGCCTCGGAAAAGTTGCCCGGCCCAGCCCAACGTTCGCCGGTACGTGTGCATCAGCCCGTACATTCCGAACAGCTGTACGCCCGCATCGATCAGATGGGCCCGGGCTTTCAAGTACAGTCGGCGGCGAAATCGTTTCCAGGTGGAGTATCGGGCGACCTCTTCGGGCGTCCGCGTTTCGAGATCCGCCAAGGGGATGGCGGAATGGGACCGGACCAGCGCGGCGAGAAAACGCAACGGATTGAAGAAGTACGTGTACCCGGCCAGCAGGTTCAGCTGTTTGAGCCACGGGCGGGGATGCTGGGAAGCCACGACGTAGTTGCCGTCCACGATATGCGGCTGGACGGCGGTGCCGTTGACTTCGGCGATCGCCAGTCCCGAGCTGTACGTGTCTTCGTACCACTTGGAACCGGGCGAGGGGGTGAGCATCAAGACCTGGGTGTACAACGCTCCGGCCTTGCGAAGGACTTTCAATTGATTCAGCAGGCCCTGGTTGCTGTTCCAAGTCACCAGCGGCTGGGCGTCATAATGCATCATCATCGGCACGGGGTAGATGCCGTGGTCTCGCAACGCGCGAAAGGCGCGCAGCGTCTTGTTTTCGTCCTGTCCCTTCTTTACCAGCGTCCCGGTAAGGTCTTCCACGCCCAGCCACAGCGCGGTCAGTCCCGATTGGCGGATGACCGGCAAGTGCTCCTGCAATCGCAGGGTGTCGTGGATGGTGGCTTCGGTGGCCCAGCGGATCTTGCAGTAGGGCCGGCGGCGGGTATTGACCCGCCGTGCCAGCGCCTCGGTGATATCTAACGTGCGTTTGGTATCATTGAAGAAATTGTCGTCCGTCCCAAAGAAGTTGACGATGCCGTAGGTCTCGGCAATCTGTTGCATCTCGTCCGCCACCCGCTCGCCGCTCTTGGTCCGATGCTGACGCTGGTTGTAGGCCGGAATGGGGCAGTAGGAACAGCGGAACTTGCAGCCCGCGGTCAAGACGAGGGACGACACGATGCAGTGCTTGCGGACCCGGTTGGCGGGCAGGGCGTGGGGCCCCAAGGTCGCGGCCGCGCTGGGCGGCTCCAGCAGCTGGTAACCAAGAACCGGCGAGGGCAATTCGTCCAGGTCTCCCAACAGGCGTTGAATGCCCGTGTCGACCAGTTCTTCGCAGGGGCCCTCGGGCGTCGTGGAGCGGCTGTAGACCAGGCCAGGAACTTCGTCCAAAGCCCCCATCTGGCGGGCCCGCAAGAAAGCTGCTCGCAACGGTTCGTTGCCCGCCCGGATAGACAGCACGACTTCCAGCAATTGCAACAGCACGTACTCTTCCCCCGTCACGGCCACGTCGGCGCCCCAGGGGTTGTCCGGATCGCCGCTGAACGCCTGCCACGGTTCATAGATGATGCGGGGACCGCCGACCACGATCAGCGGCCGTTGGGCCGGATCGATCCGGTTGGCGTCCTGGATCAGCCGGTCGCATTCGGCCGAATGCAGATGCATGCTGGAGACCAGGAACAGATCGGGAATCCGTCCGTCCAGCCGCATTCGAGAAGCGTCAAAGTGCCGGTTCCATTGCTGGAGCACGATCCGCGTCTTGCCGAATCCGGAATCGGCCAATGCCGAGCCGATCGCCCGCACGCCCGCAGGCACCATCCGCGTATCGGCATAGATGAACGGCAGGATCCGGGTCCGATGATCGAAGGCACAGGCGATCACCGTGGACAGGTCGTGGCGAGGTGCCAAATCGCGAAGACGCTGCCGGATAGCAGACATCTCCCCGGGCGCCAACAAGACATCTCCCGCTGCGCGGCGAGGTAGTTCCATGATGCAATCCGCCATGTGTAGGGTTGAAACGAGCAACCCGCTGTCACGGTGCTAGCGGTGACTTGACCGCAGCAATTCCACGGGCCATGGGGGGGCGACGAGATCCGACATTCGTCAACGGCCCCTGCCGAACTTTCGCAGAATGTGCAGGCTGCGTCCAGGCTGATCCGGGCGGCTCGCAGGGGGATCGCAAGAATTTGTGCATCCCGGCTTGCACGCCACTTGGCGCCGGCAAGAAAAATGCAATACGAGAATTCCCAAAAGGCGATTCGTCATCCCCCGTCTTCCCTTGCCCCCGTCTTCCCCTCGCTCCCCGTCTTCCCTCGCCCGCCCGCTCTACGGCGTCCCATAGCCGGCGACTTCGCCGTTCTCCGTGCTCAGGAACAGGCGGCCGCGGGCGACGGCGACGGCGTTGAAGACGGGCGGCGACGGCAGCGTCTGCTCGGCCAGTCGCTGGCCGGTGGCCGCGTCGATCACGTACAGCACGCCGCCCAGGCGGCCTTCGAACGCGCCCAGCGGGTCCTGCGGATCGACGATGTCCGGCGGTCCGGCGGTGACCAGCCGGCCACCGGCCAAAACCATGGCGCGAATCCGGACGGGGACGCGGTACGACCAGTCGCTTTGCCGGCCATCCAGCGGGTTGGCGAACAGCAAATAGCCCTTGTCCCCCGGCTTGAAGAACACGTTGGGGTCCAGGCCGCGAAGACTGTCGAACATGCGGACGGCATAGAACCGCTGGTCGTCATGCACGATCAGTCGGCCGTAGTTCTGCCCGGCACCGAACGTCCACGGCGTTCGCTTGAAATAACTGTCGTCCAGGAACCCGCCGCTGACTTGTAACAGCGTCCGGCCGGCGGCCGGTTTCAAGTCGTTGTCCAAGGTGGCCCCGCGCAAGTAGATCCTATCGCCGTCGCCCATCAAGATGTCGGGCAGCAGGCCCATCGGCGGGCGGAAATTCTCCACCAGGTTCTCGACGGTATAGCTGGGTCCGGTGAAGAGCGTTTCGCAACGCAGCTGGCCCGTGTCGGCCAAAACACCGCACACCCGCAGGCCGCCGTCCAAGTGCGAACTGCGGCCGGCGGTGAAGTAGACCACGTCGTTTTGTACCAGCACGCTGCCATGCACGGGCCAGGCCGATTCCAGCTGGCCGTCGGCGCCGATCAGCCGCTCGCCCAGCGCGCCGCGGACTCGCCAAGCCATCCGGCCGTCAGCGGCGTCCAGGCAATACACCCAGCCGTCGGTACAGCCGAACAGCAGCCTGCCTTGATGATACGTCGGCGGCGAATCCACGCGGCCACCGGCGGTGAATTCCCACCGCCGTGTGCCGCTGGCCGCATCCAGGCACAGCACCTGGTGCTGTTCGGTCGCGGCGACAAATACGGCCTCGCCAACCGCGATGGGCGGCGTGACGCGAGTCCCCAACTTGACTCGCCACAGCGGAGCCAGTTCGTCCGGCAGGCGAGCCGGGGTCGCCCCCGTTCGCATTCCGTCGTGGCGATAGGCGGGCCAGTCCAGAGGATCCGGAACGGTCGATGTCGGATTTCGGCTGGCGTACGCCGGGCCTTTCTCCAGACGATCTTGATCTTCGCTCGTACGCCCCGCAGCCTTTCCCTTTGCTTCGGCCGCCAACGCCAAGAAGCCGTTCAGCTTCTCCTCGATATAGCACACACAGGGATGCGGCGGAACGTACTGCAGACCATTGGCCGGCATCATGCCCACGTGGCACGTGCTGCGGACCCAGTTGTCCACCGTGTGCTGGCCGTTTTCCAAGTCGACGAACTCGGTGCCGCGGCGACTGGCCAGGATGTACTGCGTCGTGGCCTTGTTGCGGTAACAGCGGTGATGGTGGTTGGCCTTGAAGATCGCGCCCAGCGGAACCTGTTTCTTCAGCTCGCCCGTGACCAGGTCGTAACCGTGAGCCGACTTGGGATAGACGGACCGCTCCCGGCCGCCGTCGCGCTCGCTGGTGCCGACCTCGAGTTCGGCGCTCCAAGTCCAGACCAGATCGCCGATCACGAACACGTCTTTCCATTCGTACCACAGGTGGCCGATGTACTTCTTCGGCTGGCTCCACAGCAGCTTGCCGGTATCGGCGGCGAAGCCTGCCAGGACGTGCGGGCTGGCGTGAACGACGACGCCGTCCCGCACGATCATCGTGCCGATCCACAGGTTGCCGCCCGAGCGGATGCCGCCTGCGGTGTGGTCGGCTTCGTCCTGCGGGAACGCGGCTCGCCACCGTTCGGCGCCCGAACCGGCGTCCAGGCCCACGATCTCCGGCCCGTCGATCAGGGCAATCGTCCGCCCGTCGGTGGCCATATTCAGCGCCGGGTCCAATTCGACCGGCTCGCTGCCGCCGTGCATCTCTTTCCACTTGATGTAATCCACGGTGCTGCCGCGGTAGCTGGATGGCGAAGTCCACCGCCGTTGGCCGCTGGCGGCGTCGATGGCCACGACGCGGACCTGCGACCCGTCCCGCACCGACAGGAACAGCCGGCCGTCGTGACAGAGGATCTCGCCCGTCCGCTCGGTGCCCGCATAGGTCTGGACGATCTCGCCCGTGCGGGCGTCCAGTTGCACAACCGGGGCCTGATAGCCGAGTGTCACGTAGACGCTGTCTTCTACCGCCACCAGCCGCTTCTGAATGTTCAAGGGAATATCGCCAGGCCGCGTGTTGAACCAGATCGGCTTCCATTCCCGCCAGCCCCAGCGGCGGATGGGGACTTTCCACAGCAGTGTGCCGTTGAAGGCATCGCGGGCGATCAGAAACCACTTGTCCGGCAACTGGTGCTGGCCCGGCAGACTGATGGGGGCTTCGTCCACAATGGCGAACAAGCGGCCCTTGGCGGTCACCAGGGTGCTGACGCTGGAATCCGTCTCGTGGCAGCGCAGCCAGCGCGGACCGCCGATCCATTGCAGATGTTTGGGCGGCCCGACGACCGAGTCCTGCGCCACCGGGTTGCCGTCGGCGCCGTGCAGATAGTGCGTCCATTGATCGATCTCCGCCGGCCAGGGTTTTCGAAAGCCCTGCCATGCGGCGTCGGCAGATAGCGGCTGCCAGCCTCCGGCGTCGCCCGGCTGTACGGTCCACGCGGGGGCGTCGCCCGACTGGGCGACTAGCGCCGTACCCAGCGGCGCCAGCACGCGCTGGACCTCTTGGGGTGTAAGGCCTCGTTCAGCAACGCGATCCGCGGCGGGGAGGACGACGACGTTGACGAGGTTTTCGGCATACGGCAGGTGCGGCGGTTGCCAGAGACTGGCCGAAACGGTGCCGTACAGCCCCGCGGCGCGAATCGCCTGGCGCAGCGTGTCGCAGCGTTTGGCGTCCGCGGCAAGGCAGTGGACCAGGAAACTACCCCGTTTGGCCAGCGCCACGGCCAGGTCCGTCTCGGCCGGCTCGACGATGGCGATGATTCCGCCTGGCGCTCCGCTGGCGCGGACGATCGCCGCCGCGGCTTCCTGGATCGCATGCGGCTCGATTTGGCCGGCTGCGGTCAGGCAGGTCAAGCCGAGCCACATCGTCGCTCCGGCCGTCAGGGATGCTATTTGTTGTTTTCGCATTGCTCTGCGATCTCCTCTTCGCTCAACGCCGTCAAATACACCTTCACTTCGTCGATGATGCCGACGAACGAGTCCGTGATCTCCACCGGGCTATTCCCCAAATCGCCTCCGATCTCCATCCCCTGGCCCGCATTTCCCGGAATGAACCCGTCGGTCTCGGTGCGGGCGGCCCGTTTGCCATTGACATACAACTCGATGCCGTCGCTCCGGACCACGGCGGCCAGATGAACCCACTCGCGCCCCAGGGGCTCGCGACCGGCGGCAATGAACGCCGGGCGTTCCTGGTCCCGACGGATCCCGAAGCGGGCCACGCCGTCCAGCAAGTACAGCGAATACCCGCAAGCAGCCCCGCCGCGAGCCACCACGACGCCGCGGTCCGCCTCGGAGCGAACCCAGGCCATCACGGTCAGCCCCTGGTTCGCCATCGGCAGTTTGGGCACCTTGCCCAAGCCGACATACGACCCGGTCCCGAACTTCAGCGCCGCGCCGACTTTGCCCGGCACGGGCGTACCGCGGCGGATCTCGCCATCGCTGCCGCGGCCCGTGACGTCGCGCGCGGTCAGCGGGTCTTGATCGTCGAAACTCCACCACGCGGCCGGCTCCGCCGGCGGGTACGCCGACCGTAACAGCCGCTCGAGGGCCTCACGCACCGGCGCTTCCGGTTCCACGGCCAGCCGCGCCGTCAGCGCCTGTTTGACCGCCGGTCCCGGCGTCTTTTCCAGGACTTCGACCACGCTCTGCCGCACGGCGGGGTCGGGGTCATCGAGTGCGGCCAGCAGCGGTTCGACCGCGGCGGTGTTCAACTCGCGCAACGCCCGCACGGCGCGGAGACGCGCGGCCGGCTGAGGAGCCTGGAACAATCCGGTCACCGCCTGCAGGGCCGCTTCGTCGCCCAATCCCCGCAGGATCCATGTCGCCGTCGCCACCTCGACCGCTTCGTCCTGCAGTAAAGCGGCGTATTTTTCCGCCAGCGCCGGATCGCGAACTTCGCGAAGCGCCCATGCCGCGTGGTCCCGCACGCACCACTGGGCATCCCGCAACGCCCGCAGCAACGCGTCCGCCGCCCGTACGTCCCGGATCTCGCCCAAGGCATACGCCGCGTACATCCGCACGTTCGTGTCCTCGTCCCGCAGCGATTCGATCAGCGCCGGCACGGACCGTGCGTCCGGAATCGCCGCCAGCGCCTTGGCCGCCTCGCGCCGTACTGCCGGTTCCAGGTCCTTCAACGCGGCGAGCAACAACGGCGTCGACGCCCGGTCCGCGCAGCGTCCCAATTCGATCGCCGCTTGGACCCGCACCGCGAGTGTCGGCGAACCCAAATCCGCGCCATGATCCCGCTGGCCCGTCCGCGTCTCGGAGGATGCCGCCAAACGATGGCTGCTCACGGGAAATGCAACAAGTCCGAGAGCCAGCACCAATTTGCCCGCAAGCCGTATCTTGTCGCTCATCACCAACTCTCCGCGCAACGTTCCTGGTTCGCGTGACGAAAGCCAGGAAGATGAAAACCCCCAGCGAAACCGACGACGAGATTAGTGTAGGCGATCACCGGCGTGCAAGCGAGGCCCCGTTCTTGGCCGACACCCCGTTCTTGGCCGTACTTGGCCATTGCGTTTGCCACCCCCTGCCCACACACCCCATTGCCACCCCCATTGCCACCCATGCTTTGATCGCGAAGTTATTCACGCTAAGATAGGGACGTGCCTTCGGCACAGCCAAGCAGAGCCCGCGTCACACGATTCCGCCAACCAGGAGGCCGCCCATGTCCACCGCACGCCGCGAATTCCTTCGTCAGGCACTGGCCGCCACCGCGGGCGGTGTGCTTTCCACGGTCATGCCCGCAAGCGTCCCGCGCGCCGCCGAGGCGGAATCGCCATGGCGTTTGGCCACGTTCCGCGCGGATGTCACGCCGCCGCTGGGGCATGGCTGCTGTGGCGGCTGGATCACGCCCGTGACCGCCGTCGATGACCCGTTGGAAGCGATTGGCCTGGTGCTGCTGGGGGCCGGCCCGCCCCTGGTGCTGTGCGCCGTGGACTGGACCGGACTGTGCAATCAAGCCCACATCGCCTGGCGGCAAGCGCTGGCCCGGGCGGTCGGGACGACACCGGACCGCGTGGCCGTTCACTGCGTGCATCAGCACAACGCGCCCTTTGCCTGCCTGGACGCCCAGCAACTGGTCCGCGCTGCCGGCGATCTGCCGGACATCCTGGATGTGGACTTCTTTCACCGCTGCCTGGACGGCGTTGCCCAAGCGGCTGCCGCGGCGCTGCCGGGCGCCAGGCCGCTGACCCATGTGGCCAGCGGCCAGGGGCAAGTGGACCAGGTGGCCGGCAATCGCCGCGTCTCCCGCGACGAGTCCGGCCGCGTGCTCGCCATGCGCGGTAGCAGCTGCCGGGACGCTCGGCTGCGTGCTTTGCCCGAAGGGCTGATCGACCCCTGGCTAAAAACCGTCGCTTTCTATTCCGGTGCGGACAAGATCGCGTCCTGTCATTACTATGCCACGCATCCGATGAGCTATTACGGCGACGGCCGGGTGAGCAGTGATTTCGCCGGCCTGGCTCGCAAACGCCGCCAGGTGGACGAGCCGGGCTGCCGCCACCTGTACTTCACCGGCTGTGCGGGCAACGTCGCGGCCGGCAAGTACAACGACGGCTCGCCCGAGATGCGACCGGTACTGGTCCAGCGGGTGGTGGACGGCATCGTGCGGTCCGAACAGGACTTGCAGCTGGCGGCGATCGAGCGTGTCGCTTGGCGGACGGTCGAGCTGTTGCCGCCGGTGCGCAGTTCATTTTCGGCCGAGGCGTTGCAAGCCCAGATCGCCGACCAGACGGCCGCCGGAGCGGTACGCGGCCGAGCGGCGTATATGCTGGCCTGGCTGCGGCGGCTGGAACAGCAGATCCCGATCGTGCTCGGCGCGCTGCACGTTAACGGCATCCGCCTGCTGCACCTGCCGGGCGAGTGTTTTGTCGAGTACCAGCTACGCGCCCAGCAGCTGCAGCCCGAGCTGTTCGTCGCCACCGCTGCGTACGGTGATAACGGTACCTGGTACGTGCCGGTCAAGGACGAGTATCCCCACGGCGGCTACGAAGTCAGTGTGGCCTTCTCCGATCCGGAGATCGACGACTTGCTGACCGCGGGGATGGAGCAGATTCTGGCGCCGGCAATTTGAGCACGTGAAGACCCGGTGCGGGCAAATCCGCAGAACAGAAGGCCGCAGAGGAAACGGAGGTTTCACGACTTGGGAGGTAAGAAAAGCAGATCTTTCTTGTTGAGCTGACCCGTATGTCGTACAACTACATCGGAGTCGCCAACATGAACATTGGCGTGTGGATTACCGCATGTGAACGCTCGGAGGGCGTCTGGCCCGGGGGTGTGCCACTATGAGTTCCATTGAGATAGGCTTTCTCGTCGCGAGCACAGCACTTGTGCTAACAGCGGCCATGTGCGTCGTTCGGCGTTGTAGGGAGCCCACCACACGCTGGCGAATCTGGATCTGCTCGATGACTGCGGGCGGTGTCCTAGCAGCGTTATTTCTTGCTCTGGCGCACATTGCGCAGCCATATGAGTCGCTGAACGCACTGCTGATGCGATTTACTTTGGGGGCTCTGCTGATGACTGCCGTCATTGCCATCTCGTTTGGTTCCCGCTTTGCAGACAGGAGTGGCGGGACGAAAAGGCATGCAAGCATGGAAACCAAACTCATCGCACGGCTCGCGTTCAGGATCATCGGCATTCTGTTTCTGTTGGCGTGTCTGTTTGGAATCAGCATATACGTAATAATCGGCATACGTTCATGGGAGGCGGAAAAGACACTCCATGCTCATTACCTTGTACTGGACGTGCTTTACGGGTACGTTCAAGTGAAGGGCACGTGGCCAAACACCTGGGAGGACATGAAAGAGATGAACCCGAGGGGCCATTATGCTTTTTGGAAGTGGCCAAACGACTGTGAGGCAATTAAGGGTCGAATTGCGGTGAAATTTGATTTGCAGAATGAAGACATACACTCAATGACCCCGGAGTCATTCGATCTCGTACGGCCAAGGGGCCCGAGTTTTGTTATGCCTGAATGGAACGTTGCCGACCTCATCGAGCTGATGAAGGAACGAATCGACAAGAATGAGAAGGATAAGCGGCCGTAATACATAACTGTCCGATTTAGCAATAGAACGAATTGGTTTTTATCCCACCTGCCCGAAGCCGCCGCGGCCGGGAAGCGGGACCGGCGGTCAAGGGGGCAGGTGGGATAAAAACCAATTCATTCTCGGGTGTATCCCCAGTTGCTGCCCTGGGAGCCCTACTTGTGTTGGTCGCGGGATTCTCGGTGGCTTGGATCGTCGCCCGTACTCGGCCACGCCCCTGATGAGCCAAAAGATCACCAGTTGGAACGGCGAGACCGTCGGTTCCGGCAGCGTCGTCAACGAGGTGCAATTTGCGTACAATGATTTTCAGCAGATCAGCCACGACTACCAAGCCCACGGTAGCACCGTGAACATCTCCACCACACCCAAAGTCCAATACGGCTACGCCAGCGGTTCGGCCAACACGATCCGCCCGACCTCGATCACGTATCCCAACGGTCGCGTCATCACCTACGATTACGGAACCGCCAGCGGCATGAACGACGCACTGAGCCGTGTCGGGTCCATCCTGGATGACGACGCCGGAGCAACGCACCTCGCTGATTACTCGTATCTCGGCCTTGGGCCTGCTCGCGGCCTGTTGCCGACCGTGACTTCCCCCTTCACACCGGGGGCGATAGAGGTCGACTACACCGAGCCCGACATCCGGTACACTCTGGTCGGCACGGCTGGCGGCACTGATCCGGACACAGGCGACATCTACCGCGGCTACGACCGCTTCGGCCGGGTGAAGGACTGCTACTGGTACAATTACGGTGCCAGCACCGACGTCGACCGGATCAAGTACGGCTACGACCGCAACGGCAACCGCGCCTACCGCGAGAACACGGTCGCCACAGCCGCCGGGGCCTACTTCGACGAGAAGTACTTGCATGACTTGATCGACCGCCTGAAGTCCATGGAGCGGGGTTCTCTCAACTCTCAACACTCAACCATCAACAACCTGCAATTCGCCCAGCACTGGGGCCTGGACGCCACCGGTAATTGGCGCAGCTTCCTGGAAGACTCAGATGGCAACGGCACCTGGGATCTCGACCAAACTCGTACAGCGAACAAGGTCAACGAGATCGCGGACACCACCGAAACTGCCGCTCCCTCCTGGGTCACGCCGGTCTACAACCGCGCCGGCAACATGACCACGATCCCGAAGCCTGCCGATCCGACGCAGTCCTTCACGGCAACTTACGATGCCTGGAACCGGTTGGTGAGGATCGAGGAAGGAGCGAACAAGGTTGGGGAGTACGAGTTTGATGGTGCGAAACGCCGCACAGTCAAGAAGACCTACGTTTCGGGTGAACTCGACGAAACTCGGCATTTCTACTTCACATATCCGTCCACATGGCAGGTTGTCGAAGAGCGTGTCGGCACCTCAATGAATGCCAACCGGCAATTCGCGTGGGGGTTGCGATACGCCGACGACCTGCTCCGGCGAGATCGGGATGTAGCCGGCGACGGAGCATTGGACGAGCGACTCTACGGAGTGCTCGACGCGAATTCGAGCCTCATGGCGATCGTGGATTCCGCGGGTGTCGTACAGGAGCGCTACTCATACGATCCCTACGGAGTGCCGACCGCGCTGACTGAGGGTTATGTGTTTCGCGGTGGATCGACGTATGGCTGGGAGAATCGGTTTGCCGGATACCAGTGGGATTCAGAATCACGCTTCTACTTGGTGCGCAACCGTTCGATCGTGCCAAGCCTCGGGGTATGGATAGAACGCGACCCAATCGGATACTCCGTGGGCGTTAACCTGTACCAAGCTGGCTTTGTCCCCGATCAGATCGATCCAACTGGAGTCGCTGGGTGCGTCCCCGATTTGAGTAATTACTTCGCGCCCGGTGGCACAATCTTCGGTGAAGTCAACATCCCAATCGTTGGCACTCCTTTTGGAATTTATTTTCGAGGCCAATTCACAATTACTTCCGGAAAATGCTGTTGCCCTGGTGGCCAGCCCGGGCAATACACTGCTGGTACCGGAACGTTCGAGGTCGGTGTCTACGCCGGCTACAGGAAGCCGGGTGGCTTTCATTTTGGAAGTCCTGTTATTCGTGATGGAACCAGCTGTCCCGCGGCAGAACGTCGCTATTCAGGCGGCGTCGTATTTCGAGTTATCGCGGGCCCGATCATAGGGACTTGTCGCTTCGAGGCTCCCGACATGTATCCGCCGGCGTGCTCCGTGGGGATTAGGTGGACCAACTTCATGTCGACGGCATCCTTGAGTATTAGCGGCGGCGGGTTTTTCTCTATACATAACACTACCAACACGTGCCCTGGCGGGGCTGGCGGTGCCGGCGGTGGCGGTGGTCGCGAATTATGAAAGCTCGTAACGCGGTTTCCGAGATAATTGTCCCGTGTCCACTTGTATGCGGTTAGGGCGCCGGTCGATCACGGGGACAACACGAATTTGGCGGCCCTCTTGGCATGTCGGGGATGGCGGCCTCGGGGTGCATGGGAATACGGACGGCTGCGCGTTGAGGAGCTAGAAAGCCGACCACAAGAGTGAAGTGAGCAGGGGGAAACCGCTGGGCCAACTATCACAAGAATAACTTCTTCGCTGTGGGATGGACAAATGCAAACCAAAATCCGCTGAGAGCAGCAATCCCGCCAAGGAATGCCAGGTAGGGATCAACGATGTCGCCACAAACCGCGAACGCGGCCCACGAAGAAATCTCGAAACTGAGAAACCCGAACCATGCGATTCGCCACATCGGACACGTCTTGTAAAGCTCTTTCAGTCGCGACGTGGTTTTGGGCGAAGGTCTTTGGCCTTCTCCTGCGTTGAGCCCAAACCGCGTAAACGCGACCACGAAGGGGAAGAAGCACGATACCGTAAGAAAGAATAGTATTCCTTTAGAACGTTCGTCCTTCACGAGCTGCAAAGCTGGCAACGCTGACGTAAACGAGGCCGCGATGAGACATCCGCCGTACGATAATGCAACGGCCGCAAATGCTCTCCGAAGCATTGTTCTGTCTCCCGTGATGCCGACGCCAACGATTTGCATCAGACTCCTGCGCGTCGCTGCAAAACACTCGCGTGCAACGTACGCATACTCGATTATACGCACGCTTCAAAGCCGCGTGCAATCAGTTCGTTGGCTGCAGATAGAAAGAAAGCTGCGCCCTGCTAACGTGCCGCGAGGTGCCGCGCGGCGAAGCGTCCGGTGCCGTTAGTTGCCGAGCGTCCCGCTAGTTCCCGAGCGTCCCGCCACATTCAGAGGAGTCGATTATGAAACCCAGCGATTTGCCCAAGGCAACGTTTGAGATTCGGCGAAGTATCTGGCCTTACCTATTTGGTCTGGGCGTGTGCAGCGTATTCATCGTCGCGTGGATGCTGGAACGATTTCGCGGAATGGGCGCTGAGTTCATCCTCTCGCCCGGTTTCTCGGCGTTCATTTTCCTGTTTGTAGCACCTGTCGCCGCGTTCTTAGCTTACCTGACCCTTAGCCGAGAGGCTGTAGTTGGGGTTCGAGGCCCGAATCTTTACGTTGCGAATCCTACTTTTCCGTGGCTGAAGGCTGTTCTCCCATCGCGTGATGTCGTGAGCATTGAAACAGACTGGTGCCCTGGTACGTCGCACGCCAGACTTGCATTTGGTGTCACGCCGGAACAATTTGCCAGGCAGAATTGTCGAGGGCCGTGGGACCAAAGGAAAGACGGTAAGCTGTATTTAGATCTACTCAACACGGATCATACGCCCGAAGCAGCTGCTGTGAGACTTCGCAGAATCCTGTTTGGTCAAAGGGGTCAGGAATCGTTTCACGAGCAAGCCGAGTGAGGAAGCGTCATGAGCAAGCGCGTGGCCACGACTGATCTCCCTTGTCGCGGCCGGGTACTGGTGCTGGGGGAGCTCATGCTCGACCGGTACACGTGGGGCGTGCGAAACGGGTCAGCCCGGAGGCGCCGGTGCTGGTGGTGCAGGCAGAGACCTGCGAAGTTCGACTGGGCGGCGCCGGGGCCGTCGCGGGACTGCTGCGGGGACTGGACGCCGAGGTGCTGCTGGCCGGCGTCGTGGGCGATGACCACGAGGGCTGCACGGCCCGCCGGCTGCTGAACGAAGCCGGCATTGACGACCGCACGGTGTTGACGGATGCGACGCGGCCCACGACGCACAAACAACGCTTCCTGGCCACCGTCGAACAACGCCAGCCGCATCAGATCCTGCGCGTGGACCACGAACAGACGCACCCGCTGGCCGCGGAACTGGTCGAGTCGCTGGCCGCGGCGCTTGCGGCGAGAATGCCGAGCGTCGATGCGGTGCTGATCTCGGATTATGCCACGGGAGTCTGCACGCCGGAACTGCTGCAGCGTGTAATTCGGGCAGCGCGCGAGCAAGGAGTCCCTGTTGCCGTCGATCCGGCGCGGATTGCCGATTACGAGCGATACCGCGGGGCGACATTGGTGAAGCCAAACCGCCGCGAAGCGGAACGGGTTACCGGAAAAGCGATTCACTCGCCAACGGACGCCTTGGATGCCGGTCGCACGTTGGTGCAGTGGCATGGCTTCAAGGCGGTTGTGGTAACGCTGGACGGCGAAGGGATGGCCGTGGTTGGAAAGAAGGGGACGGAGCTAATTCTCCGGGACGGCCCGGAGGGTGCTGCGCACAACTTAGCTCCGTCCCGTTTTTTCACAAAGGATGAAAAGGGGACGCACCGAATACTGTTCGGCACGACTCTTGCTGATCTAGGCATCCTCGCCGCTTGTCGGCGAGTGGTTCAGGTTACGTGGCCACGAACAAGCGGCCACCTTGGAGGGCGGTGATCCCCGACGCGTGTCGTCGGGAGATTCAGGATGGATGACTGAGATGGGGGGGATACCGCCAATTAGCCTGACGCACTCGCCGACGAGCGGCGAGGATCAAACGTCGTGTTCTGTGAGTTGCCCCCGTGGCCAGTTTTCCTCAATGACTCGACGGCAAGCGTCGAGGATGGCTTGGGCGGATTCGTACAGCGAGTTTGCGATGAGGGCAGGGGCTTCTTGCAGCCGCGCCGCGTCCCAGTAACGACTTTGCAACAGGGCCACCTGGACTCCCAGCGCTCGCCCGAAATCGAGATCACAGAGCTTGTCGCCAATGACCCAGCTGCGGTTATAGGCGATCGGTTCACCAAGCTGTGTTTCGATCTGCCGTGCCATTCCCGTGCGCGGCTTGCGGCACTCGCAACCGTCGCCAGGGGCATGCGGGCAGACGGCGACGGCGTCCAGGCGGACGCCCTGCTCGCCCAGACGCTCTTGGACGTGCTGGTGCAGGACGTGAACGTCGTCCAACGTGAAATAGCCACGACCGATGCCGGATTGGTTGGTGACCAGGGCGATGCTGTAGCCCGCCTCTCGAAGGTCGCGCAGAGCTTCCAGTGCCCGATCCGTGAACTCCCAGTCCTCGGGTCGGTAGATGTAGCCCTGATCCACGTTCAGCGTCCCGTCGCGATCCAGGAAGATGACGGCTCTCGTCATGTGCGGACTCCGTGCCAGAGGTGGAGAACGGTCTACCGATGGTCGCCGCGGAAATGGAAGCTGCGTCGACTCTTCGTGACCTGGGGGATTCGAGTTCGTCGTTTGCTTTCCGTCGGGGGAATGCTTGTCAACAACAGCGCCAATCGAGTAGCATAATCCGGAGATCGACGCCCTGCGCGTGGAGGGAAGAATTTTTGGCGCCGGCAATTGGATACGCGAAGAAACGGTGCGGGCAAATTCGATGAACAGAAGGCCACAGAGGAAACGGAGGTTTGACGTCGAAATCTCCTCCGTGTTCTCCGTTTCCTCCTGTTCGATTGTAACAATTCAAAGAGGCAACAGCATGCGAAGCGATGACCACCCGGCTTTTACCCTGTCGATGTTGCTCGTTGCCATGGTCTGGCTCGCTGCCCTAGGGCAGGCCGCCGAGCGGCCGCCGAATATCGTGCTGATCGTCTCCGACGACCAGGCCCAGGTTCCCAACACCGCGCTGCGCAAGACCCACTACCTGGGTTCGGTAACCGCCATGGACGCGGCCATCGGCGAGGTGTTGGAACTGTTGGACGAGTACCGCCTGGCGGAAAACACGATTGTCATCTTCTTTTCGGACAACGGCGGATCGGGCGGGGCGGACAACTCGCCGTTGCGCGGCGGGAAGAGCCAGGTCTTCGAGGGCGGCATCCGCGTCTGCTGCCTGATGCGTTATCCGCCGCAAATCCCGGGCGGTTCGGTCAGCGGCGAGTTTCTGACGTCGCTGGAGATCGTTCCGACCTTGTTGCAGTTGGCCGGCGTCCCGCCACCCAAGGACGTGGTCCTGGACGGCTTTGACATGATGCCCGTCCTGCGCGGCGCACAGCCCTCACCGCGGCAAGCCATGTTCTGGAAACGCCGCGAGCACGAGGCGGCCCGGGTCGGGCACTGGAAATGGGTCCGCAACGCGAACGGCACGTTCTTGTTCGACTTGTCGCAAGACATCGGGGAAAAGACCAACCTGGCCCCCACCATGCCGGACAAAGCCGCAGAACTCGCAGCCCATTTCCAACGGTGGCAGCAGCAGATGGACGCCGCCGAACCACGCGGGCCGTTCCGGGATTTCTGACGCGTCTTCATCAACGTCGCCACGCCTCGACGGAATTCGCCGAAGCCCGGGAGGGCGACCGAAAAAAACGGCTTCACCCATCGCAACCCAACGCTCGGCAAACCCCAGATCGCAAGACCATGATCAAAAAGAAACTTGGCCGCACAGGTCTCGAAGTCACCCCACTCGGCTACGGCAGCATGGGCCTCCGCGGCCCGAACACCTGGGGGGTACGCGTCGTCGGTGAGGAAGACGCCGATCGCTGCCTCAACTCGGTGCTCGACGCCGGCATCAATTTCATTGACACCGCGCCCGACTACGGTGTCAGCGAGGAGCGAATCGGCCGGTACATCAGCTCGCGTCGAAGCGAGTTCTACCTGGCCACCAAGTGCGGGTGTGCTTACGTCCAGCACGAGGATCACTTGGAGATTCGCCACGTGTGGAACAAGGACGTCCTCCAGCGGAATATCGAGACCAGCCTCCAACGGCTGAAGACCGATTTCCTGGATGTCCTGCAATTCCACGGAGGCGATGCCGATACACTGCAACGTAAAGGACTGATCGAGTTGCTGATGGGCTATCGCGATCAAGGCATTGTTCGGTTCATCGGCGTTTCCAGTTCCCTGCCGCAGCTTCCCGGCCTGATCGACCTCGGCGTGTTCGATACGTTCCAAATCCCCTATTCCTGCCTGGCCCCCGAACATCACGATTGGATTGCGAAAGCCGCAGGAACGGGGGCGGGCATCATCATCCGGGGCGGCATCGCTCAAGGCGGCCCCGATGCCGAGATCCAGCGACCGGCGCTGAACGACTGCTGGACGCGAGCGAAACTCGATGACGTCCTGCCCCCCGGCATGAACCGTGCCGAGTTGATCCTCCGCTACACGCTCGCCCACCCGCACTGTCACACGACCATCGTGGGCACGTGCCATCCAGGACATCTGGCCGAGAATATCGCCGCCGCAACAAGCGGGCCATTGCCTGTCCAGCTGTACGAGGAAATCCGATCGCGCGTTGCAGCGCTGGAAGATAGCTCAAGTAGCTGATTGGCTTGGCCCAGAACCAAATTTTGGAGAAATCGAACCGTGTCAACCGACCCCGCTTCCGAACAACAGACCCTACGGCTGGATCAGTTCTTGAAACTTCGCGGCATTGCCGATACGGGGGGCCAGGCGAAGGTGTTGATTCAGAGTGGTGAAGTTCAGGTCAACGGGGAAGTGGAAACGAGAAGACGTCGCAAACTGGTTGTTGGCGACGTGGTTGAGTTCGAGGGGGGCACGTACTCGCTGGACGAACTCTCTTCCGGCAACCCCTCCGTAGGTTAAACCCCACGGCGTGTTGCCGTTGCCAGGCGGCAAGAAACCAGAAAGCCGGGAAGATATCCTCCCGGCTCAACATGCCGATGACCGGCGGATTCCTGCCGGTTCTTACCGCCGGATGGTGGCGTTGGCGACGCATTGGGCGGAGAAGCCTTGGCCCAGGTCGGTTTCGATTTCGATCTTCCTTTCGATCTGCCCCGTTTCTTCGTTAGCCTTGAATTCGACGGGCACGAAGTGCAGCGGCTTGCTCTCCCCATCGGAGGTGTCGAAGGTGAAACTGCTGTCGTCACACTTGACGCTTATGATGCGAAACGGCTTGCTGCCGCGCACCACCAGCCGCTTCTTGACCGACTCGCCCGGCTTCAGCACGCCCAGGAACAGCGAAGCGGGACTGACGCTGATCGCCGAGACCACTTGTCCCTCGACGGGCAGCGACACGTTGCCGGAACCCGAATCGTTGGTCACGATCAGCAGTTGGTCGTGGATGAAACCCGGCGGTGTATCGGGTTTCAGCCGCACGATCATGTCATAATTGACGCGTCCGCCGCTGCGAAGCGTCTCTTCGAGTTCCACTTCAAAATGCTCGTTAGCACTGCGGACATCCATGATCTCCCAGTCTTCGCGGCCGGCGTAGGACACGCTGATTTTCTGCGAGGTGCCTTGCCCGGCGTCGACGGAGCCGAATTCGACCGCTCCCGGCTGGAACACGACGTCGCTGCGGATGTAACCGCTGACGGTCAACTGAACCTCGGCGTAATACGGTTCGTCGATGATCACCGTGATCGTGGCGCCTTTGGCACCCAAGAACGAGCGGGTGTTGTACGCCACGATGACTTCGGTTTGCTCGTGCGTCTTGATCCGGTCCTTGGTGACGCGAGGCGTCGTGCAGCCGCAGGTGGACCGTAGGCCGGAGATGTGTACGTCCTCTTTGTACAGGTTGGTCAGGGAGAACGCATACTCCTGTTTCGAACCGCGGGCCACGATCCCGAAATCGTGACTGTTGTTCTGGAACATCTTCTTGGCCCAATCCTGGGCCGCCGCCTCGGCGCCCACGGCGAGAACCCAAGGCAACAAGATCGCTGAAATTCGATGCATGACTCCGTTCCTCCTCACAAATTGCGCTAGCGTTGCCAGTCATGATAGCATGTGCCGCGTCATCGGCGATATACTGCGCTAATCCGTGTATATCGGAAAAACCGCTACCAGCGCCCAACTTTTCTCCGCAAGGCGGTTCATAGCCCCGGGCCGTTGTACCACACAATCCAGCGATAGACGGCGTACAGGCAGGCCACGGCGCCGACGACGATCCACCAGGGTTTGGGGGGCGACGGCGAGTCTTCGGCTGAAACGTAATTCTCGCAGTACGGACACCGCTGGGCATCCTCGTGAATCTCGCGTCCACAGTACGGGCACGGCTCCGTCGGCTCGTCGTCGTCCTCGTCAGGCCAGTCTTCGTCGTCGAACTCCAAGTCGTCGAACTCCAAGCCGTCGTCCCGAGCGTCATCCCGAGCGTCATCGTCATCGTGCGTCCAGCGGGCCATTCGCAAACGTTCCTCTTCTCCAAGGATATCCCCCAGGCTTCGCTCGGAAAAAACGCCTCCAGCCACGGCTTCCTCGCCCGAGGTGAACTTCGTACCGCCGAAATATTATAAAGGAAAGGCGGTAAATGGGGAAACGCCGCGAATGTAGATTCTATTCCCTGCATGCCATGTGCGTCCACAATCGATAATGGGCCATCGATAACCCGCTCATTCGCCATTTTCTGTCGGGGCGTCAGAAGAACCCGCCGGCCGGTGGGGCGTCCGCGGACGGTACGGGCTGGGGGTCGCGGCTGGCGGCCCGTTGGGCATCGCGCTGGCGGCCTGCGGTGCGATAGGCGATGGCCAGTTCGACCGCGGCCGCCGGTGACAGCCCTCGTCTGGCGCGGAGCGCCGTCTCGCACGCCTCAATGACCCGCGTCGACTGGTCGGCCCGGTTCCAGGTTTGACAGGCATACGCCAGACGCGCATCGCCCAGCTGCTCGGATTCGACCAATTGCCACAGCAGCGCGGCGGCCTGGATCACGCTGGGCGTCAGCTCCGCCTGACGGAATGCCAATTCGGCCGCCAGTTCCGCGTCGGCCGTCTTGGCTGCCAATTGGCCCGCGGTCTCTGCGTGTGCAGCCGTCGCCAATTCGCGCCGCAGCAGGTCCACGCATTCGCGCCGCGCCGGCGAACCGGCCGGTTGAAGCACCGCCGCTTCGATCAGTTTTTCGCACCGCGCGACGCCTTGGCGAACCGCCGCCCAGCGGCGCAGCAAGGCGTACCGATCGTCGACGGCGAGCGAACTGGCTTGCCCGGCCCGGGCGAACAACACGTCGGCCGGTTCCTGTTGGGCGTGAGCCGCCAGCAGTTCGGCCAGCGTCGCCAAGTTGTCCGGCCGGCGATCTGCCGCGCGAGCCCATTGTCGTGCCGCGTTGACGGCTTCCTCCGCGCGGCCCCGCCGCAACCACAACTCGATGCGCCGACGATGCCGAGCGAATTCGTCAGGCCCTGGGCCGCCCCGTTCCAACGCCGCTTCGACGTGTTGCAACGCTTGGTCTTCCTTGCCCGCGGCAATCGCTGCGTCGGCCAGCCGATCACCGTCTTGTGCCGTTCGCGTCGCCTCGTCTTGCAGCGACAGGATCGCGTACCGCTCGACGGCGGTCAGCGACGGGAAATTGCCCGCTGTCACGAACCGCAGCAGCTCGGGCAGGCCGCTTTGGGCGACCTCGAGCAACTGGCCGACCAGCTGATCGCGATTTCCCAGCCGCCGGTCGTTCTCCAGGCACCACGCCTGTAGCAACAGCACCAGCGGATGCCGTGCGCGATCGTCGGGCAGGCGGCGAAGCTGGTCCAAGGCTCCCGCCCAATCGAACGTGCGCAGCGCCGTGAACGCTTCGGCCAACGGAGCGTCGATCGCAGGCCGCTCCGCACGGCGGTCCAGATGGACGAATCCGCCGAACGGTTCGGCTGGCGGCGGGATCTCGCCGGGCTTGGCCTGGAATTCGACCAACTCCCAGCGTGCCCGTTCCTGCCCCTGGGCGTCCTCCAGTACGGCCGTCCATACCGCACGCTGCCGATCGCTCGGCGAATGCTCCGAGAACCGAATTCGGGCCGTCCGCTGGCTGTGCACGTAGGACTCCCAAGCCACCGGCCCCCCGTGCGTCGGCGAATAGGCGATCTGCAGGTACGTCCCGCCGTCGCGCGCCAACCCCGCCGGGACCATCCGCAGCCACGCCGCATCCGCGTAGGATGGGTCTCCCGCCCCGTCCCCACCACGCGTTTCGAACACGTCAAACAACCGCGCCAATTCTTCGTTGCCGCGGTGTGGCAGCCACGGCAAACTTGCGTCCACGGCACGCCGCAACAATTCGGCATAGTTGCCCAGTTCCGCCAGCCGCAGATCGCGCCACGCCACCACCGCCGCATCGCCCTCGGTGCGCACCACGCATGCCGGCAGCTGGCCCTCGAGCCGGCTGCCGTCCAGCCGCAGCACAATGTCCTCGCTCGCGCCGGTCGGTTCCACGCGCCGCCACCGCCACTGGCCGGCTCCCGGCTCGCAACGGACCAGCAGCGCTTCGAGTTCGGCCCGTTCAGCCGCCGGAAAGTCCGATAACCGCGACGGTTCGCTGTCTTCATCGCCCGAAATCACCGCGGCGGCGGGCCGCAGCCCCGCACCGCCGGACGCTTCCCAAGGCCGGCTGCCGTGCAGCGTTTCGTAGCGGCCTCGCCGCAGTCTGGTCAACAGCTGCGACAATTCGTCCTGGACGTCAGGCGTCTGCGAGACCACCAAGGCCACGCGCGTGGGCTCGGCCTCGATGCTTCCCCGACCGCCTACGTCGTCCCAACTTTCCGGCTCGATTATCGTCGTAATCAGGTTGATCATCGTGTCGAAATCCGCCCAAGTCAGATCTTCCAAGCGGAACGGTCTGATGGTGGCCGGCCGTGCGCCCGATGTGGCCGCAATCTGCGGCGGCAACCGACGCAAGCGATCCAGCAGTTGTTCGACTTGCTCGTGAACCTCACGCGTTTGCGCAAAGGCCAAGTCGAGACTGTAGGGGAAGTAGTCCATGCTGCCCGGCCCGCCCACGACGTCCCAGCTTTGGGGTGCAATGGTTCCGGTAATCATGTCCATCAGCGTGTCAAAATCATGGATGTACTGCGGTTCGACCAGCGGACGGAGCGCCGCCGCAGGAAGCGAATCCGCGGCGGTCGACCCACCGGCTGTGTCGGATGACGCGGGCGTCTGAGTTGCATCCTGCGGCTCAGCATCCGCTTCGCCGCCGCTGGATAGTCCGGCCGTCCCGTGGTTGATGGACCCGCTGGCCGAACCGCCACCCATGCCACGACCCATGCCGCCACCCATGCCGCCACCCATGCCACCACCCATGCCACCACCCATGCCGCCGGCCATGCCGCCGGCCATGCCGCCGCCAAAGGTTCCTCCCATTCCGCCCATGCCTCCGCCGAACCCGGCCATGCCGCCCATGCCTCCGAATCCGCCCATCGCCGCTCCACCGGCGCCCCAGCGCGGCATCAGGCCCATGCCTCCGCCGAGCCCCTGTGTCTCGGCGGGATACTCGTACAACAGCCCGCGCGCCGAATACAGGCGGACTTCCCGTTGCGACTCGGCCCCTTCAGCCGTCGTTACGACCAGCGCTTCCTCATGCAACGTGTACTCCAGGCCCAAATCGGCCAAGATCCACTCCAGCGCCTGCTTGGCAGGCACGTCGCGAAACGAGGCCGTGATCGGAGTTCGCGCATCGACGCCGATGTCCTCCAAGGCGTGCTTGTCGAGCAGGAAGGTATCGTCGAGCGTGTTGGCCACATCCAACATGACTTCCACCAAGGGCCGCTCGCGGCACTGGATCGTGATCGGCCGCTTCAGCTTGGACTCCAGTCGCCGACGCACCTGTTGCTGACGGTCCAAGTACGGATGGGCCAGTAGCCACGGGGGCGTGGTGTGATCGGTGAACAACAAGTCGGCGATCGAATAGACTTCCGTGGTCATCCGCGATTCGGCTTCTTCCGGCGTTGTGATCAGCAGCCGCTGCGGCTCTTCGACAACGGTCAGGCCGAACTGCCGCAGCAACAGACGCGTGCCGCCGCGGAGCGAAATCCGTCCCGTACCTCCCCACTGCAAACGCTGCTGGAGTGCCTGGGCGTCCGCGCCTTGCTCGGCGAACGGATCGTCTCGTGGGGACGGCAGTGCGGACTTCACGCGCCGCTCGGCCCAATCCAACCTCGCGTCCGGGCGGATACCGATATCGTCGAGTGCCCTGCGGTCCAGGAACACGTGCGTGCCGGTCAAGGCGGCAAGTTGCCGGGCGAATTGCTCCAGCGTTTGCTCTTGTGCAAGCGTGCTCAGGTCGACTTGCTGCAGCAGTCGATCTGCAATCGGATGGCGGCGGAGGAATTCCGGATCGGCTTGGAACGTCGATCCCAACAGCGTCGTCACGCGCGCCTGCCAATCCGGCGGTGCAGACGCGGTTGCCGGGTCCAACAATCCGCGTTGCAAGCCTCGCGGCGCCGCCGTGGCGGCCGCCTGCACCCGCAACTCGTCCCGCGTCTGTTGGCGTGGCTTCGTTGGTTCGGCCCGTTGCGGCGGCCAAAACTGCTCGACCCATTTCGGCGGCAGCGGCGCCTCGGGGCGTGCCTCGGCCGGTTTCCAGTATTGCCGTCGAACTCGGCGGTCCAAGCCCCATCGCGGATAGTCGGCTTCGCTCTCCAAGACCAGGAACGCGGTGTGCGGCGATAACAGGCTCCATTCCTGGGACAACGCGACGATCGCCTGCCGCGCCTGGTCCGATGAATCGTCCCGTCGCCTCAGCTGGTCCAGTTGCCGTTGCGCCCACAAGCGGCCGACGAACACATCGTCTTCGCTGCGGGCTACGGGAAAGGTCCAATCCCGCGTGATCGTCTTGCCGCCGCGGCCCAGCGTCAAACACAGTTTCACCTCGCTCGCCTCCGCCATCCGTCCGTACACGTACAACGGCTCGCCGGGCAGCCAAGCGCTGCTGAAAAACAAGTCCTCGTCGCTGGCGCCCTCGACTGCCACGTCCGCGACCCGTTCCGGCGACGGCAGACCGGCACGCAGCCAACGGGCCACCGCGCCGGCGGCGCGCACGTCGCCGACCAGGTCGAACCACAACCCGCCGCCGGCGTCGACCAGCGATCGCAAATAGTCCGTCTTCGACTCGGCCCGCTGCACGCCGACCGCGACGAGTGTGGCGGCGCTGTCCTCCAGCCACGGTGGCACCATTCGCTTGCCGGCCGGATCGGAAATCGGCACTGCCTCGTCCACGCCGTCACCGACGTAGATCGCCAACCGCCGCCGCCGACCCGCCCCACCGTCGAAGTCCTGGACGACCGCACGCAGGCAGGCGTCCAGATCGGTTTTGCCCAAACAGAACTCGTGATCCAGTCGATCCAGCGCCGAAGACGTCTCCGCCGGCTTGAGCCAACCATCGTGCAAGGGCCGCGGCGCAACGTCGACGCACAACAGACGCACGCGATCCTTGGGCCGCAAGCTCTGCACGATCTGACGCACCATCCGGCGGACGGCATCCGGATCCTTGATACTGGACGAGGTATCGGCCAGTACCAGCACGTCCGCCGGCGGCACCGCCGGCGATTCGGCAGCACCGGCCACCGGCGGAATTTCGGCCAGGAAATACCTGGCCGTGCGCCGCGACCAGTCGTCCTGTGGCCGGTCGTCTTGCGCGCTGGCTGGCGGGGGCAGCGGTTCGGCCACAAAGCTGCGCAGCACGGCCGGCCGATCGGCTCGCTCGGCAAAGGTCAGGACCAGATCCGTCTCGGGCCGCACGTTGTTCTGCTGCCACTGAAATTCCACGCCGCCATCCGGCCCAGGCTCGAAGTTCATCTCCGGATGCGAGGCGCACGCGACGGAGGCGAGCTGCTGCGCCGCACGAATCGCGCCGCTGATACGAAAATCCCAGATCGGCATCAGGTCCGACAACAGCGGCAAGCGGAATTGGTACTGGCCGGCCTGGGGCTCGAGCGGCAGGGTGAAATCGAGCAGGATGCGTTTTTCGTCTCGGGCGAAAATCGGGAATACGCGCATCTTGAACAGATTGTCGCCCAGCTGTTCCAGAATGGCCGGGTCGCGGCGGCGGGTGACGATCGAGCGGTAGATCTCGGCGGCCCGCTGGCGTTCGACCAGTTCGCCTTCGATCAGCTCGGTTGGCGTGACGAACATCGCAAAGCGGCTGACCGACGCGCCCGGCGGCAGGTTGAAGACAAATTGCCCTTCCTGCTGTTGGTCGAACGGATTGTAGAACGACTGGTCGATCTGGACCAAAGCCACCGGCGGCTGCAGCACCACGTGGACATGATAGCGGGCCACGTTCAGCCGCACTGGCGAGTCGCTCTGCGCATCCGGGATCAGCAACTGGCCCAATCCCGGCGGTGCCGCCGGTTGGGCCGCCTCGCCCGCGGGGCTCGCAGCTGCGAGCGTGGTGCAAGACAAGAGAATCCAACTCCACCCCAGGTGTCGGCGCGCGGCGATCATGCTTACTTTCCTCCGGCAATTGCTCCAGCCAAACAGCCCTCGTCACGCGATTCCGGCCGGTGCGGCCAATTTCGCGGATACTCGATTATGGGCAACCGGCCCCCGGATGAGCAAACATTTCGGCTGGAGGGGGCGGTCGTAGCCGCTGTTCGTCAGTATCGTGTAACGCCCAGTCGTAGTCGCCGCCTGAAGGAACGTGCCAGCGCATGCGGCTGGGCGTTGAACGAATACGCGATGAAACTCCGCGTTTGCCGTCGCTTCAGTCGTAGAAGTTGCGAGTTTGGCAGTCCGGCCAATGTTTGGCCGAATGCCTACACTCACATTGCCCGATGCAGGGCGAATAGGGGTTGGAAAGACTGATTACCCGGTCTCTCCTGCTTGGCGCGGGTAACGCCCCCGAGATTCCAGAGGGGGTTCGTTGCCGCAATTCGCCGGTATGTTGTTGTTCCGTCGTAGAACTCGATCAGGTAGAATCTCGGTCGACTACCCAGAGGTCATCCACGCCGTTGGTCGCGCCATGACGGCATCGCCGGGCGAAGCGGCGCACGCACTTGAGTCGGCGTTCGGGCGGATGTCGAGCGGGACGCCGTCGCCACCAGGCCGGCAGCGTTTGGCCGTCGATGGCTTCGAGGGGGCACAGGAAGTCGTTCGTTGAAAAGGGATCACAATGGCCGAAACTCTCGTGCGCAGGATATCCGAGCAGGATAGCGATTACGACGGCGCGTGGAAGGAGGGTCTGCGGCATCACTTGGCCGAATTCCTCGCGAAGTACTTCGCGGCCATTCACGGCGCGATTGACTGGAGTCGCCCTGTGGAGTGGTGCGACAAGGAAGTCAGCCAGGTCCTCGGACAAGCGGGCAGCCGCAACAAACGCGTGGATTTGCTGGTCAAAGTCTGGCTGCTATCGGGCGAGCCATTGTGGATTCTGCTGCACATGGAGATCCAATCCGCGTCGGAATCCGGGTTCGAGCGCCGGATCGCGAAGTTCAACGGCGGCTTGTCTTGGACGTTCGACCAGCGGGTCGTGAGCGTCGTCGTGCTGGCCGATCTTGACGCCCACTGGCGTCCCCGAGAAGACCTATTCCAGGTAGGGGACTTTGAGACCCGCCTGAGATTTCCCGTCTGCAAGCTGGTCGACAAGCTGGGGAGCGAATGGAAAGATGACCTGTCGCTGCCCGTTCAGATGGCGCGAGCCCAGATCGAGTCGTTGCGGACCGCGGGCGATCCGGAGGGGCGTTTTCGAGCCAAATGGCAACTGGTTCGCAGTTTGTACCGGGCGGGGTATAATGCAGATGCCGTGCGAGAGCTGTTCCGTTTGATCGACTGGATGATGCATTTGCGAGAGGATTTAGAGCAGCGGTTTCGCGTAGAACTTACCGAATTTGAGGAGCAGATGAAAATGCCGTACGTCACATCCGTAGAACGACTGGCCAAGGCCGAAGGATGGACCGAGGGACGGACCGAAGGGGGTACTGGCGTCCTCGTGCGACAACTACGACGCGTCTTGGGCCCCCTGCCGGAAGAGATCGAGGGGCGAATTCGCAGCCTGTCGTATCCGGAAATCGAGGCGTTGGGCGAGGAGCTGCTGGCTTTTCGCACGCTGGAGGAGCTGAGAACTTGGCTCGACGCCAGACCGGCTGAATCGGCCGTGGATTAGGTCGGTCCTGCGGGGATCCCGCTCGGGCTTCCTGCGACTTGTCTTTTTTCACGGCATGAAGTGTGGAGTTACCGCCGGCGTTCGTTCGAGGTAGTCGAAATCGCACTCGAGTGGGAGCGATGGGTGGACGCGGACGCTGCAGTCGGTCGGGGCGCTGGTGACGTCGAGCTCGAGGGCCTCGACATACACGTCGCAGGGCAAAGCGGCCTCCAGCACCAGCGGGCGCGGATCGGACAGTTCTTGGCAGTCAAGCGAAAAAAGGGACAAGCTCCCCGTCGCCGTTTCTCGCTCCCCCAGCACGCTGTTCGCGCCTTCAGGAAAGACACCCGTCCCCTGCATTCCCCGGCCTGCGGTTCCAGCGGCAAGGTGAAATCGAGCGGGATGCGTTTCTCGTCCCGGGCGAAGACGGGAAATACGCGCATCTTGAACAAATTGTTGCCCAGCTGTTCCAGAATGGCCGGATCGCGGCGGCGGGTGACGCTCGAGCGGTAGATCTCGGCGGCCCGCTTGCGTTCGACCAGTTCGCCTTCGATCAACTCGGTCGGCGAGTTCCTCCGGCAATTGGTCCAGCCAAACAGCCCTCGTCACGCGATTCCGGCCGGTGCGGCCAATTTCGCGGATACTCGATTATGGGCAACCGGCCCCCGGATGAGCAAACATTTCGGCTGGAGGGGGCGGCAGTGTTTGACAGGCTATCCTAAGAAAGCGAACTGACTTCGATCTGTCACGTCGTTCTTGGAATTCGGGGATCTCGCCTAACGCTGGTCCTGCGGCGGCGACCGACGTCCCTCCAAGACATCGCGCCAGAACGCGGGCAAGCCGCAAAAGGCGGTCGAGTAGGTGGATTCCAACGGCACGTTGATGTAGCGGTCCGGGGTCAGGAACAGCGGCATCTCGGCCAGCGGCGAACCCACGGCCAGATGTTCCAGGTACGCTTCCGGAGCCGGGCCTGCGACGTACGAACCTAACGTCAGGACTTCATCGGTGGGAAGCAGATAGGGCTCGTCGTCGAAGCGTTCCCAGATCGCCGCATGCATCCCCTGAGGATCGTACCGACCCGGCGGAAACAGGTCCACCAGCAGCAAATGAATCCCGTGCCAGAGGGCCGTCTCCGCCTTGTCCGCAAATTCCGCGACGTGAGCTGCCCGGTCTTTGTTGGCGGGCGAGATGATTTCGACCAGGGCAATGATGCGATGTCCGCTGACATGCCGAATGGCCAGCGTCCGCCGGGTGCCGCGGGCCGTCGGGGAGGGTGACAGCTTGCGGCGCACACGCGGCGGAGCTTCCGCAACCGCCACGCCGCCTTCGTTTGCCGAGGCGACCGGTACCGCGGGCAGCGGGGCCTGCAGCGTCAACACGTCGGCGATCAGACGACCGCCGTGTTGTTCCGGCAGCGCATAGTAGCTGGGAGGCAGCAGGCCGCCATTCAGGGTTTCGCTAAGATGCGTAATCCACGCCGTGTGAAACGCATGACACGTACCGGCATCGACCCGAGTCCAAGCGTGTACAGCCATTGGGGTGCTCCTTCATCGCTGCAGCCGATCCAGGCTCGTGCGGTTCGGTCTTGACAACAGTCTACCACGTTGACACCAGCGTTTGAAACCGGGGCACCAGAACTGAGCCGTTCTCGGGCGGAATGGGATGCCCCCGGCTTGTCCGGGGGAGCCTCACGTTCGCCACTACACCAAGGCTGCGTTTCCCATCTCTTCCCCGTTCGCTCACGGCGGCGAAGCCGTCGCGAGCGAACGGGGAGGGGGACGGACGGCGTTCTGGTGTGTAGCAGGAAGCGTAAAGATCCCCCGGACAAGCCGGGGCCATTTGCCACGCAAACGCCCAACGTCAGTCGCCGGCGGCGTGGTTGGCCAGGGCCCCGCAGTGCGCCCGTGCCGAACTGCCCAGACCGTGCAGCTCGTAGCCGCCTTCGAGCAGCGAGACCAAGCGGCCTTCGGCACACTCGTCGGCCAAGTCGAGCATCAGACGCGTCAGGTCCGCGAAATCTTCGTCTTCCAGATGAAAGCCGCCCAAGGGATCCCCGTCCCGCGAATCGAAACCGGCGGAGATCAGCACCAGCTCGGGCTTGAACCGCCGCGCGGCGTCCAGCAACTCGCCGGCAAACGCGCCGAAGACTTCCTTGCGTCCCGAGCCCGCCGGAAACGGACGATTCATGGTCGTGCCCAAACCACGGCCGTATCCCGTCTCGTCCCGCGCGCCCGTGCCCGGATACCACGGCCATTGATGCGTGCTGAAGACGAAGACGGAATCGTCCTCGTAAAAGGCGTCCTGCGTGCCGTTGCCGTGGTGGACGTCCCAGTCGGCGACCAGGACTTTGCCAATGCCGTGACACTGTTGCGCGTAGCGTGCGGCTACGGCCGTATTGTTGAAGACGCAGAACCCCATGCCGCGGCCCGGCGTGGCGTGGTGCCCGGGCGGCCGCAATACACAGAAAGCGTTCTTGACGGATCGCTGGACCACCACGTCGACGGCTACGCACGCGCCGCCAGCCGCCATCAGGGATGTGTCCCACGAGCGGGGACCGATCGAAGTGTCCCCGGTGCTCAGATACGCACCGCCGCCTTGGATGTCCCGGCGAGCCAGGTCGATGTAACCGCCCAAATGACAACGGAGCAGATCTTCCCGGTTGGCCGGACGCGGAGCAAGCCATTCCAGCCGATGCGCGTAATCGGCGTTCCGCAAGTGATCGATAATCACCACATAACGCGCCGGCGATTCCGGGTGGCCAAATCCGGTATCGTGTTCCGTGAATATGTCGGCGTGAACAATCCCTGTCTTCAAATCAATCGAGGTGGCAGTGGAGCTTTCCTGAATCATGAGCGACGACCAGAAATCGGGGCAAACGAGGTTTTGTACGGCTCGATGAATCGAGCCCGTCCCTTGACACAAACGGCGATTCTACACCGTAATGATGCCGGAGGGCTACCGGACAAGAAAAAACCGCTGGAAACCCGATGTCGCAAGACGATCACAAAGTGGACTTCGAGACCAACTCGTGTTATGTTGGCGACTGAACAGACGCCCCCCGTTCCAACCCACCCAGAAACGAATGCGAGGACAAGTCGAATGCAAAGCCGGCAAACTTTTTCATCTGCGGGAATCAGGCTGACTGCTGTGGCGGCGGTCTTGGCAAGCTGGATGGTTGGTGCGGGACGAACGCCCGCGGCAGATGACACTCCGCCCTATCCGCCCCAGGTAACGGAACAGGCTTTGCGGGAACTGGTCGCACGAACGGAACTGCGGCGGCCGCGATTGCTGATGGGACCGGGCGATGTCCAGCGGTTGCGTCAGCGGGCCGAAGGCGAGTCTGCGTTTCGTCCGGTTGCACGGGCGGTGCTGCGGGATGCGGATGCCATGCTGCCGGTTCCGCCGGTCGAACGCATCATGCAGGGGCGCCGCCTGCTGGGCGAGTCGCGACGCGTGGTGCGACGGGTGATGACGCTGGCGATGGCCCATCATCTGACGGGAGATCGAAAATACGCGGACAGGGCGGGACGCGAGATGCTCGCAGCCGCCGCGTTTTCCGATTGGAATCCAAGTCACTTTTTGGATGTGGCGGAGATGACGTTCGCCCTGGCCATTGGCTACGACTGGCTGTTCGACCAGCTGGATGTTGCCACGCGCCAGACGATCCGAACGGCGATCCTGGAGAAGGGCGTGCGTGTGCCGCTGGACACGAAGCATGCCGGCTGGACGCGCGCCCGGAACAACTGGGGCCAGGTCTGTCATGCGGGCATGGTGGCGGGCGCGTTGGCGGTGATGGAGGACGATGCCGAGGCGGCGGTACAGAGCGTGCATCGCGCGCTGGGGAACGTTCCTTTGTCGATGGCCATGTATGCGCCCAAGGGCAGTTATCCGGAAGGTCCGGGCTACTGGTCCTACGGCACCACGTACAACGTCCTGCTGATCGCGATGCTGGAATCGGTGCTGGGCAGCAGCTTGGGTCTCGACCAGGCCCCGGGCTTTGACCAAACGGGCGCCTATCCGGCGCTGGTCACGGGCCCGTCCGGCTCGACCTTTAACTATGCCGACGGCGGCGCGGGCCGAGGCGCCGAGCCGGCCGTGCATTGGTTTGCCGCGCGGTACGGGCGTCCCGATTGGTTGCTGGGGGATGCCCAGCCGCGGCAGCGGGCCTTGGCCGCAGGGGCGGATGCCGAATCCGGTTCGAACCGATTCCTGCCGCTGTTGATGTTGTGGATGCAGGATGCCTCGTCGGCGGACGCGGTGCGGATGCCGCTGCATTGGACCAGCGACTGCAAGACGCCGATCTGCGTGCATCGCAGTTCCTGGGAAGATCCGAACGCCGTCTTCGTCGGACTCAAAGCCGGCTCGCCCTCCGGGCCGCACGGCCACATGGATGGCGGTTCGTTTGTGCTGGATGCCGATGGCGTGCGTTGGGCCGTCGATCTGGGGGCCGAGAGCTATCATCGGATCGAATCGCGGGGCATGAATTTCTGGAGCATGGCGCAGAACTCGGAACGTTGGCGGGTGTTCCGGCAGAGCAGCCACAGCCACAATACGCTGGTGATCGGCGATGCGCTCCAGGTGGCTGCTGGCCACACCAAGGTAGTGCGTTTTTCGGACGCTGCCGTCTTTCCGCATTCGGTGCTGGACCTCACGCCGGTCTATGCCGGCCAAGCCGGCGCGGTGCATCGCGGGGTGGCGTTGCTGGCCGGCGGGGACGTGCTGGTCCGCGATCGGCTGACCGGACTGAAGCCCGGGACCACGGTCCGCTGGGGGATGGTGACGCCAGGCTCGCCCGGTGCTGCCGGACAACGTTCCCTCGCGCTGCGGCAAGGTGACGCTTCGCTCCGCCTGCAGATTCTGTTGCCCGCCGAAGCGGTTTGGGCATTGAGTGACACCGCCAAACCGAGAAACGAGTGGGATTCGCCCAATCCGGGAACCGTGATGACCGAATTTCAGGCGGTGGCCCCCGAGTCCGGCGTCCTCGATTTGGCCGTGGTGCTGACGCCGGGCAGTCGTCAGCCTACGCCCCCGGATCAAATCAACCTCGAGGCGCCGTTGGATTGGAAGCCTTAGTACCTGTTCGACAGCAGACAAGACACAGATAATAAATGACCTGCTGCTGCGTTTTCTCTTCACGCGAGTTGCTGGCATGAAGTCGATCCCTGTTGTCTTGAGCTTCTTGACCAATCCCCAGCGGCGGCGCAATATCTTTGTGCTGGCCCGGCTGGTGGCCATGTTCTCGTTGCTGGTCCTGGTGTTCACGATCACGTTCCACTATGTGATGGCCTGGGAAGGGCGGCAGTACAGCTGGGCCACCGGTGTCTATTGGGTGCTGGTGGTGATGTCGACGCTGGGGTTCGGCGACATTACCTTCGAGTCCGATGCGGGGCGGATCTTCTCGGTTGTGGTGTTGCTGTCGGGCACCGTCTTCCTGCTGGTCCTGCTGCCCTTTATGTTCATCCAGTTCTTCTATGTGCCCTGGATGGAAGCCCAGGCGGCGGCGCGGGCGCCCCGCACGCTGTCCGCCAAGACGGCCGGCCACGTGATCTTGACCGGAGTGGGCGCGGTCGAGGCCGCCTTGATCCGTCTGTTGGACCGCTCGCAACGGGCCTATGTGGTGCTGGTCGCCGAGTTGATCGAGGCCCTACGGCTGCATGACGAGGGGTATCGCGTGATGCTGGGAGACTTGGACGATCCCGAGACCTACAACCGCGCGCGAGCCGGCCAGGCGGCCTTGGTCGTAACCGCCCGCTCGGACACCACCAACACCAACGTGGCGTTCACGGTCCGCGAGATCTCCGAGTCGGTGGCCATCGCTGCCACGGCGGCCTCGGCGGCTTCCGTCGACATCCTGCAGCTGGCGGGCTGTAACCAGGTACTGCAATTCGCCGAGATGTTGGGCCAGGGGCTGGCCAGGCGAATCCTGGGACGCGATGCCAAGACGCACGTCATTGGGCGGTTCGGTGAGCTGCTGATCGCCGAGGCCGCGGCGCGGCACACGCCGCTGATCGGCCGCAGCTTGCAGGACATCCGCCTGCGCGATCATGCCAACGTGAACGTGGTGGGCGTCTGGGACCGCGGCCGGTTTCAGATCGCCGGTCCGGAAACCCAAATCCAAGCGACGTCCGTGCTGGTCCTGGCCGGCTCGCGGGAGCAATTGGATGCCTACGACGAGTTGTTCTGCATTTACGAGCGCAGCGACAAGCCCGTCGTTATCATCGGAGGCGGGCATGTGGGGCGAGCCGTTGCGGCCACGCTGCTGGAGGAAGGGATCGACTATCGGATTGTCGAGCGGCAGCCGGAGCAGGTACTCGATCCCGAGAGAGTCATTACGGGAGACGCGGCAGAGTTGGAGATCCTGCAAAAGGCCGGCATCATGGAAACCGCGTCGGTGGTCATCACCACGCACGACGACGATATGAACGTGTACCTGACCATCTACTGCCGCCGCCTGCGGCCGAACATCCACATTCTGGGCCGCGCAAACTTGGAACGGAACGTCTCGACGCTGCACCGCGCCGGAGCCGACTTTGTCATGTCCTATGCGAGCACGGGCGCGAATGTGTTGTTCAACTTGCTGAAATCCGCCGACATCCTGCTGTTGGCTGAAGGGCTGGATGCGTTCCGGATTCCGATGCCCGAGGCCCTGGCGGGACGATCGCTGGCGGAAAGCGGCATTCGCGAAACCACCGGCTGCAACGTCGTGGCCGTGGTCCAAGGCGACCGTTTCGACGTCAATCCGGATGCTCGCCAGCTGCTGCCTGCCAACGCGGACCTGGTCGTGATCGGGGACATCGAGTCCGAAACGCGATTCTTCTCCAAGTTTGATTTGTAATACCCTTTTTCTGAGAGCCGGCGAGGCCATGCCATGTATCCTCTCGTGCGTCGTGCTGCCGATGTGGCGCTGCGGGCGTTCGCGTCGGCCCCGGACCAGCGGCCCCCCTTCGCCCTGGGTCAGCTGGATCGCCGCGCAACTGGGCGGCGCTGATGTCCCGCGAGCGCTGCGCGTTGCGGGGCTTGAACCCGTCCCCCTGCCGCGGTCGGTGGAAGACTGGCAATCCGGAAATCGCCACGGCTCACGGTTCACGTCCAGGGGGCCACAGGATCGCGGCCGACGCACATCGTCGAGTCGGTGTGCTAGGAACGACGGCCGGGAGCCGATAGAATGGCGGCCGTGGAAGCTTGAGGCAGCATTTCGGCGTGTCCCAAGGACAAGGAAAAATCACCATGAAAATCGCTTTTACCCCGGTCATTTACGAATATGCCGCCCGCTTCGTCGGGCGATCCCCTTGGGACGTGTCCCGCGACCCGGAGCTGTTGTTCCAAGGCCATCGGCTGGCGTATCTCGAATACCACCAGCAAGTGATCTGCGTCGGCATCGACATTTACAATCTGGAAGCCGAGGCGTATGGGGCCAAGGTCGAGAACATGGGCGGGGACGCAATCCCAGCGATTCACGAGCCGCTGTTGTCGTCGCTGGACGAGGGATTGGATTTGAAACCGTTCGACCCGCAGCGCGATGGACGGATCGCGATGGTCTTGGACGTCGGCCAACGGTTGAAACGCGAGTTTCCGGATGCCGACGTGCGGCTGCCGGTGGCCGGGCCGTTTTCCATCGCGTTCAATCTGCGCGGCATCAATGATCTGTGCTTGGACGCCGCGCTGCGGCCCGACGACCTCGCCAGGCTGCTGATGCGACTGGCAGAAAACCAGGCGGTGTTTTGCCGAGCCATCGCGGCGGCCGGCCTGGACGTGGCCTTTTTTGAATCGGCAGCCGCGCCTCCGTTGCTGTCCCCGCAGCAGTTCCACGACATCGAGATGCCCGCGCTGCGGCGGATTCTGCAGTTGGCAGCCGAGTGCATCGGGCACCCCGTGCCTTGCATCATGGGCGGTAATACATGTCCGATCCTGGACGACATCTTGTCGACCGGCACGAACTACGTGGCGTGCAACGTCGAGACGGACCAGGCGGCGTTCGTCGAGCGCGTGGCGCGGACGCACCCGCACGTCAAGATCCGCGTCAATCTGGATCCCGGCGTGGTCGCCTGCCACGAGCCGGAGCGGATTTATCGGGGCATCGACCGCGTGCTGGAAATCGTCGGCGGGCGGCCGCAATGCGTCATGGGCACCGGTTGCCTGCCGCTGGAGACCCCGCCGGGGAATATGCGGCTGATCCACCAGTACGTGGCGGGGGATTGACGGGCAGGAGCTTGACACCCCAGGAGCGTGACCCCGGTTGACAGCTGCCTGTCGGCGGACGAAAGTAAAAGGCGGCGGCGGTCTTCTCCAAGCTGGTAAGACGCTGTACCCACGGGTCCGTGTCTTGCCTCTCCGGGGAAACCCCGGGGAATGCAAATCGACGATTGCCATTACGCCGCAAGAGCCGTGGTGCGCGGTAGCGCACATCGGCTCATGCATGACCAGACGGGTTGGAGAGACCGCCGCCATTTTTTGATGTTCTGCACGGCCATGACCATTCAAGAGCAAGTCGCGCGGCATCTGGCAGCGGCCTTCGTCTGCGGGCGCTGGCAAATAGAAGAACTCGTCGAGCGTGGCGGGGATGCGTGTGAAAAAGGCGGGCGCTGGCTGCGGCCTTTGGTGCAGCGACTGATGCAGGCTCTTGGCTACACACGCCGTCCCAGTCGGTGGCGGGTGTTGAAATTCCTGCGGCAGGATCCTGGCTTGCGCCGCGCCTGCGTCAAGCACGAGTTGCGGCCCATTGGTCTGCAGTGGCGGCGGCCCGAGATGGCTCCGGCGGACGGCCGCCCCACCACCTGGCAACTTCCCCCTCTGGTCACCATCGGCGAGTTGGCCGACTGGCTCGATTTGAGGGCGGCCGAGTTAGACTGGTTCGCCGATGCGCGGCATCTCGAGCGACACGTGCCGGAGGGGCCGTTGCGCCACTACCGCTACTACTGGCTGTCGAAACGGCTGGGCGGTTCCGCGCGGCTGGTCGAGGCGCCGAAGTGGCGATTGAAAACGATCCAGCGGCGCATTTTGCACGAGATTCTCGAGCATATCCCGCTCCATCCCGCGGCCCACGGATTTCGTGCGGGGCGGTCGATCGGCAGCTTTGTGGCACCGCATGCCGGCCAGGACGTGGTTTTGAAAGTCGATTTGCAGGACTTCTTTCCGACGATTTCCAAGCCGCGAGTAACCGCCATCTTTCGTACTGCGGGATACCCGGAGGAGGTGTGCCAGATGTTGGCGTCGCTGTGTACGAACTGGAGTCCCGCGGACGTCTGGCAGCAGTTTCCTCAATACGGCGATATCCGCGATCGCTGGCGTCACGAGAGCCTGTATCATCGGCCTCATCTTCCCCAGGGAGCGCCGACGTCGCCCGCGGTCGCCAACCTTTGCAGTTATCGGCTCGATTGCCGTCTGGACGGACTGGCCCGGTCGGCAGGCGGTCACTACACGCGTTACGCCGACGACCTGTTGTTCTCCGGTCCGGAAACCCTGGCGCAATCCGTTCGCCGGTTTTACGCGACGGTCTGTACGATCGTGATCGAAGAGGGCTTTCAGGTCCACGGGCGGAAGACTCGGATCATGCGTCAGGGAGTGCGGCAGTCGGCCGCGGGACTGGTCTTCAACCAGCACGCGAACATCGCGCGAGGCGAATACGACCGGCTCAAGGCCATCCTGTACAACTGTGTCCGCCAAGGTCCCGCCGCCCAGAATCGGGATGGGCGGGCCGATTTCCGCGCGCACTTGGAAGGTCGCGTAGGCTTTGTCGAGTCCATCCATCCCGCGCGTGGGCGGCGTTTGCGCTTGCTGTTCGAGCGGATCGCGTGGCCAGCCGATTGACGAAGTGCTGCGGTCGGCCCGCGAGATGGGATGGCGTCGGCGGTTAAGGGGAGGCGAGTAAGGGGGGGGGCGTGTCGTACCAGTCATGGGTTACGGACTTTGCGAGAGCATGGCTGCGATACTTCGGAGTAGTTCGCGTCCCTGTTCTACGCGCAAGATATCCGCGGTGCCGTTTGCGGTGGCGAGATCAACAAGTGACGCCGACTGAATGGTGGCCTTGTACGCCGTTTCATAAGACGTTGCCTGATTGATGCCCAGTAAAGCGGCCGTTGCCCTCGGCGGTCTTGAGGACGAGGGAGGTGGTCGACTTGTCGAGCTTCGCTCGAAGATCTGCGCTGCAGGATCCGGCGGCCGAGCATGGTAACTCGTTGACATTGCCCGAGTAACAACGATAATCCAAGTCTTGTTAGCAGCGGCGCTCAACGTCATCGCTCACCACGGTGTGCTGGACTCCGGTGTCCATTTCATCCAGAAGCCCTTTTCCCTCGAAGGACTTTTGGTTCAGCTCCGAGCCGTCCTGGATAATCCGTGAAGCGGGTGCTTTTTCCGGGTTCTTTCGCCCCGAAGGGGCCAAAACAAATCAGCCCAAGGGCAACGCCCTGGGTGCCAAGACACGGAGTCCTGGCGTTGCCTGAAAGGGCGAAACACGAAAAGAACCGAAGCTTTGCCATCAGGCCAATTTCCAAGGTCAACCCCAAGTTTGCCTCACCCGAGGCCACGGGAAGCGAGGGCCGCCTGTCTTGAAATAGCTTGACAGTGTTCTTGTGGTGACGACAATCATGCTAGTTGACATGCACGAGGATGCCGCCCGCGCCGAGGCGTTTGGTCAGCGCCAACGCAGCAATCGAGAGGCAGCAATCAAGAGGAATTCGGCGAGGCGAGCGTCATCTGGTTGGGCACGGTTTTTCAGCACCCGAGATAGCAACGGCGGCCCCCGGTTCTGACGGCACGGAGAATTTTGATGAAGTTGCGAATAGGTCCGAAGATCTTTCTGGGATATTTCGTTGCTCTTCTGGTCTTGCTGGGGATTTCCGCGGGAGCTTATCTGGCGGCATCCCGGATTACGCAGGCCTTTGACGAGGCCGAACAGTTTCGCAACCTGATCGATCAGATTGACAATCTTGACCTCAGCCTTCACGAAAGCATTAACGACCAGCGGACCTTCTTGCTGACCGGAAATGAAGCCCTGTTGGCGGGACTCCGGCGAACCGCCAGCGGACTCGATGCCGCCGTCGCGGAGATCGCGGCGAATCCGGCCGCCGCTGAGCACAAAGAAGAAGTGGCCCAGATCGGCAGTCTTTCCCGCAAGCTGCTTGAGGGCCTCGATAAAGAGGTCGCCTTGAAGGAGAATCAAGCGGAGCTGACGGCTTCCGTCAACTTGCTGACCGGCGTGGAAAGTGATTTGCACACGGTGATGAACAACTTGAAGGAATCCTCGCTGCTCGCATTTGGAGTGCTTCATCAGCGCGCAAAGAGCAGTGCGCGTCTCCTCGAACTTGCGATCGCCATAGGCTCTCCGTTGTGCATCCTCCTGGTCATAGCCGTGGGCATCGGCGTGACCCGCAACATCACCCGGCCCCTGACCCGGTTGACGGAGAAAGCCGGGCAGATGGCGTCGGGGGATTTGGCCCTGACGTTGGACGAGGTCACCCGATCGGACGAAATCGGCGATCTGGCCCGCAGTTTTTCGCGGACGATCGAGGCCCTTTGCGAATTGATTGCCGATGTTCAGCGGAGCGGGATTCAAGTCAACAGCACGGTCGTCGAGCTATCCGCCAACAGCAAAGAGCAGCAGAGCACGGCCGCCGAGGTGGCCAGCACCACGACGGAGATCAGTGCGACCGCCAAGGAGATGAGCGCCACCAGTACCGAGTTACTCAAGACCGCCGACGGAGTCAGTGCGGTAGCCGAACAGGCCAGCCGCCTGGCCACCGAGGGCCAGCGTGGCCTCGAACGCATGCATGCGATCATGCGCGGCATTCTCGAAGCGTCGTCGAACATCACCACCCGGCTGGGCGTCATGAACGAGAAGGCCGGCAACATCAACGCCGTCGTAACGACGATCACCAAGGTTGCCGACCAGACCAATCTGCTCTCGCTGAACGCGGCCATCGAGGCGGAGAAGGCTGGCGAGTACGGACGCGGCTTTGCCGTGGTGGCCAGTGAAATTCGGCGGCTTGCCGACCAGACCGCCGCCGCGACGGGCGACATCGAGCAGATGGTCAAGGAGATGGTCGGCGCGGTCAGTTCCAGCGTCATGGGCATGGACAAGTTCGGCGAGGAACTGCGGCGCGGCGCCGAGGGAATCAGCGCGGTGAGTGCGCAGCTGGACAAGGTGATCGAGGAAGTCCAGTCTCTCGCTCCCAGCGTGGAAAGCGTGAACGAGGGCATGCGGGCACAGACTCAAGGCGCCCAGCAGATCAGCGAGGCGCTGGTCCAACTGGGCGAAGCCACCCGCTTGAACGCAGAAAGTGTCCGCGACATCGGCCGGTCTGTCGAGCAGCTCGGCGAGACCGCCTATTTGCTGAAGACCGGGGTTTCCAAATTCAAAGTGAGCACCTGATGCTTTATTTGCTGCTCGAAGCGGGTGCCGATCTGTACGCGGTAGAGACCTCGCGCGTCGAGGCGGTGGTTCCGTGCGCTGCGCTGAAGCACGTGCCCGGCGCGCCGGCGGCCGTGGCCGGAATCCTGAATTATCGCGGTTCCCAGGTTGCCGTCGTCGATTGCGGTGTGCTGCTGGCCCACCGGCCCTGTGCCCTCCGCTACTCGACGCGTATCATCCTGTACCGCGCCGAACTCGCGGGGCAGCTTCGCCTGCTCGGCCTGCTCGGCGAAAACGTCACGCGCGTACAGCGGTTTGACGATGCCGACTTTGCCCCGCCCGCGGCTCGCGCGGGCAACCCGGACTGTGTGGGACCGGTCGCGGTGTGGCAGGGTCTGCTGGTGCAACGGCTGTACCCGGAATCGACGCTTTGCGCGGACGTCTTGGAGACCTTGCTGGCAGGAGTACAAGCGTGATCACCGTAGACGCCCTGTTGACGGCGATTGGCGAGCGTTGCGGTCTGGATGCCGGCCAGATCGGCGAGCGGACGTTGCGCAAAGAAATCGACCGCGCCATCGCAGCCTGTCCGGAGCCGGCGACTTTGCTGGACCCGGACAGCCCCGCCTGGCTTGCCTTGCTCCATTCCCTGCTGATTCCCGAGACCTGGTTTTTCCGTAATCTCGAAGCCTTCGACGCTTTCGTCGCGTGGGCCCGTGACGTCTGGCTGCCCGCGCATTCAACCCCGTTGCGCGTGCTGTCGCTGCCCTGTGCCACCGGCGAGGAAGCCTATTCGATCGGCATGGCCTTGCTCGAAGCGGGCATCGATCCCTGCCGTTTTCAGATTCAAGCGGGAGACATCGGAGCCGCATTCCTGGAAACGGCAGTCCAGGCGATTTACGGGCGCAGTTCTTTCCGCTCCTCGTTCCCGGCAGAACGTTTCCACCGCTTCTTCGAGTCCCTGTCCGATGGCCGTCGACGGGTGATTCCCGAGGTTCGCTCCCTGGTTCGTTTTGAAGTGCTGAACCTGGTCGCCGACGAACTGCCGCCCGCCGACGCCGTATTCTGCCGGAATGTGCTGATTTATTTCGGCGAAACCTGGCAGCGGATTGCCCTGCAGCGGCTGGACGCCGCGCTGTCGGCCGACGGCGCCCTGTTTCTGGGCCCGGTCGAGCCGCCATTGGCGTTGCGCAACGGTTTTGTCTCACTGGCCTATCCCATGGCTTTCGCCTGCCGCAAGGCCCTTGGCGCCGCTCTGCCGGCGCCGCCGCCGGCCCGCCGAACACGTCCTGCGCCGGCAGCGTCCCGACGTTCCGCGGCCGTGGCTGCGGCAAGCCGGACTGCCGTGCGGCCGCCGCCAGAACCAGCCGCACCGCCTCCGCAGTTTGCGTCGGAGCGATTGGAAACGGTCCGCGAACTGGCGGACCGCGGGCAAATCGTCGAGGCCGCGGAGATGCTTGACCGCCTCGCCGCCGCCGACAACAACCCCTCCGCCGAACTGCTCTGCCTCCGCGGGGTCGTCCAGGAAGCTCTCGGACAGCCTGGCGCCGCAGAACCGTTTTATCGCCAAGCCTTGTTTCTTGAACCGGACCATACCGAGTCCTTGATCCACCTTTGCCTGTTGCTGGAACTGGACGGCCGCTCGGCAGCCGCCCGCGTCATCCGCCAACGCATCCATCGTCAAATGGTATCATGAACACCGTCTTTCTGCAGAGAGAACTCGATAGCTGCGATCGCCAGCAGTGGCGTCGGGAACTCGCCGCACCGCTCGTTGCTAAACAAGCGGGGCAGCTCGTCAAGCTGTTCGTGTTCCGCGCTGGGGCTGAGTGGTTTGGCATCGAACCGCCGGCCGTCGTGTTGACCGAGCCGATGCCACCCGTGCATTCCGTGCCGCAACGAGGCAAGGCCCTGGTCGGCGTGGTGAACCTGCGGGGAAGCGTTACGCTTTGTTTTTCCATCGCCGACGCGCTGCACTGTCTGGCCGGTCCGGTTTCCACCAGGCCCATGATGGTGGCGCTGGTCTGCGACGGCTGGAGAGTCGCTTGCCGTGTCGATGACGTTGCCGGCATTCGCAGCTTTGACCGGGAAACCTTGGCGGAGCCTCCCGCCACCCTGGCCTGTGCCGCCACCCGGCACGTCATCGGCATGTTCCGGACAGACAACGCTAGCGTCGCCTGGCTGGATCCGCAGAAACTGTTCCACACGCTCCAGGAGGCTGCGCGCTGAAATGGACCTGTCCGAGTTTTCCTTGTCCGATCTGTTCCGCATGGAATGCGAAAGCCAGTGCCGGGTTCTGACCGATGCTCTGGTTGTCTTGGAGCACGGCGGCGCCGAGCCTTCGCTGCTCGAAGCCCTCATGCGCGCCGCGCATTCCCTGAAAGGCGCTGCGCGAATCGTCAATCTCGACTGCGCTGTGCGCGTCGCGCATGGGATGGAAGATCTCTTTGTCGCCGCGCAAGACGGAAGACGCTGTCTTTCCCACGAGGATATTGACCGTCTGCTGGCCGGCGTGGATCTGCTGACCCGAATCGGCGCAGCGGGGCAAGATGCCGAGGCGGATTTTGGAGCGGACGCCGACGGATTTCTGACGCTCCTGCACAGTCCGGAGACGCAAGTTGCCGTCGCGCCGCTGGGGGCGCGGATGCTCGCCGCCACCGCTCAACCCACCGCACCTCAACCCACGGCCCTCGTTCCTGCCGACGACCAGCGGGCGCTGCGGGTCAGTGCGGACAACCTGGACCACCTGTTGGGCAGTTCCGCCGAACTGCTGGTTGCCTCCCGCAAGCTGCGGAGCTTCACGGACCGGTTCTGGACCAGTCATCGCCAACAGCGTCGGATCGCCCAGGGGGTCGAGGCCGCGTTGGCGGCATGTCCGCCGGACGGCGCGGTGGTCACGGCGCTGCGCCGCGTGCAGACGATTGTCGAGGAAGGTGACCGGCTGCTGATGGATGGCATCGTCGAAATGGACCGTTTCGAGCGTCGTGCCTCCCAGCTGGCCCAGCGTTTGTACGGCGAAGCTCTGGGCTGCCGCATGCGACCGTTCTCCGAAATTGCCACCGGGCTTCGCCGGGCCGCCCGCGATGCCGCCCGTCATCTTGGCCGCGACGTCGAGCTGGAGATCCTTGGACAGGGCACCGATGTGGACCGCGACTTGCTCGAACAACTCGAGTCACCTCTCGGGCATCTGATCCGCAACGCCGTGGACCATGGGATCGAGTCGCCGCAGGAGCGGATCGCTGCCGGCAAATCGCCCGTGGGAAGAATTCGCGTCGAGGCTTCGCACACGGCGGGTTTCTTGGTCATCCGGGTGGCCGATGACGGCCGCGGTGTCGATCTGGAGGGCCTGCAACGGCGGATTGTCGAGCGTCAGCTATCCGATGCAGAGACGGTTTCCCGGCTGGACCAGTCGGAACTGCTGGACTTTTTGTTCCTGCCCGGATTCTCGCTCAAAGGCGCCGTCTCGGAAATGTCGGGGCGCGGTGTCGGGCTGGACATTGTGCGGTCGCTGGCTGTCGATGTGCGAGGCAGCGTCCGCGTGGTCACCGAGCCGACGCGAGGTACCACCTTCTCGCTTCGTTTTCCCGTCTCGCTGTCGGTGATGCGGGCGCTGTTGTTTGAGATCGCCGGCGAAGCTTACGCCGCGCCGCTGGCCCGTATCGGACGCGTGGTCAATATCGCTGCGCGGGAGATTGAATCGGTCGAAGGCCGCCAGTTCTTCCGGCTGGAGGAAACCCGCGTCGGCCTTGTCGATGGGGCCGATGTCATCGGCCGTGCCGTCGCCACCGCGCCCCGGGACAACGTGTATCTGTTCGTGCTGGGCGACGATCTTCAGCGTTTCGGGGTCGTCGTCAATCGTTTTCTGGGGGAGGGCGAGATCGTCATCCAACCGTTGGACAGCCGGCTTGGCCGAGTCCGCAACATTGCCGCCGCGGCCCTCACCGAGGAAGGGCTGCCCATGCTGCTGATCGACGTGGACGACTTCCTGCTGTCCGTGAAACGTCTGTCCCTTGCCGATGGCCACCAGGCCGTAATCGTGCGCAGCGAGTTGCAAGCCGCCGACCGAAAGCATATCCTGGTTGTCGAGGATTCGCTCACGGTGCGGGAAGTCGAACGCAAGCTCATTACCTCACTGGGCTATGCGGTGGAAACGGCCGTCGACGGAGCCGATGGCTGGAATGCCGTGCGCAGCGGGCGGTTCGCGGCCGTCGTTACCGATATCGACATGCCGCGAATGGACGGTTTCCAGCTGACTCGCCTGATCAAGAACGACCCGCGGTTGCGCGATATCCCCGTGATCATCGTCTCGTACAAGGACCGCGAAGAGGACCGCCGCCGCGGTTTGGATGCAGGCGCCGACTATTACCTGACCAAAGGAAGTTTCCAGGACGAAGGCCTGGCGCGGGCCATCGCCGATGTCCTCGGAGCCGAGGAAACCCCATGAAGATCGGCATCGTCAACGACACGCTCATGGCTGCCCAGGTCATCGCAATGGTGCTCGAAAAGAGCGGCAAGCATGACGTGTTGTGGACGGTCGCCAACGGCGCGGAAGCCATCACGCGGTGCGTCCAACAACAGCCCGATCTGATCCTGATGGACCTGGTCATGCCGGGGCTCAACGGCGCCGAGACGACCCGCGAGATTCTAAAACGCTGTTCGGTCGCCGTGCTGGTCGTCACCGCCTCGGTGGGGACCAATTGTTCGCTGGCCTTTCAAGCGATGGGCGCAGGGGCGCTGGATGTGATTGCCACTCCCACGCTGAACAACCAGGCTGGACAAGAAGCCTTTTTGCGAAAGATCGGCCAGATCCAGGCCATCATCAGCACTGCCCAGGAGCCGGCTCCCAGTCCGCCCGTCTGCCGGCCCGACGACTTGTCGTGCGGCGGTGACGGGACCGCGGGCCGGCTTGTGGCCATCGGCTGTTCCGCCGGCGGCCCGACGGCGTTGTCCGAGATCCTGAGTTCGCTTCCTCCGTTGCCCGATACGGCGGTCGTGCTCGTCCAACACATCGACCAGCGGTTCGTCGGCGAACTGGTCGAATGGTTGACCAGCAAGAGTCTCTGCCCGGTCCACTTGGCCACGGAAGACGCCCTGCTTCGGCCCGAAACCGTCTATGTTTCCGCCGCTGCCGGGCACCTCGAAGTTCATGCCTGTGCGCGTTTGCGTTACACCGATCAACCCCTGGGCCTCGCCTGCAAGCCATCCGTCGATGTGTTATTCGCCAGCATCGTCCGGAACTGGCGCGGCCGGGCCATGGGCGCCGTGCTGACCGGCATGGGCCGCGATGGGGCCAACGGGTTGCTGCAGATGCGCGCCCGCGGCTTCTTGACGCTGGCGCAAGACCAGGCGACATCGGCCATTTTCGGCATGCCCAAAGCCGCCGCCGTCAACGGGGCAGCGGCCGAAGTGCTTCCCCTGCGAGCGATCGCCGCTCGCATTCAACGCTGGAGCCAAACGGGAGAATAATCGATGGATACGCCGGAACGGACAGAGAAGGAGCGGGACGCTTTTGTCATTATGCTGGTCGATGACCAAGCCATGGTCGCCGAAGCGGTGCGGAGAATCTTGCTCTCGCAACCGGACTTCGAGTTTCACTATTGTTCCGAGGGCGCCAAGGCGCTGGACACGGCGATTGAATTGCAGCCCTTGGTGATTCTGCAAGATTTGGTCATGCCGGATGGTGACGGCATCAGCTTGCTCAAAGCCTATCGGAAACATCCTGTCTTGCGCAATACACCGGTCGTGGTGCTGTCCGTCCAGGAAGACCCCGCCGTGAAAAAGCAGGCGTTCGAAGCAGGCGCCCACGATTACATGGTCAAATTGCCCGATCCCATCGAGTTTGTCGCCCGGGTCAGGCATCATGCCGAGGGTTGCCTGGCAGACCGGCAACTCGCCGAGGCGATGCGGGCCCTGCGCGAAAGCCAGCAACAGACGATCGAACGGAATATCGAACTCGAGAAAATCAACGAACAGAAGAACCGACTCCTGGGGATGGCGGCCCACGATCTCCGCAATCCTATCGGGGTCGTCCTGAACTTCAGCGAGTTTCTCATGACCGAAACCTTCGATGTGCTCGGTCCCGAGCATCAGCGAATGGTCACCCACATCAAGAACGTCAGCGAATTCATGCTGAAACTGGTGGAGGATCTGCTCGATGTGACCACCATCGAAGCGGGCCAACTGAGGCTGAACATTGAGGCGGTGGACCTGGGCGACTTGATTCGCCGCAACCTGTCGCTGAACGAGATTTTCGCTGCCAAGAAGAACATCTCCCTGGAACTGGTTTCCTGCCCGGATCTGCCGCCCCTGCCCATCGATGCCGGCAAGATCAATCAAGTCCTCAACAATCTTGTGGGAAACGCCGTCAAGTACTCCTTTCCGGACACGTTGGTGCAAGTCTCTGTGGAACGTAGCGCCAGCGATGTTACCGTCTCGGTGTCCGACCAAGGCAAGGGAATTCCCGAGAAAGAGCTGCACAAGCTGTTCAAACCCTTCGGCCGAACCAACGTCACCGCCACCGCAGGCGAGCGGAGCACGGGCCTCGGCCTGGCCATCGTTCGCAAGATCGTGGAAGGCCACGGCGGGCAGATTGGCGTCCGCAGCCAGTTAGGGACCGGCTCGACCTTCCGCTTTTCACTTCCCGTGCCGTCATGAAGTCGGAGCCTCGGCGGACGGTCGCCGGAAGGCAGGACCGTTCGAAAAGTAACTGTCCGCTGCCTTGACGGCCACCAACGGCAGGAAGACCCGGAACACCGTGCCCTTGCCGGGTTGGCTATCCACTCGGATCGCCCCCGCGTGGGCCTTGACAATGCCCAGCACCACCGGCAGCCCCAGACCCCGGCCCGTGAATTTGGTGGAGAAGAACGGTTCGAATATCTTCTCCAGGGTCTCCGAGTCCACGCCGCAGCCGGTGTCGGCAACGGACAGACAGGCATAGTTCCCGGCCGTGGGGTTCCAACCCGCGGGGACCATCTCCGCGGCCGGGAGGGCAGATGCCGGGAGGGCGGCGATCGTCACGGTAATGTCGCCCGGCCCCTCGCCGAGGGCCTCGTCGGCGTTGATCACCAGATTCGACAGGACTTGTTTCAGCTGCGCCGCGTCGGCCGAAACGAGCAGTCCCTCGCGGGGGAATGCGACCTCGAGCCGCGCGTTGCGGGACAGGCCGGCGGACAGCTCGGCGAGGGCCTCGCGGCAAACCGCCGCCAGCTCCAGAGGCTCGCGTTTTCCCATCGACTGGCCCAGATAGGTCAGCATCAGGCGGCCCATTGCGGCGGCCCGGTGTGAAGCCTTCAAAGCCTCCGTGATACTTGTCGCCACCAGCGGCGGATCAGATGTTTCGTCCGCAGCCAATTCCAGATTGCCCAGCACCACCATTATCAGGTTGTTGTAGTGGTGGGCGATGGCTCCGGCCATGCGGGCCAAGCTTTCGGTCTTCTTGAGCCGCTCGATCTGCTGCTCGCTGTGGCGCAGCTCCTCTTCCGCCCGCTTGCGCTCGGTGATGTCGCTGATCGTCGCGCGGCAGACGGACTCCTCGTGCTCGTTCTGCGCAGCAACTGCGGACAGCTGCGCCCACACCGCCGCGCCGTCCGACTTGACCAGCCGCAGTTCGCATTCCTGGGGGCTGCCGGTCGCGAACAGCTGCTTGCGGTGCAGATAGTAGATGTCCTGGTCTTGGGGCAGGATGAATCGGCTCAGCGGCTGTCCGACCAGCGCACCGCGGGTCATGCCCAGCAGGGTGGCCACGGTCAAGTTGGCCTCTTGGACCAGTCCCGCTTCGCTGACGACGAGATAGCCGACCGGTGCCAGATCGTAGAGGTCGAAGTAGCGTGCCCGGCTGACGTCCAGCTCGACCTGAGCCGCGCGCAGCTCCTCGTTCTGCATCTCCAGTTCGATCTGATGGACTTCCAGTTCGTGCAACATCCGCCGAGTTTCCTCGGGCGACAAGGCCGCGGGGTCTTCCGGCGCCCGAGCGGCCCTTTCCCGGGCGATCGCTTCGGCCCGCCGCCGCAGTTCCGCGGCGTCTGTGGGTTGGTGATCCTGGCCTGTCATTGGTCGCTCCCCTCTTTCTCCATTGGCTTCATCCGCAGGGACTCGATTTCCCGCTGTGTCTGTCCGCTCCCCTTGTGCCCCGTGATGTCGTGGACGATGGCCATGACCAGATTCCGGTCTTCGCAGCGGAAGACAACGGCCGAGATCTCCCGGTGCGGCCGTGGAGATACAGGATGTCGCCCTGGTCGGTGACCAGGGCGCCCACCTGAACAAGCTGCTGCAGGAGAGCCTGTTCGGTCATCTCGCGCAGCGGCAGCTTCCTGGGGACGGCCGTCTTCAGACCGGCCAGCGGCAGCGTCGCATCAGGAACCGTCATGGGCGGCAGGAACCGGCCCTGACCCGCGCGCTGGGCGGCGTGAAGGTCTTCCTCGCCGGTCGAACAGCCAGGCCCCCCGATCCGGATCGGGGCGTCGGCGGGCCTGCCGGCCAAGATCGTGAGGATGACCCGTTCATCGAGTGCCTCGAAGGCGGCCCGTCCCCCGGCCGAAGCCCCGATGCCCACGATGGGAAAGTGGCCGAGGCCGGTTTCTGCCGCCGCCGGAACGTCGGCCGCCGCCGGCTCGCCCCTGCGGGCATCGTGGGTGGACATCGCTTCTGCGTTGCGTTCGGTTCTTTTGCGGGTCATGGCTTTCTTCTCGATGCTTGGTCACCCCTCGCCCATCATCCCCATTCTCTCCCGAAACGCCCCCCAATACCACTCCCGTCCGCCGTGCCTCTCAATTAGCTCGCTTGCGCTCAGCCCCTCGGCCACGTTTGTCGCCGGCATTCCTGGAATACGACTGGTGGCCGGGTGCCGGGTGGCCGGGTGCCTAGACGCCTATTCCTTCCGCTGCTCATCCCCCAACGCTTGCCGCACTTTCGCCGCCAAATCCGTCAGCGAAAACGGTTTCTGGATGAACTGCACGCGCGCGGCCAGCACGCCCTGATGGGCGATGATGTCGGCCGTGTAGCCGGACATGAACAAGCATTTTAGGTTGGGGTACATGGACAACAGGTGCTCGGCCAGATCGCGTCCGTTCATGTCCGGCATGACCACGTCGGTTACGAGCAGGTGGATGCCGCCGGCATGGGCCTCGGCCAGGCGGACGGCTTCGCCCGGGGTTCTGGCCCCGACCACGGCATAGCCCAGTCTTTCGAGCATCATCGTGGCCATTTTCAGAATCGCCGGCTCGTCCTCCACCAGCAGGATGGTCTCGTCGCCGCGTTCCGCCGATCGGCCCGGCGCCGTCTCGGACAAGGAGGCCGTCTGGGCCGCGTGCCGGGGCAGATAGACCTTGAAAGTCGTCCCCTGGCTGGGCTCGCTATCCACGTTGATAAAGCCGTTGTTCTGCTGGACCATGCCGTAAACCGTGGCCAGCCCCAGGCCGGTGCCCTTGCCCACGCCCTTGGTGGTGAAGAACGGCTCGAACAGATGGCCGAGAGTCTCCTGGTCCATGCCGCAGCCGTTGTCGCTGAACGCCAGCAGCACGTACTCGCCGGGCACAACCCCCGTGTGAGTGGCGCACCATGCCTCGTCAAACGCGGCGGTGTCCGTCTCGACGGTGACCTTGCCCACGCCCGCGATGGCGTCCCGGGCGTTGGCGCACAGGTTGGCCAGCAGCTGGTCGATCTGGGAGGGGTCCACCTTGACCGGCCAAAGGTTCCTGCCGGGTTTCCAGACCAGATCGATGTCCTCGCCGATGAGCCGCCGCAACATGTTGAGCATCCCGTCCACGGTCTCGTTCAGATCGAGCACCCTGGGCGCAATGGTCTGCTTGCGGGCAAAGGCCAACAGTTGCCGGGTCAATTTCGCCGAACGCTCGGCGGCCTTGCGGATTTCCCGCAGGGCGGCAAACAGTGGCTGTGCCATGTTCACCTGCTCCATGGCGATCTCCGTATAGCCGAGGATCACGGCCAGCATGTTGTTAAAGTCGTGGGCCACCCCGCCCGCTAAGCGGCCCACGGATTCCATCTTCTGGGCCTGCACCAACTGCGACTGAAGTTTGATCTGTTCCATCTCGGCCTGTTTGCGCATCAGCGCCTCGCCGACGTGCGAGGCGATGCCTTCCAGGAGTTCGACCGATTCGAGGGTGAAACAGCCTTTGCGCCGGTCGTTGAGTTGGATCAGCCCCACAATCTGGTCTTTGGTCCGAATGGGCACCAGGGCCACGGAGGCATAGCCGTCATGGATGCATTGGTTACGGGGATGCAGCCGGGGGTCCTGGTCGGCCGGCAGGTCGAGCAGCCGGGAGGAATCGTTCATCCAGCAACTCCCGCCTCGCGTGAAGCGTGGGTTGGCCGGGTCGGCCTTGCCGGCAATGACCAGGCCGCACGTGCATCCCAGGCAGGCGTGGCCGTCTTTGTCACGGCAGACGTCGCCATCCTTGCCGCGTTCGATCAGCATGTTTTCCGTCAGCAGAAACTCCGTGGAGAAGCCGTCTTGGGCATAATATGGAAAGTCTTCCCCGTTTTGCAGTCGCAGGCCCACGGCATCGAACCCGGTGCGGGTCTTCATCATGGCGATGACGCGCTGAATGATATCCGACAAATCGCCCGGTTCGTTGAGTATCTGTAGGACTTCCACGCCCATTGCGCGATAGGCTTCTGCCCTCTTGCGCTCGGTGATGTCGCGCGTTGCACCAGTGACTTCAACACGGCCGGTGGCGCGGTTCACAAAGTAGCGCGCATTAACTTCCGTCCAAATGGCACGACCATCTTTATGGATTTGTTCGATCTCGTCGTGGAAAAACTCGATCTGCCCTTGCCGGAACCGTGCGAGCCGGCCCGGAACAACGGAGCGAAGATACTCCAGCGAAGCAGGGGTCAGCGCCGCCGCGAGGCCTTGCTGCATGACTTCCTCAGCCGTATAGCCGCGCAGGCGTTTGACTGAAGGACTCATATAGCGAAACGTCTCGCTCTCCACATCCAGCACCCAGATCACATCCGTGGCGTTTTCCGCCAGCAGGCGGTATTTCTCTTCGCTCTCGCGTAGCGACTCCTCCGCCAGCTTGCGTTCGGTGATGTCGATACCGGATCCCACCAGGAAGGGGTGGCCCGCGATCGTCATCCGTCGGCCCGTCATCAGCATCCAGATAAAGGCTGGCCCACCGTGCAGCAGTACCCGTCCTTCCACGGTCTCGTCCTTGCCGTCCTGCAAGACATTGGCGATTCTCGCTTGGATAAGGGGCCGGTCTTCCGGGTGGATGGTATCGAGTGCGTTCATGCCTGCGATCTGCTCTTCCGGTTTGCCGATGATGACCTCGCGCTGATAGTTGTTCCAGCGTGCGTAGCGGCCGTGTTCGTCGAGCAGGTAGAAGGCGCCGGGGATACTTTCGATAATGGTGTTGCTGAGGATTTGTTCGCGCTGGGCCAATGCCGCCGCCTGTTTGCGCGCTTCGTTTTCCGCCCGCATATCTTCCAGCATGTTCAGCAAGGACCAATGGCTCTGCTGGAGTGATTGCGTACGTTCCGCCACCAGACCGGCCAGTCGCGTCGTTTCATTCCGCTGCATCAGCATGGCCACTTTGACCTTGGCCATGGCCCGCACTGCGGCGACCAGTTCCTGCCCATCCACCGGTTTGGTGAGAAAGCCGTCGGCCCCGCAATCCAGCGCCTGGATGCGGCTTTCACGGTCGGTTCGCAGCGCCGTCAGGAAAACGATCGGAATCGGACGCGACCGTTCGTCGGCCTTCAACCGGCGGCAGACCTCGTACCCGTCCATGCCGGGCATGACGATATCGAGCAGGATGACGTCCGGGTCTTCGGTCAGGGCCAGTTCGAGTCCGCGGGGTCCGTTCAGGGCGGTAAGCAACGCACAGGCGGGCAGGCCATCCTGCACGACGCCCTTCAGCGTGGTGAGGTTGTCCTTGTTGTCGTCAATGGCTAGGATCTTAAGGGTGTTCATGTAAGGGGGGCGGGTAAGGGTATCCGAGTAAGGGTGGCGGTTAAGGTGGGCGGTTAAGGGTATCCGAGTAAGAGGGGCGATTAAGGGTAAGTCGATGCTGATCAAGTTCTCCTGTTACGCGGATCTTAGCGCGAAGCTCGACAAGTCGACCACCTCCATCGTCCTCAATATCGCCGAGGGCAATGGCCGCTTCAACGGCACCAATCAGGCAACGTTTTATGAAACGGCATACAAGGCTAACATTCAGTCGGCGTCACTTGTTGATCTCGCCACCGC
>Ga0351917_1019_pt1 | contig 77210 bp, 48 predicted proteins | sample TotcelHT113001N4_FD_206834 | JGI IMG/M metagenome (GOLD analysis project Ga0351917, IMG submission 206834) | Enriched cells from coal bed in the Powder River Basin, Montana, United States - Total cells T11 rep1 HSBNCT.T11.300.1.N4 ...
CACTGCAGAGAAAGCGGACCGGCCAGTGGGGAACAAAAATCGTTACGTTCCAGCAGTACAAGATTGGGCGAAAACGGTACAAACTGAACACGCCAGGACGGGTCTTTTCCTCATCTGTGGTTACGGAAGCTGCGTTCGCCTATGGCAACACGCCCCCCGCGGCGAAGTGGGCGGCGATTTCCTCCGGTCGCAAGGGGCGATCGTAGATGGCCACCTGATCGATGCGGCCTTGGAACGGCGCGAACCGGTCGTTGCGGGCGCCGACGAAGATCTGGCCGCAACGCTCCGGAAACGTTGCTGTTAGACGGCCCTCGATCTCCGGTTCCACCGCACCGTTCAGATACACCCGCACCAGGTCGCCTTGCCGTACCAGCACGATGTGATTCCAGGAGTTTCGCGGTATCAGCGTGGTGCCGGTCAACAGTTCGTTGCGCTGGTTGCCGTTGAACACGATCAAATGCCCGGCAGCGATATTGATTCCGCCGATGCCCACGTGTTCGCCCGGCGCGCCCGCGGCGTCATCCTCGCCTCGCGAGAAGAAGTATCCGGTGACGGCCCGGGCGTTGATGGGCAACTCGTTCCAGATCCACATTTCGGCCGAGTAGTCGCCCGGCAGGCTGCTCAGCGCCGCCGACAGCCGCCCGCCGCCAAAATTCGCCGCTCCGGCCTCGGGACGCCACACGCCGGCGGCGTCCTCCAGAATAGCTTCACAACCACCCTGTTCAGCGGCGTCCGGCACACGCTGCTGGTCGGCTTCGTGCAGGGTCCACCAGGCCGCCGGACGGCTTTGGCGGACCGCGGCCGCGTAACGTTCCACGTCGGCCGGGGCGCTGGACCGAACCGCCTGGATCGGCGCGGTCTTCGGCGGCGGTAGCGGCCGGGGCGGCGACAGCCCGGACGCTCGATAATGTGCGCCGATCTCGGCTGCGGTCAGCGGGCGAGTGTAAACGGCGACGTCGTCCAGCTTGCCTTCGAGCGTGCTGTCGCGGTCGTGCCGACCGCCGAAGAACAGCTGCGTCTCTGTCAGCGGTTTGACATCTGCCTCGCCGTGGATTTCGGGCTCCTCGCTGCCGTTCAAGAACACGGCAACTTGACGACCGTTGCGGACCAACGCCACGTGGTGCCAGGCGCGCATCCGTAGCGGTGTTCGGCCGGCAATTTCCGCATCCAAGCCGTTGGCGAATCGCAACACGCCCTCGCCGGTCGCCGCACCGGCAATCTGCAACTGGTCGGCGGACGCCCCTGCGTTGCCTTCCGCACCCATCGCAAACAGGTGCCCGCAGACGGGCCGTGCGTCGGCGGCCAATCCGTTCCAGAACCAGAATTCGATGCTGTACGCGACGGTCCCTTCGGGGGCCGCGGCCTTGATGCGTCCGCCCGCGATATGCACGCCGCGATGGGGCGTTTGCTCCGCGAATTCCAAGTCGTGCGCGCTGCGGCCGGGCAGGTAAAAGGCGACCCCCAACTCGTACTCGCCGTGGCGGTCATGGCCGGATGCGTCGCGGGCGACCGAGCCGGCCAACTCGTCCAGCCGCCAGAACGCCGCCGGCTGGGATTGCAGAACCGCGTCGACGTAATCGTCGGCGGGCGGTTCGCGCAGCGTCCGCGGCCGGCCGGATATCTGCTCCAGCAGCGTCAGCAGTCGGTCCACAATCTTCGGCTCGGCCTCGACTTCCAATCCCGCCGTCCGCGCGGGCCAGGTGGTATAGCCGCCCAGGTAATGCTGTTCCGGCGGAGGGATGTAGCCGAAAGCGCCGTTGGCCAGTTCGATGTTGAATGTGTGCTCCAGCGGGCTCTGCGCTTTCAGCTTCAGTCCCGTGATCCCATACACTTCGTTCGGCAACGCGGTGATGCCCAGTTCGCCGATCCGCACGGCCTGGAGCAGGATTTCCACCTCCGGCTGCTCGTGCAGATGCAGGGCCTCCAGCGCGTACACTTCCGGCTGGTTCTGCGGCAGCCGGTCTTGGATCCGGGACGCAATCTCCCGGGCCCACGCCAGACGCGGTTCATCCGGAGCGCGGCGAGCGAGTGTCAAGCAGGATTCGGCCATCGCCAGTGGCACCCAGTCCTGATACACGATCTGCTGGTACGCTTCATGGGCCGCTTGGGCTACGGCCAGCGTATAGCCTTCCAATCCCGGATCGTTGGCCGGTCGGGCATAGTCCATCCACATGCTGTCGCCGCTGGTGCCTTGCGACATCATGCCGACCAACGGCGGCACGGTGTCCGCGGCGCCGATCAGGCCGGCCAAGGCGTCGCCAAATCGCCCGCAGAAATCGCTGGAGACGGCCGGCGAGCCTTTGTAGTGCATGGCGTAGTTGCCCAGCACGGCGAGCGGCCGGCCGTCGGGCGACTGGACGGCCAGCAGCGTCAGGCCTTGGTCCGCCGGCCCCGCCGGTCCGACATGATGGGAACTCTGATAGCCCGGATGCATCATGGCCCGCACGGTGCGGTCACCAAACGGATCGTTCGTCATGCGGTCCGGCCGAAAGATCCAGCGGCGGCAGTGGTTATGGGCGTCGTCCTGAACGCTCGCCCAACCGACGCGAGCCGGTTCCAGCTTGTCTGCCGCCAGCGCGATGCTGTGGACGATCCGGCCGAGCAGGAACCGGGTATACGCCGCGTCGGCGCGGCTGCCCAGCGCCCCCATCACCGAGGGCGCCGAATGCGTGTGCGTCGCACTGATCAGCATCCGTTCCGCGGGGATCCCGGTGGCCGCGCTGGCCTGCCGTTTGACCTGGTCCAGCAGATCCCGCGGCATCATCAGATTGTCGACGACCACCAAGGCGATTCGCGTCGCCCCGTCATCCAGGATCAGCGCCCGCGACATCAAGCGGTCGTGGGCTCGATCGGCCTGACGTTCCAAGAAGCCGCCGCTGTTGATGACTGGAAACTCGGTGGGGGTGATGTCCACCTGGGCCGCGCCCGCGCGGAACAGTTTGGTTTCGGCGGCGGCCGCCCCGGCAGCGAGACCGGCGAGACCAATCACGACGAGCAAGAGACGAACGGTTTTCATTGTCTGGTCCTCCGCGAGGATTATACCGTAACTCCTGCCTTGTGGACAGAAAGGCCGACAGCGCGTTGAGTTTGCGCGTTGAGTTTGCGCGTTGAGTTTGCGCGTTGAGTTTGCGCGTTGAGTTTGCGCGTTGAGTTCTTCGTAGTCGGGAACGGTCCAAGCAAAACGGGGCGAAACGGACGGTTCACTTCCCCAAACGCCGATTCTCGGACGGGCGCGGAGGAGACATTTCAAGCGAAGATTGGCGTCTCTCGACTTCCTTCTCCTGGAGGCCCGTATCTGGACCGGAGCCCGTAGCGTCTACGTTCCGGGGGATGCCGCTCATGACGTTCTTCAGCCAGCTCATCGTCGGTACGGGGAGCGGGTCCGCGGCGTTGAGCACGGCGAGGTACGTCGACATGTAGGCGTTGAAATACGTGGCGAATAAGGCCCGGTGGAAGGGGGTTGAACCTTCGGCCGTCAACACGGCGAATGACGCTTTGTCTCGAAACACGTGCTCGATCGTTTTGTCCAACCGCGTCGCGATTCTCGGCTGCTCGTCGATCGAGCGGATGAAGTAGTAGACCCAACGATCCTCGTCCAGGCCGGCCTGGGACGAACGGGATGTGGACCGCACCGATTCGACCAGGTTGTGGAGGAACTCGGGGGCCTCGTAGCACGCCCCGTTGACCTTGGAACGTTCGTGCAGCTGCGTTCGCACCTCGTGGGCCAGCGCTGCGTTGTTTCGGTCGGCAAGGATGAAGGGCGTCCTCTTGTGCCACAGGTTGTCGAGCCCGACTTGCGTGTCAGCGGCATTGGCGACGCCGTACAGCAGGAACAGGGCGAGCTGTTTCGGATCATTCTTGTCAAAGGGCGTGGACGGCTCGAAACGCGCGCGCCACCGGCACAACTGTGCAATGGCACCGTCGAGATCGAGGTCCTCGGGAGCAAGGCTGCCGGCGGAGCCTGCGGGTAATCCCAGCCCGGCGAGGAAACAGAGCAGGCCCGTCAATTGCAGGCAAACGCTTTCACGCGGCTGCAGGACGTAGGCCGGATCCTGCGGGTCCTCCGGCAACTGCATGAAGGGCACGCCGTCGCGGTGGGCCCAAGCCCTCAGTTTGCCGCCTTGGCTGAGGGCGAGCACTGCCCCGGCCTTGGCGCGAACCTTGGCGTAACAGTTCAGCGTCTCCTCCGTGTTGCCCGAGAAGCTCGCAAAGACCACCAGCGTGTTCTCGTCGGTGTAATCGGGGTTAGGCTCGTCGGCATGGACAACGTCGACTCGGACTCGCGACTTGCGGGAATTCCTGAGAACTTCGGCGGCGATATCGTGCGGGGCAGCAGACCCTCCGAGTCCGAACACTTGGATCTTGTCGGGGCGGATCGTGCCGTACTTGTCGCGAAAGTTCGCTAACGTTTGCGATGCTTCGGTCCTCATGGTGGCGACGTGATCCGGCCAACGTCCCAGGCGTTGCAACATACCGGACTTGTCCACCGCTTGGATGAAACGGCTTTCGTCGAGCAGGGTTCGAGGGCCAACGATCCCCAGCAAGGCCTGGATAGCGGCCTGCTGCGCCGTTGCCGCTTTCGCGATCCCGTCGTATTTCGCGATTTCGCTGCCTGTCGGGATGGCCCCGTACAACACGTCAGACAGCCGATGAACAAGTTCGAGCAGGTCCGCGAGGATTTGTGCGCGGTTGTCGTTGTCGGCAACCAGCGATGCGATCGCCGGCCGGACTTCGCCCGGCCTGCCGTCGTTGATCGCATGCAAGTGCGTCTCCCAAGCCTGTCCGCGAGTCGGCACAGCCGTTGAGTGATTCATGACTGCCTCCATCGGTTCCTGGTGCATTCGAGTTCGTATTGTCGCTACCCGTGGGGAGCGCCGTCTCAAGGGCTGACACGGCTTGGCGGACGGAACGCCGCCCTGCCCGCGCATCGCGAATGTAGCCCCGTTCGGCTTGCGGTGAAAACGCGATTTCCCTGGCCTGCAAGAAGGAGCGACTGCGTGCGGCCTCACGCCGACTTGCGTTCCGACTCTTGGGCCTGATTCAGCTTGTTGTACAGCGTCTTGAGGCTGACGCCCAGCTCTTCGGCGACCACGGCTTTGTTGCCGTCGTGGCGGTTCAGAGCCTGGTGAATGGCGTGCATCTCCAGTTCGCGAAGCGACACGGCGCCCAGGTCGGGCATCCGCACGCCGCGGGCGTTGAAGCTGCGAGGCAGGTGCTCGGGCGAGATGGGCGGCCCGTCGCAGAGGATGGTGGCGTGTTCGATGACGTTGGCCAATTCGCGGACGTTGCCGGGCCAGGAGTGGGACTTGAGCAGCCGGATGGCTTCCGGCGTGAACAGTTCCTGATGGGCGCGCAGGGTCGGGACAAATCGGCGGTACAGATGCTCGGCCAATTCCGGGACGTCGTCGATCCGCAGCCGCAGCGGCGGCAATTGGATTTCGAATGTATTGATGCGGTACATCAGGTCCTCGCGAAAGTCGGCGTCTTCGACCATCTCGGCCAGATTGCGGTGCGTGGCACAGATCACCCGCACATCGATCTGGCGGGATTCATTGTCGCCGATCCGCCGAATCTCGCCGCTTTCCAGCACCCGCAGCAGCTTGGCCTGCATCGACTTGGGCAGTTCGCCGATCTCGTCCAGGAAGATCGTGCCGCCATGCGCGACTTCGAACAGGCCCACGCGATGCTCGTCGGCGCCGGTGAACGCACCTTTGCGGTGCCCGAACAGTTCGCTTTCGATCAGCGCTTCGGGCAAAGCGCCGCAGTTGACGGGGACAAACGGCTTGTCGGCCCGCAGGCTTTGCTCGTGCAAAGCCCGCGCCACCAGTTCCTTGCCGGTTCCCGTTTCGCCGAGGATCAGGACCGTGGAGTGAGTCGGGGCAACCTTGGCGATCAGCTGCCGCACCCGATCCATCGAGTCGTTCGAGCCAACCAGGTTCATGTTGCCTTCGATCCGGTCCAGCCGCTGTTTCAGCGCGCGGTACTGGTTGGTCAATTCCCGCTTCTGGGCGATCCGCGTCAGCAGCGATTCCAGTTCGACCAGCTTGCACGGCTTGGTCAGATAATCGAACGCGCCCTGCCGCAGCGCGGCGATGGCGGTGTCCAGCGACGATTTGCCGGTCAGGATTACCGCCTCGGTCTCCGGAGCCAGTTCCTTGGCCCGCTCGATGACCTGGATCCCGTTCAGGCCGGGCATGTCCAAATCGACCAGCACACAGTCGTAACTGTTCCGTTCCAGCTCGGCGACAGCCGTCCGCCCGTCGGGACAGATGGTCGCTTCGTGTCCCATCCGTTCCAGTTCCAACTGCATGACCTCGCGGATCGAGATCTCGTCGTCGGCAAACAGGATCTTCAGACCGTCACGCGGCTTGCCGTTTCTCTTGAGCATTTTCTTCATGGTTTGCCAGCAGAGGTAAAGTGACTCGGAATTCCGAACCGCGTCCGGGGCCGTCGCTGTGCGGCGCGATCTCGCCGCCGTGGTCCTGGACGATGCGATACGTGATCGAGAGGCCCAAGCCGATTCCTTGGCCGCCGCGGCGGCGGGTGAAAAACGGCTCGAAAAGGTGTCGCAGGACCTCCTTGGTCATCCCGCAGCCGTCGTCCCGTACGACCAATTCGGCGACGCCGCCCACTTTGCGCAAATCGAGGACCGCGGTACCGCCGGGATCGAGGCTGTCGAGGGCATTGGTGATCAAGTTCAGCACAACTTGTTTGATTTCCTGCGCGTTGACCGCGGCGATCACGGGCCCGCTGCTAGCAAATTCGATCTTCTTCTCGCGGTACTTGCCCAAATGCCGCACCATGTCGATGACGCCCTGGACCAACTCCGTCAGGTCGGCGTCGTGCTTCTGCACGTCGCCCATTCGCGAATAGTCCAGCAGCCCTTCGGTGATGCCTTTGCAGCGGAAGGCTTCGTCCTGGATCTTGCGCAGGTACTTGCGAAGAATCTCGATTTCCGTATCTCGTTCGCCGTCCGGCAGTTCGTCGTTCTCCTGGATGATGTCGTGCAGCCGCATTTCCAGGGACTCGGCGGCCCAGGCGATGGACGCCAGCGGGTTGTTGATCTCGTGCGCCACGCCGGCGGCCAGAAAACCGACGGCCGCCAGCTGCTCGCTGCGCACCACCTGTTTGGTCCGCTCCCGAACCTGCTCGTCGCGATCCTGGATTTGCAGGTCCAGGTCGTCGCGGATCTTCAGGAACCGCTCCGTCATGTCGTTCATGGCCGCGGCCAGTTCGGCGATTTCGTCCTGGGTCGCCAGCTGGATGCGATGCTCGAATTCGCCGTCGCGGGCGATGCGGCGACAGCCTTGGATCAACGTGCCCAAAGGCAGAAACACCGACTGGCGGAAGAACTTTGCCAGCCCTACCACGACCGCAGCGGCCAGGATGCTCGATACCCAGGTCAGTACGATCCAGGTGCGGTACTCGCCCCGCACGTCGCCGGCCAGTTCGTGCAACCGCTGGTGCAAGTGCTGCGGCAGCTTCAACGTCAGCAGATGCAATTCGGCGAGGGCTTGGTCCAAATCCTCGACATGGACTTGATTGAACACCCAATCGTCGTCTCGGTTCAGCTTGGCAACTTCTTCCAGCCCCTGGCGGATCAGGGCGACCGTCTGACGTTCCGGCGTTGGGTCGACGTCCGGACCCGGACCCAGCAGTTCGCACTGGTAGACCTGCAGCGTTTCGTCGTACCCGTTGAGCGCCTCGTCGACCTTCAGCAATTCGGCTCGGAATTCCTCCCGCAAGTCCTGGCGATCGGGCGCCAGCGGCGCAAAATCGCTACGACGGCGGACCTGGCTGACGATCGCCCGCAGTTCGCCGACGTTGTACGACAGATCCATGGCCAGCCGCAGTTCGGTGGCTCGCTGGTAGCTGATGCTCCGCGCCAGCCAGCGATAAGCGTAGACGCCGCGAAAACTGCTGCAGGCGAGCATGATCACGCCCACACACAGCATCACGCCGCTCAACCACAGCTTTTTGCGAATCGACCAGCGAGAAAACACCACGACCTCCCTGTCCCAGAAAAGGCGGCGCCAGACATTCCTTTGCTAGCAGCCTTTTGCCCCCGGCCCCACAACGGCACCGGCCAGGGTGGCGGAGTGTACCAAGGGACGTGCGAATCGGGCAAGACGGAACCAGGCGGTTCTGAGATGCGAAGAACCGGGTTTTCTGCCGGCAGCAGGATGCCAGCAGTGGTGTGCGAGGCCCGAACTCGCAATTTACAGCGTCCAGCCGTTGCGGTATTCCCGATGCAGGAGACCATTCGCGGATTCGTCGTTGGTGACGCGGCAGTTCGGCCCGTCCCAGGCCAGCTTTTTGCCGGCCCGCAGCGCGACGTTCCCCAACATGCAGACTTCGCTCAGCAGTCCGGAGTGATCCACAAAATTCGCGCCCGCCGGATCGCCGCCACGGCAAGCATCGACCCACTCTTTGTAATGGCCGACCGAACGTTCCAACCGCCTGGGCGGCCTGCCGTAGGCTTGCATTTTGGTTTCGGGGATCAAGCGGTGGCCCATCAGCGTGCCTTGGTCGCCCAGGTAGATCACATCGCCCATACCGCGATTCGGTTCCAAGTCCTTGGGGAACGGGGGCTTTAGTCCGCCGTCGTACCAGCTGAGCACCACCGGTGGCATCTCGCCGCGTGCCGGGAACTCGAACCGAGCCAAGACGCCCAGCGGATACGTCTCGGGGTTGAGCTTGGTGCAGCTCGCTTCGACGCTGGTCGGATGGCCTAGTTTCAGGGCCTTGAACACGGTCGACAGCTTGTGGCAGCCCAGATCGCCCAGCAGGCCTGTGCCGAAATCCCACCAGTTCCGCCACGTCCAAGGATGATACGTCGGGTGGTAAGGCCGCTGGGGCGCCGGGCCGAGCCACAGATCCCAGTCCAACCCGTCCGGGACGGGCGGCGTTTCCGGCGGGCGACCGTCCCAGGCAGGCCAAGCCCAGAATCGCGCGGGGCACCACACCTGGACTTCGTGCACCCCGCCGATCGCGCCGTCCTCGATGAATTCGCAAACCAGGCGAGACTCCTCCGACGCCTGGCCCTGGTTGCCCAGTTGCGTGGCGACGCCGGCCTGGCGGGCCGCCTCGGTGACTTGCCGCGCCTCGTGTACCGTATACGTCAGCGGCTTTTCGCAATACACATGCTTGCCTTTTTTCAGCGCGGCCAGCGTAATCACCGCGTGCGTATGATCGGGCGTGGCCACCATCACCGCGTCCGCGTCCTCTTGGGCGAGCAGTTCGCGGAAGTCGCTGTACGCTCGGCAGCCTCGGTACGTTCCCGTGGGCTGGTGCTGCGCGTAGTACTGGTCGACCATCCGCCGCGCCGGTTCGTAGCCCGCCGTGCGCTGCTCCTTGCCTTGCGTCCAATTCCACGACACGTAGCCGCCGCTTTCGCGATTCACGTCGCAGACGGCTACGACCTGGACTTCGGGAAACTCCAGGAACGCTTGCATGTTCTGCATCCCTTGGCCGCCCACGCCGATCCCGGCCAGCGTGATCTTGTCGCTAGGAGCGACTCGGCCCTCGCCGCCCAAAACATGCGGCGACACGATCGTCCAGGTAGCGGCGGCGGACAGACCGCCCAAAAACTGACGGCGCGAGACGGTGGCACCACGCGCCGAGGTGCCGGAGGTGTTCGAAGTCTTCATCGCGGTTTGTTCCTTTCTCGATACAAATGAGAACCGCCGTTAGCCTACCATAATCGAGAACGCGGAACTACGACCCGAGGGTTGAAGCCCACGGCTATTGCGTCACGAGGTCGCTACGCGATGAATCCCATTACCTTCCATTTCCCTGCCCAACATTCCCCTGCCCAACTTCGCTAGGCGATGAATGTGGTAGAATGCGGTCCACGTGTCAAACCTTAGATTAACTGATCGGTCGCCTGCCGTGAACCGCAAGACGCTGCTCCTGGTCGCAGCCCACTTTGGCGTGGGCGTCGCCGTCGTGGCGGCGGCTCATTTGGGGCTGCAACGTCCGTCTGTCTTGGGACGAATTCTGCTGGTCGCGGCGTTTGCCGTGATATTCTGCCAAAGCGGACTGGTTGGGTTCTGGACGGCCATGTCGCCCGCTTCCACGTGGAAGCGGGCAACGGGCTTGATCGCCGGAATGATCTTCCTGGAAACGATGCTGCTATGGTGCAGGGGGGAATTCATGTTCATGCCGACGATAATGACAGGCTTCGTCGCGATCCTGCTTGCCCTGTTTCGCATCTGCGGCGTCGAACTTCTCGCGGTCGCCGATCCGCCCCGTGAATTCAACCGACAGACGCTACAGTTCTCGATCCGAGGGTTGATGCTGCTGACCCTGCTTGTCGCCGTTCTCGTCACTGTCGGCAAGCAAGTTCGGCAAACGGGACTCTACGGCGACGAGTTCTTTTTTTTGCTGGCGGCCTGGGCCTTGGCTTTCGCAGCCACGGACATCGCTGCCGTCTGGGCAGCCCTGAGTCGCAATCGCCCGTTAGTGCCGGGCGGCGCGGTGCTGATCCTGTCCATTGCCCTCGGCATCTTGGTTTGCTGGGGCCTCGGCGGCGTCGGAGACGACTGGATCTACGTTCCGACGATCATGTTGTTGCAGACCGCCATGCTGCTTGCATCGCTGCTGGTCGTGCGATCGAACGGCTATCGAATGGTCCGGTATCGGACAGCAGTGCAAGCACCATCGGAGGCCGATCTTGTTTAAGAGGAGGTGTCCTGAATGGCCAGCCTGCTGAACCTGTGCCTGTACCAATTCGGTTGGTTCGCCTGCGTACTGGGTGCCGCTGGTCAGCGCCCGTGGTTCGGAATGGCCTTGGGATTGGCTTTCCTGGGCGTCCATCTGGCCTTGGTGCGTGGCCTCGAACGTCAACTTGCACTGATCGCGGTGGCCGGCGCGATGGGACTGGTGGCAGACAGTCTGCTGATGTCGTGGGGAGTCCTTCGCTACCCAAACGGGATGCTGGTCGCTTGGCTCGCGCCGCCGTGGGATGTCGTCCTGTGGCTCCAGTTCGCCACCATCTTGCCGTTCTGCCTGCGATGGCTGTCGCGGCGGTATTGGCTTTGTGCGGTCGCGGGACTCGTCGGGGGACCGCTGGCGTTCTACGCCGGAGAGCGACTGGGTGCCGTCACTTTCCTGTCGCCCCGCCTGCCCCACTACGCCGCCCTGGCGGTCGTCTGGTCGGTTGCGTTCCCGGCTCTGGTATGGGTTTCCGATCGCCTGATCGTAATCCCTGGTGTCGGAGACCGTTACCGCTGGTTGTCGTGAAGCCGATTTGACGTGACCTGTGTCCAAACGATGCGACGGGCCGTCACTTGCTGCTGCCCGCCTGGTACACGGCCCGCACCCAGACTTCATTCCCGTCTTCCAGCCGTTCGGTGACGACGTAGTAATGCGGTTGGAAGTGATGCGGCTCCTCGCCCTTTAATTTCTCGTGCGTTGGCGTCTCGACGCCATATTCTGACGCGACCTTGAAGCGGTGCCCGACGGTCCCGTGGTTCGTGAACAAGTAGTACCGCTCTGCGTCGTCGCTGACGCTTCCGGAGCGGGACACTGGGTATGGGCTCGTGGATGGCACGCAAGTGCTGGAGGCGTGATCCGCCTGCGTCGGAGGCCAGGGCGCAGGTTCAGCCAAGCCAGTCCACGCTATCGCCCAGGATCATGCCGTGCTCGGCCAGTCGCAGATCCAGGTCTGGCCGGACGCGGTAAAGTTCGTCGCGGAATTGCCCGCGGGTCAGCGGGCCGTGGATGACCTCGCCTGCACGCTCGCGGTCTTCGTAGCCGGAATAATGCACGAAGTACACCCGCTTGGGCTTCCACTTGTCGATCAGACGCAGATTGCCCAGCACCGAACTGTGGCCGGTCCAGTCGGCCGGATGCCACGTATTGGCATCCATGAAGCAGACGTCGGCAGCGACCAGCAGCGGATCATCTTCGTTCGGGACGTGCAGGAAGTCGCCGGTCAGAATGATCTTGCGATTGCTGTGCTGGACCACCCACCCCACCGCACCGGGTGCCTTCGGACCGTGATCGACGGCAAAAGGCGTAAGCACCACCTCTCCCAGGACGATTGGGCTGCCCGGCTCAAGGGGCCTGAAGTCGCTGCGTTCCGCCAGATAGCGGTGAACCGCATTCGGACCCGTCTCCCAGCAGGCTCGCGTAGCGTAGATCGGCAGCGGGCGAGGCTGGTCTTCGCGACCGTTGCGCAGCAAAGCCATCGACAGCCAGTCCAGTTGAGCAAAATGGTCAAAGTGCGGGTGGGTGATCAGTACCTCGTGGACCACATGCACGCCATGCGTGATCTCGAAGTCCAGCAGCGACGGCACAACTCCCATGCCCGCGTCGATCAGCGTGTGCCGCACGACATGCCCGTCTCGAAGCTGTACCAGCGAGAAGGACGTGTTGGCCTGCCGGTAGGGATCTGCCTGCCTGCCTTCGTCGGCCCTGGGGCTGGCGAAGCCCAGCTCGATCCCAAACGCGGCTTGAACGCCGTTCACGCGTAGCAGCAATTCGGTGGTGTTGGTTGGCATTTTCGTGGTCCTTGGGGAACGCGGGAACGGCGGGAACGGGGTCAGGTCTTGACTTAGAACTTACAGAAGTTGCTTCGTATCCGATTGTCCTGAGCTTCGGATCCCTTCCATCAGCCTTTTCAACTGCCGCTCCCAAGCTCGATCCTGGCTGCGCCGGATTTCGGCACGCTGCACCGCTTTGGAAATCGCCGGCGTGCTGACTCCCCCGAAGTAATCTCCGATGGTCCCAACGGATTCATCCGTCAGCCGACGGCACAAGTAAATTGCCGCCAAACGACCGTCGTTGCCTCGTCGGCGACGGGCCACTAACTCCGTGCGATGCACGTCGAACTCATGACAGACCGCCTGCACGACATCCTCCACCGTAGGACGCCATGCCAATTGACGTTGCCCCGGAATGGCCGGGAAATCCGGCTGCTCCGCGAGCCGTTGGCGCCATTGCTCCACCCAACCTTCGCTTCCCAGCAACACACCCCCTGCCGCCGCAGCCAACGGCGAACAATCAGCCCTGTCAATTCCGCTTTCCACAAAACCACGATACGCTACCCGGGCTCGGCTCGTTTGCTTGCCGAATTGACCAAGTACCGCCAGACAGTCCAACCATACTGGATTCTCACACCGACCCAGGTACGTACCGTAGCTGCTCCAGGCGTGTTGTTCCGGTGCGTCTACCATCATGGCTCGCACTGGATTCAAATGCAAGTAACGTGTCAACTCCAACGAATGGGACTCATCTTCCACCAAAACCGCCTTGAATCGACCTTGATACAACGCCCCGCAACGGCGGTGCCGACGGTTGAACGCGCTGGCATACCCCGAGTTCAGATCATGCATGCCGCGCGAGAGATTTGGTTCGGGTGTACGCAGGTAGAGATGAAAATGGTTTGTCATGAGCACCCAAGCGAAGACACGCCAGCCGCATCGGACTGCCACGCGATCGAGCAACTCGAGCCAGTGCTGACAATCGGCATCATTGCGCACAATCACACGCCGCTCCCACCCGCGGCTGGTCACGTGATAAAGTCCGTTCTCGATGTCGATTCGCAAAGGTCGAGCCATGGCCTGATCGTATCCCATCTTAAGTTCTAAGTCAAGACCTGACCCCTGCCTCCCAGAAGTCACAGTGCAAGATCACCTGCGATGAACCGTCGTGCGGTGACGATTCTGCTCCCCAGGCGCAACATGCCGTCAGCCCGAACACGAACCATGCCCATCGCATCATCGTTGCTCCCTCCCCATTGCGTTATCGATTCAGCGCCTCGCGGTGACGCCGCGTGTCACGCTCGATCTGCTCGCGGCTCTCGTACGGCAGGTAGGCGGCTCGCATCACAAAACCGTAGGCCTCGCCGACCTGGTAATCCGGGATGAACCATTGGAAGTCCCAGGCCGGATTCCCCGAACCGCCTCCGGAAGGCGACTGGGCCAGCCAGATGCGGTCGCGTGCTCGGAACATTTGCACATAAGCCATGCCGTGACTGACTCCAAAGTACCAGGGCTCGGTGTAGACGAACCGGGACGGATGATTCACCAGCGTCAAAGGGAAATCAGCGTCCACTTGCGGCAGCGATGCCCGGCCGGCGGGCCCGTGCGTGCTGTCGGTTCCGTGCGCCGGCGAGACGGCCTCGATCCAGCGTGGCGGCTCGTCCGCGTCGCGCCCGTGTCCCCGGAAGACGATGGCCCCGGATTCCGGTTGCTGGATGTAACTGGCCCAGAACAGCCCGATGTATCCGTTCCGGTAGCCGTCGGCTCTGGGAATACACTCGAACGTGTACTCGATCGTGCCGTCTTCCAGCAGCTGATACCGGCCGCAGCTTTCCAGCATCCAATTGGCCGTCGGCGGCTGATACACCTCGACCGTGTGACGATCCACGCCGCGCAGCTGCATGGGGCACTTGCGCGGTTCGAATTTCTCCTTCAGGCCGACCGTCGTTCCGTCGTGGATGTGTTCAAAGTTCAGACCACTCACCGCCGGTACGAACAGATTGACGCCTCGGGCCGTGTGGGTCAACGAGGCCAAACCGTTGTAGCCTGCCCGATGGCCGGGCAAGTCCGCCAGGTCCAACTCGGCGTTGTCCACAACGATGGCTCGTAGGGCACCGCGCTGCAGCACGGCGTAGTGGTTTTCGGCCACCTGAAAACGCACGCCGGAATCGGTCAAGCTGGTAACCCCCGGAGCGGCCAGCGGATGTCGCGCCATGACAACGCTCGGAATGCAAAAGGCAGCACCGGCCCCCAGGACGGCGGCGGCCAACAATGCCGTGTGTTTCAGCATCGCCTCACCTCATGGATGTGAACGTGTGTGTTTCGCGGGCCGATCCCGAGATCGGCTTGACCCCCAGGTATTCGCCTGGATGGATCGCCAAGTCGACAACTCGACGCGGCCGTGGCGTCCATTGTACCGCCGTAGACCCAGAGCAGTTGGCCCAGCCACTCGGTTTTCCTGAAATCTCGAACATGGGCTCCATGACGCGGAGCAATGCGGCCGGAACCGTCGCTACGATTTGCCGTTGGCAGGGTCGAGGGGGCGATCGGGAAACGGGGTCGACACGCTTTTGTGCAAAGCACCCTTCGGGCCGTTCCGGAAAAGTGGCAGGTTCGCCGAAGTGTTGCCGGAACCAGGACGCCACGAGATGGACCCGGTCGAATGCTGACCGTGAATCCAATGCCGATGGCCGAATTGGGCGGGAGGGGCGGTGGCAATGCACGAGCAGGTGCCGAAATGGCCGGAAACTGCGAGTTCAGACGACCGCTCGACGCCACGATCGGCGGCGGCGATCCTCTTCTGACCGCTGTTTGTTGACACAGGCTCGCTTGCTACCTATGTTGACGGGCAAACGCGGGCGTTTCCTGGGCCGCGTGGCTCTCCCAATACTCGTCAGGAGCAGTGATCGATGGCGAAAGATACACAGGAATGCCGACAACTGTTGTTCTCGGAAGGGACTTCCAACAAATTCTGGAACATTGTGCTTCGCGGTTCTTCGCACACGGTGACGTTCGGACGCGTGGGGACCGCGGGCCAGACGCAGACGAAGGAATTCGATCGCGAGGACGAGGCCAAGACGTCGTTTGACAAGCTGTCGGCCTCGAAGCTGAAGAAGGGCTACGTGGACAGCGGCGGCGGTGCGTCGGCGGCGACTCCGGGCTCCAAGCCGGTGGCCAAGGCGGGCGAAGAGCCGAGGAAGGCGGGCGCCGAGGCCGCTGCCAAGGCGCCCCTCCAGGCCGCGGCGGTTGCGACGCCGGCCGAGACGCCGGCCAAGGCCCAGCGTGCACCGTCCCCGCCACCGACGCAGCAGGCTCCGGCCGCGCCCAGCGACGTCGATCTGCGGGTGACTCGCGAGATCGACCTGAAACCCGAGGATTGGTTCCGCGCCGGCTTTCGGCCTCGCCAGCGGCTCGAACGCGGCCAGCCTGCGGCGTTCCGCAAGGAGGACTGCCTGAGCCGGCTGGCGGAACTCAAGACGACGACCTACGGCTGGGAGGTGCGGTGGAGCGACCTGAAGCTGCCCGCGTCGCTCGCGCCCGAAGAAGCCCATTTCTGGCTGCTCGCGACGACCACGCCGCGCGACCGCGAGACCACCATGAAGCAGTTTGCCGACCGCCTGGAGCAGGAACGCGTGGACGGCCAGGTCAGCATCGCTGCGGCTCGCGGCCTGATCGACAAGGCGGAACGCGGCATCTGCGACGAGACGACGCTGGCGCTGGCCAACGTTCTGTCGCCCGACGACTACCTGGAATTGCTGCTCGCCAAGCCCACCTCGGCCTTGTCGCCGTGGATTGCCTCGGGACAGATGAAACAACTGGTCGATGGCTTTGGCAAGCACGTGGTTCCCTATCTGGCGGACGGGCAGATCGAGTTGTTCCGGCAACGGATTCGCACGGCCTGGGATCCGACGCAGGACTCGGGCGGCAACTACGCCTGTTTTCCCGCCGAGTACTACGTGGCGGCCGCCATCGGCATGTACGACGAGGTATACGAGGTCACGTCCAGGTGGGCCGATGATCGCTACCAGAAAGACCAGTACCGCGACCACTACGAGGCGCCTCAGCAGTTGGTGTTCGGGTTGGGATCGAGCGAGATCGTGGCGGCGGAATGGCGGCGGCTGAAGCTCAAGATGCGCGCGGCGAACGACGTTCGCGCATTTCTGGCTTGCACGGAGTTTTCGGCCTTGGACTGCATCGCCGATTGCATTGTGGCGCAGACCAACAAGGAAGAGTGCGAAGGCCTGCTCAAGGCCTTCGTGCTGGTGCGTGCGCCGGAGGCTGCGGAGCCGATGCTGCGCTGCAAGCTGGAAGCCAAGACTCCGGCCATCGCCCGCGATTGGCTCGACAAACACGTCGGCAACGCGGTGGCCGGGTTGATCGCGGTGGCCGGGGGCCGGGGCAGGTTGGCCACCGCGGCCCTCGAATACCTGCAGGGCGTCAAACGCAAGGGGCTCGCAGCGGTGATCGCCGACCAGGTGGAGAGCGCCGGTGATGCGGAGGCGGCGGCCCGAGTGCGGGCGGACGTGCTGGAGCGTGAAGAGAAGGTTTTCGAGCCGTGCGACGACGGTTCGACACCCGCGTGGCTGGCGCACGAACTGGAGGCCCTCGAGGGTGCCCGTCCCAAGCGGCTCGCATCCTGGGCGACTCCGGCGATGCTGCCGCCGCTGCTGGTCGGCGACCGGCGGCTGAACGACGGACAAATGGCCCTCGTGCTGCACGTGCTCGCCTCCATTCCGGTCACGGAGCAGCATGCGCTGCTGACGGCCCTGCGGCAGAACCTCCCGGCCCAGGTCCGTGACGAGTTTGTCTGGAAGCTGTTTCAGCATTGGCAGGAAGACGGGTTCCCCTCGAAGGACAAATGGGCCATGGGGGCGATCGGTCATCTGGGCGGCGACGGTTGCGTGCTGAAGCTCACGCCGCTGATTCGGGTCTGGCCCGGCGAAAGCCAGCATGCACGAGCCGTGTTCGGCCTGGAATGCCTGCGGGCCATCGGCAGCAGCACGGCCTTGATGCAATTGTCGGGCGTCGCGCAGAAGCTGAAGTTCAAGGGCTTGAAGACAAAGGCACAGCAGTTCGTGGACGAAATCGCCACAGAGAGAGGGATGACGCGGGAGGAGTTGGAAGACCGAGTCGTGCCCGATTGCGGCCTGGACGAGAACGGACGCCGCGTGTTCTCGTTCGGTCCGCGCTCGTTCGCGTTCGTCTTGGACGGGGATTTGAAGGCCCAGGTCCGCGACGAACACGGCAAGCTGCGGCCGAATCTCCCGAACCCCGGCGCCAAGGACGATGCGCAACTGGCCGCGGAAGCGACGGCCGAATGGAAGATTCTGAAGAAACAGATCAAAGACGTGGCGACCATCCAGGCGGGACGCTTGGAGCAGGCGATGGTCACCGGGCGCCGCTGGGGCGCGGAGGATTTCGAGACGCTGCTGGTCCGGCATCCCCTGATGACGCACCTGGTGCAGAAGCTGATCTGGGGCGGGTTCGACGCCCAGGGAACGCGGTTCGTTACGTTCCGGGTGACGGAGGAACGGGACTTTGCCGACCCGGAGGACAATACGCTGGAACTGGACAAGATCACCGCCGTCGGCGTGATCCATGCCCTGGACCTGAGCGACGCCGAACGGTCTCGCTGGGGGGAAGTGATGAGTGATTACGAGATCGTGGCGCCCTTTCCGCAATTGGGCCGCGCGGTTTACGGCCTGGAGCCGGGCGAAGGCCAAGCGGAGGAACTCCAGCGGTTCCACGAACTGAAACTGGTCGCGCCGACCTTGGTCTTTACACTCGAAAAACTCGGCTGGATCCGCGGCACCGCCATGGACGGCGGCTGCTTTGACGAGCATTCCAAGCAATTCCCCGCCGCGAACGTGACGGCCGTTGTCGGGTACGATGGGAACGTCGGCATGGCCTATATCGATCCCAATGAAATGCTGACGACGAAATCCATCCATTTCTGTCAGGGCCTGCGGGACCCGTCCGGCTATGGCTGGGGCTCCCAGAGCAAGCTCACGCTGGCGCAGGTGCCGCCCATCGTGATCAGCGAGGTGATTGCCGATCTCCAGGTGCTCAAGAGCAAGGCGAAATAAGATGGCGAAGAAGAAGGCAACGCCCTTGCAGACAACCGGAAGCGGCGGTTCTGACGCTGCCGACGGAGCCGCGCTGCAGCGGCCGGCGGCGGAGACCCTGTACGCGGAGGAACTCGCCCGCTTGGAATCGGAATGTGCGAACGAGCCGCGTCCGCCGGGTTGGCGACTGACGCCGCAAGCCGTGCTGGCGTTCGTGCTTGGCGACGCATCCTTGGGCCTGGCTCCCAAGTTCGTGGGTCGACGAGCCTTCCTGGAACGCTGCATTGTCTCGCTGGCCACCAACCGCGGCTTGATGCTGATCGGCGAACCTGGGACGGCCAAGAGCTACTTGAGTGAACTGCTGGCGGCGGCCGTCAGCGGCGATTCGACGCTCACGATCCAAGGCAGCGCGGGCACGACCGAGGACAATATCCGCTATTCGTGGAACTACGCGCTGCTGGTCTCGGAAGGGCCCAGCGACCGCTCGCTGGTTCCGGCGCCGCTGTTCCTGGGCATGAAGTACGGCAAGCTGGTGCGTTTCGAGGAGATCACGCGCTGCCCGCTGGAGATCCAAGACGTGCTGCTGTCGATCCTCAGCGATCGCGTCATGGCCGTGCCGGAACTGCAAGACGAGAACCGGATGCTGTTTGCCCGAGCCGGATTCAACGTGCTGGCCACTGCCAATACCCGCGATCGCGGCGTCAACGAAATGAGCGCGGCGCTGAAGCGGCGATTGAATTTCGAGACGGTCGCCCCGATCTCCGATATCCATCAGGAAATGGCGCTGGTTCAGCGAGAGACCCATCGCCAGCTGGAGCGGGCCGGAGTCCCCGTCGCCCTGACGCCCGACATCACGGAACTGCTGGTCACGACGTTCCGCGAACTGAGAACCGGCAAGACCACCGACGGGAAGGGCCTGGAGACTCTGTCGACGGTGCTGAGCACCGCGGAAGCCGTCAGCACGGCCTGCGCGGCGGGGATTCACGCCTATTACTACAGCACGGGCGAAGTCCAGCCGGAACACGTCGTCCAGCATCTGATCGGTACCGTGTTGAAGGACAACCCCGACGACATGAAGAAGGTGCGGCACTACTTCGATCACGTCGTCAAGAATCGCACCAGTCCGCTGTGGAAACGGTTTTATGACGCCCGGCACGAACTGTCCTGACGATCGGCAAGTCGCGCGTCTCCTCGCCCGGCTGTGCGACTCGGAAGCCGACGTCGTGTACTTCCCGGTGCGCCATCACAGTCCGGCCTGCGCGGCGTTGCTCTCCCAGTGGATCGACCGGCAGCGTCCCTCGGCCGTGTTGATCGAAGGGCCCAGTGATTTCAATCCGCACCTGGCCGAGTTGCGGCTGGAGCACGAACTGCCGATCGCGATCTACAGCTACTTCCGCGGCGAGGCGGGGAACTGTGGCGCGTACTACCCGTTTTGTGAATACTCGCCGGAATGGTCCGCCCTGCAGCACGGGACTCGGGCCGGTGCGGTCGTGCGGTTCATCGATCTGCCGTGGACCAAGGTGTCTCGCGACGACCGGTCCGCGCACCGCTACGCCGATGCCGAACTCCGCCGCGGCCGGTACGTGCAAGCGCTGTGCGAGCGGATGCAGGTCGAGGACTTCGACGACCTCTGGGACAAGCTGATCGAATCGCACGAGCAGCTGGCGCTGACGGACTACTTCCAGCGCGTGCATTCCTTGTGCTTCCACATTCGGCTGTGGGAGGAAGACATCCGCAGCGGCGACCAGCGCCGCGAGGCGTTCATGGCCGAGCAGATTCGGCGGACGCGGGCCGACGTGCCCGGCAGGCTGCTGGTGGTCACCGGCGGATTTCACTCCAGCGCGTTGGCGGCGCGCTTGGAGGGCTTCCCTTGCCCCGGCATCCTCGCGGACGCGGAGGAACCCGACGGCGGTCAGGGCCGGATCGAGCAGGCGGGCATCGCGCTGACGACGTATTCGTACGAGCGGCTGGACCACCTCACCGGCTACGATGCCGGCATGCCGAGCCCCGGCTTTTACGAACATGCCTGGCGGCAACGTCAAGGCGGCGGCCGGTTTTCGCACCAGCCCCTGCTGACCTGTCTGGTCCACGAGCTGCGCGACCGCCGCCAGACGCTCAGTACGGCCGACCTGATTGCCGTCGAGACCTCGGCGCGGGCGCTGGCGGCCCTGCGCGGACGGCCGCACGTCTGGCGGCGGGATTTGATCGACGCGGTGACGTCGGCGCTGATCAAGGACGAGTTGGAATACGGTTGCCCATCGCCGCTGGTCGACGCGGTTCACGCGGTGCTCCGGGGCCGGCGGCGTGGCCGCCTGGCGGAAGGCACGCGCCTGCCGCCGCTGGTCATCGACATCCGCCGGCAACTGAGCGAAACGGGGCTGGAAATGGAACGGGGCACACGCGAGTTCGAGGTCGAGTTGAACCTGCTCGAACCGGCCGATCTGGTGCAGAGCCGGTTGCTGCATCGACTGCGCGTGCTGGGCATCGTAGGTTACGAGCGAACCGGCGGCACCGACTTCCTCCGCCGCGACGATCTGGCGCGGCTGTGGGAGTCGTGGCGCGTCCGCTGGAGCCCCGAATTCGATGCCACCTGCATCGAGGCGTCGCGGTACGGAACGTCGCTGCCGGATGCCACCGGCGCCCGCTTGCTGGAAGTCGCCGGAGCGCACCAGCGCGATGCGGCGGCCGCGGCGGCGCTACTGGTCCAGTCGGCCCAGGCCGGCGTCGAAACGATGTCGGCCACGCTGCTGGATCAGTTAAGCGGGCTGATTCACGCAGAAGCCCAGTTCACGGGCGCGGCCACGGCTCTCGGACATCTGTTGTTCCTGTTCTGTTTTGATGAAGCCTTCGGCACAACCAGCCTGCCGCGGATCGGCACCCTGCTGAGCGCGGCCTTCACGCGGACGCTGTGGCTGCTGGAACTGCTGGGTCGGACCGCGGACAATGACGGGAGGCTGGTCGGCGGCATGCGCTCGATGCTCGAGACGTTTCAACGTACGGCCGAGCCGCTGCAGTTGAACCGGGACGAATTCGCGGCCGTGCTGGGACGGGTCGAGCAGGACGCGCACAAGCCGCCCCAGGTCCGCGGCGCAGCGGCGGGCATCCTCTGGACCTTGGGGCTGGCAGACGAGGAACAGATCCTCGCCGACCTGTTGACGTTCGCCGACCCGAACGAGCTGGGCGATTTCCTGGCGGGGCTGTTCGCCCTGGCTCGGGAGGTGGCCCAGCGGAATCCGCGGCTCGTGGGGACGATCGACCGGCTGCTGCTGGAGTTCGGAGCGGACGACTTCCAGGCGGCGTTGCCTTCGCTGCGTTTGGCCTTCACCTATTTCACGCCGCGTGAGAAACACTATATGCTGACCACGCTGTTTGAATCGCTGGGCCTGAAGGAAGTCCGGCCGCTGGCAGCGCTGCGGGTCGACCAGACGACGGCGGCCGAGGCGCTGGCGATCGAGGAACGCGTGTTTGAGATCATCGCGAAATATGGGCTGGCCCAATCATGAACGATTCGACGCGGCAGGCACGATGGCGACTGGTGATGGGGGCCGGCAGCGAGCAGCTGTGCGGCGAGTTGAGCCCCGAGGATCAGGCGCGGGATGCCTGCCTCGGCTACCTGTACGACCGCGAATACGGCGGCCGACGCAACGTCCGCGGGCGAGACCAGGGCGGACAATCCGGCGGCCTGGGCGACTCGGCGCTGACCGTTCCCGACTGGATCAATCAGGTTCACGAACTCTTCCCCCAGAGAACCATCGAGCGTCTGGAGAAGGATGCGCTGGAGCGGTACCAGCTGGACGAAATGGTCACGAACCCGGAAGTGCTCGCCCGGGCCCAGCCGAACCCGACGCTGCTGAAGGCCGTGCTGCGGACCAAGCACTTGATGAACCAGGACGTGCTGAAAGCCGCCCAGCACCTGGTGCGGCAGGTCGTGGACGAGTTGATGAAGAAGCTGGCCCAGGAGGTCCGCACCGCCTTTCAGGGCTCGCTCGACCGCCGCCACCGCTCGTTACTCAAAATCGCCAAGAACTTCGACGTCGGCACGACGCTCCGCCGCAACCTCAAGCACTACGATCCGCAGCACCGACGGCTGCTGATCGAAACGCCGTTCTTCTATTCCCGCATCCGCCGCCAGGTGGACCGCTGGCAGATGATCATCCTGGTCGACGAGTCGGGCAGCATGCTCGACAGCGTGATCTATTCCGCCGTAACGGCGTCCGTCTTCTACAGCCTGCGGATGATGAAGATGCATCTGTGCATCTTCGATACCTCCGTGGTGGATCTCAGCGCGGAGTGTATGGATCCCGTGGAAACCCTGATGAAAGTCCAGTTGGGCGGCGGCACGGATATCGGCCAGGCGTTGGCCTATGCGGCAGAGTTGGTCGAAAACCCGCGGCGGACCATCGTGGTGCTGATCACCGATTTCTACGAGGGCGCGCCGATCGAGCGGCTGTACGCGGCGGCGAAGAAGTTGGTGGAGAGCGGCGTCACCGCGTTGGGACTCGCCGCCCTGGACGAACGCGCCAATCCGACCTACGACCACAGCGTGGCGGCCCAGCTTGTGCAAATGGGCTGGCACGTGGGTGCCATGACCCCCGGCGATCTGGCGACGTGGGTCGCCGAGAAGGTGCGGAGTTGACCCATGCTGCGCAGCGACTTGATGGCTTTGACCGCGGACGATCTGGCGACGCTGACCAACCGTGGCACGGTCAAGCGGGCGCAGAAGGAACTGGAAGCGGGCGAGGTCACGTGCGAGATCCGAGACGAGCCCGGCGGCGGCCTGGTATTTGCCTGGTCCGACGGGATCACGTGCCGGTTTCCCCCGGGCCAGGCGGTACACGAGGCGGTCTGCTCCAGCGGCGCGGCCGGGATCACCCGGCACATCGTCCGCTCGGTGCTGGCCTATCAGCGGGCGGGGCTCGACCGCCAGACGACCTCCGAACCCGCCGATGCAGGCAGCGCGCGGCAGGATGGCAACCGCCTGCAAGAAGACTTGCCGGACGCCGAGACGGCCTCCTGTTTCGTGGCCGGCGAGATCTGGGATCCGGGGCAGATCAGTGACGACGATCTGCTCGCCCGTTTTCGCAGCGCCGCGGTGACCAAGGCCCGGAAGCGATTCGAGCAGGGGGTTCTGGTCGAGTTGTCGCGCGGGACGAAGCCGACCGCCCGGTTCCTGGACGAAGCGTGTACCGTACGGTTCTTGGTGCCGCGCGATCTGCGCTACGCGAGCGCCGACTGTGCCGAGTCACAATTGCCGCTGTGGGTGCCCTTGGCGGTCTGGGCGTTCCGCGAATTGCCCATCGGTCAGCTGGCCGGACTGCTGTGCCTGCAGCACGCGGATCTGCCCGCCCCCACCGCCGTGCTCGACGATTTGGACGTGCTGCTGGACGAATTCTGCCGTGACGGACTGAACGGGATCGCCGGCTCCTGGTCCGCGCGGTTGTCGCGCGTCGAGCAATCGCTGCGCGGCGAGGGACTGGTGTGGCCGGCCGAACTGGTCGCCGACCTGCGGCATCAACAGGAGATGTATCAGCAGCATGACGCCCGCTTCGAGCCCCAGCAGGTCGTGCATCTGGTCGGCGAACTGACGGCTCGAATGCGGGCGATTGCCTGCGGCACGCGAGCGGCTCCGCAGCTGATGATCCGCGGCACCCCGTCGGACCGCCCGACGGAGATCGCCGCCGGCCGGATGATCGGCGTGGGGCTCGGCATCCGGCCCGGGCAGCGTCACGCGACGCTGAGCGCCTACTTGCAGGATGCCGATTCGGGGAGTGTCGTGGCGGTCGAACGCACGTTTGCGGATCCCGACCCGCAGTCCGGCGACGCGCCGCGCAGCTTCACCGACCTGGCGGCCACCGTCGTCGTCCGAGGCGTATCGCTGGCCGCGCTCGCGTCCTCGCAACTGCTGCTCAAGTCGGGCAAACGCACGCCCAGCGGCGTGCTGATCCTGCCGCGCACGGCCGGGAGCCTGTCGGTCAACCCGCAGAGCTTCCAATGGGAACAGCTCAAGCCACCGTTTGCCGCCGAGAGCTTTGCGCAGCTCGCCGCCCGATTTGAATCGCTGCCGCCATCCTACCTGCGACCGCGGCGGCGAACCGAGAACGTTCACGCCGTGGCCGTCGCCGCTGCGGAGAGCGCGACCTTCGACGTAGCGCATCAGCGACTGACGGCCGTCTTGCGCGACGCGCGTGGCGGCACGGCCCTGCTGGTGCATCCCTTCCACACCCGGGGCCGCGAAGGTGTCGGCGAACTGTTGGGAACGCTGCAGCAGCGCGGCGCCCAGGTGCGCTTCGTCTGTGGACACGTTCGCGCCGCGGGTCGCACGCTGGAGATCTATCCCATCAGCGTCATCGTCGACGACGGCACGCGCCGGTGGGGGCTCCAACCTTGGGTCTCCAACAACCTGGCGGCCCACGAAGGCGGCAGCGAGCCCGCCGTGCAGGCCGCCTGTGAGCAATCCGCCGTCGAGCAGTTCTCGAGGCAGCTCGGAGAGCTACTGTCCGACCTGCTGCTCACCGGCGTCACCCGCAGCGATGGGACTCGTTGGGGGGAACAAGCCGAACTGGGGCGTCAACTCGGTTTCGTCCGCCTCGTGGCCCCGGTCGCTGAACTTGCGGACTCGCTGAACTCACAAGCCAGCACCCTTCGCTGGACTCCCACCGCAGCCGTGCAGCATGCGCGGGAGCTGTGCTTGTTGTCCCGGATCATTACGGAATGAAGCAGCAGGGCCAGCGGCACGATTCGGTGCATGAGTTGACCCAGCATGTCGGAGGCAAGACGTCAGCAATCCTCGCACGGCCGCTGGATGGTCGCCACGGCCGGCTGCATCCCTTATACTGGACCAGGCACGGGAGCATCCACAAGCAAGCCACAGGCAAAACATGACAATGGGAAAACGGGTTCACATCGGCTGGACGCCCCTGATCGGTCTGGCCGTGTTATGGGCGGGAACGAATCGAGGCTTGGCCGATGGCGGTCCCACGCTCGGCGGCGGCAATCTTTCGCTCCAAGGCGAGCCGGCGAAGTTCGCTGCCCTCCAACAACTTGGCGCGCGCATGTGCCGGATTCCGCTCGACGCACGAGCCTACTGGGACGGTCAGAAGCCGACGCCCGAAAGAGCCGACAGTGTGGTGCTCGAGGCGCACCGTCACGGGATCACGCCCATGTTCCTGTTCGAGTACTACACGCGTTGGCACGGCGAATTGGGCGGTTACGAGAAGTGGTTCGCCATCGGGCAGGCGTTTGCCGAGCGATTCCGGCCCAACAGCCCCTGGCTGCCGTCGCAGGGCATCCGCGACTGGGGCGTGAGCTACTGAGGCAAACGGTGCCGCTGTCGAACCAATCCAGCCTGCAGCTCTCCGGCCTGCCCACGGGCGAGACGCGGATGTTTCTGGCGGCAGGTTTTGGCGAGTGAGGCCGTGCTACGCCCGCCGGCCAATGACCGCGAAGCCCCCGTTGGGCAGGCGTGATTCGGTGATCTGCTGGCGACGCCCGCCTACCGGCTGGTCATCGTGGACAGGTCCCACGGGTTGGCATCAATTGGCCGAGCCGTCCACACGTGAGCCGCAGACAAGAATCGAGAAGCACGTGGAACCGCCCCTCCCGCCGCCTTTTTTTTCGAGCGGTTTCAACGCATGACAATCGTAAAGCATGTCCGCTGGGTGCCCTTGGCGGTTGCCGGCTACGTCCTTACGAGCGTTCTGGCCGTGCAAGCCGCCGAACCCGAGTTTCGCTGGCTGTGCGTGCAGCAAAATTCACGGCGACGTGGCGAAGCGGGAAGGCGGTGGTACGCTGGTAACGGGGGAGTTCGAGGAACGTCGCGGGCACGCTTTTTCCGGCTGGACGGTGTTAGGGCTCGCCTTCGTGGCTTGGCTGCAAATCATCCCGGCGTTCTCGCACCGGCAGGTCGAGCACGTGGACGAACCTGCCGGCGAACAAGTACAGCCGGTCGCCTTCGCGCCAGGGGCTGACCAGCCCGTCGCCCATCTGCCAGCGCGCGTATCCACGCGGGTCGCGCACCACGGTACGGAAATCTCGAGTGCGGCCGTAGACGATTTTCGGACCGCCGTCGTACGGCTGGCTTTCCGACCAGCACAGCAGGTACTCGCCCTTGCCCAGGTAGCCCACGAAATGCGGCCGGTACACGCCTTGGCGTCCGCCGCCGAGGTCTTGGTGGATCACCGGGTTTTCGGAGAAGTAATCCCAACGCCTGCCGTCCTGGGAAATCGCGAAACCCAGCTTGCAGACGTCCTGCAGCCATTTTCCTTCCGGGCTGTACTCGCCGCCCGTGCCTCGCAGGAAGCCCAGCCATCGGCCGTCCGGCAATTGCTGGACGGCGTGGTAGGACGACTGGCTGTTCATCCAGCGCTCCTTGGTCACCGGAAACACGGGGATCAGCTTTCCGTCTTCTCCGGTCGAGGGTTCCCAGACGTTGGCGGCCAGATCCGCGCAGGTGGCCAGCGAGGTCCGCTGATGGCCGCCGCCGATCGCCCACTCGCCGGCATCGTGGTGAAAGTACATGAACCACCGCTGCTCGGCACCGTTCCAGACCACGCAGGGGCTGGAAAAATGAGCTGGGCCCGGTCGGCCCGGACACTTCAAGACACGGCTGTCGGATCGCGTCGGATCACGTTGGGCGAGCTTCACGTAAGGTCCCTCGATCGACTCCGCAACCGCGCAGGCAATACCGGAGTCCAGGTCGTGGTGGGCATAGTACAGATAGTACCGTCCGTCCGCATCCGGTCCCCGGTCGTTGCGGACCACCGTGGGATATCCCAGAGAGTCGTTTTCCCACAGTTCGGTTCGCCGCAGGACCTCCGTGGATTGGGCCACATCCAGCGGCAAGTCCCCGTCCAAGTCCGAAAGATCGACGCACTTGAGGTTGTTATCGAGCTGCGACGCGACCACCGCCCGGCCTCGGAAGATCGCCGCTCTCACGCCGCTGCGGGCGCTTCCGTCTCCCATTGGCTCGGTGCGAGATGTCCGGGTGTCCTGCTGCGCGCCCGATTGCGCTACTGCAGCGACGCCGAGCAGCAGGACGAAAAGCCGGGTGGATAGCCACCCATGGCAGGCGTTTCTCATTGCATTCCTTTCGCTCCGGCTGGCTGGCCGTTTTCCGTCTCGTGCCGGTTTGCGGCGACTCCCAGGTCAAGGCACTTGGATGCGACACCATCCAGCGTACCCGCGATCATCTGAGCACAATTCTATCAAACGAACTCAGCGGGAACAGTGCTGGTACCGGCCTCGGGCTGCGCGATCTCGCACGGCGGGCTGTTCTATTACCTGAAGCAGGCGGACGATGGTTCGAGGGATCTGATGCGCGCCGACTTGGAAAATGGTCAGGTGACAGCGGTCTACCGGCTGCCGCCGGGCTTGGTAATCCGCAGCCTGGGGACGGTCACCACCGATGGCCGGTACTACGCCGGTGGCACGATGACTGTGATGATCCAGCACAACCGCGGTGGAAAATACTCGCCGGATGGCCAGCTGGAGCGGCTGGTCGGTCCGGAAGGAGCGACCTTGTACGTGCTGTCGGTACCCGAGGGCCGCCGGACGGAACTGGCCGTCGGCACGCCGCACACCACTGCCTGCACCGGCCACGAAGCCTGGATCGGGACCACGGGCGAAATGCTGTTGTCCGTGTCGGCCAGCGGCGAGTTCCGTCCCGAACAGGGCAACTTGCTGGCGGTCCGTGCCGGGCAACCGCCCCGCGTCGTCGCCCGCGGCTACCGCTTCAATCACGTCGGCGCCAGCCGCTGTGGGCGGATCTTCTCGGCCGACGACTGGCAGCCGCCCTACCAGATCGTCATCGGCAACACGCAGGTGGAACGCGCGGTGGTGATCTGCGAGTCCAAGACCTCCCCGACCCGCAGCCAGAACACGCACCCGCACCCCTACGTCACGCCCGATTTGAAGTGGGGCATTTTCAATTCCAACCGTACCGGCTCGGATCACATCTACGCCGTCCGCATTCCGGACGAACGGATGGCGAGCTTGCTGGGCTGATGATCGAGGATCTCGTCATTCAAGCGAGACGCTCAACCAAGGGGCAGATCGGATTCAGCCAGGATCTGAAGGAGGAAACGCCATGAGCAAGCAACTCGTCTGCCAAACGCTGGTCCTGAAACTGCTGTTTGCGTGGCCGGCTGGATCGCCCGCCGATGAATTGAAGCCAACATCGCCCATCGGTCCTGGCTACGCTCTGGCCTGGCATGACGAATTTGACGGCGACCGGTTGGACACGGGGAAGTGGACGTATCGCATCGACACCCGTTTTTGGAGCGTGCAGCGTGCCGAAAACGTCTCGGTGGCCGACGGTTGCCTGTGTCTGGCCTTGAAAAAAGGAAAAGCAGGATTCGGTGACCCGCACGTCCTACTCGGTGAACCTGCATCGCTGGAGACCGGGGCCGCACGTCAGCCACGGGTACAAGCGGATCACGACGCCGGACCTAGCCGCGGAGTTCCACGTGTGGGGATGCGAGTTCACGCCGCAGCGAATCGACTACTACTTCGACGGGCGGTTGGTCCAATCGCTGGACGCAACCGTCATTCCGCACGGCCCGCAGAATATCTGGCTGACCAGCGTCGCGGCGCCGCTGGGCGGCACGAAGTCCGTGGACGACACGAAACTGCCCGCAGTCGCCGAGTTTGATTACGTCCGGTATTTCGCGAAGGCCGGTTCGCCGGAAGCAGACGAACCCTGATTCAGGTTCGCGCGGGCGACGAGCAACCCGGGTGCAGCGGTCGATGTGACCGACGCATTTTGGCGAAGGCTTCTTGGGATGCGTCGGTGGCGCGCAAGGCGGATCGCATTTGTCATCGGTTTGACTGCGCGGCTCGACGAACTCCCGTGGACCTCGCAAGTCCGATTAGCGACACACCGTAATGCGCAGAGGTCTGTCAGACCTGAGCGCGCAAGGGATTGGGGCATCGAAGCTCGCATGGGCCCGCTCGCATAGACACGCAATCTCGGGCGCCCTGCGATATTGGGAGGCTCACGTCAGGTGACCCTGCCGTGGTCCACGCGGTCACAAAGTTGCATGCAGAGGGGGCGAGCTTGCAGGCGATCGCGAGCCTGCTGAACCAGCAGGGCCACACGACTCGGCGCGGCAAGCCGTGGAACGGGGTCCAGGTAATGCGGGTGCTCCGTCGGACGGGCTAAGCGGGCGGGTCGGCCGTGTCGCGCATCGACAAACGCCCCCGCGAACGCTTGCCGCCCTGCCCGAAGCGATCCGAGCGGGCATCTTGGCGATGGTCAGGGCGGCAAAGGAATGGGCACAACAGCGGCATTTCCGGCCTGGGGCCGCCTTGCCGCCCGCCGCGCCTCGAGTCTCGCCCTCGTCCCCCACGCCGTGTTCCCGCCAAACCAGGAGCAACCCTTCGTCACCCGCCTCTTCGACGAGTCGTGTACGCTCGACGAATACCTCATCACCCGCCCCGACTTCAGCGACCACACCCTCAAAGTTAACACGTCCGCACTTCACGAAGGTGTCCGAAAGAGCGGTGCCACGATTGCTGAATGAGCACGTCATGCCGCTGCTTGCGGTCGGCGGAAGCAGCGTCGTGTTCAGTCGAGACGACTACGCCGACCGCAAGCAGTGTCTTCGACCGTCGATTCGCGTTCCAACGTCCAGCAACCAAGAGCACTGCTTGTCCCAAAGCGGCCAACCAGTGGCACGTTCAACATGGTTCGCGTCTTTGAAGCTGGGCCACCCCGCGGTCAACACGCAAACAACGACTCCTGACCGCTTTGTTTGTTGCTCTCAACTCTCAACTCTCTTTCCCCTTCCAGCCGGATGAGGCAGACGTGGATGCCGATCGCGCCAGCCCAGGTGCGACCCGTGGGGGAGGTGGTGATGTGGGTGAATCGGTTCGGAAGCCGGGCCGCCACCCGCTGGTCGGCGGCCGATTCGACGATCGTCTCACCCGCTCGGCTGATCGCCCGCCATTCGCCCGCTGGCCCTGGTGCCGTCGCCCGGGCGATCGCCACCACATCGCCGCTCCCCTCGATCACCTCCACGCACTCCCCGCTCTCCGCGTCCCACACCCGCACCGTGTCGTCAAATGACCCGGAGACGATCCACCGGCCGTCCGGCGAATACGCCACGCTCCCGACCGGGTACTCGTGCCCGCGCAGACAGCGCAGCTCCTGGCCGCGCTCCGCGTCCCACACCCGCACCGTCTTGTCGTTTGACCCGGAAACGATCCGCCAGCCGTCCGGGGAAAACGCCATGCTTTTGACGATGCCCTCGTGCCCGCGCAGAGAACGCAGCTCCTGACCGCTCTCCGCGTCCCACACTCTCATGGTGTTGTCGTTATACCCGGCGACGATCCGCCGGCCGTCCGGCGAATACGCCACGCTCTCGACCGACCCCCAGTACCCCTGCCCGTGCCCGCACAGAGAGAGCAACTCCTGGCCGTTCTCCGCGTCCCACACCCGTACTGTTTTGTCCCATGACCCGGAGACGATCCGCTGGCCGTCCGGCGAATAGGCCACGCTGGTGACAATGCGCTCGTGCCCGCGCAGAGAGCGCAGCTCCTGGCCGCTTTCCGCGTCCCACACTCTCACAGTGTTGTCCTCCGAGTAAAGAGTTGACCCCGATCCACTGACGATCCACCGGCCGTCCGGCGAATACGCCACGCTCTCGACCAAGTGCTTGTGCCCGCGCCGACAGCGCAGCTCCAGGCCGCGCTCCGCGTCCCACACCCGCACCGTTTTGTCCTCTGACCCGGAGACGATCCGCCAGCCGTCCGGGGAAAACGCCACGCTTTTGACGATGCCCTCGTGCCCGCGCGGAGAGCGCAGCTCCTGGCCGCTTTCCGCGTCCCACACTCTCACGGTGTTATCGTTATACCCGGCGACGATCCGCCGGCCGTCCGGCGAATACGCCACGCTCTCGACCGAGTTCGTGTAAGCGTTCCTGTGCGCGCGCAGAGAGCGCAGCTCCTGGCCGCTCTCCGCGTCCCACACCCGCACTGTGTCGTCCTGTGACCCGGAGACGATCAGCCGGCCGTCCGGCGAATACGCCACACTGGTGACAATACGCTCGTGCCCGAGCAGAAAGCGCAGCTCCTTGCCGCTCTCCGCGTCCCACACCCGCACGGTATTGTCCCCTGACCCGGAGACGATCCGCCGGCCGTCCGGCGAATACGCCACGCTATTGACCGAGTTTGAGTGTCCGCGCAGACAGCACAGCTCCTGACCGCTCTCCGTATCCCACACCCGCACCGTTTTGTCCGATGACCCGGAGACGATCCGCCGGCCCTCCGGCGAATATGCCACGCTCTCGACCCACTCCTCGTGCCCGCACAGAGAGAGCAGCTCCTGGCCGTTCTCCGCGTCCCACACCCGTACTGTTTTGTCCCATGACCCGGAGACGATCCGCTGGCCGTCCGGCGAATAGGCCACACTGGTGACAATGTGCTCGTGCCCGCGCAGAGAGCGCAGCTCCTGGCCGCTCTCCGCGTCCCACACCCGCACCGTTTTGTCCTCTGACCCGGAGACGATCCGCCGGCCGTCCGGCGAATATGCAACGCTAAAGACGAGATTCTCGTGCCCGCGCAGGACGGCACGCAGCGCTGTCCCCAGGTGGATTGGAGGCGCGCAAAGGCTGCGCAGCCAAAGAAAACCAGGTTGGACTTCCTGCTTAAGTCGCCGCCAGTCGTCGAGCAGCGCGCACAGTTTGCCGTCTGTTTCAACCCGCCAGGGCGGCGGCACCTTCCCCCCGCCGTCCGGCTCAACATAGTGCCCGGCTGCGTCGGGACAGTCGTACCACCAGCCGGAATTCCACAGGCACTGGAACAGCGCCTGCGGATAGTCTTCTGCGTGTCGCGCGATGAAATGGATGTCGCGCCGCAGAGCTTCGTCGAGTAGCTTCACGATACGCCGTTGGGGGCGGTCGGCGGGAAGGACGTCTAACGCCCGCGCGAAATCGATTGGCAGCTCGAAGACGAGCCGCGCTTCATTCTTCGCCTCTAGAAACGGCAGTTTCCGGAACAGCCGCTCGATCCACTGGTAGGCCTGTTCTGTCGCCGCCGACATCCCGGCGGTCTGTGCGGTGTGGGCCAGTCGGAATAATTGGTCGGGCAATTCTGTGGCCTTGCGAACGTGTGCCGGCCGAGCGCTGTATGGCGGACGCATCCGCACACGCTGGGCATCCCGCGATTCCAGCCACCATGGCTGCCGGGCAAAGTACAAAGCCAGCCGTCGATGCCGGCTAGACTGCCGCTCAGGAGTTCGCAGATACCGTGTCCGCACGGCCTGTTCGACTTGACGGTGATAGAAGTGCATGACGGCCGTGCCGGGGGCGGCACGTTCCGACAGGTAGGGGGCGAGATCGGAGCGCAGGCGAGTCCACGGGGCGATCGGAACTCGCTTCGAATTTGGTGGCAGTTCGTGGCCGTTCCGTTTGTTGTCCTCGGCGAGGATCGCTTTGTATTCCGGGTCCGCATACAGGACTTCAAGCAATTCCCCTTCGCTGAGTCCGTAACGCGCGGAGACCAAACAACTCAAGGCGATGCCGATCAGTTCGCCGTGCTGTGACGGCTTTCCCAAGCGAATGAACAACTCGTCCAACAATTGGGCCAGTGACTCGGGGATCGCGGAAGGCGTATCGAATGATCGCCATTGGCGGGCCTCTTCAAACAGCACCTTCAGGAACAACGGCTGCCGGCAGGCGGATGTTTTCCTAATCGCTCGTGAGATCATTTTCTGTTGCGTCTCGGTCAGATCGCGGGTGGAAGCACGCATCCAACGAGCGAACAGCTTGCGAGCATCGTTCTCGTCGAGGGCACCGAGTTCGTGGTTGCCCAATAACTTGCGAAGCTTCAGCCCCCGAAATGGCCCGCAGGCCTCCGAGTCTTCGGGAAACTCGTCGGATGGTGAGAGACACGACGCAATCATCCGGGCGTGACAGGGGGCGTCCGTCGTCGATGACAATCGGGATCGAATCCAAAAGACCGACCGGCCGTGGTCGGCGACATCGAGTTGATCCAGCGCGTCGAGGAGAACAAAGACCGGCCGAGCCGCAGTCGCCTTGCCGAGTTGCGAGTAGAACTCGTCGATGAGTTCGTTCAGCTCTGTGGGCAGCGGTGCTGTCATCTCGAAGTCTTGCCGCAGTTCCCGGCAGAGGCTCGACGAGAGCGACCAGAGACTCGAGGACTCGGGCGTCGTGCCGATGAACCGGGAGAGCACGATGGGTCCGGTCTTCGCTCGCGCGCCGTCAGCACTTCGCGGCGGTGTTACCTCCTGGATGATCTTTCCCAGCAGAGCCGTCTTGCCGCTGCCGGACGGGCCATGCACCACGAACGGCTGGTTCGTCTCGCTGTGGAGGTAGTCGCGAATCCGTTGCAGTTCGGATTCCCGACCGACGAACGTCTTCTCCGGTGCCCGCTCACCGGCGAATCGCAGATGGTCGGCACATTCGAGGTCCAGTTCCTGTTGCGACCCGCGCACCTGGGCGAGCGTGGCGTCGTCCGCCGACAGGTCGCAGCCCCAGTAGGCGTTAATCTGCTCGATCATAATGCTCTTGAACCGATCCAGTATCTCGCGACAGAAGTCGTCGAGATGGGATGTCGTGATGTCACCGGTGGGGTGGTTGTCCTGGTCGATGGCCCATTGGCACGTCGAGCGGATGAGCGGCGATCTGCCCAGACGGCGTTCCAGCTCGGCTTTCAGATCGGCCAGGGCTTGCCGAGCGTCGTCGTCCGGCGTGCCGTCGTCTTTCAGGTCGATAAAGTCGCCTCGCCGTGGCCGGTTGGAAAACGCATCGAGATCCTCGACTTCCCGAACGGCCGCGATGACGTGCCGATCCGCATCCGCCACTTGCAAGGCACCTTGCCAGATTTCCTGCTCCGTAGCTGAAGCCTGAAAGCGAACGCTCGACGGAACAATCCCCGACGGGGTCTCGTGCAGAGTCTGGAATCGCTCGGCGAGGTCCGCTGCGGGAAACTCGTGATTTACGATCGACCACAAGACGAATTGCACATCAATCCAAGCGGCCGTATCTCGCAGCTTCCCGGTGGCATCGGGTTGCCGGCCGTAGTCGACGCCGTTGAGGCTGGTTTTCCGTGAGCGGAGAACGTACTCGCCAGTCGGGTTCTGCTCTCCGAACGGCTTGGCGTTCTCGTCGTGCAGATACCACTGCTGGAGGACTTCGGACGCGCGCCGGAGTCGGACGTCTTTTGCCGGATCGTTGGCCGCCGCTGTCGCCACTTCGGAGGCGGCCGCTTCCAGGCGCTGGAACTCGGCGACCGAGATGACCTCCGGTAGTGGACGCCAACCATAGCGATCGCCGAGCAGAATCAGGAAATTCGGCTCGGGTGACGTGTCCTGCGAACGGCGGAGTTCCTCGAAGCAGATCCGCATCGTGCGGTGGTCGAGACCGGCCTCCGCGGGAACTCCCCAGCGTAGATCGATCGCCTGAAACGTGAACCCCCGCTGCTGGCAATATCGCTCCAACTCGGGCCAGACCTTCGCGTGCAGTGCATTCCGTTCGTGCTTCAGATCGCTGAACGTGGAACTGACGAACACGCGAATAATCGGGAGCGGACGTTTCACAGGAATCCTAATGATAAATGATAGGAAGATGCTTTTCTCCCACAGGGCTAAGGATAACCGGGGAACTTGGTGAGCCAAAGGGGGTGAGGTGGGAGTGGGCGGCTATGGACGCCTACCGGCCAGCTCTTGGAGGGCTTTCGAGACATCGTCGCCCTGCGGTGGTTCGAGGAAGGCGATTAGCTTCATCTGCCCGCCATATCGAGGACAAGCCAGGGCGTCCCGATCTGTCAGACTCGGCTTGTTGCGCGTATCGGTCACATCGACGAATGGCACTAGGTTAAGCGGAAGTGATTACCTGGAAAAGGCTTAAGGATGCTGTCGCAGCATTGCTGTCAAGTCGTCCGGACCGGGGGCCCCGGCGTTTTCTGCGAACGCGGCGGGCCAATGAGCCCGGTGCTCCGTGCGAGCACTGTTGCGATAGCGGTGCTTAACGCTTCAGGTGAAACGGCTTACGCTTAACCTAGCGACATTCGTCACATCGACCGAAGCTGCATTGGCGGGGGCTCTGCTCTACCTCGGCATGGCGTTTCGGTCCCCTCTGGCTGGTCGTCCGGAGTTGATCCCCAATTCGCCCATGCGCAAGTGTGTCTGCGCGCACAGGTCACATCCACCTGAGCACTGTTGGTCACGTGAAGCCCTCACCCGTGGCGCCATCACTCTGACGACAATCCGCCCAATTGTGGCCGTTCAGATACCGGAGTTAACACCCCTGCTCACGACGCCCACCTACCGACTCGTCACCGTGGACAAGTCCCACTGGCTGGCATCAAACTCGCGGTGCGTCTCCGGCAGGTTCGGATAACCGCCTACTTCCTGCTCGCTGTCGGGAATCTTGCCTGTGCCGTCGCGGACCTGCTGGACGATTCGGCGATCGACGGCGTCCCGGTCCCACGGCCGTGCTCCGGCGTTGGCCAGGACGTACTGCTTCACATCGCTGGCGGGAATGCTCCGCAAACCTGGCGGCCAAGTGGGCGGCGAGTCCTTGGCCGTGTAGACGCCCGAGGTCAAACGGACGGGCTTTCCCGCTCGGTCGAAGGCCAGATTGTCCTCCAAGAAAACCTCGCAAGGCGTACCGTTGGTGCTGAACAGCGCCAACCCAGCTCGTGTGTCGGGACCATGATTCAAGACGTTGCCCACAATGGCGATTTGGCCCGAGACCCACGAACGCAGGCCCCACTCGCCGAGTTGCAGGCCGTAGTGGATGGCTGCCGAACCCGGATTGTCGATCAGGTTGTTCACCACCACGCCTCGGGCGCCGCCTTTGAAATACGGGTTCCGTTGCCCGTTGCTGGCGTACAAGTTGGCGATCACGGCGATGTCCGTCGCGTTGTCGTGGATCAGGCTGCCCTTGGAGTGCGCGCCTTTGCCGTGCGTGCTGTGGTCCAGTCCCTCGGCGATGATGCAATGGCTGATCGTCACCCGGTGCGAGGTTCCCTGTCTCCATTGTTCGACCGTCGCGCCGCTGAAGCGTTCGCCCGATGCGGACAGGTTCTCGTCGGTCGCCCAACTGGTGGAGCAATGGTCAATGACCACATCGTGGGCTCCGCCGCTCGTGGCGATGGCGTCCACTTCCCAGCCACTCTTCTTGGCTGCGCCGGCCTCGCCGGGTCTGACACGCAGATGCTGCAAGATCACGTCGTGCGTCTGGATGCCGATGCCGCCCTTGATGATCGTGATCCCCGGTGCGGGGGCAGTCTGTCCGGCCACGGTCACGTAGGGATTCTTGATGCTCAGCGTGCTCTTTCCGAGATCGATCACACCGCCCACTTCAAAGACGACGATTCGCGGGCCATCCGCTTCCAGAGCTTCACGGAGCGAGCCGGCCCCGGAGGCACGCAGGTTCGTCACCCGCAGAATCTGACCGCCCCGGCCGCCAGGTGTCGCTGCCGCCCAGCCCCAGTCGCCGGGAAGGGCCAAGTCCGAGGGCTGCGCCGCGGACGCGATCGTAACAGCCATCGCCAGCCAGCCCAGACATCCGAAATGACGAATCACTTTCATGGCCCGCGTTCCTTTCTTGTCCTGCCTTGACAATCGAGAGTTGGTCGCCTGGCGCCTTTGCACGTGAACCGTTCGATCCGGAGCGTTTTGTTCAACGGGCGTTCGGTGTCAATCATCGCGTACCTTGTTATCTGAGCGTTTGGCCGAATCCGCGGCATCCTGGAGGTTGCGCTCGCCGCTTCGCAACGCGAGAGTATAGGCCATTTCGTCGACAGCCTACAGGCGTCTGCCGGCACGGCGGTGATCATCTGCCCTGGCGGTGCCTACGGCTTGCTGGACTACAAAGCGCACGTTGCCGAGTTCGTCGCAGACTACAAGCAGCAAGGCATCGCCGTGATCGCGCTGCTGTACAAGGTCCCCACGACAGCCGACTTGGCTTTGACGGAAGGAAAACTCGCGATCCGCTTGGTCCGCAGCCGAGCCACAGATTGGAATCTCGACCCGCAGAAGATTGGCATGCAGGGTTACTCGGCGGGCGGGCACCTGCTCGTGAACCTGATGTCCCATGCCGACGATGGAGATCCGCAGGCCCAGGACCCGCTGGACCGTCTGAGCTGCCGTCCGAATTTCGTGATGCTGATGTGTCCGTGGAACATCTGGACGGTTGACAAGTATCCGCTGAAGGCTCCGTTGCCTCCAGTGTTCATGGCCTGCGCCGACGACGACAATGTGTCGATCAATTCCTCCGACCCGTTGGCGGCGCGGTTGTCCTCATCGGGCGGCTGCGTTCGATCAGGCACTCTGGGATTCCATTCAGCACGAATAGGCGATTCACACGCTGTCAGGAAAATCGACGTAGCGGAGGCTCACATCGGCGTTCGAGCTGATATAGAATGGGTCTGGAGCCGAACTTCTAAAGGATTAGATTGTGCGGTGATCGAAGGGGGGCGGCAGGCGGGCCGAGTGATTGGCCAGCACCCTGCATTTCGGTAATGTCCATTGGAGGCCAGAAAGGATGAGCCCTCCACATTTACATTCTGCGCAACATATTCTCCCGCAGCCACGAGGCGTTCTTCGATCATCTCAAGTTGCTTCTTGAGCAGTGGTCTTTTCATGGGCACACCCTTTACTGTGAAGCATAATGCTCCGAAGTACCACCTTGCCGAACGACCATGTTCAATCGGCGGCGACAGATGGCCCAACCAGACCGCGTGGCGCAATCGCCGCTCGATTGCAACAGATTCGTCTGCGGTCAGTCTGCGGGTGGGCGACCATCGCCCGCCCCGTTGACGGTTATCCGACGGCATTCTTTTTGACATCATCAACAGCGTGTCCCACCGCAGGCAAGTTTTGAACAAAAGAAAACAGAGGGAACGGAGCCGACGGCATTCCTCCGTTGTCTCTGTGGCCTCCTGTTCAATAGAACGCGGAGGATGCGATAACGGACAGACGCTAACGCTCGCGATGCAACAGCGCCTCGACCTCCGCCGGCGCCTCGTTCCAGCGTTCTTTCAGAGCCGTTTCGCGAACATGCTGCGACACGGCCACATCGGCCACATCCAGTTCGCTGTTGCAGACCACCTGGACCTTCGGGATCCCCGTGATCACCTCGCCCACCAATTCGAAGATCGAGCTGCGGAAATACCCCGCGATCCGCCGGTAGGACTTCGCCCCCGCAGCTTGGCGTTCAGAAACGCATGATCCAGCCGCTGTCGGCGCGACGAGAACCGATGGAGTGTGTTCATGCGGACGCCTGCCGAAAATGAAGGAATTCGGCAGAAAAATTGATGGCAGAAAGAGGTCGTTCGGATGGAGGTATAATCGCTACTGACCGCCTCGTTCTGGTATCCATCGCGCGGACGGCAGCCGCGGCGGCGCAGGCGGGGCTGAAAGTTCCCCGACACGAAGTCGTCGTGGTGACAGGAAAACGATATGATCAGAAAGGATGTCGTTGTCGTCCATCTCACTGCTTCACGCTTCGCGAAACCCTGTACCGAAGGAGGTCCCGATGGAATCCGCACAGTCGAAAGCCAAACTGACACCATCTACTCGTCCTCGAAAATCCCGTTTGGCAAGTTCCCTGGCGCGTCGGCTTTCGCCTGGCATTTTTGCCCTGGCGGCGTTGATGTGGGTTGGCGAGCCAGCCAAGGGCGTTGAACCGGCGCAGGGCGATGCCAAGCAAGTCGACCTGGGAGGCGGTGTGACGCTGGAACTCGTGTACCTCCCGCCCGGCGAGTTCACGATGGGCAGCACGCCGGAAGAGAAGGCTTGGGCCGTTGGCCCGGAAGGGGGCTGGATTCCCGGGACGGGCCGTGAAAAACCCGAAGGCGATCCGCGACCCGCGCGAATCAAGCAGGGATTCTGGATGGGACGGACGGAGGTCAGCGTCGGGCAATTCCGGCGGTTCGTCGAGGAGACCGGTTATGTCACCGACGCCGAAAAGCCCGGCGGTTGGACCCAGTGCTTTGATCCGCAGTGGGACGGATATCACTTTACAACGGAGGTGGTGCATCCGTGGAAAAGAATGCCGGGAAAGAGCTGGCGCGACCCGAATTGGCCGTTCCCGAACCTGGACGTCTATCCCGTGGTGTGCGTCAGCTGGGATGACGACCGGGCTTTCTGCACGTGGTTGACGAAACGGGAGCGCGAGGCCGGACGGCTGCCGGAGGGGCTGGAATACCGGCTGCCCACAGAAGCGGAGTGGGAGTACGCTTGCCGAGGCGGCCGCCCGCGTGCGTTTTTCTGGTGGGGAGATGAGCTCGAAGAGGGCGAGGGGAGACTGAACATTTCGGCTTGCGATTTCCTGCCGGGCCGCAAAAAGACTTGGCCGCTGGGCAAGGCGCCGTGGAGCGACGGGTATGCGTTCGTCTCTCCGGTGGACCATTACGGCGAAAGGGGCCGCAACGGTTTCGGCCTGGCCGACATGTGCGGCAACGTGTGGGAGTTTGTGTTGGACCACTTCGACCCGCAAGGAGCGCACGAAGAAGCGTATTTCGTCGACAAGGACCCGCACCCGGTCTGCCGGGGTGGCAACTATTTCGATGTGCCTGGCAACGCCCGCTGCGCCGTCCGCCTGGGGATCCACAGTCCCACGTACTCCGACTCCCGCGATGGATTTCGAATCTGTCTGGGACGCCCCGTGGCCGGTGAACCAGCAAAATAGGCAGCGAGGCGCGGCGAGTTACCTCAATGCGCGAAGCCGCCGAGACAAGAAGCAGCGGGCCTGCGATTTATTGGAACGGCGAGGCGGCGAATCATGATTACCGCTCATCAGCGTCGCTGAGCGGTTCCTTAAACGATCAAGCTGTGTCCCCATTGTTCGCTCCGTTTTCCGCTCAGCAGGACATGAGAAACCAACGCCGGTCATACGATCAGACCTGTCCCGTTCAATTGCGCGTTTAATTGCCCCTGGTTGCCCCGGACTCTATAATGTTCGTAGGCAGGAACGATGCGCATGCGAACTGCCCTTGAAAGAGCGTTGATGATCGGCGTCGTGGCCCGCCGTCAGTCTTCGAAGTTGCGCATTTTCATCGTCCCCATCCGGCCCCGTGCCGGTGGAACCAGGTTTGGAGACTAGGTAACGTACGAGCGGCGTTTTCCTGGGGCCCTCGCTTGGTTCCCAAACCTGCTTCCACCGACGCGGGGTCGGCGGGGTCGCGACGGCGCGATCCCACGACACCGGCCGGCGACTTGAAATGCCGGACCCAGTAAGAACTTGCGGACATCGACGTTTGACGAAGGAGATGTGGATATGTTCAAGTCGTTGGAAATCCTGATGAACGAGCATCGCCTGATCGAGCAGGTGCTGAACTGCCTGGAAAAAATTGTGGCGCGGTGCGGTGTCGACGGGCGGCTTGACAAGGAGTCGGCCCAGCAGGCACTCGACTTCTTCCGCACATTTGCGGATCGCTGCCATCACGGCAAGGAGGAGAAGCAATTGTTTCCGCTCCTGGAAACACGCGGTATGGGCAGTCCTTGCGGGCCGCTGGCGGTGATGTACCGCGAGCATGAATTGGGGCGGCTGTACGTCCAGAACATGGAGAGCACGCTCGAAGCGGCTGCCGCCGGGAGCCAGGACGCCGTCCGCGGGTTCGCCGAGCACGCCCAGAGCTACATCCAGCTGTTACGCGAGCACATTGGCAAGGAAGACCACTGCCTGTTCAGTAATGCGGAGCGGGCGTTGTCGTCGCACGAAGACAGTCAGCTGGTGGCGGCCTATGAGAAGTTTGAGGCCGAGGAGATCGGCCAGGAGAAGCACCAGAAATGCGTCCACGCGGCCGACGAACTGGCTCAACGGTACGGCGTGTTGCGGGCGTGGGGGCAAAGCTGAAGCGGGCGAAAGGAGTTGGAGACATGGCGATTCCGATGGACCGTAAGACGACGATCCGGGAACTCGTGGGACGTTATCCCCCGACGCGCCCCCGATGGGGTTGATGACGAGTTCTTGCCACGGCCCACGTTCTGGCGAACGTGGTTATGGTATCGCGTTTCGGCCGAAGGTCATAATGGTAATGTCGTCGCTCTGTGGATAACCTCTGGCGTGGCGGCGAACGTCCTCCAACAGCAGCTTGCCCATCTGTTCGGCCTCGGCCGGCCCATTCCTGACGAATTCCAGCACGCGTTCGATGCCATAGAGTTGCCCTTCGGGATTCATCGCCTCGTCGACGCCATCCGTGATCATGACGATCAAGTCGCCGGGCTCCAGCTTGCAGGTCTGGGCCTCGTAGGGATAATCGTCCACCACGCAGATTGGCGGTCCCGAACGCTCCTCGTCGAACTGCTCGATCGTCCCGTTCGCTCGTCGTATCATCGGTGGCATGTGTCCCGCGTTCGACAGAACGACCTCGTGATTCTTGGTATCCACGATACACAGGATGTACGTGACGAAGCGGCCTTCGACAGCGCTATCGCACATGTGTTCGTTGATAGCGCAGATGGCTTCGACCACGTCGTGCACATGACGAATCGTACTCTGCACGCAGCTATCCATGCGAGACATGATCAGCGCGCCTGGAACTCCTTTTCCGGCCACGTCGCCAAAGGATAAGCCGATTTTGCCGTCGGGCAACTCGAAGCAGTCGTACATGTCTCCCCCAACGGCCCGAGCCGAATCGTAGGAGGCGTAGAACTGATAGCCTTCGACCGTGGGCAGCTCGGTGGGCAAGAGCGCACGCTGTACGCTTTTGGCGATGTCCATCTCGGCGTCCTGCTTCTGTTTTTCGGCATAGATTTGAACCAGCCGCGCATTCTCATACGACAGAGCCGCCTGGCCCGCCACCGTCATCAAGATGTCCAGATCGTCGTGGCTGAACTGCCCCAGCGTGTTTTGGGAGTCGATGCTGAGGATTCCCAAAACCTCGCCATCCAAGCCCAGCAGCGGCACGCACATCATCGAGCGGATGTTGATATCGGTGATCGACTGACTGCCGCTGAACGCCGCGTCCATGGCGGCGTCCGCGGAAAGAATGCCGGTCTTTTCGGTCAGTACTTTGTCGACGATGGTGCGGCTGAGCCGCACCGTGCTGTCCTCGTTCTTGCGGCGATGCCGCATGGCGCGGGGTACCAGCTCGCCCGTCTGCTCGTCTTTCAGCAGGATACAACCGCGATCGGCATAGCGAAAGATGCTGAAAAGACTGTCCAGGATCTTGGGCAGCAAGGCTGCCAGATCGACCGTACCGGCCAGCGAGTTGCTGATTTCGAGGACCGCTTTGAGTTTGGCTTCGGGATTGACATCCAGGCCGCCAAAACGTCCGGCCATGGTCACTTTGTCGGTGATGGTTGCCTCACCTGCCTCGTCGATGTCCACCTGTCCAACGCTCAGGTCTCCTGGGCCCTGGAGCACCTGGGCGAGCGTCGGTGACGACGGTCCAGCGTTTGCCGCCGGCTCGGCGGCAGGATCGTAAAAACGGGCAACCACCGCGTTGCCGAACCGAACGGCGTCCTGGTGGTGCAACGTGACGGGGCCCTCGATTCGCTGCTCGTTGACGAAGGTTCCGTTTCGGCTCCCAGCGTCCTCGACCGCAAAGGTGCCGTCTTGGCCTGTGATTCTGGCGTGTCGTCCGGACACGCTGGGCTGGCTGATCGTGATGGCGCAGTCCGGATGGCGCCCGATCAGCGTCTGCCCCTCGGTCAACTCGTGCTCTGTCTCGATGCCATCGAGGATGACGATGAGTGCTGCCATGACAGTTCCGATCTGATCAAGAGTGAGGACTCGGCTAGACAAGGCGGTAATGATGCACGACTCGCTCCTTGTTTCCCAGGGCGTCATTATAGCGGAACGTCAGCGACGTGGGAGACCGCAAGCCATTCCCGACCATCAATCGTCCGGAATCGTCCGGACAGCAACTTCTCCGCAATCGCTTGCCACGATAAGCTGGGATAGGATATCGTCCAAGCCGTATTGAGAAACAATGCTCTCGGAGGTCAATGGACCATGAATCATGTAGAACGTTTTCGCGGCGTGATGAATTTCCAGCCGGTGGACCGATTGCCGCGTTGGGAATGGGCCATGTGGTGGGACGAGACCATCGCCAACTGGAAACGACAGGGGCTGGCTGCGGAGTTGGAAAGCGTCTTCGATATCGCCGAATACTTTGGGCTCGATCCCTACCAGCAATTCTGGTTCTCGACCACGGACGACACTATCGAGGCGGTGCAGCACCACGTCGAGGGAATCGTTTCCAATATGGACGACTATCTGCGGCTGCGCGGGAAATTCTTCCCGGACCACCGCCGCGCGATCGAGTCGATGCGGCCTTGGGCCGAGCGTCAAGCCCGCGGCGAAGCGGTGGTCTGGATCACCTTGGAAGGCTTCTTCTGGTTTCCGCGGACGCTGATGGGGTTTACCAAGATCAGCCTGGCGTTCTACGACCAGCCGGAGTTGATCCATCAGATCAACCAGGATTTGACCGATTTCAATCTGCAGATCCTCGACCGGGTCGAAAAGGTCTGCGTGCCGACATTCGCCACGATCGCCGAGGATATGTCGTACAACAACGGGCCGATGATCTCCGAAGCGCATTTCGACGAGTTTATCGCACCCTATTACCGGCAGATCGTACCGCGGTTGTTGGAGAAGGACATCCTGCCGTTGGTCGACACGGACGGCGATGTGACGATGATGGTGCCCTGGCTGTTGCGCGAGGGGATGCGCGGCGTACTGCCGCTGGAACGTCAAGCCGGCGTCGATGGAATGAATTTGCGGCGAGCCTTTCCGCGACTGGCCATGGTGGGGCACTATGACAAGATGGTCATGGACAAGGGCGAAGGGGCGATGCGGGCGGAATTCGAGCGTCTGCTGCCCCTGATGCGATCCGGCGGGTTCATTCCCAGCGTCGACCACCAGACGCCGCCGCACGTGACGATGGAACAATATGGCGTCTTTCGCCGGTTATTGGATGAGTATACGACGGCGGTTGGCTAGGAGCGGAAAGCCGCCTGGCGCCGTTCGAAAAATCACAATCAGGTGACAGACCAATTCAAACAAGGAGACCTCGATTATGTTCATGCGGAAGGCTATTCACGGTCGCTTCCTCTTGCTGGTCGTTTTCGCATTTCCCAGCGTAAGCCACTCGGCTACCGCGGAGCGGTCCGACGCAACGACGCTGCTCCTGCGGCTGGTGCGTGTCGGCGACCAGCACGTTCGCGATTGCTGGTCGACCGACGGCGAGCCGTTTCACGGGCTGTCGGCCGTTCGCTTCGACCCCGTGGGCGCCATCGGAGTGTACAACGGGAATCCGCGGAACAGCAGCGGTAACCGTCTGGCATTCGACGACTTCCGAGTGCTGCTCTGCGCCTCGTCTGATCGCCCGGAAGATTACGCGGCAACCACGCCGTCCTGGACGGCGCCCGATGTCTTCCTTCCGGAGGAAGGCACGGGAGGCGATGTCGGATGGCCGGCCGTTGAGCCCCAGGCCCGGCCCGGCGCGTACTGGTGGTGGCCTGGCAGCGCGGTGACCAAGGAGGATCTGACCTGGAACCTCGAGACCTATCGCAAGGCTGGCTGGGGCAACATGGGCGTGATCGGAATCTACGGCGTCAAAGGCGAGGAGGAGCGTTTCATCGACATCTTCTCGCCCCGCTGGTTCGAGATGTTCAACCACGCCGTGGCCGAGGCAAAGCGGCTGGGCATGAACATCGACCTGACGCCCAGCTCCGGCTGGCGGATGGGCGGACCGCATGTGACGCCGGAATTCGGAGAGCAGAATCTGGTGGTGGAGAACGGCCGGATCGAGGCGCGGCAGAACAGCGCCAAGGTCAAGCGGGCAGGTCCCGGCGGAGAGGGACTGACCATCAATCCCTACTCGCAGGCCGCGGTCGCGTTGCACCTGGACTGGGTGGACCGGCAGTTTGCCGAGGGGAACGGCGCCGCGCCGCGCGCCTTTTACTACGACTCGTTCGAGAACCCCGGAAACTGGTGCCCCGAGTTCCTGGAAGCCTTCCGGCAGTTGCGCGGGTATGCGCTGGAGGAACACGCCGAGGCCCTGGCCGGCCGCGGAGATGCGGACCAGGCGCGGCGAGTCGTCTGCGACTATCGGGAGACGCTTTCGGATGTGTTGATCGGCCGTGTCGAGCAAATCGTCCGCTGGGGAAACGAGCGGGGCAGCGGTTTGCGGATGCAGGCTCACGGCGCGCCGGCCAACCTGCTCGACATGTATGCGGCGGCCTCGATTCCCGAAACGGAAGTGTTCGGGGCGTCACAGTTCGGCATCCCCGGCTTCCGTCGTGATCCGAAATTGATCCGGCCCGACCGGCAGAGCGACCTGGTCAACCGGTTCGCTTCCTCGGCCGCCCACGTGGCCGGTCGCGAGGTGGTGATCTCCGAGAGCTTCACCTGGCTGCGAAACCACTATCACACAGCCCTGTCGCACATCAAGGCCGAGTCGGACAAACTGCTGCTGAACGGCATCAACTGTATCTACTACCACGGCATCTGCTATGCCCCGAAAGAGACCGCGTGGCCGGGCTGGCTGTTCTATGCTTCGACCCAAGCCAACGCCCGGAATTCGATCTTTCGGGATGTGCCAGCGCTGAACGCCTACATCACGCGGTGCCAGAGCGTGTTGCAGGAGGGGACGCCGCACAACGACGTGCTTCTCTATTGGCCGGTCTACGATCTGTGGATGGGAGGCGGTCATCGGGAGCTGCGTTTCTCGGTGCATCATCCCGACTGGATCGAAACGACCGCTTGTGGAGAAGCCGGCCGCTGGATGATGGAAAACGGACACACCTTCGATTTCGCTTCGGATTCGCAGGTGCGTGGTACCCGCAGCGGCGGGCGAACACTCCGCAGCGGCGGCGGCAGCGAGTATCGCACGCTCCTCGTGCCCGCGGCCAGATGCATGCCGGTCGAAACGGCCCGGCACCTGCTTGCCCTGGCTGCGGAGGGAGCCACGGTGCTGGTCTGGAAAGGGCTTCCGGACGACGTGCCGGGCTGGCACGACCACGCCGAACGGAAACAGCGGCTTGGCGATCTGCTGGCCCCGTTCTCTCAACAAGCTGCGGGGGTGCATACCGTGGGCAGGGGCCGACTGGCTATCGGCGACGACCTCGCGGGACTGTTCGAGATCGCCGAGATAGAACGAGAGCCGCTGGTCGATCACGGCTTGCAGTTCATTCGCCGCAAGAGTGCCACCGGTGTGTCGTATTTCATCGCCAATCACACGGCCGCGGCGGTTTGCGGGTGGGTTGGGCTGGCTTCGCCCTGCCGATCGGCCGTGCTGATGGATCCGATGACGGCCCGTACGGGCGTCGCTCCGCTGCGGAGCGAAAGCGGTCGGGCCGAGGTGTATCTGCAAATGCAGCCGGGCGAAGCTCGCGTGCTGCGCGCGTTTGCCGACAAGTCGATCGACGGCCCTGCATGGCCGATCAAGCAGCGGGTCGGCGAGCCGATCGTCGTACAAGGGCAGTGGGCCGTCGAGTTTACCGAAGGCGGCCCGGTTCTGCCGCAGCCTTTTTCGACCCGGGAGCTGAAGTGCTGGACGGAAATCGGCGGTGCGGAAGCCGAGCGATTTGCCGGTGCGGCGCGATACACCATCCAGGTAGATCTGCCCGAGCCACAGGCCGACGGTTGGTTGCTCGATTTGGGCGACGTGCGGGAGAGCGCTCGCGTGTGGGTCAATGGTCGTCCGGCGGGCGTCGTGGTGGCGCACCCATTTCATGTGGAGGTGACCGGCCTGCTCCAGGCGGGCGAGAACGAACTGGCCATCGAGGTGACCAACCTCTCGGCCAACCGGATTCGAGACCTGGACAAACGAGGGGTCGACTGGAAGAAGTTTTACGAAATCAATTTCGTAAGCCACATGTACGAGCCCTTCGACGCCTCGGGCTGGGATGCAAAGTCATCGGGCCTGCTGGGGCCGGTGACCTTGAGCCGGGTGGAAACGAAGGAATTGAGGTAGCCGGGAGAATGCATTACGATAAGGACTCGCCGCTGCGGCCTTCGGGTCTGCTCGGCCCGGTCCTGATCCGAGCTGCCGCCATCCGCAACATTTTTTGCCGAGGAACTGCCATGACTCGCCGTATGCTTCTCCTGCTGCTGTTGGTCCTGCTGCCGGCGAGCGTCCCGGCCGCCGAATCGCTCGAATCGGGTTGGGCTTCGCCGCCGCGAGAAGCGCGGCTGCGGGCCTACTGGTGGTGGCTGAACGGCTGCGTCACCAAGGAAGCGATCACCCGCGACCTGGAGGAAATGCAGGCCAAGGGGTTTGGCGGCGCGCTGATCTGCGATGCCGACGGCTCGGCCCAGGACGGCAACGAGCGGGCGCCTCACGGGGCGACCTTCTTTTCGCCCGAGTGGCGCGAACTGTACAAGCACGCGCTGCGCGAAGCCGACCGCTTGGGGCTGGAAATGAGCTTGAACATTCAAAGCGGCTGGAACCTGGGCGGCCCGATGGTCACCGCCGACGACGCCGCCAAGAAACTCACCTGGTCGGAAATGCGGGTGACCGGTCCGGCGACCCTGGAGCAGAAGCTGCCCGTGCCGGCCGTCCGCGAGGGGTACTATCGCGATGCGATGATCCTGGCTTATCCCGTCAAGCCGACGAAGGAGAAGGACCATCTGCTGGTTGGATTGGAATCGTGTTCCGAACAGTCGGATCATCCGCTCAGGGACCTTGCCGACGGCGATGCGAACACGTTTTGGGTGTCGTCGGGTGCGCAACCGGGCAAGGGGCCGACGGGAGAGAAGCCGGCCTGGGTGCTGCTGAAGTTTCGCGAACCGGTTGTCGTCGACCGGCTCACGATCCACCCCCGCCCCATGTACGGGCCTCGGGAATGCCAGTTGCAGGTTTCCGAGGACGGCAAGGAGTTTCGCCCCGTGACGGCGTTTACCGCCGACGAGCAGAAACCGAGCACGGTCCGTTTCGATGCTGTCAACGGGCGGGCGTTTCGGCTGGTCGTGTCGAGTGCCTTCGACCGCGGCTCTCCCCAGGCTCCTCGCAACGTGCAGATTGCCGAATTGGCCCTGGCCGGCCCCGGGGGTTCGTGGCCTGACACGGCCGGTGCGAAACGCCCGATCCGCCATTGGCAAGAAAAAGCCGGGCACAAGTCGCTGCATTTTTCCGCGCCGGACACGACGCTGTTGCTGGAAGATGATCCAGCCGTACCCGGGGAAGAAGACACCCTGACGGCCGATGTGATCGACCTGACCGCCAAGGTGGACGAAGAGGGGACGCTGCGGTGGGACGTGCCCGCCGGCGCGTGGCAGGTGCTGCGGTTCGGCGGTACGATCGGCAACCGCTCGCACGTTTCGACGTGCAGCGAAGGCTGGGAGGGCTACTCGCTCGACGTGCTCGACGCCGGCGCCTTTGGCCGCTACTGGGACGCCGTCGTCGAGCCCTTGATTGCCGATGCCGGCCCGCTCGCGGGAACAACGCTCCGGTACCTGCACACCGACAGTTGGGAAGTCGAGCCGCTGAACTGGACCCCGACGATGGCGGACGAGTTCCGCCGACGGCGAGGCTACGACCTGCTGCCCTGGATGCCCGTGCTGGGCGGTCGCATTGTCGACAGCCGCAACGCGAGCAACCGGTTTCTCCACGATTTCCGCAAGACGCTCGGCGACCTGGCGATCGACAACCACTATCGCCCGTTTCGCGACGGAGCGCACAAGCATGGGCTGCAGATCCACCCGGAATCCGGCGGGCCCCACGCGGTGCCGGTCGACGCGCAACGCTGTCTCGGCTGGAACGACATGCCGATGTCCGAGTTTTGGGCCTGGTCGTGGCGGCATCGCATCGGAGACAACAACCGATTCTTCGTCAAACAGCCCGCATCGGCTGCGCACACCTACGGACGCCGACTGGTCGCTGCGGAGGGGTTCACCACCATTGGCCCCCACTGGCAGGAGACGCTTTGGGACAACCTCAAGCCGTCGTTCGACAAGGCGTGTTGCGAGGGCCTGAACGTGTTGGTGTGGCACGAGTTCGTCTGCTCGCCCGCCGAACAAGGCGTGCCGGGCATCCAGTATTTCGCCGGCACGCACCTGAACCCCAACGTGACGTGGTGGGCAAAGTCCGAACCGTTTTTCAGCTACATCAACCGCTGCCAGTTCCTGCTGCAACAGGGCCTGTTCGTGGCCGATGCCTGCTACTACTACGGCGACCACGTGCCGAATTTCGCTCAACACAAACGCACCGATCCGGCGAACGTTCTGCCCGGCTATGACTATGACGTCATCACCGAGGAGGCCTTGCTGACGCGAGCGAGCGTCCAGGACGGCCGCATCGTGCTGCCCGACGGCATGAGCTATCGGCTGTTGGTATTGCGCGATCACAAGGCCATCTCGCTGGCCGTGCTCCGCAAGGTGCAGGAGTTGGTCGAAGCCGGCGCGACGGTCGTGGGGCCGAAGCCGGCAGAAGCGATGAGCCTGCGGGACAGCGACGCCGAGGTGCAACAGATCGCCGACGCGCTGTGGGACGCAGGTCGAGTCGTCGCCGGCAAGACCGCGCGCGACGTGCTGTTGGACGTCGGCGTGCCGCCGGACTTTGAGTACCGCGGCGGCGACGACGAAACCGACCTCGACTACATCCATCGTCGCGACGGCAGCACGGAGATCTACTTCGTCGCCAATCGAAACAAGCGCGCCGAAACGGTTACCTGTACGTTCCGCGTGGCCGGCAAGGTGCCGGAATTGTGGGACGCCGTCAGCGGCAAGCGGCGGTTGGCGACGGCCTTTGCCGAAGCGGAGGGCCGCATCTCGCTGCCGCTGGAGTTCGCCCCGTGCGGTTCCTGGTTCATCGTGTTCCGCGAACCATCCGGCACGCATCCCGCCACGACGCAGACCAATCGCACACCGTACGCGACGCGGAGCGAGCTGAGCGGCCCCTGGCAGGTGACGTTCGATCCCGCGTGGGGTGGGCCTGGAACCGTGGAGTTCCCCGACCTGGTGAGCTGGCTCGAGCGCGACGAGCCGGGCATCAAGTTCTATTCGGGCACGGCGGTCTACCGCAAGACGTTGGAACTGGCCGACGATTCACCAGGTTCTGCGGGAGGCCAACCCCTCTGGCTCGATCTCGGCGACGTCCGCGAACTGGCCGAAGTCAAAGTCAACGGCCAATCCTGCGGCATCGTCTGGTCGCCCCCGTTCCGCGTGGACATTGGCGGCGCCGTGAAACCCGGCGCCAACCGATTGGAAATCGAGGTGGTCAACTTCTGGCCGAACCGGATCATCGGCGATGACGGGTTGCCGCCGGAACAGCGACTGACCCGGACCAATATCCGCAAACTCACCAAAGACACCCAACGGATGGAGTCCGGACTGTTCGGCCCCGTGACGTTACAGATCGCAGGGACAGCCGGCGACCCGTAACGAGCCGAATTCAAGCGGGTCTCGCCGCCGTTTAACGCCACACGGCCAGGGCGGAGCCGAGCGTGATGCCGGGTGCGGGCAGAGTGCTGGCGCCCATCAGGTACCGGTCGATCGCGCGGGCCGCACCGCGGCCTTCGTTGATGGCCCAGACGACCAACGATTGGCCGCGGCGGCAATCGCCGGCCGCAAACACGCCGGGGACGCTGGTGGCAAAACCGCCATGGGCGGCTTTGTAGTTGCTGCGGGCGTCGCATTCCACGCCCAACAGGTCGGACGCGGCAGGTTCGGGACCCAGGAAGCCCATCGACAGCAACACCAGATCCGCCCGCCAAATGCGGGTCGTGCCGTGAACTTCGCTGAACGGCGCGTCGTCCTTGGGCTTTGACCAGTCGATGGCCACCGTGCGGACGCCGGCCACGCGGCCGTTGCCGTCATCGACGAACTCCTTGGTCAACACGCCGTAGGTGCGTGGATCGTTGCCGAACTTGGCCGCGTACTCGTCGTGCGAATAGTCCATGCGAAAGACCTTTGGCCACTGCGGCCAGGGATTGTCGGCGTGCCGCTGCTTGGGCGGCACCGCCAGCAATTCGAAATTCACCACGCTCTTGGCGCCGTGACGCAGCGCGGTGCCCACACAGTCCGCGCCGGTGTCGCCGCCGCCGATGACGATGACGTCCAAGTCCTGGGCGCTGAGATACGCGCCGTCGCCCAATTGCGAGTCGAGCAGGCTCTTGGTGTTTTGCGTGAGGAATTCCATCGCAAAGTGAATGCCTGTCAGCGGGCGGCCGGGCAGCGGCAGATCGCGCGGGACCGTGGCGCCCGTGGCCAACAGCAAGGCATCGTATTGCTTCCGCAATTCGGCCGGATCCGCGAACCGGACATCCTCGCCGCGCTGCTGCATGATATGGGTCATGTGTCCGGCGGGAAAGTCCTCGCGGCGGCCGACGTGCGTCCGGGTGACGAATTCAATCCCCTCCTCGCGGAGCAACTGGATCCGCCGTTCGACGACGGCCTTGTCCAGCTTCATGTTGGGGATGCCGTACATCAGCAGACCGCCGAGGCGGTCGGCCCGCTCGAAGACCGTGACCTGATGGCCGACTTTGTTCAACTGGGCGGCCGCCGCCAAACCGGCGGGGCCGGAACCGACGATGGCCACCTTTTTTCCGCTGTGCGTTTCCGGCGGATGCGGCGTGATCCAGCCCTCGGCAAAGCCGCGGTCGATGATCGCGTTCTCGATGTTCTTGATCGTCACCGGCGGGTCGGTGATGCCCAGCACGCAAGCGCCTTCGCACGGCGCGGGACAGGTACGGCCGGTGAACTCCGGAAAGTTGTTGGTCTTGTGCAGCCGATCCAAGGCGTCCCGCCAACGGCCGCGGTAGACCAGATCGTTCCACTCGGGAATCAGATTGTCGATCGGACAGCCGCTGGCCGACATGCAGAAAGGAACCCCGCAATCCATGCAACGGGCGCCTTGCGACCGCAGATGGCTGTCCTGGGGCTCGGTGTAAATCTCGTCAAAGTCCGCGATCCGCTCCAGCGGCGAACGGTAGGGCACGGCTTTCCGCGGGTACTCTTTGAATCCGGTTGGCTTTCCCATGAAATCTTCAATCCTTGGCGATGGTCGTTGGTGACGGGGGGGGTCCCAGGCTACCGGGCGGCGAACTCCTCGCGGACGGGGGCTTCCTGCTCTTCCTCGAAAGCCCGGCGGTCCATCAGCACCCGCTTGTAGTCGATCGGCATGACCTTGATGAACTGTTCGCGGATGATCGTCATCCACTCGTCCAATACCCGTTCGGCGACTGCCGAGCCCGTATACGTCTGGTGCATTTCGATCATTTCCAGCAGTTCACCGATGTCCTCTTCGGCCTCGACGCGTTCCAGTTCGACGGTGCCCAAGTTGCACTTGGTGGCGAAATCGCCGGCGGCGTCCCAGACGTAGGCCACGCCGCCCGACATGCCGGCGGCAAAGTTGCGGCCGGTGGGGCCGAGGATGATCGCCCGCCCGCCGGTCATGTATTCACAACCGTGATCGCCGACGCCTTCGACGACGGCCCACGCGCCGCTGTTGCGGACACAGAACCGCTCGGCCGCTCGGCCGCGAAAGAATGCCCGGCCGTCGGTGGCGCCGTACAGGACCACATTGCCCACCAGGATGTTCTCCTCGGCGGCAAACGTGCTGTCGTGGGGCGGATAGACGATCAACTTGCCGCCCGACAAGCCCTTGCCGGCGTAGTCGTTGGCGTCGCCTTCGAGTTCCAGCGTGATCCCTCCGGCCAGGAACGCGCCGAAACTCTGCCCGGCCGAGCCCACGAACTTGAGGTGGATCGTGTCGTCGGGCAGGCCCTTCTCGCCCCACTTCTTCACGACTTCGTGACTGAGGATCGCGCCCACCGTGCGGTGCGTGTTGATGATCGGCAGCGTCGCCTTGATCGCCTCGCCGCGCGTCAGGGCCCGGGCGGACATCTTCAGCAGGTGCGTGTTGTCCAGCGCCCGGTCCAGGCGGTGATTCTGGGGGATTGTACAGCGGACGGCGACCAGTTCGTGCGGGCGGCGAGCCGGCGCCAGGATCGGCCGCAGGTCCAGGCCGTCCGTCTTCCAGTGTCGGATCGCGTCTTCCGGCTCCAGGCAATCGACGCGGCCGACCATCTCGTCCATCCGGCGAAACCCCAGCTGCGCCATGATCTGCCGCGCCTCTTCGGCGACCATGAACAAGTAATTGATCACGTGCTCGGGCTTGCCGCTGAACCTCTTCCGCAAGACCGGATCCTGCGTGGCCACGCCCACGGGGCAGGTGTTCAAGTGGCATTTGCGCATCATGATGCAGCCCAGCGTGATCAGCGGCGCGGTGGCAAAGCCCATCTCTTCGGCGCCCAGCAAGGCGGCGATGACCACGTCGCGGCCCGTGCGGAGGCCGCCGTCGGTCTGCAGTACGACGCGGCTGCGGAGGTCGTTCAGCACCAGCGTTTGATGCGTCTCGGCGATCCCCAGCTCCCACGGCAGGCCAGCGTGCTTGATGCTGGTCAGTGGCGAAGCGCCGGTGCCGCCGGAATCGCCGGAGACCGTGATGTGCTCGGCATGCGCCTTGGCCACCCCCGCCGCCACGGTCCCTACGCCCACCTCGGAAACCAGCTTGACGCTGACGCGCGCCGATGGGTTGGCATTCTTCAGATCGTAGATCAGCTGGGCCAGATCCTCAATCGAATAGATATCATGGTGCGGCGGCGGGCTGATCAGGCCCACGCCGGGCGTCGAAAAACGGATGCGGGCGATGTTCTCGTCCACCTTCCGACCCGGCAACTCGCCGCCCTCCCCGGGCTTGGCGCCCTGCGCGATCTTGATCTGCAGTTCGTCGGCGTTGGCCAGGTACCACGCGGTCACGCCAAAACGGCCCGAGGCGATCTGTTTGATGGCCGAGCGTTTCGAGTCGCCGTTGGGCAGCGGCTTGAACCGCGCCGAATCCTCGCCGCCTTCGCCCGTATTGCTTCGCCCGCCGATGCGGTTCATCGCGATCGCCAGACTCTCGTGAGCCTCGGCCGAGATCGAGCCGAAACTCATGGCTCCGGTGCAGAAGCGTTTCACGATCTCGCTGGCCGGCTCGACTTCCTCCAACGGAACCGGCTCGCCGTTGGCCCCCGCCTTGAACCGCAACAGGCCCCGCAGCGTACAGCGGGCGCGGGCGTCCTCGTTCAACAGCTTGGCAAACCGCCAGTACGCGTCGCGGTCGCCGGTCCGGGCCGCGACCTGCAAGTCGGCGATCGCGTCCGGGCTCCAACTGTGCCGCTCGCCTTCGGCCCGCCAGTGAAACTCGCCCGGATTGGGCAGCACGGGCAGCCGATCTCCGGCCAGGGTGGGATAGCCCAGCGAGTGCCGCCGCAAGGTCTCTTCGGCCAGCGTCTTCAGCCCCACGCCTTGCACGCGGCTGGCCGTGCCCGCGAAACAGAACTCGATCACCTCGCGGTTCAGCCCCACCGCCTCGAAAATCTGCGCGCCCTTGTACGATTGCAGCGTCGAGATGCCCATCTTGGCCATCACCTTGAGGATGCCCTTGGCGACCCCGATGCGATACGTCGTCACGATCTTGTCATCGTCCGGGAATTCCGCGTCGTCCAGCAGCCCGTCGCGGCGCGCTTGCCACATCGCCTCGAAAGCCAAATACGGGTTGATGGCGTCGGCCCCGTAGCCGACCAGCAAGCAGTGGTGATGCACCTCGCGGGCTTCGCCCGTCTCCAGCACCAGCCCGATCCGCGTCCGCTTGGCCTGCCGCACCAGGTGGTGATGCACCGCGCCGCAGGCCAGCAGCGAGCTGACCGGCACGCGCTGGGCAGACAGGGCCCGATCCGACAGGACGACCAGACTGTACCCTTCGTCGATCGCCGCTTCGGCCGCCGCACAGATCCGCCGTAGGGCGGCTGACATCCCGTCGGCCCCCTCCTGGCGCGGGAAGGTGATGTCGATGGTGCAAGTTTTCCAGCCCCGATAATCCATCGCCCGGATCGCGGCCAGATCTTCGTTCTTCAGGATCGGATGCGGAACCAACAGCCGCTGGCAGTGCTTTTCGGTCGTCTCCAACAGGTTCTGCTCCGGACCGATGTAACACTCCAGGGACATGATGATTTCTTCGCGGATCGAGTCGATCGGCGGGTTGGTCACCTGGGCGAACAACTGCTTGAAATAGTCGTACACCAGCCGCGGCTGGTCGCTCAGGCAAGCCAGCGCGGAATCGTTGCCCATCGAGCCGACCGGATCCCGCTTCTGCTGGATCAACGGCAGCAGCATGAATTGCAGCGTCTCGGTCGTGTAGCCGAAGGCTTGCAGCCGCGGCAACAACGTGCCGGGCTCGAAGCGGGCGGCCGCTGGCTCGGGTTTCAGATCCCCTAACTCGATGCGGTTCTGCCGCAGCCACTGGCCGTACGGCCGCCGATTGGCGAAATCGTTCTTCAACTCCTCGTCCGGGATCAGCCGCCCTTGCTCGAAATCGACCAGGAACATGCGTCCCGGCTGCAAGCGGCCTTTGGCCTTGATGTTCTTCGGATCGATCGGCAGCACCCCCACTTCGCTGGCCATGATCACGCGGTCGTCATGCGTCAGGTAGTAGCGGCTGGGACGCAGGCCGTTGCGGTCCAGCACGGCGCCGATGCAGCGGCCGTCGGTGAACGTGATCGACGCCGGACCGTCCCAGGGCTCCATCACGGCGGAATGGTATTCGTAAAACGCCCGCTTGTTCTCCGGCATCGTGTCGTGCTTTTGCCACGCTTCCGGGATCATCATCATCACCGCCTCTTGCAACGAGCGGCCGGACATCAGCAGGAATTCCAGCACGTTGTCAAAATTGCCCGAATCCGAACAGCCCGGCTCGGCGATCGGGAACAATTTGGGCAGATCGTCGCCGAACAGGCCGCTGGCCGCCATGCCTTCACGAGCCCGCATCCAATTCACGTTGCCCTGCAGCGTGTTGATCTCGCCGTTGTGGCTCATGAAACGCAGCGGTTGGGCCCGGTCCCAGCTGGGAAACGTGTTCGTCGAGAACCGCGAATGAACCATGGCCAGATGCGTGCGAAAGCTGTCGTCGGCCAGGTCGGGATAGAACAACAACAACTGGTCGGCCATCAACATGCCCTTGTAGATGATGACCTTGGTCGACAGGCTGCAGACATAAAACATGGCCGCTTGTTTCAGGCGGCGGTCGCCCCGCAGTTCGCCGCTGGCCCGCTTGCGAATCACGTACAACTGCCGCTCGAAGGCGTCGCCCTCCAGGCCGTCCGCAGCGGCCACGAACAACTGTTCGATGGCCGGTTGGGCCGCCGATGCCGACGGTCCGAGATCGGCCTCGACGCTCTGCACCGGCACCCGCCGCCACCCGACCAGCCGCTGGCCCTGCTCGGCGACGATCCGCTCGATGGCCCGCTTGCATTTCTCCCGTTCGTCGTCGATCGTCGGCAAAAACACGATGCCCGCCCCGTACCGGCCCGGCTCGGGCAATTCGCTGCGCAAATCGACTTGAGCCACTTTGGCCAAGAATTCGTGGGGCAACGCCGTCAGTATGCCGGCGCCGTCGCCCGTCGTCGCCTCGCAGCCGCAAGCACCCCGGTGGCTCATCCGCCGCAGCACGTGGTCGGCATCCAGCACCAGCTGATGACTTCGCTGGCCTTTGATGTGCGCCACAATCCCCACACCGCAAGCATCTTTCTCGTAGGCGGGATCGTAGAGGCCGTACTTTTCGGGATATCCGTACATGTTTCGCAAACTCATTTCCGGCTTGGGGTCAACGTGGTCCGGTCCGTTTCAGCCGTATCGGCTGGTTCACGGCGCATCGCAAGCCCGAAGGGGAAGCGAGGAAAACACCTGGACCGCCTCGCTGACGCGTCGGGTTACGAGCTTTCTAATCCTACCCGAATTTTGAATCCGCTTCGAGTGGCGTTGATTCCGCACCCTCGGCCAGCGGCCGGGCAAATTAGAAAATTAAATACAACGTCATGGCTTCATTAGCAAAGTCGATACAAGTGTATTCTTGAACGCGACCGTCGTCAAGCCGTACAGGCGTACCACGCTCGGCTGCGCCGCCCGCCAGTCTACCTCGCCGCCGGCACCGGCAGCATTTCGGGGCAGCATTTAGGGGATCTTGAATGGAGCCGCGGCGGAGAGTAATGTATGGAGTGACCGTCTCGCCGTTTGTGGGCAAGCGATGCCTGCCTCGGGCGATCACGCCTTAACCTCTTTCCATCCTGGAGTTTGCACGCTGTGAAAAAGACCCCATTGACCGCCGCTGTTTTGAGCTTGTTGCTGTTCGCCGCTCCGCTGGTATCCGCCGAGGAGGGCTGGGTCAGCTTGTTCGACGGCAAGTCGTTCGCGGGCTGGAAGGCCAGCGAGAACAAGGATTCGTGGAAAATCGTGGATGGCGAGTTGGTGTGCCACGGACCGCGCAGCCACCTGTTCTACGACGGCGATCTGAAGCCGTTTAAGGATTTTGAATTCAAGGCCGAAGTGATGACGACGCAGGGCAGCAACTCGGGCATTTATTTTCATACCCGTTTCCAACCCGAGGGGTGGCCGCGATACGGTTACGAAGTGCAAGTCAACAATACGCATTCCGACCCCAAAAAGACGGGCGGCCTGTACGGCGTGTCGGACGTTTTCGACGCTCCGGCCAAGGACGGCAAGTGGTTCGAGATGCACATTGCGGTCAAGGGCAAGCACGTCGCGGTCAAGGTGGACGGCAAGCAGGTCGTCGATTATACCGAGCCGGCCGACCAGCAACCGGCCCCGGGCGGCTTTGAGCGCGTGATCGGCGAAGGCACGTTTGCGTTGCAGGCGCACGATCCGAAGAGCGTCGTGCATTACAAGAACATCCGCGTCAAGAAGCTGCCGTAGGCACGGCCGTTTTATGGACAAGATTCGCACCTTTATCGCCGTCGAGCTGGCGCCCGAGATTCGGACTCGGGCGGTCGAGTTGGTCGAATTGCTCCGGCCGGCCGGCGGAGATGCCAGATGGGTCGAGCCGCACAACATGCACTTGACCCTCAAATTCTTGGGCGATGTGCGCGAAGAAGCCCTGGCGGACGTCTGCCGCGTCGTTACCAAGGCGGCGGCCGACTTTGCTCCCTTTGACATCGCACTCGGCGGCGCGGGAGCCTTTCCGGACACTCGCCGCCCGCGCACGTTGTGGATCGGTGTGACGCGCGGCCAGCCGGAACTGGTCCGCCTGCAGACAGCCATCGAGCGCGTGCTGGCCAAACGCGGTTTTCGCAAGGAGAACCGAGCCTTTCACCCTCATCTGACGATCGGCCGGATCCGCGAGAGCGGGCCGGCCATGGGGGAACTCGGCCAGCGGATTCAGAACCATGCGGACTTTGCCGCAGGCGATTCGACGGTTCGCGATGTCGTGGTGTTCGCCAGCCACTTGTCGCCCGCGGGGCCGACCTACGAGCCGCTGGCCCGCGCACCGCTGGCCGGCTGAAGTCGCCGCTGGAACGGGCAAAGGGAAAGCCGAGTAACGCCGCGCCGTTCCGGGGTAAACCCAGAATTCGACCGCGAGATTCTCGAATGCAGGTTGGGCCATCGGCCTACTGCGGAAACGCCATGACTTCGACCAAATGCCGGCCCGTGTTGGCGGAATTATGCGGTTGCGTGATCCGCAGATAACGCACCGGCCGCGGGGGGATGCGGCAGGTGTAGCCGTCGGCCGTGGACGGTTCGCGGTTGTCTCGCCGATCGGCCGCCAGATCCCAGGTTTCGCCGTCCAAGGACGTCTCGACGGTGAATCCGTAGTGCCGTTCGTCTCCGTAATAGCACACCACGACCACGCGGCCGACGGTCGTCGGCGTTTGCAGATCGACTTGCCACCAGGCCGCCGGATCTTTCGTCACGTCCGTGGCCCAGTAGGCGTCGGTCGAGCTGGTCCAACCGTCGTTGGCCAGGTGCGCGGGATACGGTGGCAGGGCGTGCGAGCAGCTCACCGGCTTGCCGGTGGTCAGGCTGAGGGCATCCGGCTGGAACTCGTCGGCGTATTTCTCCCACAACCGCCGGGCCACGGCGACGCTGTCCCCGCGCGGCTGGGACGCATACGTTTCTCGGCCGTCGGACCACTGGGCCATCCACGGGCGTAGGGCGGCCTGGAAAGCCTTCTCGTCGAACGGCTTGTCCTCCCGCAGACAGGCGGCCAGTTCGTCGAAGAACCGCTGCCAGCGCGGCCGGTAGTAGCCGGCGATCAGGCCCGACCACTCCTTGCTGGCGTAATCGTCGATCGCCGGGCCTTCGCCCCACAGCGTCAGCACCCGCCGAGCATTCCATTCGAACGTCGTTCGTTCGGCGTCGTCGGTTCCCCAGCGTTTGGCGTCTTCCAGCCAAGTGCCGAGCAGGAACTCGGGGCGCGTCGCCAACAGTTCGTCCAGGTCTAGCAGCAAGTCCAGAAAGCGCTGTGCCGCCTGGTCAAAGGCCGGGGCCTCTTTGGCTTGCCAAGCTTTGACGGCTCGCCGATGCAATACGGCCGCTTGGCCGGACAGGACTTGTCGCGCGACATTCACCAAGTCGAAGCGGTACGTGTCGGCGGCACCCAGTTCGTCGGCCGCCTCGAGCAGCCCGCGCCAAGCCTCTGCGACGGCCAAGTTTCCTGGACCCGCCGCGCCGCCGCCCAGGGTGGGCTTGCGGTTGACGACGGAATTCGCCCGCATCGGCCCGCTGTAGACCGTCGGTAACAGGCGTTGCCAGGCTCGCGCGGCGCTGGCGTTCGCTCGGCCATAGCGGTGCCTTGCGTATTGTTCGATCCAAGTTTCCAGATCCGGCGGACGGTCGTGCCAGGCCATCTCGAACATCAGGTCGTGAACCACGGGGTTGTAGCCCAGGCCTTCGTTGACGAATCCCAGTCCGATCAGCTGGCCGCTGTCCGGGTGACGGCGGGCGGCGGGCAAATCGACGGCGATCTTGTTCAGCGGTCCGCCCAGGAACACCGTGTTGCCGAAATTCTGGATGTTGCACCATAGCCACGGCTTGCCGCAAAAGGCCTCCGTCTCGTTCCACATCGGCCGGGATTCGCAAAACAGGTCCAAGACGGCCATGCGTTCGTCGGGCACGGCGTCCAGAAAGGCTCGGATCCGCTCCTGCGTCCAGAACTTGCGTTGATACATAAAGGCCCAGCCCTGGAGCACCCACACGGCCTGCGGGTCGCTGTCGATCATCCCCTGGTAGATCGCCCGGCTCAGGCGGTCCAGGTATTCCAACTCGCCGCTGGGCGGCGTCATCTCGATAAACGTATCCGCCGCGTACAGGTGATCTGTGCCGAAGCGTTTGGTCTGTTCTTCCAGGAACAGCCGGGCGACTTTGGCAAACAGCGGGTCCAGCGGGTCCAGCAAGTGCGTCTGCCACTCGATCCACTGGATGCGGTGCAGCTTGGCATCGGGGAACTTGTCCGCGACCGCGGCAGGCACATGGCCTGTAAAGCCTTGCAGCACGGGGGTCATGCCCAGCTCGCGCTGGCGGGCCAGGATCTTGCTCTGCAGCTGCTCGTGACGCTCGATCCAGTCCTGCGGCAGGGGGCCCCCCCAGCCGTCCAGGCAGCCCATCCATTGAAACGGCAGGAATGGCGGGCCGGCCAGAAACTCGGTGATTTCGGCCTCGTTCATCCCCAGCCGCCGACAGACCGCCTGCCAGACCGCTTCCTGCCCCGTCACCGACAGCGGCATGTTCACGCCATGCAAGGCCATCCAGTCGATCAGTTCCTGCCATTGATCCCAGTCCCACCAGGACAGCGAATAGCCGAAACAGCAGTAGTTCAGAAAGTAGCGATACCGCGCCCAGGTGACCTGCCGGACTTTGGAACTCACCATCGGCAGCGGATCGGGCAAGTCCAACTGGCGGCCGTGCAGCGATACATGGCAGTGGCAGAAGCGATTGAGGTACCAGTTCAGGCCCGTGGCCATCGACCCGGCCGTGTTGCCGCGAATCACCACTTGGCCGCCGCGCGATTCGATCTCGAACACGTCCCGGCCTTGCTCCGCCGACAGGACCTCGAATTCGAATCGGTCGGCATGTCGGGGCAGCAGTCGCTGGACCAGTCCGCGGGCGGCCGCGGGGGCCGCGGCGTCCGTCTTTCCCGGCCATCGCAGCGGTTTTCGGTCCAGCGGCCCGAAATTGACTTCCGCGGCCTGGAGACGCGCCAGATGCGAGTCCAGCCGCAGCAGAAACGATTCGAAGTTGCGGTCTCCGCGGGGGGACCACAGCACCTCGGCCAGCGCACAGGCGCGGGGGTAAGCCATGTACTGCAAGTGCCCCGCGTCCGCGATGTACTCGCTCCACAGCTGGGCTTGAGCGCCCAGCACATGCTGGGACTGGTCGGCCGTCAAGGCTGCCGGGACGGGTTCATACTGATAGACCCGTTCCAACGGCAAGAAGCCGCCGATGGCCAACGGCTCCGATTCGCGCGGGCCTTGGTAGTAATCAAAATACGTGTGCGACGTCGGCGCCATGATCACGTCGTGGCCGGATTGCGCGGCGGCGATCCCGCCCTTCTCGCCCCGCCAGCTCATGACCACCGCGCCGGGCGGCAGCCCGCCTTCCAGGATCTCGTCCCAGCCCACCAGCCGCCGGCCATTGGCGGTCAGAAAGGCGTCGATCTGCTTGGTAAACCAGGCTTGCAGTTCCGCCTCGTTCTGCAAGCCCTGCGCGCGGATCAACTGCTGGATCTCCGCGCTGGCTTTCCACTGCGTCTTGACCGCCTCGTCGCCCCCGATGTGAATATAGCGGCTGGGAAACAGGGCCATCACTTCGCTCAGCACCTCCTTGCAGAACTCGATCGTCCGCGGCCGCGGCGCGAAAATGTCCTCGCTGATTCCCCACCGCGTCCAGGGGCGGATTTCCTGTTGCTTGTCGGGAAACACACCCAGCTCCGGGTACGAGGCAATCGCCGCCCGGGCATGGCCGGGCATCTCGATCTCGGGCACGATCGTGACGTACCGCTCGGCGGCATAACGGACCAGCTCGCGGATGTCGTCCTGCGTGTAAAAGCCACCGTGACGCCGGCCGTCGAACTGCCACGGCTGGTCGCCGTAGTGTCCGACCAGCGTCTCGTCGCGCCAAGCGCCGATCTCGGTCAGCCGCGGGTACTTCTTGATTTCGATCCGCCAGCCCTGGTCGTCGGTCAAGTGCATCTGCAGGCGGTTGAATTTGTGCTGGGCCATCACGTCGATAAACCGCAGCACGTCGTCCTTGGGCAGGAAGTGCCGCGCCGGGTCGATCAGCAGCCCGCGCCACGCGAACCGCGGCCGGTCGGTGATGCGAAGGCACGGAAGGCAGCGGGCCTCGCCTTGGATTGGCTGCGCGGCGGCAAAGAACTCGGGCGGGAGCAACTGGCGCAGGGTTTGGATGGCGTAGAACAGTCCCGCCGGTTCGGCCGCCCGGAGTTCGATCCGCTGCGGGCTGACCTCCAGTTGGTAGCCTTCCGAGCCAAGCTCGCTGTGCAGGGCGTCGTCCAGCTGCAACGCGATGCCCGCCGACTGGGCGGAGCCGGTTTCCGTCAGCTCCAGTTCGCGGCCCAAGCCGGGTGTCAGGGCGTCGATCAACTTGCGGGCCTCCGCAGCGGCCGGTCCGCCAGCCCAAACCTTGGTGTCGGCCGTGAATGCAAAGCGGCCTGGGTCCGCTTGCAGCGAAACCGGCGCGGGGACCAAGGCCACCTCTGCGGCCTGCAAGGCCCGTGTTTCCCCACCGCACACGCCGGCCAGGCCTGTCAAGCACCACACGATCAAAGCAAACCGACTCGCCATCGCTTCGTTCCTTTTTGAGGATACACGGGGTTAGTGCAGATCGCCTCCCGAGGCACCGGGCTTGTGCCGCAACTGGCAATCGACAGGCCACGAGCGGGCAGGTTCCGCCAAAGCTCGCATGTTGACGCCCCCTGGCCGCGCGGCGTCACGCGGAATTTCCGATCCGGCAATGATCCAGCATCGCCACAGCCGACATCACGTAGCTGACGTAGAACGGGCCGAATTCGGCATAGCGCGCGCTGGCTTCGTCAAACCGCATCCGATAGACAATATCCTTGAGGAACTGTGGATTGCGAGCCCACAGCGTGACGCCCCACTCCCAATCGTCGAGGCCGACGCCAACGGTGATCAACTGCGAGACTTTGCCGGCGAACTCCATACCGCTACGAGCATGTTCGGCCATCATCCGGTTGCGTTCGGCAAACGGCAGCGTGAACCAGTTTGCCTGGACGTCGCGGCGTTTGTTCATCGGGTAGAAACAGGTCGCTGGCCACGTGGGAAGCTCCGGCGTCAGCCGCTGCCGATTCATCAACGGCAGCCGCGACTCGTACGCTTTGACTTTGGTCTTGAACGTCGCGTTCTCCTCGCGCTCGCCGTCCTGCAGCAGCCGCTCGGCGTACTGCTGGACCGTCGGTACATACTCGGAAACCTCGCTCATCGAGACAAACGAATACCCCGGCCGCAGGGCCGCTCCCAAGCGGCCGGCCAGCAAACGCTGATGGACGGCGTCGATCTTCAGCGGGTCGGAGTCCATCAACATCAAGCCGAAATCGGCTTTGTGCCCGCTGACGACGCTGGTTTGCAGACGCGCGGTGGCGTCAGGGCCCGTCGGATCCAGGATGGCGATCGTCTCTTCGCGCGCGGCGCGGATATCGGCCTCCGTCATTTGCGTCAGCCTGCCGCGATCGAATTGGTAATACAGGTGGCTGCAGTGCCAGCCTTCGGCGGGCTGCAACGAGATCTCCTGGGACGGGGAAGGATCGGGCCGACCGGTATTCATGCTGCGGTGAACTCCCCAGACAACACGGATTGGCAACGCGGAATTGCGAACGAGCCGAAACGGCGCGTCGCGGGAACCGCCAACTCTAACCTACCCGCAGGGAGACGCCAAGGCCGTAGGGCGGGATTCGTTGGGCGGGATTCGTGTAGGGCGGGATTCGCGCCGCTCTCGTGTGGTTGCAGCGCTCCGAGATGCAAGCCTGTGTGGCAACGCTGGCAAAATAACTCCTTCGCCCCGCTACTCCGGCCCGCGGGCAGGCTGTCGATTTAGTCGCTGACGGCACGTGGGGATCGCTTCCAACTTGCCGACGCTGCCCATGTTCAATTTGCTGTTTTACTTCCGTTGCTCATTTCGCAAGCTGGAAGCTTACGCCACGACTAAATCAACAGCCCGCGGGCTGGGGAGCGGGGGCGAAATGGAAATGGGGGAAGTCAATTCGTGAGCGTTGCGAGAGATGGAACTTGCGAAGCCAACCGCTGGGATTCGATGATCTCGTCCAGTTGCGCGTCGATCGCGGACTGGCGAAAACTCGGATGCACGATCACCCAAGGCACGCTGACCGTGAACGTGCTGCCGCGTCCCAGTTCGCTGACAAAGCGGATTTCGCCACCTAATAATTTGCACAATTCCTTTACGATCGACAGCCCCAAGCCGGTTCCGGAGTATTCGCGGGTCAGGTTCCGGTCGCCCACCGTCTGGGCACTTTGCCGGAACTTTTCGAAAATAATCTCGCGATCCTCTTCGGGAATCCCCACGCCCGTGTCGGTCACCGCCAGCAACAGCCGATCATCGGGACTGCGGCGGATGGCCACGGTGATCCGCCCGCCTTCGGGCGTAAACTTGATCGCATTGGACAACAGGTTGATCAGGACTTGCTGGATCTTGCTTTGGTCTTGGAACATGACCGGCAGATCGGGTTCGACCTCGCAGATCAAGTCGATGTTCTTTTCTTCGCTCAGCGCCCGGATCATGTCGCATTGGGCGGTGACGGCGGCGCCGATGCGGAACTCGGACGGCCGCACGTCCATCTTGCCCGCCTCGATTTTCGCCAGATCGAGAATATCGTTGATCAGATCCAGCAGCAGCCGGCCGGACTTGCGGATATTGTGTGCGTAGCGTTTCTGTTTATCCGACAACGAATCGATGCCCGCCAGGATTTCGGAGAAGCCGATGATGCTGTTCAGCGGTGTCCGCAACTCGTGACTCATATTCGCCAAAAAGTCGCTCTTCAGGCGGTTCATCTCGTACAGCTGCATGTTCAGCTGGGCGAGTTGATCGACTTTGGCATCCAGATCGGCGTTCACCTGGCGCAACTCGACCTGGGCATCGGTCAAGTGCCGCAACATGCGATTGAAGGCCGAGGCCAGTTCTTCGAATTCGTCGTTCGTCGAGATTTCCGCCCTCAGCTCCGTGTTGCCGCGGCTGATTTCTTCCGCCACATCCCGCAGATGCTTGAGAGGTTTGACGACCACATAACGGATGATCACATACAGAATCACCATGGCCAGGAACACCGTCAGGATGCCGATGGCGGCCAGCAGTGCGCGATTCCACGTGATGGCCTGCTGGGTTTCTCGATCGGGGATGATGACCTTGACGACGCGAAACGGCAGCTTGTCTTGGTCCAGCGGCATGTCCGCGCGGGAGAAGGCGTCAACCCCCTCGAACCCAAGGTGGCAACGGGCACAGCTCTCCTTCCAATAAACCGGCTGGTAATACAGAATCAGCTCGTCGGAAGGTCGCTGGAATTCATAAACCGGCTGGATTTCGGGGGACGAAGTCGCTGGGCTCGGCCGGGGCGCTACGCCGACGGCCTCGAGGCTCGAACCGGCCTCCCCCCCTGCGCCGTCCAAATCGGCCTGATGGGATCGCGTCTGCATCTGGGTGCGAAGCGCCTGCTTCAGCTTCAGCAGAATCGCCCTTTCCTCGTCGCTGCCCGGCAACGCTGTGCTGGGCGTTTCTTCTAAAGCCAGAATATCCCAATCGTACCTCTGCGTCTGGAGGTCTCGCGTCAGCTCGCGCGTCATCGCTCGCAGAGCATCGGCATGTTGCGGGTCGGCGTTGGGGTCCGAGGCGTCCCATTGTTCCCAATGGTAGCGCAGCAGGGCCGCATCGACCAAATCGCGGCTCTTGCGGATTGCCGTTCCCTCGACTAGCCTTTCGGCGATATGTTCCACCCACCAGAACGTGACCGTCAGCAGGACCGTGAGACAGGCCACGAAAAGGAAACGGCATTTCCGTTCCAAGCTGGTTTCGCCGATAACACGTTTAATCGAGCGATAGGACATGAGCGTACAATCAGCGCTGCTGGTGGAAGCTGTTTACCCAACACATTTTACGGCAGTCTTTCGCCTGTCGCTAGAGCAAAAGCACACAGCTTGCCCAAGCCGCAGGATTTGCCAATTTGGGGCTGCGAAATCTGTCAAGAACGGTATAACTTAGAGTCTTTGACACGAGAGACCTGAACGAGGAAGGCAGTATGAGCGAACGATCATCGGTGGAGCCGACTCGAAAACCGGCGGCTTATCTCCCCGAAGTGGAGGTTGTCAGCGACCAGACGGCTCAAGCCATCTACGACAAATGCAATGCGTTAGCGCACAATCTTTGGTGGACTTGGCACCCGGAAGTCCACAGCTTGTTCCGCGACCTGGATCCGATCCGCTGGCGGCAATTGGATCACAATGCGATCGCCTTGTTGCGAGAATTCACCCCGGAGCGGTTGGCGGCGCGAGCTTCGGAAATGGTGCTACACAGTCGGATCAACTATCACTTCCGCCGGTTGAAAGAGTACCTCAGCGATCGCCGCCGCACCTGGGCAAAAACGAATGCCAACGTTTTGGGGGCTCTTCCCGTCGCCTACTTTTCGGCCGAGTTCGGCATCCACGAATCGGTACCAGTCTATTCAGGGGGGCTGGGCGTGTTGTCGGGCGACCACATCAAGAGTGCTAGCGGCCTGGGCGTGCCGCTGGTCGGAATCGGCCTGTTTTACAGCCAAGGGTATTTCAAGCAGCAACTGGACTTGAACGGCTGGCAGACCGAGGAGTACTTGGAGACTCGCGTCGAGAACTTGGCGATGCAGCCGGCCTTGGACAAGGCGGGCAATCCCGTGGCGGTGCGAATCGACACGCGGCACAGCAGCTTGTTGGCAAAGGTCTGGCTTCTGCACGTGGGTCGGGTGGACTTGTATCTCCTGGACTGCAACGTCGAAGGAAATCGGCCGGAAGATCGGGAATTGACCAGTCGTTTGTATGGCGGCGACGAGCGGATCCGGATTCGGCAAGAGCTGGTGTTGGGCATTGGCGGCGTGCGCGCGTTGGAAGCCTTGGGGATCACGCCTGGCGTGTATCACTTGAACGAAGGCCACAGCGCTTTTGCTCCGCTGGAGGTGATGCGTCATCGCATGCAGGAAGACGGAAAGACGTTTGACGAGGCGTTGCGCACCGTGGCGGGCCAAACCGTCTTTACAACGCACACGCCCGTGCCGGCGGGGCACGATCGTTTTCACGGGGAAATGGTCGAGGAGCACCTGGGGCCGCTTCGCGACAGCCTGGGGGTTTCTTACGAGCAGCTGATGGGGTTGGGGCGCGTCGATCCGCAGAATCCTCATGAGACCTTCTGCATGACCGTGCTGGCCCTCAAGCTGTCGCGCAAGGCCAATTCTGTCAGCCAGTTGCACGGCCGGATCACACGCCGCATGTGGGCGCACCTGTGGCCCTGGCGCGAGGAGGAAGAAATCCCCATCGGGCACATCACCAACGGCGTTCACATTCCCAGCTGGCTGGCCTGGCAGATGCGGCAGCTGTACGATCGCCATTTCCCCGAAGGTTGGATCTACGGCATGGGCCAACCGGAACCTTGGCAGAACATCCACCATGTGGATCCCGGCGAGTTGTGGGAAACGCACAATTCGCTGAAGAATCTGCTGCTGGCATTTGTCCGCCGCCGCGTCAGCCGCCAATGCCGCCGCCGCGGTGAAGCGGAGGAAGTCATCGAGCAAGCGCGGAACCTGCTCAACCCGGCGACCTTGACGATTGGCTTCGGGCGCCGGTTTGCGACGTACAAGCGAGCCACGCTGATTTTCCGCGATCGCGACCGACTGGCGGCGCTGCTCAACAACCCGGAACGTCCGGTTCAGTTGATCTTTGCCGGCAAGGCGCATCCCAAGGACGAACCGGGGAAACGCTTGGTTCAGACCATTGCCCAGCTGCGTCATGATCCCGTGTTCGGCAACCGTATCGCCTTTATCGAAGACTACGAGATCAACGTCTGCCGGCACATGATCCAAGGCGTCGATGTCTGGCTCAATAACCCCCGCCGCCCGCTGGAAGCGTCCGGCACCAGCGGCCAGAAAGTCGTGCTCAACGGCGGCTTGAACCTGTCGATCCTTGACGGCTGGTGGGCCGAAGCCTACGACGGCTCGAATGGCTTTGCGATCGGCAAAGGCCGCAGTCATGTGAACGACGAGATCACCGATGCGCGCGACGCCGAGGCCCTGTACGACGTGCTGGAAAAAGAAGTCGTCCCCACGTTCTACGAACGGGACGCGGACGATCTGCCGCGCCGCTGGATCGAGATGATGATGAACTCGATCAGCACGCTCGCCTGGCGGTTCAGCGCGCATCGGATGGTTATGGACTATACCCAGTCGATGTACGTGCCTGCCGCAGGCGGTGTCAGTTGCGACATGGACCGACGATAACCGGTGCCGCGAATCCGAAGGCAGGGCACACGAAAATTCGATCAACGCCGGATAGAAGCCATTCCACAAGGCATGGCCTTTCCGAGGTGACGCAAGGTACCAGGTAGGTTTGAACCGGAGAAAACAGAGCCAACCGAGGCTCTGCTTTCTCTGTTGCCTGTTCAAAACGGATTCTCGATTCCAATGCGGAGCCAGCATGCCAAGCCCCTCACACGCAGACCGCCGCGAACGTTTGCGCCGTCTAGTCCGCAAGACAGGCGCGGACGGACTGTTGGTGATGCATCCGGCGAACGTGACCTACCTGACCGGTTTCACCGGGGATTCCAGCTATCTGCTGCTGACGCCGCGCGATGCGGTCATGGTCAGCGACGGCCGCTACACGCAGCAGTTGTCGGAAGAGTGTCCGGAACTGGATACAGAGATCCGACGGCCGGGCGTCGAGATCTTGCCCACGGTCGTCAAGGCGGTCCAGGCGGTCAAGGTCTGCACCCTGGCCATCGAAGCGGCGTCGATGACCGTCGAGTTCTGGGCGGGACTCTCAAAGCAGCTGCCCCAGCTGGCGATCGAGTCCACCACGTCGTTGGTCGAGCAATTGCGGGAAATCAAGGATCGGGACGAGATCTCGCAGATCCGTGCTGCCATCGAGTTGGCCGAGCGCGCGTTTGCCGTGGTGCGTGCCGGGCTGCGGCCCGAGTGCAGCGAGCAGCAGATTGCGGCCGATCTGGAGTACCAGATCCGCTTGTTTGGAGGCAGGGGATGCAGTTTCACGCCGATTGTGGGCGTCGGTCCGCGAGGTGCCTTGCCGCATGCCCGGTTGTCGGGCCATCAGGTTCGTGAAAGCGATTTTGTCCTCATCGATTGGGGGGCTCGCGGCGAGCTGTATGTAAGCGACTTGACTCGCATTGTGGTCACAGGTAGAATCTCGCCCAAACTGGAACGTGTGTACGGAGTTGTGTTGAGCGCCCAGCGAGCTGCGATCGACGCGATTCGGCCTGGAGCGATCCTCAAGGACATCGATGCTGCGGCTCGCCGAGTGATCGAGGAAGCCGGGTTCGGCAAGTACTTTACGCACGGACTGGGGCATGGAATCGGGTTGGAAATCCATGAAGGCCCGCGTTTTGCGCCGAATCAAGAGCGGCCGTTAAAGGCGGGCATGGTGGTCACGGTCGAGCCGGGAGTCTACCTGCCGCAGTGGGGTGGCGTCCGAATCGAGGATGATGTTTTAGTGACGCGGGCAGGTTGCGAAGTGTTGAGCCACGTGCCCAAGGAATTCGGCGACTGCGTATTACGTTAAGTCGTGGGAGAAGTCTATGTCCGAATCGGAAGCTATGGCGGATGATGTGTTCGAGTTGGATCGCATTCGCCGCTTGATCGAATTGATGAAGGAACACGAACTCAGCGAGATCGATTTGCGGCAATCCCAGCAGCGCATCCGTTTATGCCGCGGTTCGATCGCGGAGGGTCCCGGCGGGGTATTGGCTGCCGCAGCGGCATTGCCCGCGGCTCCCCCTCCGCTGCCTGCCGCCGTGCCGTCCAAGGCGGCCGAAGAGGACGCCCACATCGTCTATATCAAGAGTCCGATGGTGGGGACCTTCTATTCGAAGGCCAATCCCAATGCGGAGCCCTTCGTCCGCATCGGCGATCGCATCGACGAATCGACGACGATTTGCATCATCGAGGCCATGAAGGTCTTCAACGAGATTCCCGCGGAAATCAGCGGCCGAATCATCGCGGTTTTGGCGGATGACGAGGAACCCGTGGATTTCGGGCGTCCGTTGTTCAAGGTGGACACCAAGAAGTAAGACCGGCGGTCGTGCCCATGTACAAACGCATCCTAGTCGCCAATCGGGGCGAAATCGCCCTTCGCATCATTCGCGCCTGTCGCGAGTTGGGCATCGAGACCGTCGCCATTTACAGCGAGGCCGATCGCGGCAGCGCCTATTTGGACTTGGCGGACGAAACCTATTGTGTGGGACCGGCGAAGAGCGCGCACAGCTACCTGAAGATTGATCGCGTGATCAGCGCCGCCGAGGTGGGCAACGTCGAGGCCATCCACCCCGGTTACGGATTCCTGTCCGAGAATGCCCACTTCAACGAGATCTGCCGCAGCTGCAACATCGACTTCATCGGTCCCACGCCCCAGGCCATGCAGCGGCTGGGGGACAAGAACGCGGCCCGCAGCATGGCCCGGGCGGCCGGTGTGCCCGTCGTGCCCGGCAGCGACGGCTTGGTGGAAGACGAAGATCAGGCCCTGAAATTTGCCCACGAAATCGGCTTTCCGGTGCTGATCAAAGCGACCGCCGGCGGCGGCGGCAAAGGCATGCGTGTGGCCGGCAACGATCTGGCGCTAAAGGCGGCGCTGACGCAGGCCCAGACCGAGGCCAAAGCGGCCTTCGGCAATGCCGGCGTATACCTCGAAAAACTGATCGAACGTCCTCGCCACGTCGAAGTTCAAATCCTGGCCGACTCGCATGGCAACGTGGTGCATCTGTGGGAACGTGATTGCTCGACGCAACGCCGCCACCAGAAGCTGATCGAAGAGAGTCCCGCGCCGAACCTGCCCGAGGAGCAGCGGCGGGCGATGTGCGAAGCGGCCGTGCGTCTGATTCGGTCGGCCGATTACACCAATGCGGGTACCGTCGAGTTCATCCTGGACCAAAACCACAACTACTACTTCATCGAAGTCAACGCGCGGATCCAGGTCGAACACCCGGTGACCGAAATGGTGACGGGCGTGGACTTGATCCAAGCCCAGATCGCTGTCGCCGCCGGCGAGCCGTTGCCCTTTCGACAGGAAGACATCCAATGTCGCGGCACGGCCATCGAATGCCGCATCAATGCCGAGAACCCCGACCGCAATTTCCGCCCCAGTCCCGGCAAGATCGAACGGATGTTCGTGCCCGGCGGACCTGGGGTGCGTTTCGACTCGCACGTCCATCCCGGTTACGTTGTCCCGTCGCACTACGATTCGATGATCGGCAAGTTGATCGTCTACAAGCCGACGCGGGCCGAAGCGATCAACGGGATGATTCGCGCTTTGGAAGAGTTGCGGATTGTCGGCATCGACACGACGGCCTCGTTCCATCGCCGCATCTTGTCCCATTGCGAATTCGTCGAGGGCCGCGTGGACACAGGACTGGTGGAACGCACCTGGCTGGCCTAACCTGGGAAGACGCGGACCGCCATGGGACTTTCCAGACCCGCGTTACGCTTCCTCGCACGAACGGCACACCGCAAGCCGTTGCAAGGCACTTGGCTCACCCTGGGACGCCAGTGTGTGTACGCGACGTTCGCCGATTTCGTCGACGTTTGCCGCGAGGAAGGCGTCCGTCCGGCAGAACTTCCGCCCGACGTTTCGGTCGCGACCAACATCCCTTCCTGGCAAGGCACCCCGCAGGAACGCAATACCAGCGACGTGGCGGTCTTGCGAACCCTGGGGGCCGCCGAAGTCCTGGCCCTGGACTGCGCGGATTTCGAGGGCGCGGAACTGGTCCATGATCTCAACCTGCCCGTGCCGCCGGACTGGCACGGACGGTTTGACGGCATCCTCGACTCCGGCACGCTGGAGCACGTGTTCGACGTGCCGACGGCCTTGGCCAACGTGGCTGGGATGCTGCGCGTCGGTGGCCGTACGATCCATATCAGCCCTTGCAACAACTTTGCCAATCACGGCTTCTACCAATTCAGTCCGACCTTGCTGGCCGACTATTATCAAGCCAACGCCTTTGCGGATTTGCGGGTCTTCGTCGCGGAAGAAACGGGCGTCGACTACCAATCCAGTTTCTGGGACTTGTTCGAACTCGATCCTCGCCAACAGCCCGTGCTGATGACCTCGCGGCGGCGATTGCTGCTGGTGGTCGTCGCCGAGAAGACGGCGGACTCGACAGCGGATCGGCGGCCCATGCAGTCGTACTATCGCCGGTTGTTCGAGAGCGCCGCCGCGGGACCACCGTCGGCGGTGTCGGCCGCGGTCTGGCAGCGGTTGCGATCCGGACTCAAACGTCTGGTCCCTACGCCCGTCAAAACGTGGCTGCGGCGCTGGCTGTTCGGCCGCCCAGACCGCAAGCCGTGGGGAGCGAAGCGCTTGGGAAGATGGAAGTGAAACGCCGCCCGGCCCGGCACTGGCAAATCATTCGTTCGGTTGGTAATGCGACCACCCGTATATTGCAAAAGAGGACCGGGTCCGCAACATCTCGTATGCTTTTCGGAACTCGACCATGATTCGTTGCGCTGCCTGTCAGCGGTTAATTGAATTGAGTGTAAAGAAGGTGTTTTGGGCGCGAGATTCGTTCTTGAAGATTTGACTGAATTACATATTCGATCGGATGTCATGGATCGGCTTGCGGGGGTCTTGGACTACGATCTGAGGCCGGTTCGGGCCGGTGCGTAGCCGCCCACGGCTGAAAACAACTGGCCGGTTGTTCTGACAGGACTTGGCTGGTTGTAGGCAAAGCGGCCGGAACTGTTTCAAACCTTCAATACCGTCAAAATGCGGATCGCTGGTGTAGACGAAAGCGTCCAAACGCAGCGCGATTACGGCCAAGACTAAATCCGTGATCGGCAAGTCGAGCCCGAGCTTCGCCTGTTCTCGTCCCAACTCGGCGGCCTGCCGCCAATCGTCCCAGTCGGCGGCGACGTAGTGAGCCAGCCGCAGGCGAAAGCCTGCCCAGTCCGCTTGGTCCCGACGGCGGAAGGGATGGTCGATTGTTCGTACGCGGGGAAGTCACCGCCAACTGAGGCATCCGACCAATCCGGGAACCGTTACGGTGTCTGGCCATTCGGCCGACGACATCCATCCGAAGACCTTGAAGAGCGTCCTGCGGCAAGCAGGACTGGAGGAACCACAATGACGAAGCAGTACACCGTGATCTGCGAACGTGGCGAGCGGAACTGGTCCGCTTACGTGCCCGACCTGCCAGGTTGCATCGCGACTGCCAGCACTCGTGAAGAACTCGAGGTGCAGATTCGGGAGGCGATCGAGTTCCACATCGAAGGCCTGCGGCGCGGCGGCGAACCGGTCCCTGAACCGTCCGTCGAAGCCGCAACCGTCCTAGTCGCCGTGTAGGCCTCCCAGAAGGGGCGGGCCGATTGGCACTGACCGGAGACAACCGATCCGCAAGAAGAACATGCGATGACGCCCGAGGAAATCCAGGAACTGGTCGCCGACGTGCAACTGAGAAACAAAAAGCTCGCACTGAAGCTTGCACTAACTTTTGTCATTTGGTGTCTTCCGCAGTCACTGGTTGGCATTTACCCCTCTTTCGGTAGTTGCGTCGGCGCAAAACAAACCCCCTTGTGGGACAAGGGGTTAGTCATCGGTTGTCACCGATCCTCAGGCGGAGGGCACGGGATTCGGGCCACCCTGTTTTCGCCAAGTTCTTGCTGGTCATGGATTTGCGTCTAAGTCGTTTTGCAGCTTGAGTTTTCCGCAGTCCGGTTGGTTCGGCTTATTCCCGGTTATTCCTGGTTGTGGAGGTCACCCTCAGGGACAAATCAGGGACAAGTGTTGTGGCCTCGTCCCGCCAGGACACCCGAGCCAAAGGTCTCGGCGGTCCCGTCCGCCGTGGAAAATCCAGCCCCTCTGTCTGCCGCCCACCCTTCCGCTCTGTCGCCGTCGAGGCCGTCGCAAAGACGAGCAAGATGGCTCAGCAGAGGATGACGCCGAAGGCCCGTCCACAACGCCGGAGGACACACCTCTGCCGCGGCCTAAGCGCCGTCCGTACCGCGCCAAAGCTGATCGGGGTTTGCCGCCGGACGAGGAATTGGTCAAGCTTGCCACAGCCTACCTGGAGCGTCAGTTGAAGCACTGGCCGAAGCTTGTCGAGGCGGGTTTGCTTTCCGGACCGACCGATTCGGTTTTAGCGGACATGGTGGCCGATTTCAAACTCCGGCACCGAACGGGCAAGGCTGATGTCGAGTCCGTTCGTCCGTTTCTGAAGATCTGTCCGAGGCTTGGCGGCGGCTACAGTCGCTACTCCTGCGACAACAGCAGCCCAACTTCCGCCCTCGATCAGATGGTCAACGAATTGGACAGAGCTCGGCGAGACGAATGCTTCATCCCCTGGGCGTACGTGCTTTGTGATTACTCCGTCACCGGCTTGGACGCGTCCCGCCAGGGTTACTCCTCGTACAAAGCCATCCTGGCCCATGAACATCATTTCATCGGAACAACCTACATCGACGACTTCACGCGCGCTTCGCGTGACGAGATCGAGTGGTGGCGGCTGGCCGCCTTGTCCAAACGCTTGAACAAACGGCTGATTGGCGCTTCAGACCATTTCGATCTGTCCGACCCGAACAGCGATCTCCTGATCACCATGTTCGGTCTTGTTTCGCGGCTGTTCATCAAGGGTCTGCGGGAGAAGAGCAAACGCGGAATGCGAGGAGCCGCTCGCCGAGGCACCTGCCTGGGCAAGCTGTCGTTAGGATTCACCCGCCGAATCCATCGTGACGCGAGCGGAAACATCGTGCGCCGTCCCGATGGTCGGCCTCGTCACGAGCCGTGCATCGATCCGGTGACTCGAGAATACCGGTTGATGGCATATGAGCTGTACGTTAAGAACAACTGGTCTCCGCACAAGATCGTCCGCCGCTTCAACGAGCTCAAGGTCGACGGTTCGGACCGGTGGAGCGTTCTGGCGATCAAGCAATTGCTTTGGAGTCCGGCGCCTATTGGCGTTTTCACCTGGAACCAGACTCGCCGAGAATACGACCATGAATCCGGGAAATGGGTCAAAGTTCGAAACCCGCGGTTGGAATGGGAAGTCTTTTTTGATCCCAATTTGGCGATCGTACCGTTGGACCTGTGGCGGGCCGCCAGGCGGAACCTCGCGGAAGCAAGACGCAAGAGCTCGCTCACTGGTCGGCGCAAGAGCCGCAACCAGCGCTGTGCGACGACGCTTTTTAGCGGGACCTTGATTTGCGAGTACTGCGGAAATGAGCTGACGCTCTGCCGATCGAAGGTGAAATACAAGCAGATGTTCTGTCTGAACGGCCCCACAGGTGCTTGCGGCTGTCGCCTCTCGCCACCTGTCCGATTCTGATTGGGATACCCCAGTCACGGAGTATTTCGCGGGTGGCAAAGCACGTATTGCGCGACGCGACATTACCCTCGCCAACTTGCTTGGCGAGTGCGTCGGCGAGATCTCCGCCGGATTCGCGGAACAATACTTGCGCGGGGTGTTAGGTTCGCGCCCCTTCATTTCCTCGCCGGATCGGCCGCTTCGTTCCACGGCATGTTTTCCGGCGAATTGCAACTCGACCAGTCACGCTGACTGGGACCTCTAGCACTGGAGAGTGTCTTTATGCCCAAGCAAACCAACGAAGATTCTGCGCGCCGATTGCAGAGACGGCTTCAGCCGTTCCTGGATTGTGTCGCCCACTTGCTGGCCAAGCGATGGCTGCGTGACCAGCGGCAACAGGAGGAGAAGCCGCCGCCGGGCGAGCAAGAACCGCCGACAGAGCATTCGGAGTCGTAGTAGCCCCAGGAGGCGAACTTGTTCGGCCGCCCTGGGGACGTTTCCGTTGTGCATCCCATGCCGCGTGTCGCGGGATGGTGATCCGTGGATTGCGTTCGAGGCACCCCCGCGTGTTGCTGGGGTGGCTGTGTTTCCCGACATGGCCGCCCCCGCTCGGGGGCGGTTTCACTTCTTGGAGATCGTCCCCCATGAAAACATCAGCAAAGCCGATTCGCTGCAAGAAGTCCCCGCCCGCCTGGCATGACGCCTTCGTGGCCATGATTCCGGCCATCCAAACCCACGCCAGGATCGCTTTCCGGCGATTGGACGCCGAGGCCCGGGAAGAGGCCATTCAGGAAGTGGTGTGCAACGCCTGCTGTGCCTACGCCCGGTTGGTCGAGTTGAAGAAAACGGAATTGGCCTATCCCAGCACGTTGGCCAGGTTCGGCGTCGCCCAGACAAAAGACGGGCGAAAGGTCGGCGGCAAGTTGAATTGCTGCGACGTCCTGAGCGAGTACTGCCAGCAGAAAAAGAAGCTCCTGATCGAGCGGTTGGACCAGTTCGATTCCGAAGCCCACGCCTGGGAAGAGATCCTGGTCGAGGATCGCCACGCAGGTCCTGCCGAAACGGCGATTACCCGGATTGACTTCGCCACCTGGCTCCAACTTCTGCCACGCCGCCTGCGGAAGATCGCCACATTCCTGGCCAACGGCGAAACGACCGGCACCGCAGCCAAGAAGTTCCGCATGTCGAAGGGCCGGATCAGCCAGATTCGCAAAGAACTGTTCCTGGCGTGGCATCGATTCCAGGGCGACGAACTTGCTCTGGTCGTGTGAGCGACACGTGTGACGGGCAACAACTCCCCGGCCACCCCTCTGCCTGTGGCCGCGGGGTGGTCACGGAATCCGGAAGGACACGTGCATGGAAAGACTGATTGCGATTGCAGTGTG